>Ga0334892_1000336_pt1 | contig 63225 bp, 50 predicted proteins | sample GraSluR3_MG_4_FD_207213 | JGI IMG/M metagenome (GOLD analysis project Ga0334892, IMG submission 207213) | Sludge microbial communities from methane-producing bioreactor in Wageningen University, Netherlands - Granular Sludge_15_04-R3 | ecosystem: Engineered > Bioreactor > Anaerobic >...
CGGAAAATATGCCTTTATTACCTTCTTTGGTATTGTAGCAGTGCTCATAGTTTTTTATCCACTACTGATTCTGTTGTTTACCAAAACCAGGATCAAGGATTTTCTGAATGCAATATTCCCCGCTCAGTTGGTCGCGTTTACTACCAGTTCAAGCGCCGCCACACTGCCTGTTACCATAAAGCAGTGTACAACGAAGCTTGGAATATCAGAAGGAGTGGCAAATTTTGTTCTACCGGTAGGAGTAACCATAAATATGAACGGATCTTCTTTCTACCAGGCGATTTCAGCAGTATTCATAGCGCAGGTGTTCGGACTGGACCTTAGCATAACCCAGCAGCTTACCATTGTACTTACGGCAACACTTGCCTCAATAGGGGCACCGGGAGTACCCGGAGGGGCTGTAATAATGCTTGTCATCGTACTGGGCTCTGTGGGTATACCAGCAGAAGGACTCGCTCTTATCCTGGGAATAGAAAGGCCTCTGGATATGATACGTACCGTGGCAAATGTTACCGGCGATGCAACTGTAGCTACCATTGTAGAGGCAAGTGAATCAAAAAACAACCACAACTGATCAGGTAGCAGCCTGTGATATAATAACCATTGGACAATTATTCCGACAATTAACCAGATATGATGAAATCTAACCGGGGCACACCACCCCGGTTTTTTCATGGCTTAAAATTAATAATAGTTATATCTATACCTATAACCATATTAATCAGCTATTTGTAATGCTTTTAAGTATGGTTTTAACCCTCTGAGAACTGTCTGTTCATATTTACCTGGTAATCCGCGCGTGAATTTATCTTTCTCTTTCATTTTAACTTAATAAAAGCCTTTATCCAGTTCCCGGTTAACGGTAAAAGCCGTGCAAGTAGTCATAATTACATTTGTAATCAACCTGACAGCATCCATTTATATTGGTTGATTATACATATGTAATTATTATTGATGTATAGATGTAAATTTGAGTTGATATTGGTTAATACAATTCATATAATACTCTAAATCAGACTAATACCACTATTTATATACATTATTAAATACTATAATAACGACATTAGAGTCCTTCTGTCTGCAATAAAATTTAGATTCAACCCATAATATACATGTTAATCAGTTTATTATATATCTAATGTAAAGTAGTACTCCAATAAAAAGAGTCCTGTTTTGTACTCTTGATTCAATATTTAGAAGTATAATTAAACTGACACAAATACTGTAATTACAAATGTAAATCAAATAAAGTTATTGATGTAAATCATATAAGTTTTACATTTGTAATTAAGTATGTAATAATTATTGTTATGAAAGACAGGATAATCAGGTTTTTAAGCAGCGAGAACAAGACCTCGGCTCAGTTTGCTGAAGAGATTGGGGTACAACCCTCGGGTGTTTCACATATTTTATCGGGGCGGAACAACCCGAGTCTTGATTTTGTTTTGAAGATGCTTACCAGGTATTCCTATCTGTCGCCCGAGTGGTTGCTCTTTGGTAAGGAGCCTATGTTTCGCTCAGTTGCACACCCCACTCTGTTTGATAATATCCCTGATTCACCTGCTTCTGTTGAAAAGGAGGTTGAGGAAGGTTATAAAGACAGAGACCGTCCGATGACTGACTATATGAATGAGGAATTGCCTTCCGGGTCCTCGGTACCGGAAGATATACCTCAGGTTAAACCTGCCTCAACAGGTTCAAGGATACCTGATCGGATTATATTTTTCTACCGGGATAAGAGTTTTGAGGAATACAGGCCTGGATGACCAGCTTTCCGGAACCAATTTTCATACTACTCTTTCAGGTTAGCGATGATAAGGCTATCTTTGGGAAAAAATAAGCAGCTATGTCCAGGTTTATCCGTGATCTGAAGGTTCTGGAGAACATTAAGTTAAGTAACGATTTCTATTTAATGACACTTGAGACCGGCATGCCTGGTCTTGAGATACACCCCGGTCAGTTTATTCAGATACGGATTGATGGCAGCAGCAGCACCTTTTTGAGGCGTCCCTTTTCAGTTCACGACTATGATACCGTAACAGGTAACATGAAGCTTCTAATCCATGTTGTCGGTGCCGGCACCAAAAAGCTTACCGAATATAAATCAGGGACTTCTCTAAATGTAGTTTTTCCTTTGGGCAATTCATTTTCCATACCGCAGGAGGGAGCCAGAGTACTGTTAATGGGTGGCGGATGTGGTATAGCTCCTCTCCTGTACCTTGGAAGGGTGATCAGAAAAAATGGGATTATTCCTCAGTTTCTTCTGGGTTTCAAAAGCTCCGGCATGATAATGCGCCTGGAAGAGTACAGAGACATTGGTGATATCTGGTTGACGACAGAAGACGGCAGCGCCGGTGAAAGAGGTCTTATTACAGATCATCCCAAACTGGCAGCGTCATCATTCGATATGATATACTGCTGCGGGCCTGATGCGATGATGAAGGCAGCCGGACGTCTTGCCACGTCAATGGGCTCTGAATGCGAGGTCTCCCTTGAGAATCTGATGGCATGTGGCTTCGGTGTATGCCTCTGCTGTGTAACTGAAACAACCAGGGGAAATCTTTGTACCTGTATTGACGGACCTGTTTTTAACACAAAGGAACTTAAATGGTAGATCTTTCAGTTGACCTAAATGGTCTGAGACTCAAGAACCCTGTAATTACCGCTTCAGGAACATTTGGTTACGGTTCTGAGTTTGATGATTTTTTCGATGTCTCCAGACTTGGAGCGATAATTCTCAAGGGTATCACTGCTGCACCACGTGAGGGTAACCCTTACCCAAGGATGGCAGAAACGGCATCAGGTATGCTCAACTCAGTCGGACTCCAGAATAAAGGTATAGAACACTTTGCAACAGAGATATATCCTGTAGTATCAAAGTATGATACAGAGGTTATCATCAATGTTAACGGCAGCAATATTGAGGAGTATATTAAGGTTGCTGCAAGGGTCGCTGATCTTGATAAAATAAATGCCATTGAGCTGAATATCTCCTGTCCGAATGTTAAAATGGGGGGCATGGCATTTGGAACGCACAGGCATAGTGCCAGGGAGGTAATACGGGAGATCAGAAAGATTTGGAAGCGTCATCTGATGGTGAAGCTTTCGCCTAATGTGACTAATATTAATGAATTTGCTGTAATTGCCCAGGAGGAGGGGGCTGATTCCATATCACTTATTAATACATTGCTGGGAATGGCAATTGACAGTGAGTCGCGAAAGCCCAAACTGGCGACAGTTACGGGCGGATTATCCGGCCCGGCTGTTAAACCTGTGGCGCTGAGAATGGTATGGCAGGTGTCAAAGGCTGTTGCCATACCTGTTGTCGGACTAGGCGGGATTATGAATTCATCAGATGCAATTGAGTTTATGTTAGCAGGCGCTTCTGCAGTTCAGATTGGTACAGCTTCATTTGTGGAACCGGATAGTTCAGTCAGGATTATCGACGGTATAAATGATTACTGTACGCGACATAATATTGGAAGAGTCAGTGAGATCACCGGTTCCCTGAGTATTTAAAAATTGTCAACAGAGACTGTTTTATACCTGATAAATTTTGTAAAGTAAACAGATTGGATTATTTTTAATCAGTAACAAAAATCTACCGTTTATGGCTGAAAACTTACAGATTGATAATCTGGACAGGAAGATTCTGGATATCATCACCAAGAATGCCAGGATACCATACCTGGAAGTTGCACGGGAATGCAATGTCTCAGGAGCAGCAATCCATCAGAGAGTTCAAAGGCTAATTAGAGTAGGAGTGATAAGGGGATCCGAATTCAAGGTCGATCCCGTAATGGTAGGATTCAAGACATGTGCTTACATAGGTATATTTCTCGACTATCCTGGCAACTACAGGGAGGTTGTCAGCAGGCTGCAGGAAATTCCTGAGGTAATTGAATGCCATTATACAACCGGAAACTACTCACTGTTTATTAAGGTATATACCCATGACAATGAACATCTGAGAAATGTTTTAACTGATAAGATACAGGTTATTCAGGGTATTGTCAGAACGGAAACCCTCATCTCCCTGGAAGAGTCTATCAACAGGCAGATACCGGTACTGTCAAAATAGAAAGGTCATTTGTTTTGCCGTTACTAATAAATAAAAAAGGCAGATATCAAATCCGCCTCTTTTCAAATTATCCTCTCGCTTTTTGTGATCCAGCTGGGGCTCGAACCCAGGACCCCATCCTTAAAAGGGATGTGCTCTACCAACTGAGCTACTGAATCAGTTTTTAATTTGCGAGTGCAAAGTTACTTTTTTTTTTATTTTTGACCAAAAGAAATTTTACTTTTTCAAATATATACCGCTCATTATTTTAAAAGGGAATCAGGAGGTAATATTAAATATTTTGTAACCAGGGTGTTATGATCAAAAGATTTATTAATAAGGTAGTTATAGTAACAGGAGCTTCATCGGGAATAGGAAAGGCTACTGCACTGGAGTTTGCAAAAATGGGCGCTAAGGTGGTGCTGGCGGCCAGATCGGAGGATAAACTCAGGAGTATTGTTGATGAGATTAACAGTCTGGGTGGTGAAGCTATTTATGTCGTAACGGATGTGTCATGCGAGACAGATTGCAGGCTTTTGGCAGAAAAAGCTGTAGAGACATACGGAGGGATAGATATTCTGATCAATAACGCCGGAATATCAATGAGGGCCCTCTTCAGTGAGGTTGATCTCTCCGTCCTTCGCCAACTGATGGATGTTAATTTCTGGGGCACAGTATATTGTACAAAATACGCACTTCCTTATCTTCTAAAAGGAAAGGGCTCCCTTGTGGGTGTCTCGTCAATTGCCGGCTTCCATGGTCTGCCGGGAAGAACAGGCTATTCGGCCTCCAAATTTGCCATGCACGGATTTCTGGAGACTATCAGAATTGAGAACCTGAAAAAAGGACTTCATGTAATGATAATATCACCTGGATTTACAGCCACGGAAATCAGATATCATGCTCTCAAGGCAGATGGCAGTGAACAAAAGGATTCACCCAGGGATGAAAACAATATGGACACACCCGAATATGTGGCCCGATGGATTGTAAAGGGGATAGTTAAGAGAAAACGCAATAAACATCTGACCTGGGAAGGTCGTCTTACGGCAATGTTTCAGCGTATAATACCTGACTTCGTTGACAAGGTTTATTATAATGAGATGGCAAGAGAACCCGATTCTCCTCTTAAATAGCATTATTAAATACCAGATTATCAGTATGTGATTTGCCTATGTTCTTTTTTTTTGCTGTTTGTTGTAATGAATTCCTAATTCATCCGTCTTTAGGGAAAAGATTTATTAACCAAAACAAAACAGTCATGAAAAGGATAATCTGGACAGTAGTATTAACGGCAACGGTATTGACCCTGTCGGGACAGGGCACGGTTGATGCCATATTTGACAGTTACAAGGGCAAAAGCGGTTACATTACCGTAAATATTAATGGTGGACTTTTAAAACTGGCGGCAATGTTCGACAGAGAGGACCAGGAGCTTGCCTTTCTTGCGTCTTCAATATCAAGGATAAGAATTCTTGCTCCTGATGACAACAACAGGCAACAGGATGAGGGATTTTATGGCCGCGTCCTGAAAGAGCTTGACCTGTCTTCCTACGAAGAGTTTATGGATATAAACAGCAGCGGCGATAAGGCCAAAATACTGGTTAAAGCCGATGGTGATGTTTTCGTGGAATTCTTAATGATAGTGGGTGGTGATGACAACGCAATAATTCAGATCAAAGGCAGAATGAGCTCAGATGATATTAAGAAGCTCTCATCTGATATTCATTTTGTCACTAATGATCATATTACTTACAGATAGGTGCAAGATAGTGGGCTGAACTAATTATTCCGCAGTTAATGCGGACGATAATGTCAGAAAAAGAGTTTGAAAATATTGTTTTTAAAAGTGCCCGCAGGCTTTATTCTGTAGCTTTCCGCATCCTCCGCACGAAAGAGGATGCGGAAGATGCAGTTCAGGAAACCTATCTGAAACTTTGGAGAATGCGAACAGGACTTGAGCAGTATGATAATATTGAAGCTTTGTCAGTTACAATTGTCAGAAACCATTGTCTTGACATTATCAGGAAAAGGAAACCTGAGATTGCAGCCTGCAATGATTCTGTCGGTTTAACTTCAGATGCTTTTCCGACACCGTTTGAGGTTATCAGAGGAGCAGAAACGGCAGAGACGATTGAATCTATTCTGGACAGCATGCCATCGAATTACTCAGAGATAATAAGAATGAGGGATATAGAGGGTCAGGACTATGAACAGATAGCGGCGGCTTTGAGACAGAGCGTTAACAATGTCAGGGTTACTGTCAGCCGCGCGAGAAAAATGTTAAGAGATGAATACAGGAGGGTTGAATATGAAGAATGTGGATATACAAAAAGTGCTGGAAAAGTACTATGAAGGTCTGACTTCAGAGGCGGAAGAGCAGGATTTAATGGATTACCTGTTGTCTGAAGACCTGCCGGAGGAGTTTGAGGCTGACAGGGAGGTTATATGCTCGCTTCTGCGAATGTCGGAAGAAAATGAACCGACACCAGGCTTTGAGCAGATGATAATCAATAACGTCAGAAGGGACGGAAAGCCACATAAAAGAAGTAATGTAAGACAGCTATACTGGTCACTATCAGGCATTGCAGCAACTGTAATTGCAGCGGTATCTATATGGTTTCTTGCCGGAAATGCCAATGAACCGGCTGATACATTCAGTTCTCCGGAACTCGCATATGCCGAAACAGTAAGGGCTCTTCATACTATTTCCTCGGAGATGAACAGGGGCACTTCAGCTCTGTCAGGTCTTGAGTCGATTAACAGAGCTGCTGATGAGATGTCAACGGTTGAAACCACTGGAAGGCTCATGAGAAAAGGTTTTAACGTGGTAGAAGACATATATGGTAAACTGGGATCAGAAATTGATGAAAAAAAGTAAAAGAAAATGAAAAAGAGTGTGTTGTTTGCGATTATTGTGCTGGTAGTTTCTGTGACTGCCAATGCTCAAAGGAACCCAATAGATGATCTGTTTGAAAAGTACTCCGGAAAGGATGGAATTACGGCAGTATATATTTCAGGCAGAATGCTTAAGATGTTTTCTGATCTGTCACAGGAAGATCAGGAGGTGAATGATCTTGTCAGCAGATTGACAGCCATAAGAATCCTGTCGGTCGATGATCCGGTTATCAGCAAATCCCTCAATCTGTACAATGAGTTGGGTGGCAGTAGTTATTTCAAAGACTATGAGGAGCTTATGGAGATACGGGAAGGTGCTGACATCGTTAAATTCATGATAAAGGAGAATGGGAACAGGATAAGTGAGCTGATTATGGTTTCAGGAGGTCCAGGATCGAATGCGCTTATTTCCATAAGAGGTGATATAGATATTAAGAGTATCTCGGCTCTTTCCAAAAGCATGGGCATAGAGCAGCTTGAAGAGCTTGAAAAGATAGATCGCAAGCAGGAGATAAAAAAGTAATACGGTGATGCAACCACTATTCATCAGCTTTTGTCTATATTTATGCATTAACAAGAAATAGAACCAAAAGCTATAGAGTATGAAAAAGCATCAAATCTCAAAAATTTCTGCAATAGCAGCCCTGTTATTCTTTTTTAATTTTTCACTCCACGGTCAGATTGACGGAGAGTTCCTCAAAGGAGGCATCAACGATGGCACGAAACTGATTGAGGCTTACATATCACCATGGGCCAAGGCTTTTGGTGCCGGTTTTAGCGGAGGCTGGTACAATACGGCAAAACCTCACAAATTTGGTGGTTTTGATATAACCTTCACAGTAAATGCAGGGCTTGTTCCTGAAAGTGAAACCACTTTCGATCTTGCAGAACTGGGTCTTGAGCATTTTACACTGGTCAATCCTTCAGGGACATCTATCGCGCCGACTATTGCAGGTCAGCAACAGGATGGTCCGGAGTTACACTATGTCAGCAATATCAGTGGATATGATGTTGAACTGGCGCGGCTAAACTCTCCGGCAGGAACAGGCCTGAAATTCATTCCCGTCCCAATGGCACAGGTAGGAATCGGCCTTCCCCTTAATTCTGAGATTAAGGTCCGGTTCATACCTAAGCTTACCTACGATGAGTCTGATGTAAGCCTTTGGGGAGTAGGCCTTTTACACAGTATAATCCAGTATATACCGGGTAATGAATTAATGCCTTTCGATATCTCTGTTTTCGGAGGATATACAAGACTTAAGACTAATATCGGACTGGAAATCTACCCTGATTCTTATGCGGATTATGTGAATTATACTTCTGAAGATTTTACAGGACAAAAGGTTACCGGCATGGTAGAAGGATGGAATGCCAGCCTGATCGGGTCATTCAATCTTCCGGTAATAACAATTTACGGTGGATTAGGTTATGCCAGCAGCAGGACGGTGGCAGACGTAGTCGGAAACATTCCATTGCCAACTGCAGATGCTTCAAGCCTGCCGCCATCTGTAGTCTATACTGACGCAGGTGTTGTTAATGATATAACAGGTATAGAAATAGAGGACTTTTCAGGACTAAGAGCCAATCTGGGATTCAGGCTTAAGTTCGCCCTCTTTACCATACATGCTGATTACACCAGGTCACAGTATAATGTATTCACTGCAGGGTTAGGAATAAGTTTCAGGTAGATAAGAAGCGTATAACGTACCTGTTTTGGCGGGCCTGTTATAACAAGGCTTTTCAGAATCCTTTCAGGGTCATTGTTACTGTCGGTATCAGCAGCAATGCACCCAGCAATGCTAAGATGATTATAAGAGGGGTAACCCATTTTACCCACTTCTCATATGGTATTCTGGCAACACCCAGGACACCGATAAGCACACCTGAGGTAGGGGTTATCATATTTGTAAATCCGTCGCCAAACTGAAATGCCATAACCGTAGCCTGCCTTGACACCCCTATAAGGTCACTGAATGGTGCCATAATTGGCATGGTAAGGGCCGCCTTGGCCGAACCGGAAGGTATAACGATATTAATCAACGTCTGAATTACGTACATTATCTGCACCGATGCAATGTCCCCGACATCCTTCATTGCCGTTGAGGCCCCGTGAAGGATTGTGGCGACAACTTTTCCATCCTCCAGTATCACAATTATTCCACCGGCCAGGCCAACAACGAGTGCAGCAGGGAGAATATCCGATGCGCCCTCAATAAATAGCTTTGTTATCCTGTTTGGACTCTGGCTATATGCAATTCCTGCGAGTAATCCCATCGCAAAAAAGAGGCTCGCAATTTCCATAATATACCATTCATACCCCATCACACCTATTACAAGTATCAGAATAGTAAAAAGAAGAAGGTTGAGTATAAACATCTGAGATGATTTCCTTAATGAAGCAATGCCGGTAATTATGAATAAAATAGATACGGCAGGCAATAGAGGTAGTGTTACGGCTGATCCTGATCCGGAACCGGGATCTCCGAATTTGAGCGTTGAAAGAGGATTTATTACCGAAAAGATTACCAGCGTTGTCAGTACCAGCCCGAATACAATCCATGTAGCGCCTGATGAAGGTTTAACTGAAAAAGTTCCCTCCGAAACACTCCTGTTACGCCAGTATATATCCTCCTCATAGACTATTGATTTTTCGGGATTCTTCCTCACTCTGGCTGCATACCACAGTATATATGAAATACCGGCTACATTGATTACCAGCCAGCATATCAGCCTGTATTCCAATCCGCTAAAGAGAGGCAGTTCAGCAATACCCTGCGCAATGCCTATTGTGAATGGATTGAGAATGGCGCCAGCAAAACCAAGTGCTGCAGCAACAAAGCAAAGAGCTACGCCCGTTATGGAATCATAACCCATTGATATTGCAAGAGGAACCAGGATGATTATGAACGCAATAGTCTCTTCACTCATCCCGAAGATGGCTCCAAAGAGACTGAAAAGCATCATAATCAGTGTAAGAATGATATTGTTAACACCCAACGCCTTGAAGGCTTTGATTTTTTCAAGCCTGCCTGAGAAAGCCAGAAATGACATAATGCCACTGTCAATAGCTTTTGTCTCATTCATAATCCAGAAAGCCCCGCCAATCATAAGTATGAAGACAATAATACCGCTCTGTCTTACAAATCCTTTGTATAGGGCTGCGAAAACCTGCCATGTCTGAGGATTACTGTCAGTCTGACTATACTCAGGAATTGACAGATGATCTGTTTGTTCTAATGACTGAGGAACACTGTACTCGCCCCCGGGCAGCACCCAGGTAAGGATAGCAGATATAACAATTATCAAAGAGATTATGACATAAGTGTGAGGGAAGTTCCGTTTTTTCATGGTTCGGCAAATTTGATCCAAAAATATAAATTTGGAGCAAGAATAAGTAATTTAGCGGCTTGTCAGAGATTATCAGATGGATATCAATACAGAACAAAGCATTAATAATAGCTACAGAAGCCTTCTGAGGTCGTTTGCGGGCTCTATTACCCGTGACGACATAAAAGGTATAAGGAAAGCCCTTAACATTGCCATAAAGGCCTGTGAGGGTCAGAAAAGTAATACAGGAGTAAGTCCGGTTATACATGCACTTTCTGTAGCAAGAATTATTGCAGCTGAAATGAATCTGGGTACAAGTTCGACAATTGCTGCTTTATTGCATGATGCCACTGGTTATAATGAGCTGACAGATGAATGGGTTTCCGGTAATTTTGGAAGGCAGGTAACCACTATTCTTGAAGGGATAAGGAAGATAAATGCCGTAGAGATAAGGAGTACCGTAAGCCAGGCAGAAGGATTCAGGAAGCTCATTATGAGTCTTGCCGACGATGTAAGAGTAATTCTAATCAAACTCGCGGAGAGACTGGACGAGATACGTCATATTGAAGGAGCCAACGATAAGGTAAAGCTTCAGATTGCCTCTGAGTCATATTTTCTTTATGCTCCGCTAGCACATCGTCTGGGCCTTTACAACCTTAAATCGGAAATGGAAGACCTCTCGATGAAACAACTTGAACCTTCAGATTATGATTACATTGAAGCCAGGTTGCGACAGACGAGTTCGGCCCGAAGCAGGCTCATCAAAGAGTTCACTGCACCCATCAGGGAGAAGATGGAGAAGTCAGGTCTCAGTTTTACCATTAAAAGCAGAACCAAATCAATACACTCCATCTGGCAGAAAATGAAGAAACAGGGAGTGGAATTCGAGGAGGTATATGATATATTCGCCGTAAGGGTTATTCTCGATTCAGAACCTGACAGGGAAAAGGCAGATTGCTGGCAGGTATATTCTCTGGTAACTGATATCTATCAACCTAATCCAAGCCGCTTACGTGACTGGATTTCGATACCCAAATCAAACGGGTATGAATCTCTTCATACAACAGTAGTAGGTCCGCGTGGTAAATGGGTGGAGGTTCAGATACGAAGCAGGAGAATGGATGAGATTGCAGAGAAGGGTCTGGCCGCTCATTACCGTTACAAGGGAATCAAAGGAGACAGAGGGGGGCCCGAGGCCTGGCTGCAGAAGATGAAGGAGCACCTTGAATCATCAGCCGGGGCCGACGACACTTTTATTGAACGTGTTAAATCAGATCTCTATTCAGATGAAGTATTTGTCTTTACACCCAAAGGGGAACTGAGGCAATTGCCGGCAGGTGCAACCATTCTCGATTTTGCTTTTGACATACACACAGAGGTTGGCTCAAAGTGTGTCGGAGCCAAGGTAAACGGCAAGAATGTCACTCTGAAATACACCCTTAAAAACGGTGATCAGGTGGCAGTGGTTACTGCCAAAAACCAGAAGCCAAAAAGAGACTGGCTATCTGTAGTTGTAACCGGAAAAGCCAGAACAAGAATCAAACAGGCTCTGAATGAGGAGAGAGTGGCAGCTGCGGCTGAAGGCAAAGAGATACTGATGAGACGCATGAAAAACTGGAAAATTAATTTTTCAGATATAGCCGTCAACAGCCTGCTTGAAAGATATGGCTTGAAAAATGCACAGGATCTCTATTTCAAGATAAGCAGTGAAGATATTGACCTGCTTGAACTTAAGGAGTATTTACTAAAGCTTTCCGAAGAATCCGCCAAACCGCAGGGAATTACACAGTCAATATCCGACAGGAGTAGTACGCAGATTGCAGAACCAAAATATACAGACTATCTCATAATTGAGAACAGGGTTGAGGGTATAGATTATAAACTTGCAAAATGCTGTAATCCCGTCTATGGAGATGCAGTATTCGGTTTTGTCACAATTGCAGATGGTATTAAGATACACAGAACTGCCTGCCCGAATGCAGACAATATGATTTCGAGGTATCCTTACCGTATTGTACCGGCAAGATGGACCGAATCGCATCAAAGCCATGCATTTGTCACGTCAGTCAAGGTTTCAGGAATTGAAGATATTGGTATTGTATCAAGAATCTCTGATATTCTCAGTGAGCAGAAAATAACGGTCAGGAGCTTTAATTACAGAATGAACGAAGGACTGTTTGAGGGCATTATACAACTTACAGTACCAAATATAAACATCCTGAACGGCCTCATAAGGAAAATCAGGCTGATCAGGGGAGTCTCAAGAGCTGTCAGGACGGACCAGTAAAGAAAATATCTTCAATATGATAAAGAGCCTTCTGTTTGTTTCACTTGCGCCGGTAATCATAATTGCCCTTTATATTTTCATTCGTGATAAGTATGAGAGGGAACCGGCAGGAAGACTGACTATTGCATTGGTTGCAGGATTACTGATCGTGCCTCCTGTGATTGCCGTTGAGAGGTTTCTAATGCTGATGCCGGGAAATCCGGATGGCATAATGTATCATTTCTATCATGCCTTTGTGGTCGCCTCCTTTACTGAAGAGGGATTCAAGTATCTCGCTTATATTCTGTTGATTTGGAGATCGCGCGATTTTAATGAGAAGTTCGACGGAATTGTGTATGCAGTTTTCATATCACTGGGATTTGCCGCAGTTGAGAATATGCTTTATGTCTACAGGGGAGGATATCAGGTCGGTATGCTCAGAGCTTTTACTGCTGTTCCTGCTCATGCAATATTTGGCATATCAATGGGTTATCATTTTGGCCTGGCAAAATTCTACCCTGACGAAAGGAAAAAACAACTCAGGTTGGCTTTTCTTATTCCTTTTATCTGGCATGGGGCCTATGACTTTATTCTAATGGCCGGCAAATCAATGTACCTGATCCTTTTTATTCCGCTTTTAATACTTTTATGGAGGTCGGGATTCAGAAGGATGAAAAGCCTGTCGGATGTTTCAGTATACAGGATAACAGGATTTGGTGGTACTGATGCTGCAACTGCTATTAACCCTCCTGCCGATGGATCTGACGACCCTAATATCTCGGATCAGGCATAACAGGGAGCCTTGCCAGTTTTTCTGTCTCAATCGACGGATAGCCAAACTCTTCAGTCACTTTTCCGTAAATCAGGTATGTGCCGCTGCCACGGAAAGGATAATTGCTGAGGGATGCCGGGAAATGGGTTGTGTCAAAGTAGTTGCCATCAGGATCAATAAAACAGCCGAAATTCATCCATTCATTTCTGATAGTCTTAATATACTTCACTGTTACCAGATGGCCAACCATCCTGACTCTTCTTCCAATATGCCCCATCATTTCTGAAGCTGATATCTCTCCACGGAACCGGGTTACAAGCATGTCAAACCAACTCATGGAAACGGGAAATCCCAGTAATTCAGTCTCATCATAGGCATCTTCAAGTTTTCCGGTTACCAGGGAGGGCAGATTGAACTTCCTGACAGAAGGGGAGAAGAGGGTAGGAACCTGTGAACCATTCTTGCCGTTTACAAGCATATGAGCCTCCCATAACAGTATCGCTTTTGTTTTACCGGTGAACCTGAATGCCCCGGCCCTGATAAGAAGCACTACCTGCTCTGTTCCGGCTCCGCTTCTCATAATGAAATCATCGAGTCCGCCAAAATCCCCTCCGCTTCTTCTTATGGCTTCTATGGACATTGCAAGCTTATTGTCTATTCCGGATATATGAATGAATCCCAGATATATATCCTTGCCATATATAGCAGTAGTGTAGGTGCTCTTATTCAGGCAGGGCAGATTGACCACTGCTCCCCATCTTTTTGCCTCGTGTACGTAAACCCATGTCCGGTAGAAGCCTCCGAAGTTATTTATCACGGCTACCATGAATTCAAGGGGATAATGTGCCTTGAGGTACAGGCTCTGGAAGCTTTCAACTGCATATGATGCTGAGTGTGCCTTTGAGAATGAATATCCGGCAAATGACTCTATCTGACGCCATACTTCCCTGGTTATCTCTTCAGGGTAGCCACGTTGCCTGCAGTTGGAAAAGAACCGGTCGATAATCTTCTGCATCTCCGTTTTTGACCTGAATTTTCCGCTCATGGCCCTTCTGAGAGTATCAGCATCAGAAAGGTCAAGTCCTGCAAAATGATGACACACTTTCAGCACATCCTCCTGATATACCATCACCCCAAAGGTCTCTTCGAGCTGTTCCTTCATGACAGGATGGATATATTTGAATCCGTTACGATTATGGAACCTGTTGATATACTCCCTCATCATGCCCGACCGGGCCACACCGGGCCTTATGATCGAGCTTGCGGCCACCAGGGTCAGGTAGTCTGAGCATTTCAGCTTGTTTAACAGTCCGCGCATTGACGGACTTTCAACATAGAAACATCCCTTTGTTTCGCCTTTTCTCAGGTACTCCCTTACGAGCGGATCGTTCTTGAACTTCTGTATGGCATGTACGTCTACATCCTCACCCCGGTTGCGAGAGATTATCGATGCTGCCTCACTTATGTGGCCTATCCCTCTCTGACTGAGGATGTCGAGTTTCTCATATCGTAACTCCTCAGCTGTATACATGTCCCACTGTGTCACCGGAAACCCCTTGGGAGGGAAATCGAGCGCGGTATAGCAGGCAACCGGCTCTTCAGAGATAATGATACCACCGGCATGAATGCTTCTCATGTTGGGGTAGTCTGCGATTCTGGCCCCCATACCAAAGATTATCCCTGATACATCGCTTTTATTCAGGGGCAGTGATGGATTGTCTATCAGGCTGTCTATCTCTTCCTTCGGCAGTCCGTACACTTTTCCCAGCTCGCGCACGATTGATTTGCCGCGAAAGGTGTTCATAGTGCCGAGCAGAGCTGTGTGCTCCATGCCGTAACGCTTGAAGATGTAGTCAGTTACCTCGTCGCGTTCCTTCCATGAATAATCTATATCGAAATCCGGGGGTGAACTGCGTGCCGGATTAATAAATCTTTCGAAGTAAAGGTTTAGGTCTATAGGGTCAACATTGGTTATTTTCAGGCAGTAAGCAACGACAGAATTTGCACCGCTGCCACGTCCCACATGATAGAAACCTCTCGACATGGAGTATCTTATTATGTCCCATGTGATGAGAAAATATGAGGAGAAGCCGAGCCTGTCGATGATGTCAAGCTCATGTCTTACCCTGCGGGCGGCTTCAGCATTGTTTTTGCCGTATCGATATACCATGCCATCCCATGCAAGCTTTTCCAGCAGCAGCCTGTCGTCAGCCCGGCTGGCGGAGTATACCTGTTTGTTTTTGGGTCTGTCAAAATCAAAATCAAGACTACAATCCTCAATCAGCCGGATGGTGTTGTCAACTATTTCCTGATAGCTGCTGAAACGATCGGTAATCACCTTCCCGGGTATGAAATACTCATCGGCAGCACATTGTTGTGTGATATCCAGCCGGCTGAGCAGTATGTTGTTATCAATGGCTCTCAGGCAGCGGTGTATGTCAATGTCATCAGGTGAGGCCAGGGTAACCGGATGCAGTACCACCATTGAAGAGGGGCTGATTGCCGTAGCCAGCGTCAGCAGCCGGCCGGCCTCGCTGAGCCTGACGCCTATTAATTCATTATCAAATAGTTTGCGTTTAGGATATAAAGTAAGAGTGTAGATTATGTAGCACTGGCGGAACCCGGGAGCAGGAAAGGGGAGAGGTTCCCCGGAAATATTATGCCGCGAGAGGAATCCGTTTATTTCCCTGAATCCCTCATTGTTACGTGCGATGACTATATAAAGCAGTCTGTTCCCAGTTCTGAATTCAATGCCTCCTGCCGGTCTGATGCCTGCCTTCCGGCACTCCCTTACAAATTCAGGCATTGCTGAACTGTTGTTTATGTCGGTAAGCACGATCGATTCCTGTCCGTTGGCTGCAGCTGCCATAACAAGATTTTCAACCGGCATTGTGCCATATCGAAGACTATAATATGAGTGACAGTTTATAAACATCTATCTTCCCTGGAAAACTACATATTTTTTAATACGCTCTTCCATCATCTGCCTCTCCTTCATATCATTAGCGACTATTTTCAAATCGCGTTCCTGCCGTTCCTCTTCTGTCATTATACTTATGGCTTTGCGGACGGCGTTCCTTCCAAACCGTTTTCTCATTCTGTCTACAGCCATGTAGAGGCTTACCATTTCAGGTGTGTCGGTAAACATATCAAGCTGCCTCACTCCGTTTACCAGATGACTGAACCTGACGCCTATAAGCCGTATGAGCATTCGCCGCCGGTATAGCCTGCCGAACAGTTCCTTTGCCACGCTGACAAGTTCGTGATCGAACGATGTGTATGCTATACGCTTCTGAAGGGTGTGGGTGTCGAAATTTGAGTACCTGATCTTTACCGTGACGCATGATGTGAGCTTCTCCTTGCTTCTCAGCTCATATGCCAGTTTTTCCACCATTGAGGCAATAAGCTGGTTGAGCATGATAATGTCAGTGGTGTCTTTCTCGAATGTATGCTCGGTACTTACTGATTTCCTTTCGGAATAACTTATTACGGGAGTGTTGTCTATGCCGTTTGATCTTTTCCATATCTCGGTGCCGTTTTTACCCATAAGTGCCTCCAGCATCTCCGGAGGTATGTTTCTGAGTGTATATATGTCAGATATGCCCATCGAACGAAGCAAATGGTATGTTTTATCTCCTATCATCGGTATTTTCCGTATTGAAAGAGGATCAAGGAAGGGGAGTACCATCTCCCTGGAGACCTCTTTTTCACCGTTTGGCTTGGCCTCTCCTGTGGCAATCTTTGATACTGTCTTGTTCACCGATAACCCCATAGATATAGGTAAGCCGGTCTCTCTGGTTATATAGTTCCTCAGCTCGTGCGACCACTTTCTGCAACCATGAAAGCGGTCCATACCGGTAAGGTCTATGTAGTGCTCATCTACCGATGTCTTTTCATATACTGGCGCTTTCTCTGCAATTATATCGGTAACCATTCGTGAATACCTGGTATAGAGCTCCATGTCGCCTCTTATTGTAACTGCATCAGGACAAAGGTGTGCTGCCATCTTCATGGGCATTGCAGATCTGACCCCGTATCTTCTGGCTTCGTAACTGCAGCTTGAAACTACTCCCCGGTCAGACATACCTCCGATTATTACCGGCTTGCCATTGAGTCTGCCGTCAACCAGCCTTTCCACCGATACGAAGAAAGTGTCCAGATCGAGATGAAGTACCGACCTGTCGCTTCCTGATGTCAGAATGTTCCTTTTCATATCTTATTGTTAACCTCTTCTTTTCAGGTCTGTTTTTTTCTTTTGGTTCCCCCGAAAAAACTCTTTTTTTCTTGCTGTTTTAGTTTATTTGTTTTATATTTGATTAGAAATTAATCAAACTAATGACTACAATATAATCAAAAAAATCTTATTATGTACTTTGCAGATAACATAAAATTTTTACGGAAAAGGAGAGGCCGTACGCAGGATGAGGCTGCACTGGGTCTTGGTCTTAAGCGGTCGACTCTCAGCGGGTATGAGAACGGCGTTGCCGAACCCGGGATTGAAGTTCTTGTCTCTTTCTCGTCGTACTTCAACATTTCGGTTGATACACTTCTGAAGGTTGATATTACCAGGTTGTCGGAGAGTCAGCTTGGCGAACTTGAAAGAGGCTATGATGCGTTTGTAAGGGGCAGTAATCTGAGGGTTCTGGCTACAACTACCGATCAGTCGAATAATGAGAACATTGAGCTGGTGCCTGAAAAGGCCAAAGCTGGTTACACCACCGGCTATGCTGATCCTGAGTTTATCAGTGAACTCCCTTCTTTCAGGCTTCCTTTTCTTTCTGACAAAAAGAAGTACCGTACCTTTCAGCTTACAGGCGATTCAATGCTTCCGATACCTGAAGGATCATGGGTCACCGGAGAGTTTTTGCAGGATTGGTATAACGTTATTACAGGGCAGGCCTATATTGTCTTTACGCTCGACGACGGCATTGTATTCAAGATAGTTGAGAACAAGATAGGAGTGGGTGGCAGGCTTGTACTCTATTCCCTTAATCCTCTATACGATCCTTATGAAGTGCATATATCTGAGGTTAAGGAAATATGGCGGTTTGTAAATTATATCAGCTCTGAAATACCTGACCCGGTAATTCCCGAAAAGCAGCTTATCAGGACTGTTGCCGGACTTAAGCATGATCTTCAGAGAATCAAGAGCAGATTGGGCAGCGACATTCAAGACATTGATGAGGGGGTGTAAGGGCGTAAAGGCATAATGGCATATTTGATACTCTTTCCAATATCATGAAAAGCCTGCGTGATTTAGTCCAGGCTACAGTTAGAAATCTATTTTAGTATTTATATCATCACGGGTGCATCGAAGCTGAAATCATTACAGGTTCTTCAATCCCTTAATTGAGAATCCGTTATCATTGAGTGTCAGGGGAATGGCTAACCCCTTAAAAATTTCCGATGTTTTTATTTTGTAACTATTTATCCCTTCCGGTATAGAGAGGTCTTTCTCTTTATTGAAGGCGCTGCTTGCTCTACTGTCTGATTCATCGCCTCTAACTATTATCAAAGCACCTGGTATAATACCTTCTACCAGTGAGGGCGATTCACAAACAATCATACTGTCATCAGGTATTACTTCAAGTAATTTGATAAATGCAGGTACAGATTTTCCCTTACATGCCTGGATGTAGAACGAACGGGTAGCTCCTGATGCAAGCATACGGGAAGAATCTTTGTCCACAGTGCTGCTGATCTCCTCCCAGATTATGTAGTCAGTATGACGATGGATAAGTTTCAGATGCTCCTGAGGCTCGTGAAAATGACTGCTGATCTTAACTCCCGTGATATTGTAACTGCGGAACCTTTCGATTATCCGGCAGGCAACAGTTGTCTTGCCAACCTTGCGTCCGGTTCCGGCTACAATCACCAGTCCTGGCAGATGTATCATAGGGCAGTGGGTATCAGTTCTTGCGGAACGATTATTAAGAAAAAAACCGGCATCAGCCGGTCTCTTCCTCTATTCTTTGGTTAGCTGTATTATCAGCTGCACAATCTTTTCATATTCTGATGAGTCTATCTTGCCTGAGTAAACCGCCCTGCATACCCTGTTTTTATCAACAATCACGACACTGTAGTTGTCTTTTGGCATTCCCCATGTCTTTTGCAGTTCACCATCATAGTCAAACAGAATGGTAGTATCATATTTCTTTGCCTTATTTCCTGCGATAAGCCTTATGAGGCTGTTTGGTTTCCACGTTGACTTGCAGTCAACTATGCCGAATCCCTTGAAATATTCCTTGTCTATTCTTTTATCTATATCCACAGCCTTGTCAAGGTAATCATTGTACTCATCATTAAGATCTGATTCATCCGGATCAACATAGTTAATCTGAAGAACTTTTCCATCCCATGAGCTCATGGTAAAATCCTTTTTATCAGCATCGGGGAATGCCCATTCCGGAACTTTCTCTCCGACTTTGATCTTTAGCTGGCCGAAAGCATCTGTCCATGACAGAAGCAGAGTTGCCGTCAAAAGTGTAAGAATCAGCTTTTTCATATTCTTATTGGTTTAAATTATGTCGAAATATATGAAATTTTTATCATAAACTAATTTCCCTCGAATTATACCATTAAATCGACCTGGCATTACTACTTTTACGGCCTGAAATTATCACAAATGAAGTCTGTACGAAACATCGCAATTATAGCCCATGTTGATCATGGCAAAACAACACTGGTTGACCGGATAATAAAAGAGTGCAACGCTATTGACAACAGAACTGATCATGGAGAATTAATCCTCGACAGCAATGAACTCGAGCGTGAAAGAGGTATTACAATCCTGGCCAAGAATATAGCGGTAGAATACCAGGGTGTCAAGATAAACATTATTGACACGCCGGGGCACGCTGACTTCGGAGGTGAGGTTGAGAGAACTCTCACAATGGCTGACGGCGTACTCCTTCTGGTTGATGCACTTGAAGGACCGATGCCTCAAACCAGGTTTGTATTGGGCAAGGCCGTTAATCTGGGATTGAAACCCATTGTGGTGATAAACAAGGTCGATAAGGAGAACTGCAAACCCGGAGAGGTGCAGCAGGATGTCTTTGACCTTATGTTTAATCTTAATGCCAGCGATGATCAGCTGGATTTTGAAACCCTCTTTGGTTCCTCCAAATTCGGATGGATGAGCCATGACTGGAAGGAAAAAACTGAATCTATAAGGCCCCTGCTTGATACTATCATACGGGTGGTCGGTGAGTCCCAATACAGGCCCGGAACACTGCAGCTCCAGATTACCTCGCTTGATTACTCGAGCTATGTGGGCCGGATCGCTATTGGAAGAGTACTCAGGGGAGACATACGGGAAGGCGATGAATGTACCCTCTGCAAAAAGGCAGGGGTGTCTAAGAAGGTAAAAATCAAGGAGCTGTATACGTTTAAGGACCTGGGCCGCGAGAGAGTAACCCATGTTAGAAGCGGTGATATCTGCGCGGTTGTGGGCATCGACGATTTCGAGATAGGCGATACCATAGCAGACAACGAGCATCCGGAACAGTTGCCTAGAATTTCGATAGATGAGCCCACAATGAGTATGCTCTTTACTATCAATAACTCACCATTCTATGGAAAGGAGGGTAAGTTTGTCACCTCAAGGCATCTCAGGGACAGGCTTCTGAAGGAGACCGAGAAGAACCTGGCGCTGAGGGTTATGGTTACGGACCGGGAGGACAGCTTTATTGTGCATGGCAGGGGCGTACTGCATCTGTCAATACTCATTGAGACAATGCGTCGTGAAGGCTATGAGTTTCAGGTCGGAAAACCCCAGGTGATAATGAAGGATATTGAAGGGATAATATGCGAGCCCTTTGAAACACTGGTCATAGACGTCCCTGAGGAGCATTCAGGGAAGGTTATTGACTACGTAACACAGAGAAAGGGAACTCTTGAACTGATGGAGCCGCGTGGTGACATGCTGCACCTCGAGTTCGGAATACCCGCACGCGGGCTGATCGGATTAAGAAACAATCTGCTGACAGCTACTTCGGGCGAGTCAGTTATAAATCACCGGTTCAGGGGATACCTTCCATATGCAGGCGATTTGAAGGAGAGGCAGAATGGGTCGCTGGTATCAATAGAAGCCGGAATGGCCACAGGCTATGCCATAGACAGGCTTCAGGACAGGGGAAGGTTTTTCGTGGAGCCGGGTGAGCAGGTTTATAAGGGAATGGTAGTGGGCGAGAATACACGAAGCTCTGACCTCGATGTCAATATAGTTAAGGGAAAGAAGCTTACCAACATGCGTGCGTCAGGATCAGATGACAATATCAGGCTTGCACCCAGAGTAAGGTTCTCACTCGAGGAGGCAATGGAATACATCAAGGAAGATGAATACCTCGAAATAACTCCGGTATCCCTCAGAATGAGGAAAATATAAAATTCATACAATGACACAATCAATTACAAAGGAAGATAAGTTCACAAAAGGGGAGGAGCTGGCTAATGCCATCTCGCATCTTACCGGCGCCCTGCTGGGTATCGCAGCACTGGTGCTGATGGTTGTCTACTCAGCCAGGGTGGGTACGGCCTGGCACGTTGTTTCAACAGCAGTCTTCGGTGCCACGCTCGTAATCCTCTACCTCTCTTCAATGTTTACCCATTGGTTGCCGGCAGGCCGCACGAAGGAGTTTTTCTTCACAATGGACCAGATAGCAATATTCATGCTTATTGCAGGAACCTATACTCCCATGGCCCTGATCACCCTCCATGGCGCATTCGGGTGGGTGATTTTCGGAATCGAGTGGGGGCTTGCGTTTACCGGTATTGTTATAAAGCTCATGAAGCCGGTCAAATATGCTTCGGGCGTAAGTACTTTTTATATAATTCTTTACGCATCGATGGGCTGGCTGGTACTGATAGCCCTGGTTCCCCTGATAAAAACCCTGCCAGTTATGGGATGGATGTGGATATTGATAGGAGGAATCTGCTATACTTTTGGTATTTACTTTTTCAGGGCCCGCTTCAGGTATGCTCATCTGGTATGGCATCTGTTCGTGCTTGCGGGCAGTATATCACATTTTATGGCAGTATTTTTCTATATAATAGATATAAAGATATAGTATTCAGCTGTCTCCATTGGTTCAGTCAACCAAATGCTCAGATGGTTGTTATCTTAACGTATATTAATCAGGCTCCGGAATGAAGAAGAGTTATCACGATGTCCCGAAGAAGAAGATCACCCTCGAAGGACTGAGGAATGCTTTTCGTCTTTACAGTTACATGAAACCTTTCAGGCTTCAATTCATTGCAGGAATACTCTTTCTTGTGGGTTCAAGTCTGGCCAGCCTGGTATTTCCGCGGCTGCTTGGTGAACTTGTCAACGCCGGCAGCGAGGGACGCCTCGCCGAAAGCCTGAACCTGATAGCGATTCTTATTATTATCACCCTGCTGGTACAGTCTTTCTTTTCATACTTCCGGGTGGTTCTTTTTGTCAACGTAACTGAAAAAACGCTGGCATCGCTACGGCAGACAACCTTTAATCACCTTATCAGGCTCCCGCTCAGGTATTTCGACAGCCACAGGGTAGGGGAGCTCAACAGCCGCATCTCCGCAGATATCGCACTTCTTCAGGATACGCTTACCTATACCCTTGCCGAATTCATCAGGCAGATAATTGTTATTACCGGAGGTGTGACACTGCTTGTCCTTACTTCATGGAAACTAACCCTTTTCATGCTTGCTGTTCTGCCTGCAGCAATCCTGCTAGCCGTGTTCTTTGGCCGCTTCATCAGAAGTTATGCCAGGAAAGTGCAGAAACAGATTGCCGAATCAAACACCATAGTTGAGGAGACATTGCAGGGAATAAGGAGTGTAAAGGCCTTTACCAATGAACTGTACGAAACAGCAAGATACCGGGTAAGAACCAATGAAGCAGCAGCTACAGGTATCAAAGGGGGGAAGTACAGGGGAGCCTTTTCTGCCTTCATGATCACCGGCATCTTCGGTGCCCTCGTTGCTGTGATCTGGAAGGGCGCCTCCATGATGGCAGCCGGAATAATCAATACCGGTGAGCTCTTCTCCTTTGTTATCTATTCCGGTTTTATCGGCGGAACCATTGGCGGCCTCGCCGGGGTATTTACCCAGATACAGAAGTTTCTGGGTGCTACCGAGGAGCTGTTTGAACTACTTGACGAAGAGCCTGAAAGAGTTGAAAATATTACTGAAATATCAGAAAAAGAGATAATTACAGGAAATATACGCATCAGAAACCTCTCTTTCAGCTATCCCTCCAGACCTGAAGAGAAGGTGCTTGAAAATATTAACCTCGAGATATCCCGTAACCAGATGGTCGCAATTGTCGGTCCCAGCGGTGCCGGTAAATCCACCATTACGACCTTGCTGCTGGGCCTTTACGAGCCGTCTGCCGGAGCTATTGAGTTCGACGGGAGGCTAAGCACCTCTTTTAGTTTGTCGGCTCTCAGAAGGCAGTTGGCCCTGGTTCCGCAGGATATTTTCCTTTTTGGCGGAACCATTAGGGAAAATATCGGCTACGGCCGGCCGGGAGCCACTGACTCAGAGATAGCTGAAGCCGCGGAGAAGGCCAATGCACTTGAGTTTATTGACCGCTTTCCTGACCGGTTTGATACTGTTGTCGGCGAACGTGGCACGCAGCTCTCAGGAGGCCAGAGGCAGCGTATAGCGATTGCCAGGGCGGTACTCAAAGATCCCAGGATACTGATTCTTGACGAAGCCACATCATCACTCGACTCAGAATCTGAGAGGCTTGTTCAGGATGCCCTCGAGAAGCTGATGAGGGGCAGAACCTCCATCGTTATTGCTCACAGGCTCTCCACGGTCCGCAAATCAGACAAGATTGTGGTACTTGACAACGGCCGCATAGTCGAAACCGGAACACATGAAGAACTGGTAAAGATCGACGGAGGTATCTACCGCAACCTCAGCGCAATGCAGTTCATATTATAACTCTGCTGTTCGGAATCAGAAGTTTACCTGACAATATTTACAGGGTTGCCGTTAATAAAATTTATCAGGTTGGAAACTGCGATATCCATAAGCCTGCTTCTGGCTTCCCTGGTGGCCCAGGAGATATGGGGAGTTATAAGGCAGTTTTTGGCTTTAAAGAGCGGGTTGTCACTATGTGGGGGTTCAACTGACAACACATCCAGGCCGGCGCCGGCAATAACCTCTTCATTCAGGGCTTTAGCCAGATCTTCCTCGACAACCAGAGGTCCCCTCGCAGTATTGATAAGAAAAGTAGTCCTTTTCATCAGGGAAAGATTTGATTTGTTGATAATACCCTTTGTTTCAGGGGTTAACGGACAATGAAGGGTAATGACATCTGATTCTTTGAACAGTTCGGGCAGACCTGCCCAATTGAAATTCTTCCTGTGTGACTGGTCACTTTCATTCCTGTCATGTGCCAGTATGTTCATACCAAAGGCAGTAGCAATATCTGCCGTTCTTTGTCCAATATTCCCAAAACCAATGATACCGATATTCTTGTCCTGTAGCTCAACAAGGGGATAGTCCCAAAAGCACCAGTCGTTTGAGGTGCTCCATTTTCCATGCATTACAACATCGCTGTGTCTCTGAACATGGTGACACAGCTCAAGAAGAAGTGCAAAAGCCATCTGTGATACCGATGCAGTACCGTAGGCAGGTATATTTGTTACGACAATACCCTGATTATTAGCTGATTCAGCGTCTACGATGTTGTATCCTGTAGCCAGAACCCCGATATATTTCAGAGAGGGGAGGAGTTTCAGTATTTTGCCACTCAGAGGGGTTTTATTAGTCAGCACTATTTCAGCCTTACCGGCCCTCTCAATTATCCTATCTTCAGGAGTTCTGTCATAAATGGTTAATTCTCCAAGTGATTCAAAACCATCCCAGCTAAGGTCGCCCGGATTAAGGGTATATCCATCAAGCACGACTATCTTCATAATATTCAGTATTTCAATTGTTTATATATTATATTAGCATATATGAATGAATTACTCTCAGAAGTATATTGGTTCCGGTCTTTGTGTCATTCATCGATTAGTACAACAATTATATCCATCACATTGGTCAGTGTCGGTCCGGTTTTAATAAGGCCGCCTTCCTGTTTGAAGAAGTTATATGAATCAAACCGTTTAATATAGTCGTCAATATTAATTTTCAGCATTTCAGCATTTTTCGCTGTTGCAGCATCTGAGACAGAACCTGCTGCATCGGTCGGACCGTCGGTACCATCAGTACCGGCCGAGAGAAAGGTAACTCCAGGAATATTATTCAGCAGCTTTGCAAAGAGGAGCGCCAGGTGCTGGTTTCTGCCGCCCATACCGTTATCTGCTGTGACCTTCACTGTTGTTTCTCCGCCATAGAGGAGGCAGGATTTTTGCTTAAGCGGCTTGTTTCTTATCTGCATTACCTCTCCAAATAAAGCTGAAGAGACCTCAGTAACATTACCGGTAAGCTGGTCAGTTATTATTTTGCAATCGTAACCCATTGATAAAGCGGCTCTTGCAGCTGCCTCCAGGGCCATCTTATTGTTTCCGATTATAATATTTGAGGTATTACCGAATACCGGATCATCAGCTTTTGGAGTTTCCTGACGTTGTCCCGATGCCCCTGACTCCAGGATATTAAAAATGCGGGAGGGAACCTGTGATTCAAGGCAGGATCTCTTAATTATTGAAACAGCATCGCTGTAAGTAGTTGTATCAGCGACAGTTGGTCCTGAAGCAATAACATCTGGCGGGTCGCCGGTTACATCGGAAAGAATCAGGCTAACGATTCTTGCCGGGAATGCTCTTTTAGCCAGCCAGCCACCTTTAACAGCAGAGAGATGCTTTCGTACCGTATTTAATTCTTTAATATCAGTACCAGCCTTTAAAAGGCTGTCGTTTAGCTTTATAAGATCATCCAATGAGCATCCATCAGGAATGTCAGTCAACAGGGCGGAGCCACCTCCGGAGATAAGGCAGATCACCAGGTCGTCCTTGTCTGCAGAATCGGCTATTGAACTTATTATGGCTGTAGCGGCGACGCCGGCCTGATCAGGGATCGGGTGACCGGCCTCAGTTACTCCAATGCGTTTTAGAGGCACTGAATGGCCATATTTAGTAATTATGTGGCCACCGGTTAACCTTGATTGAAGAATCTGTTCCAGTGAGGTTGCCATTGCAGCACTTGCTTTTCCGAAACCGATTACGAAGATATTTTTGATCGGGGAGATGTCGATAATGATTTCATTGATTTTAAGAAGGTTTCCGGTCATTGAGACAGACTGGTTAATCAGATGAGCAGGATTGACCTGTTCAATGGCTTTAAGGAGTATTTCTATTGCTGTTTGGCGGGGATTCACCGGGTTCTGAATTGAATGCACTGTAAATATATTACATTGAAGAAGGTAAAGCAAATTGAGCAGGTAAGTTATTCAGGACAGACCACAAATTCTTTTAGCATAAAATCGTTACCTTTATCGGAGCAGAACCTCCGGAAACAGCTTTAACATAACATCGGTACCAGATGGAATCAGTGGAAATTACCTTAACATAAAATCGTTACCGTTATCGGAGCAGAACCTCCGGAAACAGCTTTAACATAACATCGGTACCAGATGGAATCAGTGGAAATTACTTTAACATAAAATCGTTACCGTTATCGTAGCAGAACGTCCGGAAACAGCTTTAACATAACATCGGTACCGGATGGAATCAGTGGAAATTACTTTAACATAAAATCGTTACCGTTATCGGACTAACGACGCGATAACTGATTTTATATTAATCAGCACAGCTGAACGTAATTTCCACTTAATTGCCTATAATTAATATTATGTTAAATAGAATGCAATATTGGTTGCTAGGGTTAAAAAAAATTGGATATCACATTTATCAGACCCTCTTCCCCACTTTGGATATATCAACAAAAACAAAAGGCCCTCTGTAATGAGAGAGCCCTTTGCAAAAGTCAAATAAAGTTCTTTACAATTTGCCTTCTAGCTTTTTGTTTATCTCCTGATACTTCTCCTCCATCTGAAGTCTGTAGTAGAGTTCGCGCAGATTCTTCATGGTATCGATATCTTCGGGATTAAGTTTGTGAGCTGTCTCAAACGGCGGAAGTGCCTTCTTAAACATCTCATTTACCTGTTCGACTGCCTCATTGTACTTCTTAACATCCATTATTTCGTTGGATTCCAGATATTTTTCAAAGGCAAGATTGTAGTAGCAAATACCGAGATTAAGCTGGGTGGCAAAATCCTCAGGATTGAGTTCCACTGATTTTTCGAGAGCTTCAACAGCTTTGGCATAGTTTTCCAGCTTCATATAGAAGACTCCTTCCGCAAGATGCAACGAAGGATTCTCCGGATCCTTTTCAATGGCAACAGCTACCGATTCAAGACCCTCTTCCGTCTGATCATGGTCGAGGTAATGCTGAATAAGAACCAGCAGAACATCCTGATCGCCAGGATACTTGTTAAATGCACGGTTAAGTACATTCAGTGCATTGTCAAGGTCCTCCAATCCGATATACGAGTAGTACATCAGTGTATAGGGAGCTGTTCCCTCGTATCCTGACTCAGTGCACATTTCAAAGTACTCTATTGCCTCTTCGTAAAATTTGCCGTTATAGGCGGCGAGACCGGCATTGTAAATAATACCTGTATCTACCATCCCTATATAGACATCGGTTTCTGATATTTTGATATTGTATTTGAATGCATCAAGCGCTCCCCTGTAGTTCTCATTCTGAAATTCCTGTACCGCGAGGTTAATAAACATATTGCCAAGAACCGCGTATGTATTATTCACCTGAAGAAGCCGCTTCATAGCATCCTTGTCATCAAGCTCCATCGATTTTTCATAAGCTTCATACGCTTCAATCAGCGGATTCTTAAAGAAATTTTTAAACTTGGAATTCTCCGATTCAAATGAGGCCATGGCGAGTCTTCCCAAAGCATAATACGTTTTTGGCCAATCTTTTGATTTAGCGTGCTTTACGGCCTCGTCAAGATTCTCCTTTGCTTTATCCAGTGAACCTTGTTCAATAAAGTTCAGGGCACTGTTTACCTTTCCCCGTTGAGCCTCTACTCCTATTGTAATCACAATTGCTGATAACAGCAGCACTACCTTTTTCATATCACTCTTTTTTCTGGTTAATTTTTTTTTCAAAAATAGTATTTTATTAAATTAATTATCAAATTCCCTGCCATTTTCCACAACATCAGTATTATTGCCAGGAATCTCATTATCATCATCTCCATTGGTTTCGATTTCAACATAGGCCACCGAGGCTATGGAGTCATTATCTCTCAGGTTAATAGCCCTCACGCCCTGTGTCGCACGTCCCATTACTCTTAGTCCCGATACCGGTATCCTCAGAATAGTGCCATTTTCTGTTACTATCATCAGATCATAGGTGTCTGTTACGGCCTTGAGTGCTATCAGTTTTCCTGTTTTTTCAGTAATATTGATAGTCTTTACACCCTTACCTCCCCTGTTGGTAATCCTGTAATCCTCTATTGATGACCTTTTTCCATATCCGTTCTCTGATATCACCAGAATATCCTCATTGCTCTCCCCCACTGTTACCATTCCTATTACCATATCATCCTGGCTTGCAAGCGATATTCCTCTTACTCCTGAAGCAGTTCGTCCCATGGGTCTTACTGCGGTTTCGTGGAACCTGATAGCTCTGCCTGACCTGTTGGCAAGCATTATCTGATGATTCCCGTTAGTTAGCCTGGCTTCAAGTAATTCATCTCCTTCCCTGACCGTAATAGCATATACACCGTTAGCCCTTGGCCTGGAGTATGCTTCAAGTGACGTCTTTTTGATAATTCCTTTTGTTGTGCAGAGTACAATAAAATTATTGTTGATATACTCCTCATCCTGCAGTGTTCGGACGTTAATAAACGCCCTTACTGAATCACCCTGTTCGAGATTAATGACGTTCTGTATTGCCCTTCCCTTTGATGTACGGGTTCCTTCAGGAATTTCATATACTTTAAGCCAGTAGCACTTACCTTTCTGGGTAAAGAAGAGCATGGTATTATGCATGGTGGCTATATATAGATATTCAATGAAATCTTCTTCACGCGTATTACTTCCCCTTGAGCCTGTTCCTCCCCTGTTCTGTCTTCTGAACTCGGTAAGAGGTGTGCGTTTGATATATCCCATATGTGAAATGGTAATAACCATTTCTTCATCTGCATAGAAGTCTTCCGGATTGAACTCGCCTGCGTCGGGAACTATCTGTGTCCTTCTCCCGTCACCATATTTAGTCTTAATCTCGTTCAGTTCATCCTTGATAATCTGCATCTGCAGATCGTAGCTCTCAAGGACGCTCTTAAGATGTTCTATCAGTTTAACAATCTCTTCATATTCAGCCCTTAATTTGCTTTGCTCCAGCCCAGTTAGCTGACGAAGCCTCATTTCGACAATAGCCCTGGACTGAACATCAGAGAGAGAAAACCTTTCCATCAGCCTCTCCCTGGCCATATCGGGTGTCTGTGATGAACGGATAATAGCGATAACTTCATCAATGTTGTCGCTGGCGATAATCAGTCCTTCGAGAATATGAGCCCTTTTCTCGGCCTCTGCAAGTTCGAACTTTGTCCTGCGAAGCACTATTTCATGCCTGTGTTTCACAAAACTGTCGATCAGGTCCTTCAGGTTGAGCGTTCTGGGTCTGCCCTTTACAAGGGCTATGTTATTAACATTGAATGAAGTCTGCAGCTGAGAGTGTTTAAAAAGGTTGTTGAGAACGACATTGGCCGTGGCATCCTTCTTAAGTATTATTACGACCCTCATACCATTGCGGTCAGACTCATCATTGATATATGATATCCCTTCGAGTTTCTTGTCATTGATAAGGTCAGCGATCTTCCTTATCATTTCGGCTTTGTTGACAAGGTATGGTATCTCATTGATTATTATGCACTCGCGGCCCGATGCAGTGTATTCAATATCGGTTTTTGACCGCACCACAATCCTGCCCCTGCCTGTCTCGAAAGCATCCTTTATTCCTTGTTCTCCATAGATGATACCCCCTGTCGGAAAATCCGGACCTTTCACATAGTTCATCAATTCGTGAATGGTGATCTCATTATTGTCAATGAAGGCGACAGTTGCATCAATTATCTCACCCAGATTGTGGGGAGGCATGTTGGTAGCCATTCCTACTGCAATACCTGAGGCTCCGTTGACGAGAAGGTTGGGTATTCTCGTCGGGAGTACTACCGGCTCCTGCAGGGAATCGTCGAAATTATCCTGAAAGTCAACTGTATCCTTTTCGATATCTGACAGCATCTCTTCGGCAATGCGTCTGAGCCGGGCTTCTGTATATCTCATAGCGGCCGGACTGTCACCGTCGACAGAGCCAAAGTTACCCTGACCGTCAACAAGAGGATACCTGAGGGACCATTCCTGCGCCATCCTTACCATGGCTTCATATACCGATGAGTCACCATGCGGGTGGTATTTACCCAACACCTCCCCTACTATTCTTGCCGACTTCTTGTAGGGTCTGTTAGACATCACTCCAAGTTCTGACATGCCAAACAAAACCCTTCTGTGTACCGGTTTCAGACCATCTCTTACATCAGGCAGCGCCCTGGCTACTATCACCGACATTGAATAATCGATGTAAGCCGACTTCATCTCCTCTTCAATATTTACCTTGATGGTTCTTTCCCTGTCCGTCATAAAAGACTAATATTTAAGTAATTAAATAAATTTTTCATAAAATTTTATAGAACCCACGAAGATACTAATTTTTACATCTCGCACAGAGCATATCAGCAACTAATTGTTAACAAATTCTGTTTAAAACTGGGCATGATAATTGCAATATTATAAATCCATAAAAAATGTAACTTTGAAACCTGGGTATTGGGTGTAACTGACGTATTTCATGACAGATTGACCGATACCAAAAACAATTTTCTGATGGACGCACAATTTTCACAAAGGGTTAAAGATATACTTGCCTACAGCAAAGAGGAAGCAATAAGACTTGGTAACAGCCACATCAGTCCTGAACACCTTTTTCTGGGCATACTACGTGACGGTGAAGGCTTTGCAATTGATATTCTTATTAACCAGGGGGCTGACCTTTTGTCATTAAAGAGCTCGATAGAGAAGAGCATCAGGGTTGACAAACCCATACCACTTGTAGACCGCGATATGATACCTCTTCTTAAGAGCACTGAGAGAGTTCTGAAGCTTGTATATCTTGAGGCCAAAGCCATGAAGAGCGGCACGATTGAGTCTGAGCATCTGCTTCTAGCCATTCTTAAGGATGAGGGATCGCTGGTGACCAGGATACTAACTGAACTAGATATAGACTATCTTAGCGTGCGTCGCACCGTAGAGAGTGATCCGCCGTCATCCAAAGCCGATTTTCCCAGGGAGGATGACGAGGAGATGCCGGGGTACGGTGGAGGCCAGGGCCGCAGTCAGGGATCGTCACCGGGATCAAAACCGACTTCTGAAACGCCTGTCCTTGACAATTTCGGTATTGACCTGACAAAGGCTGCTGAAGAGGGTCGCCTTGACCCTATTGTTGGAAGGGAGAAGGAGATCGAGAGGCTTGCTCAGATCTTATCAAGGAGGAAGAAGAACAATCCGGTTCTTATCGGAGATCCGGGAGTAGGTAAATCGGCTATTGCTGAAGGTCTTGCTTTGCGCATAGTTAAGAAGAATGTCTCAAGGGTGTTGTTCAACAAGCGTGTTGTTACTCTTGATCTGGCTTCGATTGTGGCCGGAACAAAGTACCGGGGACAGTTTGAAGAGAGAATGAAGGCAATACTTAATGAGCTGGCCAAGAACGACAATATAATCCTGTTTATTGACGAGATACATACTATTGTGGGTGCAGGAGGCGCAACAGGGTCGCTCGATGCGGCAAATATGCTAAAGCCAGCACTGGCAAGAGGCGAAATACAATGTATAGGAGCCACAACTCTTGACGAATACAGGCAGCATATAGAGAAAGACGGTGCACTGGAGAGGCGTTTCCAGAAGATAATGGTTGATCCCACGACTATTGAAGAGACGGTAGCGATACTTCAGAATATAAAGGAAAGGTATGAGGATCATCACAATGTTACTTACACTGATGAGGCAATAGAGGCCTGTGTAAAGCTTACAAACAGATATATCAGCGACAGGCACCTGCCTGATAAGGCGATAGATGCACTTGATGAGTCAGGGTCAAGGGTTCATATTTCGAATATCGTTGTTCCGGAAAAAATTCTTGAGCTGGAGGAGCAGCTTGATGAGATCAAGAAGGAGAAGATGATGGCTGTAAAGAGCCAGAATTTTGAGAAGGCAGCAAGCTATCGTGACAGAGAGAGAGACCTTCATGATATGATGGAGCAGGAGAAGAAGAAATGGGAAAAGGAACTTGCCCTGAATCGCGAAATTGTTGATGAAGAAAAGGTTGCAGAGGTTGTTGCTATGATGACAGGCGTGCCTGTTCAGCGCATTGCCCAGACGGAAGGCTTCAGGCTTCTGCAGATGGCTAATGAGCTTCGCAGGTCGGTAATCGGTCAGGATGATGCAATAGCAAAGATTGTTAAGGCAATACAGCGCAACAGGGCCGGTCTTAAGGATCCTAACAAGCCCATTGGCACCTTCATATTCCTTGGGCCGACTGGCGTGGGTAAGACTCAGCTTGCAAAGATTCTGGCAAAATTCCTGTTCGACTCGGCCGACAACCTGATACGCATCGATATGAGCGAATATATGGAGAAGTTCTCGGTATCGAGACTTGTAGGGGCTCCTCCCGGATATATCGGCTATGAAGAGGGAGGGCAACTTACTGAAAAGGTACGTCGCAGGCCCTATTCTGTTGTTCTTCTTGATGAGATTGAAAAAGCGCACCCTGATGTATTTCACATCCTGCTTCAGGTTCTCGACGAAGGGCAGTTGACTGACAGCCTTGGAAGAAGGATTGACTTCAAGAATACTATTGTCATAATGACATCCAACATAGGTACAAGGCAGCTTTCTGACTTCGGACAGGGTATCGGATTTGAAACCGCCGCCAAAAAAACAGCCCGTGACGATCACGCCAGGAGCGTTATACAAAAAGCACTTCATAAGACATTCGCGCCTGAGTTCCTTAACAGGATAGATGATGTAGTGATGTTCAACTCACTTGGCAAGGAAGATATCGACAAAATTATTGATATCGAGCTTAAAGGCCTCTATGAAAGAGTTGAATCGCTTGGTTATCAGCTAAGAATAAGCGCACAGGCCAGGGATTATATTGCCAATAAGGGATTTGATGCCCAGTATGGCGCCCGTCCGCTTAAGAGAGCAATTCAGAAATACCTTGAAGATCCGATGGCTGAGGTGCTCATCAAGGCCCCTGGTTCCGAAGGAGATATGATAAATGTGGGTTATAATAAAAAGAAGGAGCAGATAACAATCAGGGTAAAGAAAGTCTCCTCTCCACCGGAAATAACCGGTAAGGAGACTAGCTGATAATCTCTCCGTAGAGATCGAACTCACCGGAATCATTTATCCTGACATTATAGATGGTTCCGGTTTTTATTTCCGGACTGAATGGAATGAGGACCTCCTGGTCAATTTCAGGACTGTCATATTCTGTCCTTCCTGTAAGCCAGTCCCCTTCACTTCCGTCGATCATCACCGGCATTATCTTTCCCTGTAAGTTACGGTTAAGAACTGTGGATATCTCCTGCTGTAAATCCATTAAGGCTTCCACTCTTTCCCTTTTTACAATATCACTGATGTTATCAGCATATTTTCGGCCGCCGGGTGTCTTTTCTTCATGTGAATAGGCGAATACGCCCATGCGGTCAAATCGAAATTCTTTTACAAAATCATACAGTTCCCTGAACTCATCATCACCCTCTCCTGGATGTCCGACAATCAGGGTAGTCCGTATGGCACATCCTGGTATTTCTGATCTAAGCCTGCTCAGAAGATTGACTGTTTCCTGACGGTTATGTTTCCGGTTCATCATTTTCAGCACCTTATCATTTATATGCTGAACGGGAATGTCGATATAGCTGCAGACCTCAGGAATATCTCTTATTACCGGAATAAGTGATCCCGGAAAATCAGATGGATACAAATAGTGTAGCCTTATCCAGTCAAAGAGCTTAAGGTCTGATATCTGTCTCACAAGTGAGTCAATACGGCGTTCACCGTAGATATCAAAGCCGTAATATGTCAGGTCCTGGGCAATCAGAATCAGTTCCCTGACTCCCATATCGGCAAGGTATTTTGCTTCTGTGAGAATTTCTTCAGCAGGTCGCGAGACATGTCTTCCGCGTATCATAGGTATGGCGCAGAAGGCACAATTGCGGCTGCAACCCTCACTTACCTTAAGATATGCATAATGGCCCGGGCCTGTAATTACCCTCGTATGAGGCATATAAATATCAGGAGCAATATTCAGTTCCCTGACAATATCTTCGAAATGGCATATGCCGAAGTAGTTATCTACCTCAGGTATTTCCCTCGTAAGATCTTCCCTGTATCTCTGGGCCAGACATCCGGTTACGTATAGTTTATGTATGAGGCCTGATTTTCTTGCTTCAACGAATTTCAGGATAGTGTCGATGCTCTCCTCTTTTGCATCACTTATGAATCCGCAGGTATTTATTATTACAATCGGGGCTGCTCCTACAGGAGCATCATGCAATACCCTGTACCCTCCTGAAGATATTCCCGCCATTAACTTCTCAGAGTCGACAAGGTTCTTGGAGCATCCGAGAGTGACGATATTGACCTTATTAAACTTCATGGAAGCATCTATTATAATTCCTGATTGCAATCATGCATGACAGGGTATCAGGTCAGGAATCTTAATTGAATAGTGAATCAACAAATTCAGCCTTATTAAAGATCTGAAGGTCATCAAGCTTTTCTCCTATTCCTATATATTTCACAGGAACCTTGAACTGGTCGGAAATGCCTATTACCACACCTCCTTTAGCCGTACCGTCAAGTTTCGTAACAGCAAGGGCAGTGACCTCTGTGGCAGCCGTAAATTGCCTGGCCTGTTCAAATGCATTCTGTCCGGTCGATCCGTCGAGTATAAGCAAGACCTCATGCGGAGCATCTGCCACTACCTTTTCCATGACTCTCTTTATTTTGGAGAGCTCATTCATAAGGTTAATCTTGTTATGAAGGCGTCCGGCGGTGTCAATTATTACAACATCACTGCCAGCTGCGACGGCAGATTTTAATGTATCAAATGCTACAGATGCCGGATCAGAGCCCATATTCTGTTTCACCAGCGGCACACCTGTCCTGTCGGCCCACACCTGCAACTGATCAATAGCAGCAGCCCTGAAGGTGTCGGCTGCTCCGAGCATAACGCTTTTACCTGATTTTTTGTACTGATTGGCAAGTTTGGCGATGGTGGTCGTTTTGCCAACACCGTTAACCCCCACTACCATAATAACATATGGCTTAAAAGGCAGGGTGTCTGAGAAGTCAGCAGGTTCACGTTCACTACTCTCCTCAAGCAGACCGGCAATCTCTTCTCTTAGTATCTTGTTTAATTCACTGACATTAAGGTATTTTTCGCGGCTGACGCGTTCTTCTATCCTTTCAATTATCCTGATCGTAGTCGATACCCCTACATCAGAAGCTACGAGCATCTCTTCAAGATTGTCAAGAACCTCGTCATCTACTTTTGATTTACCCACTACAGCTCTCGAGAGTTTGGTGAAAACACTTTCCTTAGTCTTTTCCAGTCCCCGGTTAAGGTTCTCCTTTTTCTCTTTGCTAAGAAAACCGAGCAAGGCCATCTGCTTTTGATTTATGTATTTATTTTCGTAAAAAAAGCTCTCTCCTTTACGGAAGAAAGCTTTAAGTATCAACTCTCCCTCAATAAAAGAGGAGATTATTGTTTTTTCGTGAAGAAATCGTTGATATGGTCGTTATGGACTATCTCTTCTTTGAAAGTATAGGCTCCGGTTTTATCAGATTTTATCATCTTGATAACCTTGCTGAATGATTTACCCTTGCCGTCTTTCAGTGTTGCTACTACCTTCTTTGCCATGATTTAGAGATTTATTTGATTTCTCTGTGAACAGTATATTTCTTAAGTACAGGATTATACTTCTTTCTTTCAATCCTGTCAGGAGTGTTCTTCCGGTTCTTGGTTGTAATATACCTTGAAGTTCCGGGTTGTCCGCTTTCCTTATGCTCGGTGCACTCCATAATAACCTGCACCCTGTTTCCTTTTGCCTTCTTTGCCATCTCGCGTCAGGTATTTAAATTTTCTCAATTAGCCCTTTATCATTAGCCTCTTTCAGTACTGAACGGAGGCCGTTTTTGTTAATCATCTTCATACCGGCGGCCGACACTTTCAGCCTTATCCAACGGTCTTCTTCTTCAAGATAGAATCTCTTTATAAACAGATTGGGATAAAATTTTCTCTTGGTCCTTCTTTTTGAGTGAGAAACGTTATTCCCTACCATTGGCTTTTTTCCGGTCACTTGACAAATCCTTGACATCTCTCTATTATTTAACCTCTTAAATACGAAACTGATTTTCTTAAAAATCGAGTCGCAAAATACGTGATTTTTATTTAATTAACCAAATATGCAGGTCACTTTTTTACTTCCCCGGCTTAAATACTGATAATCTGCTCTCTAAGCATGTTCAGGGCTGCAAGTGAGAAGCGTCTGATATTCAGATTACGGTCTGTTCCGTAAGTAAATGAACGCGTTTCCGTTCCGAGATGCGATGATACTGCCACCCATAGGGTGCCAACCGGTTTGTTTTCACTTCCTCCGTCCGGACCGGCAATTCCAGTTGTTGCTATAGAGATGCTGCTGCCTGTCAGTCTCATAACACCTTCAGCCATCTCGGCTGCGCATTCACCGCTCACAGCTCCGTATCTTTCAATAGTGTCGTGGTTAACACCTAAAATATTTTCTTTAAGTTCATTTGAGTATGCAATTACGCTGCCTTTGTAATATGCTGAGCTTCCGGGCACTGACACTATCATACGGCTGATGCTGCCGCCTGTACAACTTTCAGCTGTGGATACTGTCATGTTTCTATTTTTCAATTCTTTACCAATATGCTCTTCAAGCGATACTTCAGAATCAGCATAGATAAGATCAGGTATCACGGCCTTCAGTCTCTCCACCTGGCGGACCAACTCCTGCTCTGCCATGCTGCTGTCTGAATATCGGGCTGTAAGTCTTAGTTTAATAACCCCTGATGAAGGCAGGTATGCCAGTCTGACACCTGCGGGGAGTTCAGATTCGAAAGAGGATAATTTTTCTGCCAGATGGGCTTCCGGGAGGCCATATGTCATTATGTTTCTGTGAATGATCTCAGAGGCAATACCTCTGTTTCTGAGCATTGGTATTACATGCTCTGTCATAATGTACTTCATTTCATAGGGTACCCCCGCCATTGAAACCACTATGGCATTATCGTTTTCAAACCACATTCCCGGGGCTGTTCCCATCCTGTTCATCAAGACGGTGCAGTTTTCAGGTACGCTGGCCTGAGCTATGTTGTTTTCATTAAGACTTACTCCCCTCCTTCCCAGTATCTCTGATATATTGGCAAGCACCTCCTCATTTCTGACCAGTATTGTATTGAAAAACCGGCATAGTGTATCCTTTGTAATATCATCGCTCGTGGGTCCCAGTCCGCCGGTAATCAGTACCAGCCCGGATCTTTTAACCGCATTACCCAGAAGCTTCGTAATACGGGCAGCATCATCGGGTATTGCTGAGATACCGGTAACCTCGATACCGAGCTTATTAAGCTCTGTTGCCATCCATACCGAATTGGTATCGGTTGTCTGGCCTGTCAGAATCTCGTCACCTATTGATATAATTTCTGCTTTCATATAACCACATGACTTACTAAAATGCTGCACAGGTATTTTTTTGTTAAAACCCGATGAAAATTTCCCGGTCATTCAGGCATATTCCTGAAAAATAATAATTCTGCAAAATTAATTTTTGTAAGTTTCAGACGCAATTAAAATCTCGACATAATGTTAAGCAATCGGTTTATTGAAAAGTGTGAAGAGTTTATAGAGAAACTTTCAGGTTGCCATGATTCAGGCCACGATATCAGCCATATCAGAAGGGTAAGGTACAATTCACGTCTCATTAACGACCATGAGAAGGCAGCATCTGATGATCTGCTTGATTTGTGTGCCATTTTCCACGATGTTGCTGATCACAAGTTCATTGCTGATCCTTCTGAAGTTATTGACCAGACAAGAGAGTTTCTTTCAAGGGAGGGTATTACTGAAGAATTGATCAGCAGGATAATCTATGTAGCAGAGAACATATCATTCAGCAAGGGAGACAAAAGAGGAGAGTCAACACCGGAACTCAGGGTTGTCATGGATGCAGACAGGCTTGATGCCATGGGCGCAATCGGCATTGCCAGGGCCTTTACTTACGGGGGATTCCGCCGCAGACCACTTTATGGAGAAGAGATGGAAGGAACCACAATCGGGCATTTCAGTGAGAAATTATTACTGCTTAAGGATCTCATGAGCACCGAAGCAGGAAAAGAAATGGCGCTGGAGCGCCATCAGTACATGCTTGATTATCTTAAGCAATTTGAGCGGGAAACGGGGATCGAACCCGCGACCCTCAGCTTGGGAAGCTGATGCTCTACCACTGAGCTACTCCCGCATTATCATTAATCTCTTGTCGTCTGCCTCACACCCCACTCCATACATCACATATCTCACACCACTTCTCTCTTCTATCCTGCCGCAAACCTCACACTGCTAAACCATTGAGCCTCCCATGGGAGTCGAACCCACGGCCTGCTCATTACGAATGAGCTGCTCTACCACTGAGCTAAGGAGGCAAAACAGCTGCAAATATAAATATTTTTACAGAGCGACAACCCTTAAGGATTTTAAACTTCTGCTATGAATTGAGAGTTGATTCCGGGGGGTGGAAAAAAAGAAACAGGGCGCCGTTAGTGTGAAGAAAAAGTGTGTGTGTGTGGAATAAATATGTCTCGCTGCATTTCCTCGTGCTAAAGGATCGGCGCCCTGTGTAGTGCAAATATAATAATATTTAATTACGTAAGCATACCTCCGCAAACATTTATTACCTGTCCTGTAACATATGATGACAGGTCAGAGGCCAGGAAAAGTGTTACATCGGCCACATCATCGGGGGTTCCGCCTCTGCGAAGTGGTATCTTACCTGTCCACTCACTCTTCACTTCATCGGGCAGTTTGTCGGTCATTTCCGTCAGAATAAACCCGGGAGCTATAGCATTGCATCTTACATTTCTCGAACCCAGCTCCTTTGCCATACTCTTGGTAAAGCCGATAATACCGGCCTTTGATGCAGAGTAGTTTGCCTGACCGGCATTACCTGAGACACCTACAACAGAACTCATATTAATGATGGAACCGGCTTTCTGCTTCATCATCGGCCTGAGTACCGCCTTGGTGAGGTTGAATACCGATTTCAGGTTAACGGCGATTACCTCGTCCCACTGCTGTTCGGTCATTCTCATCAGCAGAGTATCGCGGGTAATACCTGCATTGTTTACAAGGATATCGATAGTTTCAAAATCTTTAAGTATTTCTTCGATTACATTCTGTGAGCTTTCATAGTCAGCTGCGTTGGAGACATATCTTTTAACCTTTACTCCAAACTTCTCGCACTGGGCGCAGACCTCACAAAACTGCATGTCTTCGGTTATGTTTGTAAGAGCTATGTTGGCTCCTTCCTGTGCAAACCTTATGGCAATACTTCGGCCAATTCCCCTTGACGCACCTGTTATCAGGGCTGTTTTTCCCTCAAGTAGTTTCATACTGGTTCTGTTTTTACGTATATCATTTGTGATTAAGAACTTCCGCGACACTTTTTCCTATATCTGCCGGAGAAATGACTACATGCACACCGCACTCCTGCATTATTTTCATCTTCGCTGCAGCTGTGTCTTCCTTCCCTCCTATTATTGCTCCCGCGTGGCCCATGCGGCGACCCTTCGGGGCTGTTTGTCCGGCTATGAATCCGACAACCGGCTTTCCTGGATTTTCTTTTATCCACCGTGCAGCGTCGGTCTCCATCGATCCCCCTATCTCCCCTATCATAACAATAGCCTCGGTTTCAGGATCATCCATCATAATTTTAACTGCATCAAGAGTTGTTGTGCCCACTACAGGATCTCCGCCGATGCCGATGCAGGTCGACTGTCCCAATCCAAGCCTGGTTATCTGGTCTACAGCTTCATAGGTAAGAGTTCCAGACCTTGAAATTACACCTACTGTTCCCTTCCTGTGGATGAACCCCGGCATTATTCCCACTTTAGCCTCGCCGGGAGTGATGATACCCGGACAATTAGGTCCTATAAGCCTGCAGCTGTAGCCTTTGATGTACTCCTTTACCCTGACCATATCGGAGGCCGGAATACCCTCTGTGATAGCCACAATAACCTTAATCCCTGCTTCAGCTGCCTCCATTATGGCATCAGCTCCATATGCGGGTGGAACGAATATCACTGAGACGTCGGCACCCGTTGCTTCAACAGCCTGTGAGACAGTATTGAAAACAGGCAGTCCCAGATGGACCTGGCCTCCCTTTCCCGGGGTCACTCCGCCAACCACCGTGGTACCATACTCTATCATTTGCTGTGCATGGAAGGTGCCTTCGCTGCCGGTAAAGCCCTGTACAAGGACTTTAGAGTTTTTGTTTACCAGAACACTCATAAGCAGGATATTAATGATTAGGTTTTGCTCACGCAGGGTGAACGGGTTCAAATATACGGCAAAATGATTTCATTTAGCTATCTTTAGATGGTAAAAAAGTCATCGTTTCTGATGATACAGATTGAGCCGATATTATACATAGGCGCCGCCCAGTCGTTTTTTGCAGGGCTGCTTATTTCCACAAAGCGACCCTTCACGACAGCTAACAAACTGATGGCGGCATGGCTTTTTCTGATTTTCATTGAGCTGATATTCGCACTCATCAACCGCACTCTTCTGCAGTTCTATTCCTTCCCTTTTATTGCCTTTACCTACGGGCCTCTACTGTACCTCTATGCCTGCCATGCTACCAAAAAGAAAGATGAGTTCAGTATGATCAACCTGCTCCATTTTATTCCTTTTCTGACATTCTTCGCTGTATCGGTATGGCTCAGGGATTATCAGCTTTGGAGGAACCCAACCGGATTTTTCCGTCCTGACAGTATGATATCGCTGCGTATTGTATACGGAGTCAGTTTCTTTCTTTCAGTTTCGGTATACAGTATATTGACCTTTCTCGTAATCAGAAAACATCAGCGCGACCTGGTAAACAGCCTCTCATTTACATCTACAGCTGCTACCCTCAACTGGCTGAAGATACTTTCCATATCATTCTATTCTGTGTATCTGGTTTTGTTTATTCTCGGTGGCATCAACATCATCGGTAACTATATACCATTTGACCCATATTACATCGTCTTTTTCTTTGTTGCACTCTTCTCTTTTACTCTGAGTTTTTACGGCGTAAAGCAGCCTGAGCTGTTTACCTACGCTTTGCACGATGGTGAGGCAGAAGAGAATGATCCCGAACCGGCCCTGAATGGAAAATATCTTCGCAGTGGTCTTAAACCTGAGGAGGCAGATGAGATCCTTACTAAGCTCATCGAGGTGATGATACAGAAGAAGCCTTATCTCGACAGAGATCTGACCATTTACGATCTTTCTGCCATGACAGGCATAAGCCGCCACCATATTACACAAACCCTTAATGAGTATCACGGCAGGAACTTTTATACATTCATTAATCAGTTCCGTGTCAATGAGGCCGCGATAAGACTGGCCGATCGAAGGTTCCATAATTACACCATTCTGGCAATTGCTTATGATTCAGGATTTAACTCCAAGTCTGCATTCAACAGGATATTCCGGGAAACGAAAGGAATGACTCCCGGCGAATACCGTGACTTGCAGCTCAGGGATCAGCCTTCGCAATGAAAAGAGGATTACCTTGTATTACTGAAACAGTCTTTTGCTGACTATCTGGCTTTCCTTTCCATATACCCTGAAGGAACTCTTCTGTGTCCGATGCAGAGTAACTGCTTCATTACTCCTGTCCCGAAACCATTAACGGAGTGTCTGCCGTGCGGCTGGCACAACAAAAGCATCAGGTAGTTGTCCCGTTTCAGCGGTCAGGACGACTAACATCCTGCTTCTCTCTTTCTTTGTCATTAAAAAGATATGAGAGCCTCTGTTCTATTGTTGTTGTTAGTTGCAGTATCTGCCTCAGATCTGTCGGGTCAGAGTCTGACGGGCATAATAACCAGATTTATAAGGAGCGGGTCGTACAGTGAGATCATAAAGAATAATGAATCAGATCCTTTTTCGTCATTATATGCTGATGCCGGTGTAAGGATGGATCTTCGTAATGACTTAAACTTCAGGGCATATGCTGATGTAAGGTACAGGTACGGAAGCGAGTTTCGCCAGAGTGTTTCTTCTCTTCAGCTCAGGGAAGCCTGGATATCTGTATATGGCCGACGTGTTGAGTTTGTCATGGGCCAGAGAATCATTAAATGGGGCCGGGCTGACTTTGACAACCCGGTATCGTCATTCAATCCCCGCAACATGGTCGTGCGGTCGCCCGAGGCTGAGGACATGGATCTGGGTAATATTGCTGCATCGCTGATTCTTAAACCGGCTTCATTTATATCGGTGGAGGGAACCGTGGCGCCCTTCTACCGACCCGATGTACTTATTACAGCTCCGCTTGAATTGCCTGAAAGTGTGCAGATAAACCAGATAGACGGCTTGCTTGGCGGAGAGTCTATGGCTGGTTACGGAATAAAGCTGGATTTCTTTCTCAGGGCTGTTGATTTTTCTGTATCATGGTTTAACGGCAATGATCCGCTTCCGGGTATCAGGTTCGATAATGCAGACGTCAATATCATAGATGAGGCTGTTGCAGTTGATATCAAAATGTCTGTTACACCATACAGAATAAACAGGCTGGGGGCTGACTTTGAAGCAGTAGCCGGAAGGTTTGGCTTACGTGGTGAAGTTTCATATACTAAACCTGAACTCTCATTCAGAGAGGCTTCTTATGTTCCCATGCCTGAGGTAAAATGGTCTGCCGGAGGCGATGTTATGCTTGGAGACCTGCGAATCGGGGCTGAGTATACCGGTAAGTACATAACCGATTTTGAATCAACCCCTGTCGATCCTGTTCTTCCTGGTGATATGCCTCCTCTGACTCCTGAACAGATAGGGATGATTCCCGGCGGTATAGAGGGATACATTACTATGCAGACCATGGCATTTAACCGGTTGTATATGTACCAGCTGGAGAAAAGTTATAACTCGGCAGGTCTGCGTGCAGAAAGAGACATGGCAGCCTCACGGGTAACCGCGGGTATTGTTGCGGTTTATAATTTTACTTCTGAAGAGCTGGCCCTGGTTCCTTCAATAAAATACAGGCCATCTGACGGCGTATTGATAATTGGCGGGGCTGATATTTACAAAGGGCGGGAAGGGTCGTTATTCGACATTATCGATAAGCCTTTAACTAATCTTTATCTTGCTTTACGTGTTGACTTTTAGGCTATGACAGGATTCATTTACAGGTACCGGAAATTCATAGTTGCTTTTTCGGTGTTGCTTTCGGCAGCCGGTGCCGTGCTTATTCCACTCGGTGAGACCGATCCTGATATGAGGAATTATGTGCCCACAACAATGTATTCAAGGGCGACTACTGACACAATTGAAGAGAACTTTGGAGTACAGGATATTGTGATGATACTGCTTCGGAATGGAACTGTGATTGAACGTGAGACACTTGAACGGATATCTCTTATTACCTCAGATTTGTTTGAAGTGCGTGGTGTGTCTGATGTTTTGTCACTGTCAAATTCTGTAAGAATACGCGGAGAAGAAGGTTTTATGATAGTTGAGCCGGCGGTGCCCTTCATGCCGTACAACGACGATCAGAAGAGTGAGCTTATGGCTGTCCTCAGTGACAATCCCCTGGCAACCGGCAACGTGGTGTCGGAAGACTTCAGCACTGCAGCCATAATTGTATATCTCGATGAGAATATGCCTGAAGATGAGACTCTTTCATCTATCGACAGTCTGCTGTCAGCACACAGGGGAGAAGAAGAGATTATGGTTGGGGGCCTGCCATATATCAGGCGCACCATTATGAAGGACGTTAAGCGTGATGGGATTGTAATTGTGCCATTGGCACTAATTGTTATGCTGCTTCTGTTGTGGGTTTCATTCAGAGAGTGGCGGGGAGTCGTGATTCCTTTTACGGTGGTCCTGTTGTCGATGGCACTGGCCATGGGCCTTGCACCTCTGCTCGGCTGGAAACTTACGATACTGAGCCTGCTGGTACCCGTCATGATGATAGCTATTGCAAACAACTACGGGATTCACCTGATAGCGCGTTATCAGGAAATTGATCACAGCAGCGATGAGTATTCTGTTGAGCAGATAATCAGCAAGCTCTTGCAGTCATTAAGAAAGCCGATAGTGTATACTGGTCTTACTACCATTGCCGGGGTACTTGGTCTTCTGACCCATTCTGTAATCCCGGCCCGTCATGTAGGCATTCTGACAGCACTTGGGGTAGGTTATGCTCTATTGCTGTCTCTTCTGTTCATTCCGGCCTGGATGTCATTTCTGCCCCGCCCGGCTAAGAGAGTAGTTAACAGAAACGGAGCTGTTCCTGACGGCTCATCAGGCATTCTTGCCCGCACGGGAAGGTTTGTCGCAGGAAATCCCCTTTCAATTCTTATTGTAAGCGTGGTTTTAACGGTTTTCCTTGGTTCCGGCATAATCTTTCTCAGGGTAGACTCAAATCAGGAGAATTTCTTCCCGGCAAAACACCCTGTCAAAAAGGCATCCGAAGTAATAAACAGCAATTTCGGAGGATCACAGACTGTGTCTGTTATGATTGACGGGGATATACTTGATCCTCATAACATGAAAGTGATAGATGAATGGTGCAGGATGGTTGAGAATGAGCCCGGTGTGGGCAATGTTTTCTCAATTGCGCGTGTTATGAGGGAGATGACAAAAGCACTGTTTGACAGCACCGAGACATACTATAATACAATTCCCGACTCACGTGAAGCCCTGGCTCAAATCGTTGAGATTTATAATATGAGCGGTGATCCTGATGATTTTGAACAACTGGCAGATCTTAATTACACGAAGGCTCATCTGATGATCAGACTTAGTGATCCTTCGGCCCGGAACATCAGAAATGTAGTTGCACTGGCGGGTGGATTGGAGGATAAGATAAACGGCAGGGTTGTAACTGGCGGATATGCATACATCATGGAGGAATTTGCCGGGAAAATCGTGAAGGGACAAATAAACTCAATAGGATTCGCGCTGACAGTAATATTTTTATTACTGATTTTGATATTCAGATCCTGGAAGGAGGGTTTGATAGCGGCTGTTCCTCTGATTGCTTCAATTGCGATATTGCTTGGAATTATGGGATGGACAGGAATAGCTCTTGATCCGGCAACAGCGTTGCTCTCATCTGTTGTAATAGGGATAGGTATTGATTACACCATACATTTAATATGGAGATACAACAGCGAAGCCACGCGGGGATTGTCACCGGCTGATGCTGTCGCAAGGGCAATAGCAACAACAGGCAGGGGAATAGTATTCAATGCACTGAGTGTTATGCTCGGATTTTCCGTATTGATTTTGTCAGGGTTTACGTCAATCAGGTTCTTTGGCTACCTGATCATAATATCGATAGGCGTATGTCTGCTGGCAGCTCTGATGATGGTGCCGGCAATAATAGTATTGGCTCAGGGCTCAGGGCGAAGGGGTACAATACAACCCCTCCCCTCTCCTTTGTCGCGCGGAGCGGAGGTGTAAGGTATGAGGTAATGGTATAGTATTAATTAAAATTAACATCAGAATAGTAATTATGAAAAAGAGATTTATTATCATAGGTTTATGGTTTGCGGTAGCAGGTATTGCCACAGCTCAGACAGAAGATGCAAACAGAATACTTGAGAGGTCACGCGAACTCACCATAGCCGATGCTATGGAGGCAACGATGACCCTTACAATCACTGACAGAAATGGTTCAGAGCGCATACGTACCAACACCATGATTTCAAAGAAGTATCCTGACGGTACCGAAAAGCGCCTGATAAGATTTGTTTCCCCGGCCGAAGTTCAGGGCACTTCAATTCTTCTACACGATTATACTGACAGGCAGGATGATATGTGGATCTATCTACCTGCATTGAAGCGGGTAAGACGTATAGTCTCATCAGAAAAGGGTAAGAGTTTTATGGGTTCTGAATTCACCAATTCTGATATGAGCTCTCCTCCATCATCTGATTTTAACAGCAGACATCTTGAAGAGTCCGGAAGAGATGATCTCTGGGTAATTGAAAGCATTCCGGCTGATGCCTCTCTCGTTAACCAGTATGGCTTTGCAAAGAGGATCAACTATTTCCGCAAGGAGAACCTTCAGCTTCAAAAAATGGAATTCTTTGACCGCAACGGAGTCCATTACAAAACGATAGAAGTGCTTGCTGTAGAATCTATTGACAGCAACGGAAGGTACATGGTAAGCGATATGCAGGCTATCAATCACCAGACAGGAAGAAGCTCAAGAATGAAGATGGAAAATCTATCTACTTCTGTTAAGCCTTCCGATTCCCTTTTTGACGCACAGAATCTTGACAGGTAAACACAGCCAGGCCTGTTATTTCATTTGGGATCTGAATTAGCGGAGACTCTGTCTTACCAGGCTGTTTCTGTCTGCTTAACCATTGGATAATCTTTCATAAATTTGCAGCACAGAAAATAAAGGCATGATGCTTAGAGACTCGACATCCATATGTGCACCTGTACACCAGCCCGGAAGTGCAATAACTGTAATAAGGGTTTCCGGAGAGCAGAGTATTGAGATCTGCGACCGCATCTTTATTGCGCGGAGGCGTGGAAGAATCGTCAATGAGAGAGGATACACACTTGTTTATGGAGATATCGCCAACAGTGAGGGGGATGTAATTGACGAAGTAATGCTCAGCATCTTCAGAGCCCCGCAGTCTTATACCGGGGAGGATATGGTTGAAATAGCCTGTCATGGATCTTTCTATATACAGAATCAGATAATAAGACTCCTCATTGAGAACGGAGCCTCCCCTGCCCGTGCAGGGGAGTTCACACAGAGGGCTTTCATGAATGGTAAAATGGACCTTTCACAGGCTGAGGCTGTGGCCGATCTTATCGCTTCTGAATCTGAAGCGGCGCACAGGCTGGCAATAGGTCAGTTAAAGGGAGGATTTTCGAAGGAGATTTCGTCACTTAGAACCGAATTGCTGAACCTGGCAAGCCTTCTTGAGCTTGAGCTCGACTTCGGTGAAGAGGATGTGGAATTTGCTGACAGGACAAAGTTGCACGATATAGCTACCAGGGTACGTGATTACTCAGAAAAGCTCTCATCGTCCTTTTCTGTTGGTAATGCGGTTAAGAGGGGTGTTCCGGTTGCCATAGCAGGACGGACTAACGTGGGGAAGTCAACACTCCTCAACGGCCTGCTTAAGGAGGAGAGGGCTATTGTCTCAGATATTCCCGGCACCACACGGGATGCAATTGAAGATACTTTTACTATCGATGGAGTTCTTTACAGATTTATCGATACTGCCGGTATACGTGAGACTGATGATATGATTGAGAACCTGGGAATAGGCAAAACCATGGACAAGATTATGGCTGCCTCGGTGGTAATACTTGTAACCGAGGCCACCCTTTCCCCGGAGAAGATCAGAGCAGAGATAGAGTCCTTCAGAGAGAATATGATCACAGGGGGTAAGAGCCTGATTGTGGTGGTGAACAAGACCGACATGGCAGAAGCTGACGCTGTTGTGAGAATAAAAGAATTAACAGACGAACAGGACGGCATACCGGTAGTCTGCATGTCGGCACTGTCAGACAATGAATATGATGAATTAAGAACTACTTTGTCTTCACAGGCCGGACTGCCAAAGCTCGATAATATGGTAGTTGTTGCCAATGCCCGGCATTATGAATCACTCAGAAATGTTGAAGAAGCAATGAAAAGGGTAATAACAGGCCTTGATGAGAACGTTCCAACAGACCTGATAGCAATTGATGTACGCCAGGCTATTCATTATCTGGGCGAGATTACCGGTGAGATAAGCACAGATGAGATACTGGGCAATATATTCAGGAACTTCTGTATTGGAAAGTAAAGCATTTTCCTTTATTTGTTATTACCCTTCATTTACTGCACTTTATAGAGTTTTATTTTCTTTTATTTGTTGCCCATTTACTCTTTTTTGTTTATTTATGTTGTGTAGTTGTTGCCCGATATTTCATTTTTGTTGCCCGACAACAAGGCCGGTGAAAAGATGGCAGTAATTGACAGCTTATGACAGTAATAGACACTTAAAGGCGGTTGATGGCATGAGTAGCAAAATTGAAGTTCAAAAGGTATGTGAATTTTGCGGAAAGGAATTTACCGCCAAAACTACTGTTACACGCTTTTGTGGGCATGCATGCGCTTCAAGGTCCTATAAGCAACGGAAGAAGGAAAACAAGATCGGCAAAGCCATTGAGGAAACCAACCAACAAAAACTATTATCTCTCTCCGAACTCAACCTGGAAGCCATCAAACAAAAGGATTTTCTTTCCATCAAAGAAGCCCATACCCTGCTGGGATTAAGTGAACGAACTTTTTACAGGCTATTGAAAGCCGGAACCATCCAGGCGATCAGGTTAGGTAAGCGTACCATTATTAAGCGTTCTGAAATCGATAAACTTTTTGCATCATGAAGGTAACCCTGCGACAAAGAAACAAAAACGGGAAAGTCAGTTTGTATCTTGACTACTATCATAAAGGTAAACGCAAGTATGAGTATCTCAGGCTTTACCTGATCGACAAGCCCCGTTCAGCTGAGGAAAGAAGCTTCAATAAGAAGACCTCTCAATTGGCCGAAAGTATCCGGGCCAAGAGGCAGCTTGAACTGCAAAATGGTATCTATGGGTTCAATGATTCAGAAAAGATCAATTCAATCTTCCTGACTTACTTTGAATTGCTGGCTGAGAAAAGAAGGGATTCGGATGGCAATTACGGCAACTGGCTGAGTGCATTAAAACACCTGAAAAGCTGGGAGAAATCAAATGTCCGTTTCGCTGACATTGATAAAGAATGGCTGGAAGACCTGAAACACTACCTGGTGCATGATGCAAAAACAAAACAAGGCAGAAACCTTTCCAAAAATTCCTGTGTTTCCTATTTTAATAAGGTACGTGCTGCATTAAAGGAAGCTGTGAAGGATGGCATCATTATTCGCAATCCTGCTGAAAGTATTGAGGGGATAAAAGAAGCTGAGACCAAAAGGGAGTTTTTAACCCTGGAGGAACTGAAAAAGGCTGTTAAAGCACACTGCGAAATTGAAGTCGTAAAGAATGCTTTCATTTTCAGTGCACTTACAGGATTGAGGTTTTCAGACATTGAAAAACTAACCTGGTCAGAGATCCAACATTCTGATGCAAATGGTTACTATATCCGGTTCAAGCAAAAGAAAACCAAAGGCCAGGAAACCCTACCTATTGCGGATGATGCATTGCAATTCATGGGTGAACGTAAAGAGGGAAATGTAAAAGTTTTCAGGGACCTTACTTACAGCGATTACAACAATGCCAAAATCCGGGAATGGATGATTCGTGCCGGGATTGAAAAGCATATCACTTTTCATTGCGCCCGGCATACCTATGCTACCCTTCAACTGACGTTAGGAACTGACATTTACACAGTATCGAAACTCTTAGGCCATAAGAGCCTCAAAACAACAGAAGTGTACGCAAAGATTATTGACCAGAAGAAAAAAGAAGCTGCAAACCGCATAAAACTTGACCTATGAGCAACAGTTTAGAATTATACAACGAGATTTTATTCCTGAACCTGCGCCCCTGGATTTTCGGCAATCAGTCTGAAATTAAATTCAAGCAATTATTGCTCGAAGTTAAAAAAGAGTATTATACGCACCAACCGGTTTACGAGGTCGATTTCATAAAACCACTTTCCAATATCCGCAAATATTACCATGCAATCATTGAATATGAAGCCATCAATTATTTAAATGGCTTGCATGCTGAGATTTCCCAGGCATTAAGCGAGAATGAAAAATCTTATCTCGTTCATTTTGCTATGGATAAATTGATTTCTCAAAAACTCAAAGAGGCTGCTCAGATCATACAGGAAAGAAACTACACAACGGAGCAGTTCAACCTTAACCAACAAACAAAGCAGACAGATACAAGCAAAACCAATGAATCATATATTCTCCACCTGCTGAAACATCAACTGGTAAGGTTGTTTTTGGAAATACAGGATTCCTATTCCGGTTACCTGAAAGAAGATGCTTTAACTCCTGATGAAATCTACTTTAAATTCTTTAATGAAGCTGCACCGGAAAGGGCTTATATTATTGAAGCTGAAAACTATCCGAATACTTATCAGGCACCACAACCTCAACAAACCGACAATAAACCTGCTTTCAATGCCATTCGTGATGATATTTGGGAGCCCGGCAAAAACATCTATTCTTACAATCAATTAATCAGGAATCCATCACGCTTTGCACGGATTGAGGAAGAACTCTACGAAAAAGACATTATTGATAACAATTACCATTTTTCCGACAGGCATGGTATGAAGAAGTACTTGGCAGCGTTTTACCATCAACTGATCCGCAAAGGCTATTTCAATAAGCGGATTTTTCCCGGCAATGTAGAAACCTCTAATCTTGTCATCAGGAAATTTTTAGACTATCGCTATAAAACCAATGTTGACAAACAATTCCGTAACTGGGATAATGACCACGAAGGACTGTTATCGTTTATTGAGATAGATTACTGGTTAGACCATATTCCTGCCTGTTAAAATTGCGGTAATTTGCTGTCAATTTACCAAATGAAATTACCACTCTTTTGGTAATGGTGCTGTTTTTCTGACACTTACCTTTTCCGAAATTACCAGTCTTCAGGCTACCAAAAACCCTGATATAAATTCGCTATGTCTTTGAAAATCAAAGATGACTTTGGCGCTGAAGTCCATTTCCCGAATTTTAATTCAATAGTAAAATGGACGAAATTATTAAACGTCTCGAACGACTGGAAAGGCTTATTGAAAGCCAGGGTAGCAATACAAAGGAAGTTTTAAACTTCAATGAAGCATGCCAGTATCTGGAGCTTTCGCAATCGCATTTGTACAAGCTCACAAGTACCGGAGCCATACCCCATTACAAACCTAATGGTAAAAAAATCTATTTCAACCGGCATGAATTGGATGGCTGGTTGCTCCGCAACCGGGCCACCTCTAAGGATGAAATTGAGCAGCAAGCTGCCGATTACCTGGTTAAAAAAGGGAGGGTACAGCTATGACAGAGTTATTTGATTTGCTGCTGAAAATCTCCCAGGAGATCAAAACCATCAAGACCTATATTGAATTTTTCCGAAAGACACGTCTGGAAAAATTTAACGAAGCCTGGATTGATGGTCAGGATGTGATGCAGGTTTTGCATATCAGCAAACGAACCCTTCAATCACTTCGTGACAGCGGGGCACTCCCCCACAGCCGGTTGAACGGCAAATTCTACTATAAGCTTTCTGACATAGAAAATATGCTTGAATCCAATTATTCAAACATCAAATCAGGGAGCCATGGAAATTAGCAGGAAAGACATTTTGGGCAAAACCCATTATGGGTTGAACATTTACGCATACATATTAAGGCAATTTTATCCTGGAGACACAGTCCTTTCCCTTTCGGGGAGGGACTGTAAACCTGCCAGAAACCCTTTTAACCAGAACAGGCTTACCCTGATGGTTTCCATTGTGGATAATTGTGCACGGCATACCGACACCGACAAAAGCATTCCCGATGGGGATGTTTTTGATTTTGCGCAACTTCATTACAAAAAAGAAGGTCAGGAATTACTGGAAACAATTAACAGGGATCTTCATTTGCATATCGGAGAGAACAGAGGTTTTTATGGAAATAGAACATCTGCAAAAGAAGAACCTGATAAACAAAACATAGAAAAACCTATAGTCAGGATTCCTCAGTGTAGCTATTTTAACCGGCCAGTGTCAAACACCATCCCGGCTAGAACTGTGAACCTTAATGAAATCTATCATTTAATCAAAGGTGATTCATTTTACAAGGCAACGAGCACTCTACGCAGTATTGAAGATGTCAGGGAAGCTCGTAAATACAAGGCTGCAAATTTTGATTATGTCACCTTCTCAGGCACATTCTCGAAGCGAAACGATAAAGCCTTACTGGCTCATTCCGGATTGCTTACCATTGATTTTGATCACATCACAGACATTGATTCTTTAAAAAGATCATTGTTGCATGATCCGTATTTTGAAACAGAAATGCTTTTCATCTCTCCATCGGGCAATGGCTTAAAATGGATCATTCCTATTGACATCACCAAAGCGAAACACCAGGATTTCTTTAGGGCAGTTTCAAATTACATCCGCCAAACCTATAAACTGGAAGTTGACCAGTCGGGTAAGGATATTTCAAGAGCCTGCTTCATACCGCATGATGCAGCCGTTTACATCAATCCCAAATATTTAGAGTAATGGAAAGAAAAACGTTTAATCCGTTGGAATGGCTGGAACAACCAAGCCAACAAACAATAAATATAGAGCCTGAAAAAACATCCCATAATAATAATGGTATAATTAAAGATGCAATCACACAGGTTGAAGAAATCATTCAGCAAATCGAAAACAAACAGATTGACATCGCCACTGCATACAACGACTGGCGTAATATCGGTTTTGCGTTTGCCGATGAGTTCGGTGAAGCAGGCAGGGAACTGTTTCACAGGATCAGCCGCTTTTACCCCGATTATGCTGTAAAAGAATGCGACAGGCAGTTTGATAATTGCCTTAAAGCAAAAGGTCAGGGAGTTTCCCTGAAAACATTCTTTTATCATGCGAAACAGGCGGGTATTCCAATAAACAACAAAAATCCCAAAGCTGAAGAAGAATCAATTGAGGTTCCACATTTCCCTGAATCCTTATATCCTCAACTTCCTGATTTCCTGAAACGGGTGGTTCATGTATGTACATCAAATGAAGAAAAGGACATTATGCTATTGGGTACATTGGTAACACTCAGTTCGTGCTTACCTAAAATCTATGGCATTTATGACGGCAAACGGGTATTTGCCAACCTTTACCTTTTTATTACTGCCCAGGCATCAGCCGGAAAAGGCAGGTTGGTGCACTGCAAGCAACTGGTAAAACCCATTCATAAAGCCTTGCGGGAGCAGGCAAGAATGATCAAACAGGAGTACGAACTGGAGCTTGCCGATTACAACTCCAAAAAAGGAAAGGAAGAAGGCGTTGAGAAACCTGCCAAACCTCAGGAGAAAATGCTCTTTATCCCTGCCAATAACAGCACCACCGGAGTATTTCAATTGCTATCTGATAATGATGGCAAAGGATTGATTTTTGAAACCGAAGGCGACACGCTGGCACAGGCATTCAAAAGCGATTACGGCAATTATAGCGATGGGTTCCGAAAGGCATTCCACCACGAAACCATTTCCTATTACAGGAGAACCGACCGGGAATACGTGGACATCGAAAGCCCCTGCCTGTCAACGGTACTGTCTGGCACACCCAAACAAATTTCAAGCCTCATCCCCAACGCTGAAAATGGCTTGTTCAGCCGTTTCATCTTCTATTTTATGAATGTCCGCCCTATATGGAAAAACGTATTTGCCATTTCATCCGACAATGGACTGGAAGACTATTTTGATGAATTGGGCAGCGATTTTCATGAATTATACAAAACCTTACTGGCAAATCCTGAAATACAGTTTTGCCTTTCGGCAGACCAGCAAGCTCAGTTCAATGAGTTCTTTTCAGGTGTTCAGACAAAATACATCGCCATCCAGGGAATTGATTCTATGGCAACGGTCAGGCGATTGGGCTTGATCGCTTTCCGCCTTGCCATGATACTGTCAGCACTAAGGATTATGGAAACCGGAGAACTTCCACAACGAATGTTGTGTGAAGAACAGGATTTCCAATCGGTACTTACCATGATTAAAACACTTGTACTCCATTCAAGCAAGGTGTTTTCCGAACTTCCCGAAGACATACAGCCGACTAAGCGGAAAAACAGAAAGGAGAAATTCCTGGAACAATTGCCCCTCAACTTCAACCGGCAAAAGTATCTGGAAGTTGCTCATAACTTATCCATACCTGATAAAACCGCTGAAGGATACATTACTGATTTTTACAAAAAGGGATTGATTCACCGTGAAAGCCAGGATCAGTATGTTAATCTGATTAAGGATACTAAGGATTCTGAGGAAGTTAAGGCTTAGTTTCCTTAACTTCCTGAACTTCCTCATAATGTGTTGATAAATTGTTTTTTCTTTTTCTTTCCCTTCATTGGTTCTTTTTCTGTAAATTAGCCACTTATTGTCAAGTCAATAATTTAATAGTCAAGAAATGATAGGACAAAGAATTAGAGAACTACGGGAGGAAAACGATTACCTGATCAGGCAACTGGCGGCAATGCTCGACATCGACACTGCCCAGTTAAGCAAAATGGAACGGGGGGAACGCTTTTTCAAAAAGGAGGAAATCATCGAAATAGCCCGTATCCTGAAAGCCGATCAGGAAGAACTCCTCACCATCTGGCTGGCTGATAAAATCTACAAAATGGCTTTGGAGGAGGAACATGCGATTGAAGCATTAGACCTGGCAAAGAAAAAATTAAGCAACAAGGAGTGAACAAACGGAATGATAACAGAAGAAGGAATTAACCAAATATGGCAATAAAAAAATCAGAATTATACAGCAGCTTGTGGAAAGGTTGCGATGACCTGAGGGCATCTGGCGGAATGGACCCTTCACAGTATAAAGATTATGTGCTGACCATGCTGTTTATTAAATACGTGTCGGATAAATATGCAGGAAAAGAAGACAGTGTCATTACAATCCCCGAGGGAGCATCATTTGAGGATATGGTTGCCCTGAAAGGGAAAAAAGACATTGGCGACCGCATCAACAAACAAATTATCCGACCCATTTTCCGGGAAAACGGACTTGAAGGCGAAGTGGAACTGGTGGATTTCAATGATGATGACAAACTTGGCAGCGAAAACGAAAAGGTGGATTTGCTTACCGGATTGATTGGAATTTTTGAGAATCCTGCCCTCAACTTTAAAAACAACCGTGCCGAGGATGACGACATTCTGGGCGATGCCTACGAATACCTGATGCGCCACTTCGCCACCGAATCGGGCAAAAGCAAGGGGCAGTTTTACACCCCTGCCGAGGTTTCCAGGGTGCTGGCAAAAATCATCGGCATTGAAAAAGCCAAATCTTCCCAATTTTCGGTATATGACCCCACCTGTGGTTCAGGCTCTTTATTATTAAAGGTAGCCCAGGAGGCCGACAGGCACATATCCCTGTACGGACAGGAAAAGGATATTTCTGTGAAAGGGTTGGCAGTGATGAACATGTGGATGCATGGCTATGAAGATGCCATCATTAAAAAAGGTAATTCCATTGCCAGACCCGACCACAAAGAGAAAGATGGCAAGCTGAAACGCTTCGACCGGGTGGTTGCAAATCCCCCTTTTTCACAAAAAAGCTGGAGCCAGGGCATCAATCCCATAGAGGATGAATTTAACCGTTTCCTGCACTATGGCATTCCGCCTGCCAAAAATGGCGATTATGCCTTCCTGTTGCATATTGTTGCCTCATTAAAGGGAACCGGCAAGGCTGCTGTTATCCTGCCTCATGGGGTATTGTTCCGGGGAAATGCCGAAGCCGAAATCAGGAAAAACCTCATCGAACGCAAATACATCAAAGGGATCATCGGTTTACCGGCTAACCTTTTTTACGGTACAGGTATTCCTGCCTGCATCATTGTGCTGGACAAGGAAGATACCGACAAGCGCAAAGGCATTTTTATGGTGGATGCCAGCAAAGGCTTTATCAAGGACGGCAATAAGAACCGTTTGCGTGAGCAGGACATTCATAAAATCGTGGATGTTTTCACAACCCAGACCAATACCCCTAAATATGCCCGCTTTGTTGAGTTCGAAGAAATTGTAAAGAACGAGTACAACCTGAACATTCCCCGATACATCGACACCCAGGAGGATGAGGATATTCAGGATTTGAATGCACATCTGAATGGCGGTATTCCCGACACTGACCTGAACGGATTAAAAGCCTACTGGGATATTTACCCCACCATGAGGTCTGAGCTCTTTGAAGAAGTCCGTCAGGGCTACAGCAAGCTGATACCGGAAATCAATGCCGTGAAGGATACCATTTTTTCGCATCAAGAATTTACCGCCTACAAGGAAAAAATGGACAGGCTTTTTGAAAACTGGAAAAGCAGGAACACCCCTGTATTAAAAAGCATTTCCACCGAAACCATCCCTAAAAAACTTATCCATGATATTGCGGAGGACCTGTTGAAGGAATACACCGGAAAAGCCCTGGTTGACCGCTACGACATGTATCAGCACCTGATGGATTACTGGCTGGAATTGATGAAGGACGATACCTATATGATTATTGAGGACGGATGGGTTGCCAAACTGCATATCGTGAAAAAGACGAAAAAGGAAACCGTTTACGATTGCGACCTCGTGCCCAAGCCTTTGGTCGTAAACCGCTATTTTCTTGCCGAATACAATGCCATACAGAATTTGGAAGCCGAAAAAGAAGTGAAGGAAAACAAATACACTTCGCTGATTGAGGACAACAGCGGTGAGGAAGCCATATTTGAAGATGTGGAGAACAACAAGGTTTCCAAAGCCGACCTGCTGGAAAAACTGGACGAATACCAGGATTTGGCTTTTGATACCCATTTTAAGGAGGAGTTTGTGCAATTCCAAATCAGCAAAGAAGAACAGGAAGATTGCCTTTCCCAAATAAAGGATTTGACCGAAGGTGAAAACTGGGGTATTTATTTTGAAAAACTCTCCAATGCAAGGGGCAAGCTCACCAAAGCGAACATTCAGAACCGCGTGATGGAACTCAAACAGATGGTGAGTATTTCCGACCTGCCACCAACCTACAAAAGCAAGGTGGAACCCGTTACCAAGAACTTTGAAAAACTCACCAACTGGGAAAAAGGCATACAACATCCCTGGTTTGCTGAGTTGGATATGATGCACCAATACCTCAGCCTGCTTTCCCGGCAGACGGAACTGAATAAAACCGTGAAGCAGAAACGGAACGACCTGATTGAGAAACTGGAGGCAATTCTTACAGAGGACAGGGAGTATATCCCCGAAATCAACACCCTGTTACAATTACTGGATTTGACCGATGAAATCAACAACATCAAAGCAGCCATCAAAACTGCCACACAGGAACTGGAAGATAAAACCATTGAAAAATACGGACAATTGACCGAAGACGAAGTGAAAACCCTTGTTGTGGACGACAAATGGCTGGCAAGCCTGAAAATCCGTATTGACAACGAAATTGACGAGATTTCCCAACGTCTCACTGGAAGGATAAAAGAACTGGCTGAACGCTATGAGTTTAAACTTTCCGAAGTTGCCAATGATGTGACGGATTATGAAGCCAAAGTAAATAATCACCTGAAAAAGATGGGACTGAAATGGAGCTAACAAAGAATTATAAACTTACTGACTATGGTATAATTCCTACTGATTGGAAGGAGATTGTTCTTGGTAAAAGCTCTCTTCTAAAAGCACGAATTGGATGGCAAGGACTAACAACTGCTGAATATTTAAAAGATGGAAATTACTATCTAATTACTGGAACAGAATTTAAAGATGGCTTCATTGATTGGGACAGCTGTTACTATGTGAGCAAGGAGAGATATGAACAAGATAAATTTATTCAAGTTAAGGAGTCTGATATTTTAATAACTAAAGATGGAACTATAGGGAAAGTTGCTTTTGTCGAAAAAGTTCCCAAACCTGCAACTTTAAATAGTGGTGTGTTTGTAATACGCCCCTTAAATGATTCATATAATCCAAGATTTACCTATTATATACTTAGGTCTAGTCATTTTAAAACGTTCCTAAATAAGCTAAGTGCAGGTTCAACTATCAATCATCTTTATCAAAAAGATTTTGTCCACTACAAAATCCCTCTTCCACCAACTCCCGAAGAACAACAAGCCATAGCCACTGCCCTAAGCGATATTGATACACTCATTACAAACCTTGATAAGCTCATTGCCAAAAAGAAAGCCATAAAGCAGGGCGCCATGCAGCGATTGCTGAAAGCACCGGATAAAGGAGGTAAACGTCTGCCCGGGTTTGAGGGGGAATGGATTTCAGACAAAGTGGAGAATATAATGAAAGTCTATCGAGGGGGTTCTCCCAGACCAATTCAGGCATATTTAACTGAATCAGCAAATGGAATAAACTGGATAAAGATTGGAGATACTGATAAATTTGGCAAGTACATTAAATCAAGTGAAGAAAGGATTATTCCAGAGGGGCAGAATTTTTCGAGAAATGTATATATCGGTGACTTCCTTCTTTCAAATTCAATGAGTTTTGGAAGACCTTATATCTTAAAAATTGATGGGTGCATCCATGATGGATGGCTGGTACTTCAGAATTATCAATCTTCATTGGACACAGAATTTCTTTATTACTTATTGATTTCAAGAGAAGTCCACAATCAGTATTTAAGTAAAGCAGCAGGAAGTGGTGTACTCAATCTAAATAAAGAGTTAGTAAAATCTGTTGAACTTACTTTTCCAAAATCTTTAGAAGAACAGAAATCCATTGCTTCAGTCTTTTGTGATATGGATACCGAAATCGAAAGCCTTGAATCAAAAAAATCAAAATACCTCCTCATCAAACAGGGCATGATGCAGGAATTGTTAACCGGGAAAACGAGATTAATATGAGTGTAGCAGAAAGTAAACTGGTATTAAAACCTGTAACGGAGCTTCTTTCAGAGAAGTTCTTCATCCCCTCGTATCAGCGAGGTTATCGCTGGACCGACAAGCAGGTTAAAAATTTACTGGACGATATTTGGAATTTCAGGCTCAACAGCGAAACCGAAAGCAAAGAAGCCTTCTACTGCCTTCAACCCATTGTTGTTTCAAAAATGAATGGTGAGTGGGAAGTATTGGACGGTCAGCAAAGACTCACAACCATTTACATTATCCTCGAATACTTAAAGGAAGGATTAACCTTTTTCGGAAAACAAAATTTTAATATCAGATACCAGACACGCCCGGATAGCGAAGCATTTTTAAAGAATATTGATTTCAAAAAATGTGAAGAAAACATCGACTATTTTCACATCTGCCAAGCACATACTACCATATCAAACTGGTTTAAGGGTAAAGACGGAACCACAAAGATTAATTTCCTTACCACCCTGTTAAACGATGATGAATCAGGTAAAAATGTGAAGGTAATCTGGTATGATGTAAGTGATGAAAACACTTCCGACAACTTTGCCATTGATATTTTCACCCGTTTAAACATTGGCAAAATCCCCTTGACCAATGCCGAACTGGTTAAGGCACTTTTCCTACAAAAAGGAAATTTCCAGGAAGATAAAGCTACCTTAAAACAACTACAGATCGCCTCTGAATGGGACAACATTGAAAAGACCCTGCAAAACAATGCTTTCTGGTACTTTATCTACAATCCTAATAATCCGATTAAATACGACAACCGCATTGAATACATCTTTGACCTGATGAAGGGCAAATCGAAAGATGATGAGGTGTATTATACATTCTACGAATTTCAAAAGGATTACATAGCCAGTAAGAAAGACAAAAATTCCCCTCCGGAAATTGACCGCTTGTGGCTGACAATCAAAAAATACTTTTTGAGTTTTGAGGAATGGTATAATGATAAGAAACTGTATCACCTTGTTGGCTTTTTGATTGATTGTGGGTACAGCATCAATAAAATCAAAAAAGAATCGCAGGAAAGAACAAAAACTTCTTTCAAAAACTGGTTAAAAGTTGAAATCCGTAAGCAGGTAAACTATCAGATTGACGATTTGAGTTATGGCAGAAAAGAGATTAGGAAAATTTTGCTTCTTTTCAATATACAAACCATACTTGCAACCGAGAATGCTGACATTCGGTTCCCCTTCTTCCGTTACAAATACGAAGATTGGGACATAGAGCACATACGTTCGCAAACAGACAAACAGATTGCCGGAAGCAACCGTAAAGACTGGCTAATAGATGTACTGGAATATTTCACTGGTGAAAGGGCTTACTCGACCGATGATGAGATTGAGATCCAACAGAAATCAATTGATGAATTGGAAGGGGATGAAAAAGAGATTGCTGAAGAGTTGCTTAATATGCTTACTGCCGATGAAATTGAGGAAGAACTATTCAATAATTTGTATGTAAAGGTTTCCGCTTTTTTCAAAGAAGACACGGATTTCGAGGATAAAGACAGCATCGGGAACCTCGCCCTCCTCGATTCAAAAACAAACCGCAGTTATGGCAATGCTTTGTTTCCCATCAAACGGAAAACTATTATCGGCAATGATATGAATGGGATTTTTGTTCCGATTTGTACGAAAAATGTTTTTCTCAAATCATACTCCCGAAAGCTGGGCGAATTAATGTACTGGAATCAGCACGATGCAAATGATTATGCGGTTGCCATTAAACAGACTTTGAAAGAGTATTTACCTGAACAAACAGTTAAGACAGATGAGTAAAGACTTAAAAATACAATCGGGTGAACGATTAAGTTTTTCAAAACTCTTTTCGGAAAAAGGTTTTAAAATTGAAATTCCCATTATCCAGCGTGATTATGCCCAGGGTAGAAATTCGTCAACTGAGGTCAGGGTACTCTTTCTGGACGCATTGTACAATTACCTCGATAAAAATAAGCCTAACCGTGACCTGGATTTTGTATATGGAAGTATCAGGGAAACAGATGGAGAAACCTGTTTCATTCCTTTGGATGGTCAACAGCGATTAACCACATTATTTCTGTTGCATTGGTATTTAGCCGGAATATCAGGTAATATTGACGCTTTACTTGAGTTTTTGACAACCGATGATGGTGAAGTAATTAAATCCAACTTCACTTATGAAACACGCACGAGTTCAAGGGAATTTTGCGATGAATTAATAGCCAATACCATTGACTTTGACAATTTATTGCCTTCGGATGAAGGAAAGGAAAACAGCCTGTCGAAAACAATACAGGACAGTGGCTGGTATTACCTTTCATGGGAAAACGACCCTACCATCCAGTCCATGCTTACCATGCTTGATGCCATACATGCAAGATTCATGGATAAGCCGGAGTTTTTTGACCGTTTGATTAACAATGAAAACCCGATTATCACATTTCTTTTTCTGAACCTTAAAGAGTTCAAACTTACCGATGACCTGTATATTAAAATGAATGCCAGGGGAAAACCCTTGACAACTTTTGAAAATTTTAAAGCCAAATTTGAACAGCACATTGGTAAACTTGATTGGGTAAAAGCAGACCAGCGTAAGCTCATTCTGGATGCTGGCGAACGTATGCTCTATCCCAAGGATTATTTTGCACATAAAATTGATACCATTTGGGCAAATCTCTTTTGGAAATACCGCAACGTAAACGGTAAAGACAATTCCTATGATGATGAACTGATGAATTTTGTGCGGGTCATCATGGCAAATGAATACGCCCTGACAAGCACATCCGAAAAGGACATTCAACAGGAATACCTGATAGGTACCTTGGTTGCCCGTAAATTAAAGGATTATACCGACAACCTGACTTATCACATCTACAAACGCTTTGGGATTTTAACTAAAAGCGCAATCACCTATTTAATTGACGGACTTGATGTTTTAAGCAATGGTGATAAAAAAATACAAATCCACCTGAAAGACCCATATTATTATGACGAAGAACATTGTTTTAAAGGTGTATTAAAGCACGATTTAACCTTACCGCAGCGTGTACAATTTCACGCTTATCTTAAATTTTTAATCCATCACAAAAGAAAAGTTGAGGGAATTGACCAGTGGATGAGGGTTATACATAACCTTTCAGAAAATACGGTGATTGATGGGGCTGATGAAGTTTCCAGGGCAATAAAATCAATCGAAAAACTGATTCCATACAGCAATGATATTCTGGAATATTTGAAGGGAACGCAAAACCCGATTGATTTCTTCCTCAGCAGGCAGGTACAGGAAGAAAGGATAAAGGCACATCTCCTCACAAAATCTCAGGATTGGGAAAACGAAATCGTTAAAATCGAACAGCATCCCTATTTTAAAGGTCAGATACTTTTTATTTTCGAGTTTTCAGGCATACTTGAATACTATGAGCAGCATGGAAATTGTAATTTGAGTTCTACTGATGATGCAGAATACCTAAACCGCTTTAAGAAGTACGCCAATGGTGCTGGTTCAGTTTTTCAAGCAATCCTAAAAAGTTCATCTGATATTGATTATTTGTGGGAAAGAGCCGTCCTTTCAAAAGGGGATTATCTGATTCCTTCTTCCGCCTATCGCTATAATTTATTGAGCACTACAAAAAAGATGAGGGACTTTAGCTGGAAAAGGCTACTACGTTTACCTCCGGCAGGAACCAAAGAACCTGAAAATAGTGAATGGCAAAAACGCAGGAGCTTCATCAAAGATGTGTTTGATGACAAATTGTTTGATTACTCAAAACTGACTAAATCACTGTCTGACATTTGCAAAGCACTTCCTGATGATTGGCGGCAATATTTTATCGTGAATCCTGAATTTTATCGCTACAGTGAGCAAGGATTTATCCGGTTTGTGGATGAAGACAGGATAATAATCTTCAAACATTCACAACAGAATCACTATCACCGGGAGATGTACTCATGGGATTTTTATCTGAATGAACTGTCGGACAGTAATATTTATCAGCCATTTAC
>Ga0334892_1000337_pt1 | contig 63209 bp, 39 predicted proteins | sample GraSluR3_MG_4_FD_207213 | JGI IMG/M metagenome (GOLD analysis project Ga0334892, IMG submission 207213) | Sludge microbial communities from methane-producing bioreactor in Wageningen University, Netherlands - Granular Sludge_15_04-R3 | ecosystem: Engineered > Bioreactor > Anaerobic >...
ACTCCGAGTACACCGCCATATTCCAGGGAATTACTGCTGGCGATCTTGTCCTGTTCCTCATTATAGAAGTAGAGGGTATGTTCATTGATATAGGGGAATATCCGGAAATAGACACCCCATTCCCGGCCGAAATTCTTTACATAATCGAAGAGTAACTCTCTCTCTCCTCCAACAGAGAAGGCGAGCATCAAGTTTGAGTTATTACCGAGATAGTTACGCATCTCGATAACCCCTTCGAGTGTAAGGTCATCACGGTCGTTGTATCTGAGATTGATCCCGAATTTACCCCGCTCTTTTTCTGCCACTTTGATAATCAATTCATATTCATCTTCATCGATTTTTCTCACTACCGGATATATCTGGTCGAAGAGATTAGAATTGTAAGCAGCTCTTGTTCCCGAGATAATTTCCTCTCCGCTTAGAGGGGTATCGGAATGTAGTTTCGTGTATTCCCTTATCTTGCTGCTACTGAGGTATCCGTTCCCTTCAACTCGGATATCGTTCAGCTTAATATGCTTCGGCAGATTGTCCACCTCTCTCTCTTCTCTCTCCCCACGAATTTCTGCCATCCTTTTGAGTTCGGGTATTACTTCGCGAGCTGCCTTTTCACCGGCTGCTATCAGCTCGTGAATACGATCAAAGTCCATCATACGAAGATCGTTCAGTTCCGGTTGGATTAGAAGTGAGCAGTAATCGATTTGTTGCATTGTCCTGTCACGCGAAGCTATATTGATAGTCTGGTCGAGGATAGAGATAGGATGGGTCAATCTTTCTCGTTCCCGTAACTCTGATGTGACCTTTACTCCGATAACGTAATCAGCACCCATATCGCGGGCAAGCGAAGAGGGTAAATTCATTCTGATACCGCCATCTATCAGGAGTCTTCCCTCCAGATCGAAAGGAGTAAAGACCGAAGGGATGGATATAGAAGCCCTGACAGCTTCGTGCAGGCTACCAGAGTCAAGGATGACAGTTTCTCCGGTCAGCAGGTCGGTTGCCACACAGGCGAAAGGTATCGGTAACTTGCTGAAATCCTCTATATGATTATAGGGATAGAGTAACTGAAACAGTTGATTGATTAACTTATTTCCGTTAATCAGTCCCTGCGGTAAGGAGAGGGAAAAATTATCGTTGATCAGGAAAGATAGATTATAATAGTTACCCCATCGTTTCTCGCCGATATAGTAATCGCTGCGCTCGACTTCATCGTAAAGGAGTAAACCCCAGTCGAAGTTCTCGAGGATGAGGTTTTCAATTTCCTGCCCGGAATATCCTATAGCATAAAGGCTGCCAATAACAGCACCCATACTGGTACCGGTAATATAATCGATCTCCAGCCCCAGTTCATCGATTACTTTCAGTACTCCAATATGTGCCAGGCCACGAGCACCTCCACCACTGAGAGAAAGGCCAATTTTTTCAGTCTCGCCCTGTAAGCTGAAGAGAGCTGTAATTAAGAAGATTATGAAAACTATTTTCTTAAACATAACACACTGCCTGCAGCACTGTAAGGTGCTATATTTATAGCTAACCGGTGTCGATATTATACTCTCTTTCGGCTCAGAGTCCCTCTTCCGGAGGAGGTAGGTCATCCTCCTCGATCAGTACTTCCTGCTGTTGTACCGGCCTGTCATAGATAGCTTCTATGAGTGGTGAGTATGAGACTACTATCCCGGCGAAAATGATACTCACCATACTCATCAGCTTGATTAGTATATTAAGTGAAGGACCGGAAGTGTCTTTGAAGGGATCTCCCACAGTGTCACCAGTTATAGCTGATCTATGGGCTACCGAACCTTTTCCTCCATACTTGTTACTCTCTATATATTTCTTGGCATTATCCCAGGATGCACCTGCGTTGTTGAGCATTATAGCGAGGGTAAAACCGGAGGTCAATGCTCCTGTCAGCAGACCCATTACACCAGCAACGCCGAGTAATAGCCCAACAAGCAAAGGCATAATGAAGGCGAGGCAGGAGGGGATGATCATCTCTTTCTGGGCTGCTTTGGTAGATATTTCTACACAACTTGCATAATCAGGCTTTTCCGATCCATCCAGGATACCCGGCTTTGAGTTGAACTGACGTCTGACCTCCTTGACCATTTTGCCTGCAGCTCTACCAACAGATTTCAGGGAGAGAGCACAGAAGACGAAGGCGGTCATAGAGCCGACAAACATACCGATCAGGACTTTGGGATTGATCAGGGTGACATTATACAATTCAATAAAATGTTCAATTGAAGCGGTAGCAGTTTCAATAATAGTATTGGAACCGATGATAAAGGATTCTACCCCCGTTCTGCCGAGAACCATTTTAACCTCTTCAATATAGGCAGAGAGGAGGGCCATGGCAGTCAGGGCTGCTGAGCCGATGGCAAAACCTTTACCGGTGGCTGCCGTAGTGTTACCGAGTGCATCGAGGGCATCTGTTCGTTCCCTGACCTTTTCTCCCAGATTACTCATCTGGGCGTTACCACCGGCATTATCGGCTATCGGACCGTAGGCGTCAGTTGCCAGTGTTATTCCCAGAGTAGAGAGCATACCCACTGCAGCTATTCCAATACCATATAGTCCGTTGGAGAGGTCGCTCCATATCCAGCGGCTACCAAAACCGAAGGAGAGAATGATACCCATACCTAATGTGATTACAGGTATACTGGTTGACATCATCCCTACCGACATGCCGTCAATGATCAGGGTTGCTGTTCCTGTCTTACCCTGTTTTGCTACTCCGCGGGTGGGGGAATATTCGTGGGAGGTAAAGAACTCTGTTGACTTTCCGATAATGATACCTGTCAGCAATCCGATAACGAGTGACATCCAGAGATTGGTATTGGCAGGCAGCAACGCTCTGATGAGAACATAAGAGGTTACCAGAATGAAAGCTGAGCTGAGCCATACACCCTTGTGGAGCGATTTTAACAACTCTTTCTGGCTGGACGATTCCTTCGTGCTGACGACAAAAATACCTATAATCGAGCAGAGAATGCCGAGTCCGGCCAGACATAATGGAAGGATAATAGCGTTGATCTGCAACTGCGGTGTAGCAATAAAAGCAGCAGCTCCCAGAACAGCCGTAGCTAGTATAGAACCGTTATATGATTCATAGAGGTCAGCACCCATACCAGCAACGTCACCGACATTATCCCCGACGTTATCAGCTATAACTGCCGGGTTACGGGGATCGTCTTCGGGAATGTCACTCTCGATCTTACCTACCAGGTCAGCACCGACATCGGCAGCCTTGGTAAATATTCCGCCGCCAACACGGGCAAAGAGAGCCTGAAATGAAGCGCCAACGGCGAAAGAGAGCATAACAGAAGTCAATTCCGTATAATCACTGATTTGAAAGGGATTACTCTCTGCAAACCCCATAGAAAATCTTAATAGAAAGAACCAGAATACAAGATTCCCGAGTCCGAGTCCTACAACACTCAATCCCATTACTGCTCCTGAGCGGAAGGCTATCTTCAGGCCGGCGTTAAGGCTGCTACGACAGGCCTCTGCAGTTCTGCCCGAGGCATAGGTAGCCGTCTTCATCCCGATATAACCGGCAAAGGCTGAAAACAGTCCACCTGAGACGAATGCGAAAGGTGCCCAGATATGCTGGATTTTGAAATAAAGTGCCAGGAAGAGATATACAATAAAAGCAAACAGAAAGAAAATAGCTACTACTTTATACTGCTGCCGTAAATATGCTTTGGCACCAACTCTGATACATTCTGCAATCTCGATCATCTTCTCATTGCCTTCAGGCTTACTCTTCATCGATCTGTAGAAGATCAGAGCAAATACTAAAGCTCCCAGTGCACCCAATGGAGCTATAACGAACCAAAGACTCATTGACTTTCCTCCCCGAAATGAAATGGAATACATTTTTTTAAGATTATAATTGCTTGTCAATATTTTAGATAAGCCATTTCCCAGAAATCAAGAACCGAATTCTGGCTGGAACGGGAATGAAAGCTTTCTCGATACTCTCTTTTCTTCTTCCCGCAGAGATTCGTTACACTTATAACATCCCCTTTTACGGGCTGCTGACCTTAACTCCCTAACCACTTTAATTTTATCTTGTAACAAGAACTATTCCCGGATAGTTAAAACAACAGTCGGGAATAATTTCCCTGCCGGGGGAAAGAGAATATATTGTAAGTATTAAGATAACGGAAAATTACGGAGGAAAACAGATGATAAGAAAAGCTTTAATAGTAGTTGTCTCAACCCTTGTTCTGTTCCTGGCTTTACCGCTTGGAGCTCAATATCCAGTAACTTCCGAGGGGAAGAGCCCCTTTGTCGAGGTAGTGAGAAATGTAAGGGAGAGTGTAGTTCATATTCAGGTGGAAGCGGAGGTAGAGACCCGTGTACCACAGGGTAGATTTCCTTTCGATGAAGATCTTTTCAGGTTTTTCTTTGGTCCGATGCCAGAGACGAGAAGGTCTGTATCAGTAGGGAGCGGTTTTATATTTCGTCAGGATGGGAGTGATGTCTATATACTGACCAATAATCACGTAGTGGATCTCAGTGAGAATCAGACGATAACAATAACTCTGGCTGATAAGGCCAAATACAGGGCTGAGGTTGTGGGATTAGATCCTATGACTGATGTAGCGATAATCAAGATCACTGTTCCTGCAAATGAGCAGGTAGCATCGATACCACTCGGCAGTTCGGAGAATCTTGAGATAGGAGACTGGGCGATAGCTATCGGTAATCCCTTTGGCCAGCTTGGCCTGGACAGAACAGTCACCGTTGGAGTGATCTCAGCTACCAGTCGCGCATCTCTCGATTTCGGTGCAAGATCACCAGTTTATCAGGATTATATTCAGACCGATGCTGCTATCAATCCCGGCCATAGTGGTGGACCTCTGTTAAATATACGGGGTGAAGCGATCGGTATCAATGCAGCTATAACCTCTACCAGTGGTGGCAATATAGGTATAGGTTTCGCCATCCCGATCGATCTGGCCAAAAAGGTCGTATCTGACTTTATCGAGTATGGACGGGTAGTTAGGGCATATTTAGGAATTCTTCCCCAGGAGATCACACCCGACCTGCAGCAGACTCTCGGCCTGGAGCGGATTGGTGGTGTTCTCGTTGCCCAGGTGGAGAGTGATACTCCCGCATCCCGTGCTGGTTTACGTAATGGAGATGTCATTATCAGGATGGGTGACGAAGAGGTCCAGAACGTAGCGCGATTCAGGATAATAGTAGCCAATTCGGAAGTAGGGAAGCGAGTTCCGATCACTATAATCCGTAATCGTCAGGAGCGTACTCTGCATGTAGAACTGGCCGAATTACCTGATGAGACAGTAGTTAGAGAACAGAGAGAGCCGGCAGAGACACCGCTTCTCGGACTGGAGGTAGCAGAGCTGCAGAGTGAGTTTGCGCAGCGTCAGCAGATCAGTGCCGATTATGGGGTCGTGGTCTCAGCAATCAAAAGCAACACACCTGCCCACCGATCCGATCTGCGGGTTGGTGATGTTATAATGGAGGTCAACCATCAGAAGGTTGAGAGTGTATCCGATTTCGAGCATCTGATCGCGGCAGCTAAAAGAGAATTTGAGGAGGATGATAACAACGTCATCCTGCTCTATGTTCTGAGTCGTGATGGTGTGAACAGGTATATGACGATCAATCTGGCAGAATAGATTTTAAGAGCAGGAACGCTTCTTCAACTCCTCATAGATGTAAAGAACCGCCTGGACGTATGCTTCGTTTCTATTATAAGCGAAGACTGCGTTCCGGCGGTGTTTTTCTGAGTTCATAGTTGACCGGTTCAAGCCGTGCTGAAAGAGATAGTTCTCAATACTGGCCAGATTATCCTCTATCGAGAAAATATCAATATGAGTATCGTCTCCGTCAAAAGATATGAAGAAACTATTCAATGAAGCAGGAATGAACTGGCCCCAGCCACTTGCTCCGGCGAAAGAACCTATGAAGTAATCGATATCATGACCGGTCTTCTCCATAAAGGTATGAAGCCCGACGAGCTGATTGACCGCATAATTCTCCCTGCGTGGGACTAACAGGTATTGCGCGACGAGTGCATCGAAAACGTAGAAGTTACCACGCTGTCTCTGTTCGGCAAAATTGGTCTCCATACCGAGAATTGCCACCACGAGTTCGAAATCTATTCCGTTTCTTTCCTGAATCTGCCGGAGTATATCGTTATGTTTCGCGATAAAAGAACATCCGAGTTCGATCTTACGTTCTACTCCGAAATGTTTCTTATAGTCTGTTAAATCGATTTCACCACGATCGTAACGATGTTCGGTCATATTGGTGAAGTAACTCTCCATATTAGCGTGAAAGCGGAAGTTATCACGCACGAAATTTTCCCAGAACCAGTCGTCTGGCAGGCCACGCCCCTCGAGCTTCTCGGCCAGTTCTGCCAGTTTAGCACCATGTTCGGCCATAAAAGAGTCATTATCCTCTATAGCGAATGAGAGAGTGAGATTCAATAAAATAGATAGAAAGAAGATAACTATAGCATTTATCTTTATCATTGTCAGTTTTTCCTTTTTAAGCTTGAAACGAGTGTTGTAGGCCCTTTATTTCACTTTTTTCACTGGTACATCGAAATTAGCCATATTCTCCTGTATCCATTTTTCTGCTGAGAATGCTGCAACGGCACCGTCACTGACTGCCGTAACAACCTGGCGGAGCACTTTATGAACGATATCACCGGCAGCATAGATACCCGGAATATTGGTATGTCCCTCTTCATCGGTCATGATAAATCCCTGAGCATCGAGATTGAGTCGTGATTCGACAAGGGCATTATTAGGGATAATCCCTATATAGACAAAGATCCCATCGACAGCCTTTTCGAAAAAAATATCCTTCCTTCTGTTATAGAGGATAAGTTTTTCTACTCTCTCCTCTCCGACTATCTCATGGACGACGGTATCCCAGATGAACTCAATCTTATTATTCTTGAAAGCTCTTTCCTGAACTGCATGAACTGCTCTTAACTGGTCACGCCGGTGGATGACGAATACCTTTTCGGCAAAACGGGTCAGGAATTCAGCCTCTTCGATAGCCGAATCGCCACCACCAATAACTGCCACCTTCTTACCACGATAGAGTGCTCCATCACAGGTTGCACAGTAAGATACACCACGGCCGGTCAGACGTTCTTCTCCCGGAACGGCCAGTTTACGGGGATGAGCTCCGGCACAGTAAACTATCGCCTTTGCCCGGTAAGTATTTTTATCGGTCTCTACGATCTTACAGATTCCTTCCAGGCTGATAGCCGTAACCTCTTCCTCACGGAACTCCGCCTTGAACTTATCTGCCTGCTGCTTCATCTTGTCCATCAGTTCATAACCGGAAATGGTCTTCTCAAAGCCGGGATAGTTATCTACATCTGCTGTGAGTAAGATCTGACCCCCGACCAGCCCCTTTTCGAATACCACGGTCTTTAATCCACCACGTGCTGCATAGATAGCTGCCCCTAAACCAGCCGGCCCGCCACCGATAATAGCAATGTCATAATTTAATTCTTCGTTCATTGATCTACCTGCCTGTTATTATTAGCACAAAAATCTGAAGAGGGATCAAGTTTTCACAAACTTCGGTGTCCAGTCCTCGTTACTACCAACACCCTGAATATAGCCATTCTCGAATCCAAGATCGGTAAGGACCTTAACAGCTGATTCATATTCCTCTTCTGTGATCGATCTGTTAATCTCCGGGAAAGCAACGGAACGGTATGTGGGATAATACTGCCCCATCAAGCTGATAAATGTCTCGGGGCCAAGATTGTCATGAATCCATTTCATTACCTTATCTATACGGTTAACATTTTTTGGTATGACTAGCAGTCTGATCATTACACCACTTTGAGCAATGCCATCCTTCTCCTTCAGATGCCCGACCTGTCGCACCATCTCTTTCAGGGCGGCTTGTGCTATTTCGGGGTAGTCATTCGCATCAGAATACTTACTGGAAGCATCACTATCAAAATAGCGAAAGTCGGGTAAATAGATATCGATCAGCCCCTCCAGTGCCTGCAGTGTCTCTATACGCTCGTAACTGTTCGTATTCCAGATTACCGGTATCTTTAGACCGTTCTTCCTGGCGAGTTTAAGGACATCGATCAATTGCAGGGCATAGTGACTTGGAGTTACCAGATTGATATTATGTGCACCACTATCCTGCAGGCTGAGCATGATATCTGCCAGCTCGTCACTCGTTACCTTACGTCCCCAGCCGAAATGGCTAATTGTGAAGTTCTGACAGTATACGCATTTCAGGTTACAATGCGAAAAGAAGATAGTTCCGCTCCCTTTACTGCCACTGAGATTGGGCTCTTCTCCAAAATGAAGCTGGTAAAGATTGAGTTTGATCTCAGCTCCAGCGTTACAGTAACCAGTAGTCTTATATCTGTTGACCCTGCATAGACGCGGGCATATATTACACTTCTCAAGTGTTAGGCTCATTTACCGTTCCTTCCATAAGAATTTATATCTAATCCCGTTATCGTTGAACTTTACTCACAATGTAATCCTCTTTCCCTGATATGGCAAATAATTCTTTCCTTTCCTGCTTATCCTCCCATCGGTTTTTTCAGAGGTGGCAAGCTCATGCTTGCCGCTACCTCTTGTTTTTCCGCCGGCAGCTTGCTTCTCCTTCTTCTGGTTTTCATCCGTTAATCTGCTAATTCTTCCTTACTCTACCTCCCAATGGACTTGCTTTTGCCCCCTCTGGAACTCACCACTCACCACTCACTACTCTTCGTCTCTCCGTCACTTCGTCACTCCATCACCACCCCTCCTTGTTCTACCCCCTCTACTATATATGCATCACAAAATTGTTGTTTACTTCTTCTTTTTCTCCGTAAAAAGAACCGAGGAAAAATCTTCGAAGTGGACGCTTCCGAGTTCGGCGAAGCCCAAGAAGCAAAGAAAAACTCTCACAACGTCTTTCGTCTTCCTTCTTTCTTTTGTTCCGGCAAAAGAACCGAGGAAAACTCTTCCTCGTGGCTGCTTCCGAGTTCGGCGAAGCCCAAGAAGCAAAGAAAACCTCTCCAGCGTACAATCTAACAGCTAAAAACCTTCTCGAACGGGCTTCTCTCGATAAACTCCTCGCTTCGCTCGTCGGACAGTATCTTCGAAGCCCCTTCTCGTACGGTTTTATTAACGCTGTTAATTGTAATGCTGGATTGAAGGAAATGGGGGAATAGCAGGGAGATGGAGTGATGAAGTGATGGAGTAATGGGGTGATGAGGTTAATGAATAATGAATAATGAATAATGAATAATTGGACCAGAGGGAGAAAGAAGCAAGCTACCGGGGGTAAAGCAGGGAGAAGATGTGACGGGGTGACGGAGTAATGGGGTGATGAGGTTAATGAATAATGAATAATGAATAATGAATGCCCCAGCGGAAGAGAAGCAAGTCCATTGGCAGTAAAGCAAGAACTAGTGAGAGACGGAGTGTGGAAATGTAATGCTTGATTTATCTATTCCCGCCCACCACCCCGTAGTGGTTCTAGCGAGAGGAGTAGCAGGAAGATTTAGTTTAGAGTTTAGGGAAAACCAGAGGAAGGAAAAGCAAGTCTATTGGTAGCAAGGCAAGGATAGTCGAGTGACGGAGTGATGAAGAAAAGAAGTAATGGTGTGATGATTTCTCCGAAGCATCTTATAATTAGTAACTGTTAGCTAGTAACAGGTAACGCTAAGCAACCTCCTTGCTCTGCTTCCTCTGGTTTTTCCTTCGTAGCTAAGCACCCGCTGGATCCCTAAACTCTAAACCTGCTAATCCTCCTTGCTTTGCTTGATCCTAAACATTCTAAACATTCTCAACCATCTCAACAATTTCTGATCTCTGATCTCTGATTTCCGATTCCTGCTAAGCTTTGCTTCCATTGGAGTGTCATATTCTTCGGCGTCTTCGGTGTCTTTCGGTGGCTATTTTACACTTGCTTTACCCCCGGTAGCTTGCTTTCCCTTCCAATGGACTTGCTTCTCTTTCCTCCGGATCTCACAACTCACCACTCACTACTTTTTGTCTCTCCGTCACTCCGTCACCCCGTCACCCATCTCCCCTTGCTTTACTCCTATAGGCTTACTCTGCCTTCTCTGCTTTTCATCCGTTAATCTGCTAACCTGCTAATCCTCCTTGCTTGGCTACCGCTGGGGCGTCATAATTCGGCGTCTTCGGTGTCTTTCGGTGGCTATTTTACACTTGCTTTACCCCCGGTAGCTTGCTTTCCCTTCCAATGGACTTGCTCTGCTTCCTTTAGCCCAATTCTACATCCTACATCCTACATTCTAAATTTCAAAACCTTCTTGCTTTGCTCCATCCGGTTTTTCCATTGTACATCGGACATTGTACATCCTACATTGCTTTGCTTCCTCCGGATCACATCTCACCACTCACTACTTTTTGTCACTCCGTCACTTCGTCACCCCCTCACTCCGTCTCTCCGTCACCCCGTCACTTCGTAACCCATCTCCCCTTGCTTTGTTCCCACAAGCTTGCTCTGCCTTCTCTGCTTTTCATCCGTTAATCCGTTAATCTGCTAATCTGCTAATCCTCCTTGCTTGGCTACCGCTGGGGCGTCATAATTCGGCGTCTTCGGTGTCTTTCGGTGGCTATTTTACACTTGCTTTACCCCCGGTAGCTTGCTTTCCCTTCCAATGGACTTGCTTCTCTTTCCCCTGGATCTCACAACTCACCACTCACTACTTTTTGTCACTCCGTCTCTCCGTCACTCCCTCACTCCGTCTCTCCGTCACTCCGTCTTTACGTCACCCCGTCACCCCGTCACCCATCTCCCCCTGCTCTCCTCCCTCCGGTCCAATTATTCATTATTCATTGACATTGCTCCCGTATTTTTTTTTAAAGCAAGAGTACAAGACCTTAAAATTAAACGAGATATTGGAGTGATAGATGGATAAGAGGAACCGCATACAGGAGCATCATGTTCTGGAGATCGGAGAGAGTGAAGAGATAACCTTTTACTGGAACAGGAAGCCATTGAAGGCGAAGCGGGGTGAGGTTATTGCCTCAGCCCTCATAGCGAACGGGATATATATTTTCGGATATCATCCTCACGACAACACTCCGCAGGGTATGTTTTGTGCTAACGGCCAGTGTGCCAAGTGCGGGGTTATTGCCAACGGTATCCCGGTCAAATCCTGCATGGTCAAGGTGCAGGAGAATATGATCGTTGAGAGTATGAACGGGTTACCGGAGCTGCCACTGAAAGAAGAGCCTGTCAGCATAGAGGATATAGAGGAGCAGAAGACAGACATTCTGATTATTGGTGGAGGCCCTGCCGGTTTATCGGCAGCGATAGAGCTGGCCCGTTATGATTACAATATCGTTTTGATCGATGATAAGAGCGAGCTTGGTGGTAAACTCGTTCTCCAGACCCATAAATTTTTCGGCTCTGTTGAGGACTCTTATGCCGGCACTCGTGGAATCGATATCGGCAAGATGCTTTCTGACAAGCTGCGTGAATATCCCAACTGCTCGATCTGGCTTAATTCTACTGCTCTCTTTGTCTTCAAGGATAAGAAGGTGGGCATTCTGCAGGATGAGTCATACAGGATAGTCGAACCGAAAGTCATCCTCAATGCAGCGGGAGCCAGAGAGAAATTTCTCCGCTTTCCCGGTAACACTCTTCCCGGTATTTATGGTGCAGGAGCTTTCCAGACTCTCGTCAATCGTGACCTGGTCAGGCCGTCCAGAAGGCTCTTCATAGTCGGAGGTGGGAATGTCGGCCTTATTGCAGGGTATCACGCTCTGCAGGCCGGTATCACAGTTGTCGGCCTGGTAGAGGCAATGCCACGCTGTGGTGGTTATAAAGTGCACAGCGACAAGCTCAAACGGCTCGGAGTGCCAATATATACGAGGCATACGGTTCTCTCCGCTCAGGGTAGTGATGGTGTAGAATCTGTTACTATCGCTGAGATAGACGAAAATTTCCAGCCCATAGCGGGTACGGAGAAGACCTTTCTCTGTGATACCATCCTCATAGCAGTTGGACTGGAGCCTTTGAGCGAGTTCACGCAGGAGGCGGAAACAGCAGGGATAGAGGTCTATTCTGCTGGAGATTCCAATGAGATTGCGGAAGCCTCTTCGGCTATGTTCAACGGCCGGATCATAGGGCTGAAGGTAGCGAAAGCACTCGGTGCGCCGGTAGAGGATATACCGCACGAATGGTATGCCAAAGCGGAAAATTTGAAGCAGGAGCCTGGCAAAATCTATGAGCAGGAATTTCCGGAAAAGCGGGAGGGTGTTTTCCCCGTTATCCACTGCCTGCAGGAGATCCCCTGTAACCCCTGCACGACCGTCTGCCCTCATAAATCTATCGAATTGAACGGTGATCCACTAATGGGCCTTCCCCGCTTCACTGGAGAATGCTCCGGCTGTCACCGCTGTCTCACAATATGCCCCGGCCTGGCTATAACTCTTGTCGATTACCGTCAGAACAGGGAAAAGCCGATCGTCACTCTACCTTATGAGGTGTCCAATTATCCAGTAGAGAAGGGAGACAGGGTAAGAGCGGTCGATATAGACGGTAATTTCCTGGCTGAACTGCCGGTAGTTAACATACTCAAACACAGGAATTCCAAAACCGATCTCATCAAACTGGAAGCACCGCCCGAAATAGCAGCGCGGATAGTCTCCTTCCGGGTTCAGGATGATGAAGTAACGAAGCCGCTGCCCGAACCGGTAATATCGGAAAAAACTTCGGATGATGCAATGGTATGCCTCTGCGAAAGAGTCAAGGTTGGTGAAGTGAGGGAATTGATTCGTAACGGCCTGACCGATATCAATCAGATCAAGGCCATAACCCGGCTCGGTATGGGTCCCTGTGGCAGTAAGACCTGTGATACACTGATCAGGCAGATCTTCCGCGAAGAGGGTATCTCAGCAGATGAGATCGTTCCCAACACGAAGAGGCCGGTCTTTATCGAAGTACCGTTGAAGAGCTTTGTCGATTCCGGCAGGAAAGGGAAATAGAGTCCTGTAACGCTCAGCAGCGAGCAGAGAATAGATAAGTAAGAAAAAGAGTTGCTGCAAGTTAACCGGATAAACAGGCAACGAATACTATAAATGGAGATAGAAAGTGACAAACAGGAATGATGATAACCGGATATACGATGTAATAGTCATAGGTGCCGGTTCACTGGGAGTGCCGACAGCGCTGGCCCTGGCAGCCGAGAAGCTGCAGGTGCTGGTTATCGATGCTCTTCCCTCTGCCGGACAGGGCAACAATAAGAAAGCGATCGGGGGGCTGCGTGCTACCCATTCCGATAAAGGTAAGATCAGAACCTGCCTCCGCAGCCTGGAGATATTTGCTAACTGGCAGGAGATGCACGGTGACGATATTCAGTGGATGTCTAACGGCTACAGCTATCCCGCCTATACAGAAAGGGATGAGAAGACCCTGAAGGATACGATGAAGATTCAGGAGTCCTTTGGGCTCAATATCAGATGGATCTCAGCCGAAGAGTATCGCGAACTCGTGCCTGGTATCTCTATGGAGGGGTTGAGAGGTTCGACTTATTCATCCGGAGACGGTTCTGCTTCTCCACTGCTCGCCATTGAAGCACTCTACAGGAAAAGCCTGCAGCACGGTGCCCGTTACAATTTCCGGGAACAGGTGACAGGCCTGAGATCCCTGACGCCAGAGATCCTGGAGGTTGCTACCGATAAAGGGAAGTATCAGGCCCGCTATGTAATCAATGCAGCGGGTAACTATGCCGCTCAAATAGCAGCGATGCTCGGGATCGATATCCCGGTCAGACCCGATAACCATGAAGCAGGGATCACCGAACCGGTGAAGAGATTCTTCGGCCCGATGGTGGTTGATATCAGGCCGACAGAAGATTCAGCCAATTTCTATTTCTATCAGAATTATGAAGGGCAGGTAGTATTCTGTCTTACACCCGATCCACCCATCTGGGGTGTAGATAACGACTCCACCTCTGTTTTCCTGCCTCAGATTACGAAAAGAATGCTCAATATCTATCCCCGCCTGGCCAATCTCAAGGTGCGACGTACCTGGCGCGGTCAGTATCCAATGACACCAGATGCTTTTCCCATCGTCGGTCCGGTTAAAGAGGTGCCCAACTTTATTAATGCAGCCGGCCCCTGTGGGCAGGGCTTTATGCTTGGACCAGGTTTGGGTGAGTTGATAACGAGGATAGTCCTGGATAAGCTCAGTGACGAAGACAGGGAAGTTCTGGATAGTTTTTCACTCTATCGCGATTTCTCATCAGCGGAAGTACTAAAGTAAAGCAAGAAGAGGTGAGAGACGAAGTGACGGGGTGACGGGGTGGTAAAAAAGTTGTGAGTTGTGAGTTGTGAGATCCGTTAGGGGGGGAAAGAATGTAGGATGTAGAATGTAGGATGTAGGATTTAGAATGTAGGATTTAGAATTATGTTTCGGAGCAGCAGAAGCAAGATGAAAAATGTTTCTAGCTGTTAATGACCAGTGCTCAACTGTAGTTAGCAAGTTTGACTATATCGGATACAGTCTTGCTCCACTCCCTCTGGTTTTCCCATTGTAAATCGTACATTGTAAATTGTACATTGTTTCGCTTCCTCCTGAGTGTCATATTCTTCGGCGTCTTCGGTGTGGTTCGGTGGCTATTTTCGCTTGCTGTTCCTTCCAATGGACTTGCTCTACTTCCTTTAGCCCAATTCTACATCCTACATTCTACATTCTAAATTTCAAAACCTTCTTGCTCCACTTCCTCCGGTTTTCCCATTGTAAATTGTACATTGCTTCCCTTCCTCCGGAGTGTCATATTCTTCGGCGTCTTCGGTGTCTTTCGGTGGCTATTTTCGCTTGCTGTTCCTTCCAATGGACTTGCTCTGCTTCCTTTAGCCCAATTCTACATCCTACATTCTACATTCTAAATTTCAAAACCTTCCTGCTCTACTCCCTCTGGTTTTCTCATTGTAAATCGTACATTGTAAATTGTACATTGCTTCGCTTCCTCCGGAGGTCATATTCTTCGGCGTCTTCGGCGCGTTTCGGCTGCTATAATTCCCTGCTTTACCCCCGGTAGCTTGCTTCCCCTTCCTCCGGTTTCATCCGTTAATCTTCTAATCCTTCTTGCTTCCTGATACAGACAAACTCTCCAGTCTCTTCATTATATATCACCTGGTTTCCCTCACCTTCAGCAAACTCGGAGGTTGATACGGCTATATATCTCATCGGGGGCATACCTTCCACGATGAATGTCCAGTCACGTAGCACATAATCTTCGATAGCAGCATCACGGATCGCCTCTTCCACGCTATAATCTTCAGGTAGACCCTCGGTTTGCATCTTGGTCATATAATTAGTCCGGAGAGCCATCAGAGCAGCCTGAGGTTGATTCTCCTCCACGATCTCCTGATAACCTGCAGGTTCCGGAACGCCAACAAATAAAGTCAGGACAGCAATTATAACGAGTGCCACCAGAATTACGATCCCAACAAACAACGGAAGATTGAATTTTTTGGCACTCTCCCGCTCAGTTCCTTTCTCTGTGGCTTTTTTCAGTTCTTCATCCGACATAACATACCTCCTCCTCTTTTTCTCATAGTTGATCACTATACTGCTTCTAATCTGGAATATGTCAATTGATAAAGAGATTAAACCCCCATTCTCCTCTCCTCTGCCTCCGGTAGCTTGCTTCTCCTTCCTCAGGTCTTCATCCGTTAATCTGTTAATCCGTTAATCTGCTAACTCTCCCTGCTTCATCTCCGGCAGCCTGCTTCTCCTTCCTCCGGATCTCACAACTCACAACTCACCACTCACTACTCACCACTTTTTTATCACCCCGTCACCCCGTCACCTCGTCACCTCGTTACCCCGTCATCCATCTCTCCCTGCTCCGCCCCCTCCGATTTTCATCAACCTATGAGTATCCTACGAGTCGGCGGCATCCGGCTCCCATCCTCCCCAATGGTTACTCGGAAGCAAGGGATTATCTATATACTAAAGCAACACCTCAGGGGAATTGATCGATGAGATTGGTCAAAGGTAATGAAAGTAATGAAGAATTTAAGAAGAAGCAGCCTGGTGGTATTCTATCAGCAGGTTTTTGATGAGTTCTTTTACGGTAGTGATTTCCTCGATCCGGTAGGCATTGGCACCGCAGAAACCAAAGCCATCTTCGAAATTACCTCTTTTAGCATTAGTCAGGGCACTGGCAATACAGTAGGGAACGACTCTGTAGTCACAGGTTCTCAAGCATCTCCAGGGGCAGTTGACCGGTTTCTTGATACCGGAGGTAACGTCGTCCAGGAACCTGTTCCGGATAGCTCTACCCGGTAACCCGACAGGACTGTCGATAATAATGATATCTTCCTGACGGCATTTCATATAAGACTCTTTAAATTTTGTAGAAGCATCACATTCCTGAGTAGCGACGAACCTGGTTCCCATCTGCACACCCTGAACTCCTGCCTGCATAAATCTATAGATATCGGCTCCCGTAAAAATTCCGCCTGCAGCTATTACAGGGATCTTCTTATGATACTGTTTTTCAAAAGTGGCAATGAGAGGTACGATTTCAGCGATCAGTTTTTCCAGCGCATAAGCGGGATCATTAATCTGCTGTTTCTTGAAACCAAGATGTCCACCGGCTAATGGGCCTTCCACAACAATAGCGTCAGGAATGCGGGTATAATGATGAGCCCAATACTCGAAGACGATCCTTGCTGCCCTGGGAGAAGAGACTATCGGGATGAACCTGGTAGGGGAGTTGACAAATCTTTCTCTACTGATAGAATCGGGAAGTTTCAAGAAAAGCCCGGCACCAAGCAGTACTATATCTGCATCTTCGTCTAAAGCTACGAGCAGGAGTTGATCAAAGTCAGAAGAGGCCAGCATCAGATTAACTCCAATGACCCCATCGGTTAGTCGTTTGGCGTTCCTGATCTCTTTGGCCAGCGCTTTCCGGTTGGCAGCAGGGAAATCTGTATTGAAATCGGGTTCGAGCATACCTATCCCGGCTCCGGCAATAACTCCGACTCCACCCTCGTTTGCTACTGCAGAAGCTAAACCGGATAAAGATACTCCAACTCCCATACCACCCTGTATGATCGGTATCTTAATCTCCAGGTCTCCAATTATTAATTCTGGTATATCGTGAACCATACTGTTTCAAATTCCTCACTCTTAATATATTTTCACGCCATATTCTGGCAACTTTTTTTTAGAAGAATAGAGTAGCTGTACCAACATTCAACTCCAATTATTCATTATTCATTGATATAGCTTCCTCTGGTTTTTACTAAACTCTAAACTTTTAACAACCAGGTAACCAGTAACTCGTAACACGTAACACGTAACCAGTCATTCTCCTTGCTCTTCTTATTCCAAAACCTTCTAAACTTCCTCAACCATCTCAACACTTGTCCTGATCGGTGTCGATAACTCTAGAGGATATTCCTGCAAAGCCTGACCCCTGCTGGGAAGAAACCATCTGGATAGCCTCGCCAGCGGAAGAAAACAGTACACCAGGAATCTTTATGCATTCTGGTTCCTCCACGCAGAACTCTATGAGAACCGGTTATTAAACCATCAGGATCTTTGCTGGAACCTGCAGGGTATCTGCCGAACCTGTCCCAGCACCATTCCCATAAATGACCGCTCATGTCATAGATCCCTAATTCATTTGGCTTCTTCTCTCCAACTTCGGGAAATTTGTCTGTATCCTCTTTATTATCAGAATAATAACCCACTTCGTCCAAATCATTGCTTCCGGAGTACAAAAAACCTTCCGATTTGTTTCCACCTCGGGCAGCAAATTCCCACTCTGCTTCAGTCGGCAATCTGTAACCATTTGCCTTCTGGTTAACATCAATGTAAGTTTTTGTTTCATCAGATCCTTCATTAGCTGCAGAAAAATGCTTGCATACTCTAATATCATAAACACATTCCAGACCCTCTTTCCTGCTCAGTGCATTACAGAACTCTATCGCCTTGTACCAGTTGATAAAAAATTCTGGAACATTATCACCAATGTATGTATTATCAGAGAATCCCATCACTTCCAGCCAGTCCTTTTGAGTTATCAGGTATTTTCCGATGTAAAAACTCTCTACTCTAACAGTATGAATCGGCAGAGCCCAACCTCTTGGATTATCCGTCTCACCGCCCATTTCAAATGTTCCACCCTCCACTAACACCATTTCTCTGCCCGAGATTCTTTTAAACGTGTTGAGCATAATCTCTTCTCCTGCCAGTTTCTATCTGAAAAACTACTAACCTAATGTCCTATTCCATATAGTTGAATTTACTTTAGATTAGATTAATTATATCTCCGAATGCATTGATAGTCAAGCCATAAATGGTGAGGGAAAACACAAATCAATGCTCAATTAACTAACTATCTAAGACCTGCGGAGCTAAGCGTATCAGCTCTTCGATGCCAGGAGCAATACTCTCAATAACTCTCCGGGATTGATATGTTTGATAAACATTACCGATTTCTTCAATATCTGTTATCTTGTGACATTATATATCAGTTCTGCTCAAAATATCTTTCTTCCTTTCTTGGGCTGACTTGTGATTTGGATTGATTTTAAGTGTTTCATCGAAACAGATTAATGCTTCCTGGTATCTATTCAGTTTATACAAGGCAAGTCCTTTATGAAAAGAAGCTGTTTCTAATTTCGGTTTAATTCTGAGTGCCTGATCTAAACAGATTAAAGCTTCTTGATATTTTTCTGCATAATATAAAGCATATCCTTTATATTCCCACACAACAGCTGTTGCGGAATCAATTTTTATAGCTTCATCATAACATGTAATGGCTTCCTGATAACTAGTAAGGGCATAAAGTGAATGTCCTTTGTAAATCCAGGCGGAGATGTCTTCAGGGTCAATTCTTAAAGCCTCATCACAACATATAATGGCTTCCTGATATCTACTAAGGGAATATAGAGAAGATCCTTTGTAAATCCAGGCGGAGATGTCTTCAGGGTCAATTCTTAAAGCCTCATCAAAACATATAATGGCTTCCTGATATCTACTAAGGTAATATAGGGAAGATCCTTTGTAATTCCAGGCAGAATTGTATTCTGGATCAATTTTGAGTGCTTCATCGAAACAGGTTAAGGCATTCTCATATTCACGTAATAAAAACAAGCAAATCCCCTTATTATACCAGGCTCCGGAATTCTGCGAATCTATCGTTAAAATCTTATCATAGCAGTTAAAAGCATCTTGAAATCTCCTTAAATTGCACAATGTATATCCTTTATTCATCATAAACCTCACTTCATCCGAATCTATCTTCAGAGCTTCATCATAGCATGCAACTGCTTCTTGATACTTATCAAGTTTAGCCAGAGCAAGTCCTTTGTTATTCCAGTAACCTGCTTCTTTAGGGTCAAATTTGATTGCTTCATCAAAACATTCAATAGCTTCCTGATATCTTTCAAGTTCATACAAGGCAAGTCCTTTATTGTGCCAGGGAAACTCACACTGGAGAATTTTCAATGATTCTTCAAAACATTCAATAGCTTCCTCATATCGTTTAAGTCTATGCAGAGCATCCCCCTTTCCCAGCCATATTTTGAAATTATTCGGTTCCATTTTCAAAGATGCAGCAAAAAAGACTAAAGCTTCCTGATACCGGCTTTGATTGAGTAATGCATTTCCCTTATTGTACCGGACTATAGCATATTCCGGCTCTATTTTGAGTGCTTGATCGTAACAGATTATAGCCTCTTCGTTCCTTTCGAGAAGTTCAAGCACTCTGCCCTTATTATTCCAGGCATTTGAGCTATGAGGATCTATCCTGAGTGCTTCGTCATAGCACTCTAACGCTTCCGTATACTTGAAAATGTTATGTAGGCAAAATCCTCTGGCATTCCAGGCTCTGGCATTTTGATGATCTATATTCAAAACCTCATCAAAGCATTCAATGGCTTCCTGGTATCTACAGCGATGTAGCAAAGCCGTGCCCTTATCGAACAAGGTTCTGGCATTCCGGGGATCATTATCAAGGGTGGCATTTATTTCAGCAATATCTACTCTGTCAAAACCGTATATATGGTCGAGAAAGATAGCGCGATTAAAGCACTCCTGAGCCTCCTGCTGTCTGCCAAGAGCATCAAATGCCTCCCCTTTTCTATACCAGGCATGGGCATTTTCAGAATCTACCCTTAACGCTTCATTAAAAAAAGGTAAGGCTTCCTGATGTTTCCCGAGTTTATATAAGGAAAACCCTTTATTGCTCAAGGCATTAGAATTTTTGGGGTCGATCTCTAAGGCTTTTTCATAACAGGTGATCGCTTCTTCATGTCTGCCAAAGTTTCTTAAGCATGCACCTTTGTTATTCCATAAAATTGAGTTATCCGTATGTGTCAGAACCGCCTCAGAGTATAATTTTAAAGCATCCTCTTCTCTTCCGAGATAGCTCAGGACATTTCCCTTGTTAACTATGGCACCCTCATTGTCAGGGTCGATTCTCAGTGTCTCATTGTAACAATCAAGAGATTCTTTGTAATTACGATCGTTTTCCAGAGAAAGTGCTTTATTCCGCCAGGTATCAGCGTCTTCAGGTCTGATTTTCAATGCTTCATCACAACAGTTTACAGCTTCTTTATATCTTTTCAATCCAAACAGGGTCGCTCCTTTCTTATCCCAGACATAAAAATCACCGGGATCAATTTTCAATGCTTCGTCAAAGCAGGAGATCGCCTCCTCGTTTTTCCCGAGAGTATTATAAGCAAGCCCCTTGCGATACCAGTAATCAGCATTATCAGGACTTAATCCGGTAGCCCTGTCATAACTCTTTACAGCCTCCTCATAATTACCAGTGCATTCTAATGCCAGACCCTTATTAAACCATTGATTGTTTGATTCAGGATCTATTTTTAATGCTTCATCATAGCAGGATATCGCTTCCTGATAATTGCAAAGTCTGTAATATACCATTCCTTTGTAGCTCCAGAGATAATAATCTTTAGAGTCAAGCTGAAGAGCTTTATCAAAATAGTCTAAGGCTTCCTGATAATTACCCTGTTCATAAAGTTCGACACCTTTATCATATAATTCCCTGGCTGTTAATTCCATTTTTTCTCCTGCCTGCTTCATAAAAGAGAGGATCTCTTTTCCTGAAAGAACGAAAGATCTTATTCAATAACTATTTTAGGAGGCAACCGTCTCTCCGATAAATTCAAATATTCCAGGTTCATCTGTCAAGCAACTTAACGACAATTCAAAATGAAAGTATGAGACTGTTTTATCTGCCTTACAGTCTGCAGAAAAGGTGCATTTCAAATTTCCGTTGACACCACAAGAATTGTATATTAACTAAATATTCAGGCAGGGAGGCATTCTATCAAAAAGACCCAGGCAGATTACCCGGAAACGGACTGGAAAACGAAGTTCAAGAGGTGGGGGGACACCCGTTTACGAAGCACTGATAGGAGGCTGAAATTACCAACGGCAGCGTATGTAAATTAATGAGTATTCGGTGAGTGATGCGCCGATGGTAATAACGTTGATTTTTTGATACATTGATTAGCGTATAAAGATCATTTATGGAGGAGCAATGATATTCTGTTTTAATTGCGGATCATTACTTGGGAATAATCATACTCTATGCAGGGTTTGCGGAGCAAGTTTCTCAAAAAAAGTTGAGATCTCAAGCGAGAGACACGCAATCCCTGATTTTGTCTTTGTCGAAGGGGGTACGATTGACAGGGTAATGAAAAATCCCAGCATTGCTAACAAAAAAGCTAAGCTGTCATCAGATAGTTTCTATATCAGTAAATACCTTTTAACTCAAGAAAAGTGGACTCAGTTGATGAAACCAAAAGATAGATATTTCAGTGGATTAAATCTTCCCGAATGTAATATCAACTGGTTTGAAGCCATTGAATACTGCAACAGGTTGAGTTTAAAAGAAGGTCTAACTCCCGCATACAGTTATGATGATTATGGCACAGATCCGGATAGATGGGAGAAAGGCTGGAACGAAATGGATGAAAACCATCTCAACATATCTGTTAACTGGACTGCAAATGGATTCAGAATACCCAGGGAAACCGAGTGGGAATTTGCTGCCAGAGGGGGTGTAAAATCAAAGGGATATATTTATTCAGGGGGAGATATTCTGGATGAGGTCGCCTGGTATGGCAAAAACAGTGACAGCAAAATTCAACCGGTTGGAATGAAAAAACCGAATGAACTAGGAATATATGATATGAGTGGACTATTATGGGAATGGTGCTGGGGTTATTTTAACCGTAAAAACCCCACTTCTGATACCTATATTTCTGATTCACCGGTATATAAAATGGTCGTAAGGGGAGGTAGTTTTCTGATAGAACATTTTTTGAACGTGGGTTCCAGATATCCCTCAACTATTTTTCCATTTATTCCGACAGGTCTGAGAATTTGCCGAAATGTTCTATAGTACTTACAGATAAGAAATATCATTCCTGCAGCCACAGCCTTTATACCGTTTAAAAAGTGGAGCAATTTTCAATACCTACAAGGTGCATTATTCAGTAGCGCTGACAATAAATTGATTTTGTAATAAAACGCTTTCATAAGAACCATATAAAAGATATCTACATAAATAATCGATAAGATATAAATTAGATTTACCATACATATTGTTAATCAATAGGGTGCAGATATACCGTCTGCACCCTAATCGATTCATTCTCAATGCCTTGCAATAATTAAGTCTTTAAGCGTATGCTATGTTAAAGCCTTAATTAATCTTAGTATTTCGTTTCAATCAAAGAAGAAACTATGGTGAAGTTTCTAAGGTAAAATCATAGTACATCTTCTCTTCTAAGTTCATAAGATCATTAGCTACTTTTTGCATCATTTCCTGGGATATAGGTTGGGGATCATCAAGTATTCTTCCATTATATACAGTGAATGTTGTAACATTCCACCAAGCATCTGGGTTGTTTCCATTAAAATCATGCACATAAAAGCGATGTGGGCCATAAGTTATTACTGTACCTCCTAGGTTGACTTGTACAGTAGCATCTGAATAAGGATCATTTCTTAAATAATAGGCATTAACCTTAACAATATAAGTACCATTAAGAGCAGTTGGTGCAGTAAATGTCTCAGGACCAAATCCTACTAAGACATCAATGTCTAATGACCCTTCCGTAATAGTCATATTAGCATAATAGCAATGTTCACCCAATGGATTCCATACGTGAAGATCAAGATCTGCACTTGGTGTGTTCCACGTTAATGTAATCTCAATGTCATTGTATCCAAAATCGCCATATACAGTTATCACATCACTAATCCCTGTATCTCCATTACTACTATTAGCTCTTAATTGAATAGTATTACCTCCTGACAGAATTGATAATGGAGTATTAAATTGACCTGATGACACAGGAATTACCTGATCTATTCCATTTAAGGTCAAAATGGCATGATTTCCAGGGAAAGGTAAGTAGTTCCCAAGAGCATCTTGAAGCTGTATATGACCAGATACATTAATGACATTGTTAGTAAAAGTTTGTCCATCAAGTGGATGATTGATAGTAAAAACTGGCAAAGGAGGTATAGGGTATCCTAAATCAACATTGATGAAGTATGGAACACCACTCGAAAGAGTAAAATACTCATTGTACTCATTATAGCCAATCTTATACAATCTTACATGATAATCTCCCGGCATTAGATTTTCTAGAACTGCTGGTGTAATGACATTCATATTAGTCCCATTTAAGTATATAGTAGCACCTTCGGGATAAGAATTGATTGTGATTGAAGTCTCATCAATTTGAATTACTTGAAAAAAGCAAGGTCCAATTTGGTTAGATTCTAATTGTTGAGGCCATTCAATACCAAGTAGCCTTGCAAAAAACCCCAATACTCCTTCAAAACCTTTGAAACGATAACCTCCGTAAACAAGACTTGAACTACCTTCATTCCAGCCGTAAATAGAGGATGCATTTGCGTTAAACGAACCAATATTAGGATTCACGGTATAGAAATCCACGCTTGCTATGTTTGATACAAGGAAGTTTAAGAGAGATCCTCCACTAAAGAGTACACCTCCATAACTACTCATAACGTTTTGAAACGAGTTAAAACCACCAGTATAATATGCTGGATCAACACGCACAACAGGTGGTTCTATTGGTTGCCAATCATCTCCTATACTAGAGATATTTTCATATACCTCTACGTTTAGAGCCGTTAATGCATCAATTATAAGAGTTTCGAAAGCATCTAAACCAAGACCACCAGTCATTACACTGACAAAAGATGAAATTGCAAAATTTTCGATGGTATTTTGAGTTTCAAATACACCCATTATTCTTACTTGATTGAATCCATCTAATGGTACAAATAATATATCATGATCAACAAATAGTTCCTCAAGATCTGTTGGAATAAATGCATCAATGAAATTATCAACTATACTTAAAGCAATGACTCCAATTGTAAAAACTGGGCCTAATGTTCCTCCAGAAGCTATAGTTGCAGCTGCACCGCCTAGAGTTAGCACTCTGTTAGAAAAAGTTAGAATAGCTGACATACTATCTAAAGTAGCTAACAGATAATGAGTATTGTATATAGATCCATTACGATCAAAATGTCTAATTTCTGATGCAGATATCTCAAAAAAATCGTACATGCCTGAAGAAAAAAGTAATTGATCGAATATTGCTTTTTCATCGTTGGATAGGGACTGGATTTCTTGTTCCATAAGATTTAACAAGTGTATAGCTCGATCAAGCTCAAAATCCACCAATGCGAGGTTATAATCATTTACTACATCAATAGCATTGAAATTAGGCATGATTATGTCTCTTATTACCTCAACAGTTCCTTTGTATAAATCTACTACATTTGCAGCAACTTCACCAGGTGGCAATCCAGTCTCTGGTAATGGTAAAACATCAAATGAAAGGGTATTTGAAAGCGAATTATCTTGAATATTTCTTAGATAAACTTCTGTATGACCCACAGGAACAACAGGTACAATTACTTGGTACTCCAATTCATCCCATCTTAGTAAAGGAGAATATGAATCGTTAAAGTGCAGCAAATAATCTTCAGTGTTTGATAATTCTTGATCAGTTGATAATATTAAAATACTACCTGGTGCACCTGAATAATCTGATAAGGAGATCATTAAACCATCAAATGTAAAATCTGCTATCGCTGTTTCACTCGATTCAAAATGTTCTTTAAAAGCTTTGGCTTTTAAAGTTGTTGTTTCCGATACTGTTATAGGGCCATCATACATCAATGATTCTTCTGTTGGTTCATTTCCATCTGTCGTGTAGTAAATGGTCGCTCCATCTGTTTCGCAAAAAATACTAACCGTTATTTCTTCTTCGTAAAAACCACCTGAGGGATTAAATGTAGGAGTAGCGATTTGCGCCATTTGAATAGTATAGTCTGCGTAGTACCACCATCTAGGGCCTGGTCCATATGTGTCACCTCCCCATGCAGACTCTTCTAATACTTCACCAGCTCCTTCAATATGAGAAACAGCAGTAAAAACATTATCATCAGGTGGATTCACTGAATGAATAATCTCTGAGTGAATAGCTATGATTATATCATCCTCCGGAATGAAACCATAATCATCTAATTGAATCACATAAGTTGTTTCAGCTAACAGTGAATCATATTCTATTATATAGGGAAAAAGTCCTGGTACTGGAATTCCTGGTCTGTTTCTTGGAATACCATCCAAACTATTAGCAACAGCTAAATGTGTTTTTTGAAGAAGCCAAAAATCAACTAACGAAGATTCTATGTATAGATTACTAGCATCGTTCCATACTGATAAATTGCCAACATTATTATGTCGACTCGCCCAAATATTATACTCTTGTATATCGTTAAAGGTTCTATTAACTTCTCTTTGGGGAGTTGACAGTCCATCATTTCTTGTTGCTATTACCCGAGCTCGATATGTATCGCCAGAAATATTAAAGCTTCCTATATTTAAATACTGATCATGAAGATGCCATATGATTTTCTTGTCTACTCCTGGATGAACTCTGAGTCCAATATCTCCAGTTAAGAAATCAGGATGTGCTAGAGCAGAGAATGTTAATCCTTCATCATCAGATATCAGCAATGATATCTTACAATCAACAGGGTTTGTGTTAAACTTAAGATCATACGTAATATATACATTTCCTTCGCTTTGATTCATCGTTACATTAGATACTATCGGAGCACCGGTTATTGCTAAAGAAAAGGAAATATTTAGCAAGATAATAAAGACTAGCGAGATTATAAGCTTTTTCATTTTGCCTCCTAATCCTATTTAATCATTAACATCTTCTTAATCTTGTTAAAGTTTCTAGTCGTCAATCTATAAAGATAGATACCAGACGCAACCTCTCTTCCTTGAGAATCCTTTCCATCCCATTCAATAGCATAACTCCCAGCTACTTGAGTACCATCAAATAGTGTTCTTACTTTTTGTCCTTTCATATTAAAAACTAATAAGCTAACACTTGATTCTTCCGAAATACCATATGTTATAACAGTATTGGGATTAAATGGGTTGGGGAAGTTTTTCCCCAAAAAAGTTGCATCAACATCTGGAAGAAGTTCTTTACTTGCTGTCTCTTCCAATGTTGAGTTAATTATTGAATCACCAAACCCTGATAGACCTAAAAGAGACATAGGCAAAAGGGTTATAGCAATAATAAGTAGAGCGAAGCCTTTCATTATATCCTCCTTATTGTTATACAAATTTGTTTCAATCATTTTAAAGCGAATGCTGACTACGAATAAAGTTGCAGTGCAAATGATATTGCATCAAACTGTTATAAATTCTTAAAGCTATAATGCTGTTGTATAAGCACCCTGCCCGGTTGACTGATCAAGGTATAGTTACATTGGCGAATCGTGTTTTGATAAAGTATACGTATGACATGATATGGCTAATTCTTATTACATATAAAAAATCATTGATATCAATCCAGGCAGGTTGTCCGTAAACCAGATAAATAAAAACCTCCGATAATAAATCATCTTCCCATCCCCCAAAACATGAACTTAATGACCGTTAATCGATATCCAGAAAAAACAGATGTCAAAATCCACATAACAATGAAAATATTCGGGATCTTTCTTCACTGGCCGTTTGGCTGAAATTTTACTGGCTTACATTATTTAAAACAACTATATGGAGATCATCAATGCTATGGAAGTTCTCTCACAGGAAATCGGGGCATAAACCAGTGAGTCATTTGATTAACATTGGAGCATCCAGCCGGTCTTAAAAAGAAAACTAAGCCGGTTGATATACACTCGGCCTGCTTCGTTACCGTTTGAATAATCTTCAATTCAGTTATTCTCCCTGTCTCACTCCCTTTGGTTTTTACTCCAAAACCTCAAAACTACACAACTTCAAAACGGTTTCCTACCCTGCCTGCCTTTGGTTGTCCAATCACCAATTAAGAATCACGTATTACGGCAAAGCTTTTATTTATTTTTCATTATTCACCTCATCTCACTGACCTGTTCAAGACATCCTTAAAATCTCTAATCAACCTGTCTGAAATAGAATTTAATTTTTCCGGCCGGCCCTTTATAATACATATACAAACTAAAAAATCATCTTCGACCAGCAGAAAATTATCAAACTTAACCATAAATCAATAAGGAGTGATCATGAACAAACAAGCTACCAAAAAAAATCCCGTTGCAAGTCTCGGAAGAGAGATCAGATTAATCGAGCAAGAGGTTAACAATCAATCAACCAAGAAAACGGAACAAGAGAGACCGGGTAAACAGGCTGCCTTTGCTGAACTAATAACTGATAAACTTTTTTTGAAAGAGATCGAGCTGCTCCAGTCGCTTCCTGCATTTAAAGAGTACGAACTTTCAGCAAAAGATATTGTTATTATCGCTCATCTCTGGTCTGATCATCTCACCTCGCCGGGCAGGGGATTGTCTTGGGATGATCTTTGCATGAGGACGGGGATGGACATATATGAAACCAATGCCTGTCTTTCTTATATTGCAGACCTGTATAAGAGAAAGATCATCAATATTGACAACAAACAATGGCACCCGTCAACTGTCAGCCCTTTTGATATCATCGGGAGCGAGATAAGTCTGAATATAAATCTCCTGATCAAGATATTTGATTACAACATCAAGAATGATATTGAGCATAACCTCGCCAAAAAATGGGAGAACAACGACATTTTTCTCAGGGATCTCTTTTATTGTATGAAAACGGTAATGTTTTATGCGGGTAGCGATAATGCCATAACTTATTGGCGAGATCAACCGAAATTTGAGGTTGATAACCTGATCTTTTCTATACAGCCTCTTATACAGCGTATGAAGGAAGCCGCCGATACCCTGAATATTGCTCAAATGGTCAGAAAACTCAAGCTTGATGATACAGAGATAATGATCTTATTAATAGTGATCTACTCTGATTCTATGGCCCTGGAGCAGATCGAAGCAGGTATATTTCTCCAGATGTTCAGCCGGAATGATAAGGAATACAATCATAATGCTCAATATCTGGAACCGGAATCGAGACTGATATCTGGAAAACTGATCAGGATCTATCCCGATATCAGAGGCAGGTTTATAAGACAGATTACACCTACTCCCAGGTTATTATGGGCTCTGAAGGGTAATATCAAAAAAAGGTGATATATCCGATGTTAATGGTTTCCTGACCTTGATCATTATCAAATCAATATTCAAACAGCAATTATATTGCTCAAGGGGATTAACTAGACAAGACAAAAAATAATCCAACCAATTACCCTATACTTCCCTTCAAAAAATTTGAATGACCAGGGAAAAAATTTAACTTTCAGCCCACTCTCTTTATAATAGATCAACACTCAATTTCTGATAATTTCATTTACTGTCAGAGTTCAACCTTAATCGTCCAATCTTTGAAAGGAGTTGCTTATGATATTCTACATTTCGTGCCGCACCCCCCGTCTATTCATTTTTCATACTGTTTTAACTTATCTATCAGCGCTGACCTGCATAGATCAAAATCAAAGGAGGTAATAAATGAACCATTCTTCCTGCAAGAAACCTGTTGATGCTCTGCGGCACATTATAAAATGGATGGAGAATGGAGATATCAATTGCATCAAGGCAATCATGAGAGACACTCCTGATGAGGTTCAGCAGAGAGTTGACCAGGCAGACCTTGCTGAATTAAATAACCTGATCTCATCATTTAGCAATCTGCCTGAATTTCAACGATACCGGCTGACAGAGCGTGATGTCATTGTTATTGCCGTTTTATGGCAGGATTATCTCGACAAGCAAAAGCATGGCCTCCCCCTTAACGAGATCTGTCAGAAGACAAATCTTGATATCTTTGATTTGAATGGTTGTATCGATTTCTTCCAGAGCCTTATGGATAGAAAGGTCCTTCGGTTCAATCCCCGTAAACGTAGAGTATCAAAGATCAACCCCTTGAATATGCTGCATCACGATTATCGTCTCTGCCAGGATTTTGTAATGAAGATAATCGACGTTGATCCGGTAAGCTATATTGAGCGGATAATAGCCTCAAAATGGAACAATGACAGAGAGTTTATCGCCGATCTGAAGATGACTTTTGATTATTTCTATTCCTGTTATGAAGAGTTCCGTGCAGCTTCAGATTTGCATATTGATGAGTTAGATTCAGATATATTCTATCGTACTCTGGATCCGTTAATTCAGAGGCTCCATCAGCACGATGCCAGTCTCAATATCATCAGGAGTTTCAAGAAATACGGTCTCGATGAAACAGAGCAATACATTCTTATCTACATGCTCTTCCATCACGTCGCCGGTACTACCTGCGTTCAACACGATAGTATCCTCAATACGATCAGTAGAGATAGAGCAGAATATCATAATAACACGAAATATTTAGATAACGATTCCAGGCTCTTCCGGGAAAATATCCTGAAACGCGACGAACCGGCAATGACCGACGAAGATCCCTATCCCTGGATGGTACTTCACGACGATTATGTCAGTGAAATTTATGCTTCTGATGAAGAAGAAAAGATAGAGAAGAAAGAGTATTCCCGCTATTTGAAAAATACAAAAGCCTTCGAAGTAATTAAAACTGGTCAGGGGATCAAAGACCTTATCATCCCCGGTTCCGAAAAAACCATCCTCGACTCTATCATGACGAAATTAAAAAAACCCCGGCTTCATAATCTTTCCGTTTGGGGTCTCGGCTTAGAAGGAGCTGTCAATCCGGACAGGGTTAACGGATTCGTTGCCTTGTTCCATGGATGTCCGGGAACTGGCAAAACTTTCGCTGCCGGAGCAATAGCCAACGAACTCAACAAAGATCTGATCTCGGTAGATTGCACCAGATTAACCGATTGCTATTACGGAAGAACAGAAAAGCTTGTCAGAAATGCCTTCCGTACAATGAAATCAATATCCGGTGATGTCGAAAATCCACCTGTATTCCTTATCAATGAGGCAGACCAGCTGATGCACTCCCGGACCGTTGACTTCACATCTTCGAGCGTTATCGAAAACAAGATCCAGAATATTATCCTGGAAGAGCTGGAGAACTTCAATGGTATCCTCATCCTCACCACAAACCTGATTCAGCTTATCGATGGGGCATATATCAGACGTATCAACCTCAAGATGAGATTCGACAAGCCTGATCATGAGTGCCGGAGTAAATTGTGGCATCTTCATCTCTCTTCCGATATCCCGGGCGCTCAGGACATCGATATCGATTATCTCTCTCAAAGATACGAATTCACGGGTGGTGAGATTGCTCTCGTTGTCCAGAATGCCTGCACCGAAGCAATTATTCGTAAGGGAAAAGCAAGAAAACTGACATTGGACGATCTCATAAAATATTCCAATCTCGAACTACCAAGGCAGAATAAAAAAGCAAGGGGAAGTATAGGTTTTTAAGTTATCCTGGTATGAGAATTGTTATCTTCCCGCTACGCAGTACTCTTCAAAGCCCTGCCTGTTATATCCTGCCGGTAAATAAGATCATGAGATGATTTAATATTTCCGGAGAAATGTTTATCATAGACTCAGGAGGCTAAATGATAAACGAAAACGTTGATAATACTCAGGATAACCCTATAAGAGATATCTACACTGTTCAGGTCAGACAGGGATCGGAGAAAAAGATCATCCAGCTGATTCAAAACCAGATAGAAAACACCCCATTTCTTGATAAAGTTGAAAAAGTATTCATGAAAGTTCAAAAAAGCTCCTATCATCGAGATGGCAAAATAATCGATAGAGAGATTAATCTTTACTCCGGTTATATCTTCCTGCAGGCAGATCTCTCTTTTGATCTAAATCAAATGATCGAACAGGTTCCGGGGGTGATAAAAATCCTTAAAGCGGCAAAACATCCGCCTAAACCCAGGAAGAAGAAACCGGCAGCAAAAAATGTTAATGATAAATTGCCTGCTGCCAGGAAAATTATCAAAAAACAGCCCGAAACACCAAAAAAGCCCGGAAAAAAAACTACGCGGCGACGAATCACTAAGAAAAAACCTAAAAAAATAAAACCTGGTATCAGATTAATCCCCCAATCTCTTACTCAAAATGAAGCCAACAAGCTGCTCGGTATCTCGAATATCTCATTTTCTCATCAAAAACAGATTCAATTCATAAAGGGGGATGCGGTTAAAATCATATCGGGACCTTTCAAAGATTTTGACGGTGTAGTTAATAAAGTAAATAACTCAGATAATAAACTAACGGTCAACGTAGCCATTTTTGGCAGAGTCACGCCGGTTGATCTCCGCATTGATGAGGTTGAGCATCCTTAAGGGTCTTCTTCAGATAACTTACTCAGTCCGGATTCGATTGGCTTTTCGATGCCAGGACCAATACTCTCAATAACTCTCCGGAATCTGTGCTTTGAATTATCTTGACTGTTTCTTCAATGGTAGTTATTAATTAATTTGATTGAACCATACTCTACTTCTTTTTGATGTTGTTCAAAACTATCAAAACTATAAGTTGTTCGCGTTCATTTTTTTTTACATCCAGATCTTTCTAATTCACACCAACCTTTGAGACACTACCATAATAGTTTTGCAATGGCTAACAAATGTTTGACATATTGTTGTGCTTGTTGTTATTTGTTTTGTTGTGTTTAAAAGAGCTTATACGTGTTTCTTCAAGAACGAATATACATCTTTGAATCATCAGGGCTTAAAGGAGTTTGATTTGGATGATAGATGGCTATCAGTGGGTGAATTAAACAATTATTTTGTAATCACAAAGGATTCGTTGTTTAAGTGGGTTAACGAAAAGTGGATGCCGTCTCATAGATTGGGCAATCTGTTGAAACTCAAAACTAATGGAATAAATGAAGAGTCCCGTAGAGGTTGAGCTAATGAGGTTAAGAGTGAATAAGGAGTTAAGGAAGAGCAACTTATTAAATGAATTTGGTTTTCGCATGTCTTCCACCACTTCCCATACATCTCGAACAATCATGCTGGCAGAACTTGAGATATTGTTTACACAGACAAAAAATAAGAAGTCATCACTTCAAAATTACCAACTACTGATAGTAGATTATAACTGCTTGCATAAAAGTTCCTTTATAAGTCGGGAGCTAACCTTGAGAGACCTAAAATCATTGTACGGCCTGGATGATAGTATAACTTTATTTAGAGTCCTTAAATTGCTCTGGGGAAAAGATCCACAATCTCTACCAATTTTAGCTTTTTCCTGTGCATATTGTAGAGACAGTCTTTTAAGAGCATCACAATCGTTTGTTTTAAAATATCCTGAACGAGCGCTGTTGGCTAGACAGGATCTAGAAAAATTTTTATCGCAAACCTTTCCAAACAGGTTCAGTTCCAAAACCTTATGTTCAGTCAGTCAAAACATTAATTCATCTTGGACTCAAGCCGGATATTTAAAGGGAAGAGTTAAGAAGATAAGAACTAGAATCAACCCTTCAGTGGTCTCTGTTGTTTATGTGCTTTTGCTCGGTTTTTTATCCGGTTATAGAGGGACTGCACTTTTTGAGACTGAATTTACCGAGTTATTAGACAGTTCTAAAGAAACTTTGATCATGCTCGCTGAAGATGCTTCACGACAAGGATTAATATACATGAAAAGATTGGGTAATGTTATTGATATTGATTTCAGCAAGTTGTTGCTAAAAGAAGAAATGGAAACATTATATGACCAAGATTGATTCTCTGTTAAAAGCATATCAAAAACACATCAAGATACCCTGGAGAGAAGATGCTTCTCCTATGGAAAGAGTCTGGTTCTGCGTATATGATGAAAATGATGAACTTCTACTACGCTCTAAAATTGAAGAGTTTGAGCTCGCTACAATTCAGAATAACCACCAGTGGGAACTCTATGATCTGACAGACAGTTTTGCTAACTGGCTTTCAAAAGAGAAGTATGCTGAAAGTTACTTTAAAAATCCTAAACTATTGAACACAATTTTACCAAGATATGCTTCTTTTTTAACTGCAGAAATAAATAAGTTTATCGGTTCGCAAAATATTGATGATAATACAGTATTTGCTATTCATGGAGTTGGTTCACTCTTCGGTTTACTCAAAGTTAAGAATTTTGTTGAAAGAATAGCTCCCTTAGTTAAGGGTCGGTTACTAATATTTTTCCCGGGAAGCTATGAAGACAACAACTACAGACTTTTAGATGGATATGACGGCTGGAATTATCTGGCTGTACCTATACTTTCTGATTACGATGAATAAGGAGAGAATTCATGCTTAATCGTGATATTTACTTAAAAGATCCTACTACCATTAAGTTAGTTAACGAGGGTGTAGCAAATGTTAATGATGAACAGACAAGTCAAGCTTTGTCTGTACTCCGTTACGAAGTTGAAACTTTCGTATGTGATGGAGAATATGAAAAAGGTATGAACCGGATTCTTGAGACATATCTTAAAAATATCAACCAAGCTCAACAACCTTCTGTTTGGATCAGTGGATTCTATGGATCTGGTAAATCCCATCTTGCCAAAATGCTGCGAGCTCTGTGGGTTGATACCCTGTTTGAAGATGGGGCTACAGCCAGAGGTATTGCTAATTTGCCGGATACAACAAAAGATCTGTTTAAGGAACTTTCAACTCAAGGAAAACGTCATGGGGGTTTACATGCTGTTTCCGGGACACTTGGATCAGGTTTAAGCGCAAATGTGCGTTTGGCTCTTTTGGGGATTATCTTCAAATCATGCGGATTACCAGAACAGTTTCAAAAAGCTCGTTTTGTTATCTGGCTGAAGCAAGAAAAACTCTACGAACCTCTAAAAGAATACGTTCAAAATCAGGGGGCAGACTGGCAGGAGGAAATAGATAATTTCTATGTCGCTGAAATCCTTCATGAGGGTTTAATAAAACTAAAACCAAATGTTTTCATTTCACATGAAATATGTATGGAAGCCCTTAACAATCTTTATCCTAACACTGAAGATATTAGTATAGATGATATGATTAAACTGATCAAGCAGGCATTAACTAAAGATGGAATATTTCCACTGACTGTCTTAATACTAGATGAGATGCAGCAATATATCGGAGATGACAGCAAACGTTCTGAAGATGTTAGAGAAACTATTGAAGCTTGTGCAAAGAAAATTGGAGGAAAAATTATAATCGTATCTACTGGGCAAACAGCTATTACTGGCACTCCTAATCTAAAGAAACTGGAAGGTAGATTTACTGTCCGTGTTGAACTATCAGATAATGATGTAGATACGGTCATTCGTAAGGTTTTTCTTGCCAAAAAACCCAATGCTAAAGAGAGCCTTGAAAATCTTCGCAAAACAAATATGGGTGAGATTTCCCGTCATTTGTCCGAAACATCTATTGGGCATAGAGTAGAAGATAACGATGTTTTTATCCAAGATTATCCGATTCTTCCTGTTCGTCGCAGGTTTTGGGAGGAAACTCTTAGAGCACTGGATCAAACAGGAACAGAAAGTCAGTTACGAAACCAGCTCAGTACTGTGCATAAGGCTATACAAACCAATGTTGATAAGTCTTTGGGAAATGTTATTCCAGCGGATTATCTATATTTTGATTCTGCTGATAAATTACTTCAGGCTCGGCTCTTACCTCGGATAATATATGAAAGAACTATGACTTTAATCAAGGAAGATGATGAAGACAAGCGTCTGACCGCAAGAGCTTGCGGCTTGATATTTCTCATCAACAAACTAAACGTTCATAACAAAGATATAGGTATAAGAGCTGTATCAGATACTATTGCAGATCTGATGCTAACTGATATTACTTCTGACAGTGGAAACTTGCGTAGCAAGTTGTCTGGATTGCTGGATAATTGTAAGCTAATTATGAAGGTTGGTGATGAATATCGAATCCAAACTGAGGAAAGCGTTGCCTGGAACAATGAGTTTCAAAACCAAAAACATTCTCTTGCCAGTTCTTCTCAACTGATTGATTCGGAACGAGAGGAGAGACTAAAACAATACTATAAAGATATCAATAAAAGAATGAACATTACTCAAGGGAAATCAAAAGTACCCCGTGAAATTCATCCTCATTATGGTAGTTCAATACCCCAAGATCACAAGGAAAAGATCTATATCTGGTTAAGGACCGGTTGGAGCATCGAAGAAAATTCTGCTATTGTGGATGCAAAACAGCTTGGTAATGACTCACCATTAATTACACTCTATATACCCAAAAAGAATGCGGATGCTATCCGTAGTAACTTGATTGATTACATGGCAGCAAAAACTACTCTGAATCTTAGAGGCAATCCATTGAATTCTGAAGGAGTAGAAGCTAAGTCATCAATTGAAACAATAAAAAGTAAAGCAGAGAATAAACTCAATGTATTATTCAAAGAACTATTTGAGGAAGCTAAAGTTGTTCAGGCTGGCGGTAGCCACTTCAGCTCAAATAGTTTACAGGAGAGTCTTAATATTGCGATAGATAACTCTATGATAAGACTTTTTCCGCAGTTTTCTACTGCTGATGACATTCATTGGAGTAAGGTTTATGATAAAGCAAAACAGGGAGCTCCGGATGCTTTAAAATCTATCGGTTTCGAAGGAGATCCTCCAAGTAATCCTGTTTGTAAAACTGTTCTTTCCTTTATCGGAAATGGGAAAAGAGGTGATGAGATACGAAAACATTTCGACAACCCTCCTTATGGTTGGTCAAGAGATGCTGTGGACGGAGCAATTCAAACGATGTTAATACATGGTATGATTAAAGCCTTAGATGACCGTAATCAGGTCCTTGATCCTAAAAATATTGATAGAAAAACATTAGGAAAAATAAATATCAGGACAGAATCAGCTGTAGTAACGGCTGAACAAAAGATAAAGATACGCAAGTTGTTTCAGAAACTTGATATATCAACTAAATCTGGTGAAGAGCTACAGAACTCAAACCTCTTTATAGATAGATTATTTGATCTGGCTGAAAAAGCTGGAGGCGACCCTCCCCTTCCACCAAACCCTGATACCTCCCAAATTGATGAAATTAGACTGGTTAGTGGAAATGAAAGACTTATTATGATATACAATGCAGCAGAGGATTTAACAAAAAAAATAGATTCTTGGAAACAGCAAGCAGAAAAGATTGCTAAGTTCTTTCCAGAATGGCAGGATTTGAACAAATTACTCAAATACTCCGAAGGAATTCCTGATAAAGATATTGCTGCGTCCCAAATTCAACATATAGAACAGAAAAGGACACTACTCGAAGACCATGATCAAGTTTCTCAAATCTTAAAGAATCTTAGTCAAGCCCTCAGGAATGAACTTAACAACTTAAAAGAAGAATATGAGTTAATCTATGCTCGAGAATTAGAAGATCTATCAAAAGATCACTACTGGCAGCAACTTGAAGCTGAGCAACAAGAAGAGTTACTATCTTCTTATCAATTATTTGATGCATCAAACTTAAATATCAGCGTTCAAACAACTAAAAGTATCTTAGATACTTTGGAGAATGTTTCAATCACAGCCCTGAAGGATCGTATTACAGCTCTATCAGCAAAATTCGATTCGGTTCGTTCTGAAGCTGCGAAGATATTAGAACCAAAGTCTCAGGTTATAAGTTTACCGAAAAAGACTCTTAAGTCAACCGATGACATAGATGATTGGTTAAATGAAATCAAGACGATTTTGAAACAAGCTATAGAGAAAGGGCCAGTGACAATAAAGTAAGGATTTGATATGCCTCAGTTAGAGAAGAATTTGAGAAACAGATTGGAAAATATAATTAAAGAAGCCAGGGATATTGCCGAAGCTGGTGCTAAAGTGTCTTTAGAACAGTTGGGAGTTGGCAATTCAGCTCCTTATTCATACCTTAATGATGATGAAAAAGATTTACGCAGAAGGCTCAGAACTCATGGTCGTCAATTGGGAGATATTCGCAATGAAGCTGATAAAACCCAAACAATTGTTCTGTTGACCGAGGAAGTTGCTTATGAACACTGGCATCGGATGCTTTTTGCCCGTTTCTTAGCAGAAAATCATTTACTTATGGACGATGATCCCCATACTCCAATTTCTCTAAGCTTGGAAGAATGTGAAGAGCTTGCGAAAGAAAAAGGAGCCAATAACGGATGGGAACTAGCTTCTCGCTATGCTGCCAAAATGTTACCACAGATTTTTCGACCTGATTCTCTTGTTTTTGAGTTGAAAATACCAAACGAATTCCAGCAGAAATTAGAAAAAATACTTAAGGAATTTGATCCCGAAATATTTCAGGCTTCAGATTCTCTTGGTTGGGTATATCAGTTTTGGCAGTCAAAGAAAAAGGAAGAGGTTAATCGATCAGAAGTCAAGATCGGTGCCAGAGAAATACCAGCTCTTACGCAATTATTTACAGAATCATATATGGTTCACTTTTTATTGGATAATTCGCTCGGTGCTTGGTGGACTAAAAAAGTTTTAAATGAAGATGATCTCTCAAATGCTAAGTCAGAAAAAGAGTTAAGAGAGAAAGCATCAATCCCTGGAGTACCTCTTACATATTTAAGATTCATTCAAAATAAGAGTAATAAATGGCAACCTGCCGCAGGTTGGTTTGAAAAATGGGAACAGAATATTGATAAGTTACGAATACTTGATCCCTGCTGTGGTTCAGGACATTTTCTCGTTTCCACCTTCCTGATGCTTGTACCGATGAGAGTGAAGCTGGAAAATATCCCGGTACAGGAAGCTGCTGACAGAGTCATCAAAGAAAACCTCTTTGGCCTGGAGATAGAAAAGCGCTGTGTAGAAATAGCAGTTTTTGCCTTAGCTTTAGCTGCCTGGACTTATCCCAATTCATGTGGTTATAGAAGATTGCCACAAATGAACATTGCCTGTTGCGGGCTGTCTGTTGGTCAGGCTAAAGAAGAGTGGACTTCCCTCGCGAATGGTAATAACGCTTTGCGACAAGCTCTGAATTGGCTCTACGATTTTTATCAAGATGCTCCATTGCTGGGCTCGCTTTTAAATCCCAAAGCTGACAAATTTAGTGAGTTCCTAAAAACTACCTTTCCTGAATATGCTTTTGACCGGCTTCTAAGTAAAGTTAGACCTGATGAACAGCAGGAAGCAGGATTGGCTGCTAAGGGGTTACTTGACGCTACAACAATCCTGATGAATGAGTATGATCTAATAATCACTAATGTTCCATATCTGGCACGTGGTAAACAGAATAGTACTCTAAAAAAATACAGTGAGAATTATTTTTCTGCTGCAAAAAGTGACATGGCAACTGTCTTTCTGGATCGTTGCTTACAGCTAAATAAAGAAGGAGGAACATCTAGTATCGTTCTTCCTCAAAACTGGCTATTTCTCACTACTTATAGGAAGTTTAGAGAAAAACTTTTATTAAATGATACTTGGCATTTGATCGCTAGGCTAGGATCTGGTGCTTTTGAAACTATTAGTGGGGAGGTAGTAAAAGCAATACTGCTCGTGATCAGCCGTGGTCAAGATTCCACACTTAGAGATGAAAGCTCTTCCAATTACCTCTCTGGTTTGGACGTCTCTGAGTTTAAATCTCCGCACAATAAGGCAGTAGAACTAATCGATTCAGAGCTAAAGATAGTAGAACAGGCTAAGCAATTGGAGAATCCGGATGCAAGGATTATTATAGAAAAGAACTTCTCAAATGTTTCATTATTAGAGGAGGTTGCTAACTCGTACATAGGACTACATGTTGGAGGATGGGAAGCATTTAAAAGAGGATTTTGGGAATTAGACAAAATATCATCAATATGGAGAACAGTACAAGGTTCAGTCTCTTGTTCAAATCATTACTCAGGATTGTCAGATATCTCTCTATGGGAAAATAATGGCAAGAATCATGAAAACAATCCAAACGCTAGGATTCAAGGTAAACAAGCATGGAGCAAGCAAGGAATAATCGTAGCTCCGATGAATCATCTTCCTGTGTGTTTTTATTTAGGTGGTATTTTTGATAACAATACATGTGCAATAGTTTCGAAGCAGTATAAGCATTTGGCTGCTCTCTGGTGCTTCTGTAAGTCTCCGATGTTCAACAAACTAGTTCGGCAAATTGATCAAAAATTGAATGTAACAAATGCTACTTTAGTCAAAGTACCTTTTGATCTGGAACATTGGCAGAAAGTTGCAGAAGAAAAGTACCCCAACGGTCTTCCCAAGCCATATTCCGTAGACCCAAATCAGTGGATCTTTCATGGGCACCCCTGTGGAAGTGTTATCTGGAGTGAGGATACTAAGAAGCTTGAGATTGGCAGAACAAGAACTGATTATACGGTTTTACAGATAGCGATAGCTCGTCTTTTAGGATATCAATGGCCTGCAGAGAAAGACAATGATATGGAGCTTTCAGAGGAATCCAGGTATTGGGTGCAAAAAACTGCAGAGCTGATACCCTTTGCTGATGAGGATGGTATTGTCTGCATCCCTTCCGTGAGAGGCGAAGCACAAGCTACGGATAGATTGATCAATTTATTAGCTGCTGCTTATGGTGAGGAGTGGTCAAACGATGTATTGACAGAGCTCTTAAATAATTCCGATCATTCTAACAAATCGCTGGAAAGCTGGTTACGAGACAAGTTCTTTGTTCAGCATTGTAAATTATTTAAACATCGTCCTTTTATCTGGCAGATTTGGGACGGATTGAACGATGGCTTTTCGGTTCTTGTTTACTATCATAAGTTAGATTATAAAAAACTGGAAACACTTATCTATAGTTATCTAGGAGACTGGATCACAAAGCTGAAGTACGGTATTGAAAACGGCATTGAAGGGTCGCAGGAAAAGCTTGCAGCAGCAGAAAATCTCAAGCAAAGATTGGAACTCATTTTGGAAGGAGAAGCACCTTATGATATCTTCGTACGCTGGAAGCCTCTGGAAAAGCAGCCTATTGGCTGGAATCCCGACCTTAATGACGGCGTGAGAATGAATATCCGCCCTTTCGTTATTGCCAAAGTGTTACGTCATTATAAAAAACCTCAACTAAACATTAATTGGAATAAAGACCGGGGGAAAGATGTCCCTTCTGCTCCTTGGTACCGAATTGATAAAGGTCTTAGGATAAATGATAGGCATATTAAACTCGATAAAAAGTTAAAAAATATTTAGATAAGAACTAAAGTTCAGTAAATGGAGGTTAATAATGGCAATACTGTACAGCTCATTAGCAAAACCATTAGTTGAGATTCTATCAAATAGTTCAAATAACGCTATTTATGTTATTCCCGACTTGCAACGACCATACATTTGGAATCCGGAACAAGTCATTTTGCTTATCGATTCTCTATTTAGAGGTTGGCCTTTTGGTGCTTTTCTTGTCTGGGAAGTAAATCATGAAATAAACGACAGCGATGAGGGAATACCACCACGCTCATTTTGGACTATTGTTGACAGAACTGATCAAAACAATGGGACAATGGTTAATATGCAAGCACGGCCGGCAAATTATTACATGATTCTTGATGGACAACAAAGAATTCAAAGTTTTTTACTAGCATTGTGTGGAGACAATTGGGGTTTCAAGTTGTTTGATTCTGACTGGAATGCTTATAAGAATAAAGAACGGAGAGGAAGAAAGAGTGTCAACTGGTCTGAAGCTTCGCTTTTTCTTGATTGCGATGCGTTTCAAAAAGAGTATTGTGATAAAAATTCTAGAGTTTCAAATATTGAGATTAATAAGTTTCTTGATTGGGTTATCATTGATAGAAATCATACTTCAAGTAATCGAGATCATTATCCTTTAGAAGTATTAACTGAAAACCCTGGACGATTCATTAGACTAAGCAGATTATGGAATCTTGCAGAACCTGGAAGCACAGAAAGCAATTATAGAGAACTTCTTAATGATCTTTTGACTGAATATGCTTTTCCTTTGGACAATGCTGATCAATTAAAAAACTCATTAGCGGAATTTTTACACATAATTGAAGATGTTAAATACAATACGGAAGTAAAAATACTTCAGATATCAAGGCTTGTAGAACATAGATGCACAAAAGATGAATACTTTGATGCAATCGTTAATGTATTTACAAGGTTGAATGCTGCAGGAAGAACTCTCAGCAAAGAGGACATTACCTTAGCTTGGCTAAAAGTTGGGTGGATCAATAATAGTGTAAGTGCAGGCGGATTCATTCGAGAATTGATGGAAAAACTTAAATCCATAACTGATAAGGTTGAGGTAAATGATGTTGTAAGGATGATTTCGTTTTTATGGGCTTCGACCAACGTGGATAGACGTGGAGAGTTGTTAGATTCGAAGGATTTGTTAAAGGGGGAAATAATTAGACCAATGGCAGAAGCAGTTGCTTCAGATTGTTTGAGGATAAAAGAATGCGTAGAAAAAGTAGTAGATCTTATTGAGAAACGAAATATTGATGAAAATATTGGATCATTCAATGCTATTATTGTTGCTATTGCTCTTTATAATGTCTATCACAAAAAATCTCCTGGACCAAATTTAAATGAGGTACAAAGAGACAATATTAAAAGACAAGCAGATGAAGTATTCAATTCTTTTATTGATCGTTGGATATATACCACAGAATGGTCAAAGATATGGGGTGATATAAAGAACTTTCCCGTATTTGCAAAAATAATTTATGATTTTGCCTCTACTATCAATAACCTGTCTGAAAGAAATGATATCATAAGCAGTTTTAAATATACCTCTGAGAAGTTATTAGACGAAGACCGTGTAAATGTAAAAACAAAAGCTTTGCACGAAATAGAAGATACTGGAGAGTTAAAAAGGGAAAGAGTGCATAGATATAAATCCTTGCTCTGGATCTGGCATAGGCTCGATAATGACAGATATGAATCATCAAAAATCACTTTGAGAGATACTACAAGGAAACGAGTTAAGATAGAAGTAGACCATATAGTATCGCATCAAAAATGGACTGAAGAAATAATAACAGGCTTAGATGATAACATCAAGAGTAAAATCATTGAATTGTTGAGAAACTACAACATTAGTATAGATATTGAGAATATAGTTGAATATCTTAAGGGTGAATTGATCAACTCGTTGGGTAATTGTTGCTTGTTAGAAAAAAACTTTAACATATCAAAAGGCAAAAAGTCCATGTGGTCATTCTTAAGCGACATAGACAAGTTCAATGAAGATGATGATTTTAGAGATCATTGGCAAGAATCTCTTGGATTAACTGATAGCTTAACAGAACCAACGTTAGATTCGATTTTAAAAACTATAGAGTCTATTATAAAGAGAGATAGATTTATAAAAGCCGAGTTAAAAAAATTCGTCAATGGAGAGATTTTTCGTCATGATTTATGATATAGATATTTGGATTTTATACATAGAGACCGTAGTTCACGGGTAGAAGTGAGGATTATAAATCTTTGTTTTGCCGTATGAAAAGGAGGTACAATGGTTGAACCAATAACTACTGCAATAACTATTGTAAAAGAGGCTGCAGAGAAGGCAGCCTTGGCTGTTAGAGAGTCTTTGAAAGTCAATGAGATAATCAAAGAAGCAGTTGAAATGGCAAAGATTACAGAGTTTCAAAAAATGAAAGAGGTTTACCGTAATCCAACAATCAAAGATATAACCAATCACGATTTTTTGTTTAAATCGTTAGAGATAGCAAAATCTATCCCTGAAACAAGAACTTCTTTCTTAAATCGATTATTAACCGATTCTAATTTATTAGGGCAAATGGGAGAATACCACGTTGGCAAATTTTTGGAAAGTTTTGGAAATTTTACACAACATGTTGGATGCGTAACTGAGAATGGCAAATTTTTTGTAGATTTTGTCGGAGAGTTGAGTAAAGATATGCCAATAAAACTCATTACGTTAAAGGATGGTGTGATAAAAACCGTTTCAGAGTTGATTAATGCAGGAGAATCAATAGGCATTGAAGTAAAAAATGGTTTATATGAATTAAAGAATAATGTTGGACACGTTATCAATCAAGGTTTAGCAGCAAAAGAAGAAGCAGGAAGAGGTTTTATTGGCATCAGTCAATCGATGTTAGAGACAATATCAGAAACACCAGATGTTTTTTCAAAGTTCCTAGAACTAGTAGATCAGAGTGAAATCGGAGTTATTTTGACTCACCCAACTTTAGAGCAACAGCTTACTAATATAATAAGCTGTTTGTAGGAGGAAAATCATGGCTATAATATATTTTTGTAATTCAGATAACGAACTTAGGAATTTATTTACTCAATTCGAAGAAGCTTCTCATAAAGTTTTTGAAGGTAATGAGAAACAGAGATTCAAAGCAGTCCGGGTAACAGCGAAATTAAAAAAGCAGATATTGAATCGTATCTTAAAATTAAGGAAAGATACTCAAATCAGAAAGATGAAGCTATCATTCCTGGAAGATAATGTTAAAGATCAGATTCTTCAGTACAAGCTCTCCAACTTGTTAATGCCGAGAGATGATTTTGAGAAGTTTATAAAGGATAATACAAAAATAATAGGTAAAGACTTAATGAAGCTCTATCAGGATCTTCTGAAGGATACAAAGGGAAATGAATACATATTCTTTTGGATGCTTAGCGAGGAGGAGGAAGATGCAATACTTTAAATTAAAAGAAGTTACTCTACCTAGCGAAAAATATCAGAAATTCAAATCCTATAATGGTAGGCAAGATATAGAATATAAGTTGAACTATGGGGTTGTTGAGATTAAAGAGCTAATAGACTATATGTTTAACCTTTTTTCTCCTATGGATGTTCAAATAGTAGCTGATTATACTGACCATCAGATCTCTTATTATTTTGGGATTAACAGCGATGAAGTACTATCTGATAACATACTGATAGGCAGATCCAAATGGGAGAAAGAACATATACCAAAATTTAAATCAGATATTACAGCAAAACTGCATGGATCTTGTCACGTAGCTACATCTGATGAATCATCGCTAAATTTAATTGATGAGGTGGTAAGGCTTCAAAAAGATGTTAATTTTAGAATATGTTATGGTTTTCGAGTTGATAAAGATAACGAAAATCTCAATAGTACACTAACAGATCTTGCGGACAAGCTATGCTCATTTTCGAAAGATAAAGAAGGAACATCTGCTCCAATTCATATTCTAATTAGAGGTAACAAGAAAGTAAATATCTATTCTGAGATGTACTTCAATTATCTCAGCGAATTATACTACCAATTTCACATCAATTCAGCTATTTGTCTGTTCCCTGAGCTTACTATTTATGCCGGAAATTACGATTTAATTGCAAATATTAGATCAACGATAAAAAAGAGAACACAATATAAAAATGTCTATAGATTTGATTACCTCTTCGATGAAAAAAGTTATGATGACATTAAAAATGAAATCGTAAAAAATAAAGATAAGAAACAAATCGATGATTACCTATTTAAAAGTAATTTTATTATAACACAATTTGTACCTGCCAGTTTCATTGCTTCTACAATAGCTCTTCCAAATACAAAAATTCCAGGTATTGCTTATCTTGATGAATATGACTATGGTACGATAAAAGATATTAGTGATACAGTGGACGAAAAATCACTCTCTCATTCTTTAGGTCTCCTGCATAAAAACTATCAAACAAAACTGTCAGTAGAAGTATCTTTTAATGATCTTATCAAACATACTTTAGTTACAGGTGTTACAGGAAGCGGTAAAACGACTTCAATCAAATCACTACTATACAGTGCTTATGATAACAAGATACCTTTTTTGGTGTTAGAACCAGCTAAAACTGAATATAAAACTCTTGCCGTTGATGGACTAAGAAGGTATATATTGGGGATTGAATCCGAAAACTCTTTTAGAATAAACCCGTTCGAGTTCCCTCATTCACAGCACAATGACAGGGGTATACATCTTCAAACCCACTTAGACCTATTAAAGTCCATATTCATTGCTGCATTTCCCATGTACGGACCTATGCCATACGTTCTTGAAACAGCATTTTATTACATTTATCAGTGGTACGGATGGGATTTCAAATCAGGTCAAAATATATACTGGGACAAGCACAAAGAAACTAATAGGTTATTTCCAACTCTGGACGACTTGTATAGTGCTATAGACCTGATTGTAAAGAAACAGGGTTATTCAAAAGATTTACAAAACGATTTAACAGCAGCACTAAAAGTTCGTATTGGTAGTTTAAAAAGTGGAGCTAAAGGTAGTGTACTAAATACAAATCGCAGTACCCCGATGTCTCAGTTGATAAGTTTACCTACGTTAATTGAGTTAGAACGAATAGGGGATTCTCAAGAGAAAGTATTTATTATGGGCTTACTCTTGGTATGTCTTTACGAATATTATATTGCTAAAGGTATTGAAGAAAAGGGGATACTCAAACACTTATTAGTTATCGAAGAAGCTCACCGGCTCCTTGAAAACGTACAACAGTCTGCTAATAGTGAAATAGCGGATATGAAAGGAAAGGCAATCGAAACCTTTAATAATATACTCTCTGAGATAAGGGTCTATGGAGAAGGGATAATAATAGCAGACCAGATTCCGACTAAACTGAGTCCTGACGTAATAAAAAACACGAACCTGAAGATAGTCCACCGATTGTTTGCCTTAGATGACCGAAATGCTATGGGGGATGCTATCGGTTTGGATCATAAGCAGAAGAAGGGTTTGATACATTTAAAAACGGGAGAAGCAATTGTATATCATGCTGACCTACAGAGTCCTGTTAAATTGATGGGGAATTCTTCTGGATTAAAGGAAACAGAACCAATTTCTATTGGTTCTAAGCAGTCTATCAAGAATACTGATCTTATCATCAATACAACAGCTATCATCTCGGAGCTGAAAAGAGTTTTTAATACGGCTATTATGCTGGACTGGAATTACTCTTGTATGAAAAGCATTTTTGAAGAGATTCTGTTGAGATTCAATTATCAACTGAATGAAGAAGAGATAAACGAATTGATTGCTTATCTTGTTGATTGGTTTTCTATTTCACTTAGAAACAATCCGAATCTCTCATACAATTATGAGCAAGAATTGAATATCAAGAGCTTTGCAGCAAATCCTATATCAGCAATAGAAAGAATAAGAGATCATATCTACAACTCTGGGCATTCCCTTAAATTTCCTGAAAGCTTGATCAGCATAGAAGTCAAAGAACTAAGCAATTTTATATATGTTTTCTGTAATCATAGAGAAGAATTAGCAACTTCAATTGAAAGTTTGCAAGCTATGAATGCTAGGAACTTCAGGTACTATAATAACGATACGATAAATCAGTTGTTTGCTATAGCAAAGCTTGATAAGACTTTATTAACAGAAAAACTAAAAACAGAAGAGAAAATTCAAATCGCTCAATGTCTTGTCTTTTATTCTTCTTTCCCTCATACACGTTTTGAGTATTTTTTCCAAGATGAAATGATCATGCTTAGTGACGATGAGTACGAAAGCTTATTTGACCAAGCAGGGGTAGATGTTCAAAAGACAGAAGATGAAAATAATTTTGCTGTCATAGCTGAAGTGCTAAGTGATTTACTATCCGAGATAAAAGAATATCATCAAACGGTTTTTAACAAAGTTAAGGAGACTGCTTCTTCTATTAAGATACCATTTATAATGACTATTATAAATATACTTATTATCGTAATAGTTATTTTAATTATGGTTCTGCGCTAAGGGGTATTTAGTGAACACTTTGAAAGAGCAACTAATTCAACTACTAACCTCTCATAAGAGGAGTTTGAATACTCGTGTTATCTTATGGACTGATAAAGAAAGACAATGGGAGAAAGCTATACCGATATTACAGCAAGAACTGCCGGAATTATTGGTGCTGGGAACATACAATCCAGAGAATAAAACCGGACCTGCCATCTGGTTACGTTGTGTCATTGCCGGAAAGACAGAATCTTATAATTTACCAGGTGATAAAGTACCAATACTATATCTACCAGGAGTTAGCAAACAGGATTTAAGAGCACTTGACAGTTGCCCCGATGATATAAAACCATTAGTTGAGATACAATTCAGAGGTTCGATCTGGTCTCAGCATAATGGTAAAGACTGGACTATTCTTGCCTTTTTAGTCTCTGATAAAGGCGGCTTAGGGCTTGAAGTGGCTCAAGACAATGAAACTAAAAAAGCGATAACAAATGCACTATTGGCTCTCCTACAAGAAAATATTTATAGTTTAAAGGGAAAGAAACTGGATAAAGACTTTTTCAACTCAGTTCTTACCGGTGGAGATCCTATACGAGATGTATTGAAATGGTTAGATCACAATGAAGAATTTGAAAATTCTCTTAGTGAGGAAGAATTAAAGGCTTTTAACAGCATCTGCAAATCAAAGTTCGGTTATGATCCTTCTAAAGAAGGTGTTTTAAGTGGTTTAAGCTACATTGTATCCAAACCTCCCAAAGCTGTATATAAAACACAATGGCAAAAAGTATGGGAGCGATACTGTGAAGCCCCGAATAAATATCCTAATATCCCCAAACAGATTCTCAGGTTGCAGGTACCAAACGATACAATTTTCTGGTTGGAAAACAATGGAGAATTTGATCGTTATCCGCAATGGAATGAGGATATGGAGAAAAAGCTCCGTAATGATCTTGTTGCAGTATCAGAAATGGACGCTAATGAAGTAAGGAGTAAAATAACTGAGCTTGAAAAACAACATAGAAGAAGGCTAGAATTAGTATGGAAAGAACTCGGACTGACAAAAAATGCTCAAATTCTAAAATATTTAGCAGATATTGTGGTAAATACATCCCGTGCTCTTGATGCCGGTACATTAGAAGAAATTCAAGAATGGTATTCCGATAATGGCTGGAAGGCTGATTTGGCTTTTGTAAAACTGCTGGAACAAGTAAAATCAAGCGATGATCTCAATCTTATCAAAGATATTTTAAAAAACATATATATACCCTGGATAGAAAATTCAGCAAGGTATCTTCAAAGAGAGAAGACACCTGTTCAGGAAATGCCTCATTTTGTAGATAGTGAGGTTATACTCTTTGTTGACGGTCTTCGTTTCGATATCTCAAAATACTTAACAATGCTTCTGAGAGAAAAAAATTATCAGATAAAAGAAAATATCCGTTGGGCTAGCTTACCAACAATTACCGGTACTTGTAAACCAATGATTCTTATGAGTATCTTGTGTGATTCACTTAACATACAGAAGGATTCGACACAATTCGAGGTTATTTCCTCTCACAGTTTTAAAAAAGCATTGGAAACAGGAAATTGGATCTTATTAAATCAAAATGATTCAATCCCATTTCCCGTTAGAAATGAAGATATAGTTGATAAGAGATTATGGATAGAATTAGGGAATCTTGATAAACTTGGACACTCACAGGGATGGAAACTTTGTAAATATATCGATAATGTTTTAAGTGAAATAATGAGCTTAGTTAAGTCATTATTCGATATAGGTTGGCGAAGCGTAAAGATATTAACTGATCATGGCTGGTTGTTGTTTCCGGGAGGCCTTCCCAAGACAGACTTGTCTTCTCACCTTGCTGTGAGTAAATGGGCACGTTTTGCTACTATCAAGGAAGGAGTCTCTACTTCTGAAAATGTTTTCTCTTGGTATTGGGATGAAAATCAGCAGATAGCAATAGCTGATGGAATTAGTTGTTATCGTCAAGGGGAGGAGTTCACTCACGGAGGGCTAAGCATCCAGGAATGTTTGCTATTAGATATTGATATTGAAAAGCATACGGATACTTCTAAACACGATCGCATAACTATCCCAGATATAAAATGGAGTGGATTAAGATGTTCAATAGAGATAGAAGGGGATGTAAGAGAGTTGCTGTTAGATTTAAGAACATCTCCTGCAGACTCTTTATCAAGTGTTGCATTGAAAGTTAAAGATGTCAAAGAGAATGGAACTGCTTCTGTGGTAGTTGAAGATGAATCTTTGGAAGGTGAGATAGTATATATAGTGTTATTAAATCGAAATGATGGTAAGGTTGTTAAGCAAATATCAACAATAATTGGTGGAGGATCGAATGATTCAACTTGATGATATTGATAAAAGAGCGGCATCATTTTTAGAGGGTTATTTAGTTAGAAAAGATCTGGTTCGTAGTTTTAGCAGACAGTTTCCTGTTCCTACTTATGTTGTTGAGTTTCTTTTGGGCAGATACTGTGCTAGTATTGATCCTGATGAAATCAAAGAAGGTTTAGAAATAGTTGCCCGGCAACTTAAGGACAGGACAGTAAAAGCAGGTGATGAGGAGTTATTTAAATCACGAGCGAGAGAAAAGGGTTCAGTGAAAATTATTGACCTAATAACTGCTCGACTCGATGCAAAAACAGATTCTTATCTGGCAACTTTGCCAAGTTTAAGACTGAAAGATGCCCGGATAGATGCAGAGCTAGTTAGTCGTCATGAAAGAATGCTCACAGGTGGTTTTTTTGCAGAGATAACTTTAGTTTATGATGCAGTTATCGCACAAGAGAAGAATGGTCGTCCTTTTGGAATCGAATCAATCAGAGAAATACAGATGAGTAGCAGGGAAGTTTTAAATCATTTATCTCAGGCTCGTAGAAGTATGACAACCGAAGAATGGAAGGTACTGCTTTTTAGATCTATTGGACTTGAACCAAGTTCTCTAAATGAACGACAAAAAAACGCCCTTCTTTTACGTATGTCACCATTTGTTGAACGAAACTACAATATCGTTGAGTTGGGACCTCGTGGAACAGGTAAAAGTCATCTATTTCAACAAGTATCACCATATGCCCATCTTATATCAGGCGGTAAAGCAACAGTTGCTCAGATGTTTGTCAATAATGCCTCTGGTCAAAGAGGATTAGTTTGCCAATATGATGTAATTTGTTTCGATGAAATCTCTGGGATTACTTTTGATCAAAAAGATGGTGTTAACATCATGAAAGGATATATGGAATCAGGTGAGTTCAGCAGAGGAAAAGAGAGCATTAGAGCTGATGGTAGCATCGTAATGGTCGGAAATTTTGAAGTTGATGTTGAGCATCAACAACGAATAGGACATTTGCTTGGACCACTTCCTCCTGAAATGAGAGATGATACAGCTTTTATGGATAGGATCCATGCTTACCTCCCGGGTTGGGATATTCCCAAAATAAGCAAAGAATTGCTAACTGATCATTTTGGTTTGGTTAGTGATTTTCTATCCGAATGTTGGTCTCAACTAAGATTGCAAAGCCGAGTTAATTTATTACAGAACAAAGTTTTTTTCGGTGGAGCCCTATCAGGAAGGGATACTAATGCCGTAAATAAAACAATTAGTGCCCTATTAAAACTACTTTATCCTGATCCTCAGATGGAAGTAGATGATGATGATCTCGAATGGGCAGTTAGATTAGCTTTAGAAACAAGAAGAAGAGTAAAAGAGCAGCAAAAAAGAATTGGATCAGCTGAATTTCGAAATACTCACTTTAGCTATGTATTAGGAACTGAAGGGGTTGAAAAATTCGTTTCAACACCTGAATTGTACAGCGAGAACAGTATCGGAGGGGATCCTCTTGAACCGGGACAAATTTGGACTATTAGTCCTGGAAGTATGAACGAGAATATAGGTCTGTATCGTATAGAAATCAATGAAGGTGCAGGTTCAGGGGTAAAGATTCTTAATAAACCGGTTCCACAGCCGTTTAAGGAAAGTGTTAGCTATGCAGAACAGAATCTGTATTCCAGAGCAGCTAATTTAGTAGGGGATAAAGAACCTCGTCAGCATGAGTTCACAGTTCAATTAAGGGCTTTTGATACAGCGAAGTCGGGAGCTAAACTTGGAGTAGCTGCTTTGATAGCTCTATGTTCAGCGCTATTGAAAAAGAGCATCAGAGGAGGGATTATTGTTGTTGGAGAGATCAATCTAGGTGGCTCCATAGAACCAGTTCATAATCCTGTTAGCATAGTTGAGATCGCTATAGAAAAAGGGGCATCAAAACTTTTGATACCAGTTACAACTAGAAAGCAGCTAATAGATTTATCTGATGAAATGGCAACCAAGATTGATATTCAGTTCTACTCAGATGCCCAAGATGCTCTGCTGAAGGCACTTGTCGAATAACGTAGAATATAGCAATTAGTTTTAATCTATTATAGAAATAAAGGGGATTCCAATGGAGAATAATGATTTGAGGTATAGATTAAGTGGAGAAGCATACGAATATGTAAGAATGTTATACCATTTGCACTGTGATAACTCGAGATACAGGTATTATGCGAAGTATCCTAATAATGACACCGAGGTTTCCATGATGCCACTTACTCCGTTTGTTTTTGAGTTCTTTATTTTCAATAGCATCTATCAAGTTAATTGGGAAAAAACATTGGATAACAAGAGATTAATCTATCATAATGATCACGATTATGTTGAAAAAAAAGAAAGTACTACGATCAATAATTCTCCCAATAAAAGCATTGGAGAGAGAAAGCAGCAAAACTACTTACTAGATTGTCTTATTAAGCATAGTGGGAAAAATCCCAATATTTTATCACAGGCATTTAGAAAACTAAGATCAGTTAAAGAGGTTTCAGGAGATTGGACAAAGACTTCACAAGGACAGAGAATTAATCATGAAGAGGGTAAGAAATTTTTTAGCATTATAAGGAACTTACACCGTATTCTGACAAAGGAGACGAGCAAAATAGAAGACAAGGATATCGATTTGATATTCAAACAATTGATTGAGTGCGTTAGCTTTGTATATAAAGTAAGATGTAATATTTTTCATGGCTCTAAGTCACTTGCTGAGATCAATCAATATAATCAGAAAAAAAGAATCAATATATACTATGTTCTTATACATGGAGTCAATGAGCTTTTCTTCTTAACTATCAGTGAAAATACAACCAAACAGTATGATACGACGTTCGAATGGCTTAAATAATTAATCCCAATGAATGATTCATATCCTTTTAGATAAGTAATTTGAGGTTCAAGTGACAATTTTAAAGTTCATGAAAAACCAAGATGAACATCTTATTAAAATGTTTAGCGATATGTTTTCTTATTCGAAAGATAGTAATCTTTCAGATAGGTCTTCACTTTTTTATCCTAGTGCTGGTAGAGATTTTATTACTCCGCTGATTCTTGGCCTACCCTATTGTAGGAACTTCTATTTTTATGAAAGATGCACTCCCAAACAACTACCAAACATTAACAAAATAATTGAAGCTATAAAAGGAGTTAGCTCCCCAAGTAAAGCTATTTACTGGAAAGAAGATGAGAGTAATCATTTCTGTGATTTTGAAATAGATGGAATCACAAGGAGATTAAACTGGATACATAATGACAACACAGATTTTCTTGAACGAGATGCAGAGTTGTGTTTCTACTTTCACCGTGGAGATAGTTGGGGTGAAGGAGGATCAGGTCAGCAATGGGATTCTATACTTTTACCCGATCTCATAACAAAGATACCGAATAAATCTCTATGTTTCTTTGTTACAGATGGTGAACCAGGTGGTTTTGAACACCGGAGTGTATCAGATTTTTTGTTGGAAGTCAAAATAGTAAAAGTTATTAATAGGATGTATCATGTTGGGAAATTTATCGGAAGAACATAGATAGGTACCCTCATATTGAATGAGAATTCTTTTAGCTGGTAGTGAATATCTCGCATCGAGAGAGCATAGTGTACGCTCCAAGAGAGCCACTTCAACGCGAAATTTAAGTCACCCATTTCGGATACGAGAGCTACTTAACTCTTATATCACATTTTAAACATAGAACACTGATAGGATATGCTATTAACGATCACATTCGAGATGGCTGCTGCGTAGTGAGGCCGTAGGCAGAACGTAGCAGCAGCCACCAGCGGTCAGTCTTTACTCTCTCTTGAGTTTGTTATTATCATTATCCTTGTTCAGACTATTACGTTCTCTTATTGACATTTACCATCGAAATATATGATACGAGTCGTGTATGATTCGGCAAGGATGGCATCTTCTATGTTTTCTTGACCGATCTTCTGGTTAGAAAACCCTCCAGTAATGGCCATTCAAGACTCAATTCGATTTCTCTTTGCAGGACCTTCGATACAGTGTTTCGGGAATATGATGAACTAGAAGCTATGCCTCACCAACTTACTCCTAAACTATTCAAGCGAAGAATTTCTCGATAATTGGTCATGATATTGACCTCTATGATTTATTTACTCCGCAATGGTGCATAAACCCATGGAGTCAATTGACTCGAAAATGGCAAGGTGGCTCTGTCGAGCGAAAGGGGTGGCTCAAAAACTCCGTACAGGTGGATATATTTGACCGTAGTATTCATCGATTTCTTTGAACTGCATTCAAGAATGATTAGTATTAAGACTCAACCTATAAAGAAGAAAAATAAGATGGCGTTTGTATTCAAGTTGATTCAACGGCTTTTAATTGGATATCAGACAACACTTTAGTTGACAGGTAATGTCAACTGTGGATTTCTTTGTCAAAATCTTATGAGGAGATTATGATGGAAAGAGAATATTCTGTGAAAGATTATCAAAAAGCTTACCGCTCTATTGAGAAGAAAGAGGCAAAACGTGATTTTATAATTCATGCAGTCATCTATATTCTGGTTAATGCCGGGTTAATCGCTCTCAATCTGTTTGTTGATAAAGGGACAGTGATCTGGTTCTATTGGCCGCTGGCAGGCTGGGGATTTGGCTTATTGATGCACTTCATCTTCGGGTTTTTACTGGTTGAGAAAGAAATCGACACAAAAGAGGCTTTAGCCGAAAAAATGGCCAGAGAAGAAAAGTCTGAATAGAGAAAACTAACTGAATGCTTATGCGAAGCCTTTTAGATTATAAATTGTAAACTTTTAGCCCGATACTTCTGCAGGGTGCAGGGTTAACCGTCTGTATTATATAGATCGCTATAACGGGAAGTAGCATATTATGCAGGGTATTTCTCGAGAGGAATACCTATGCGTCTGGTTATTTGATAGCAGTTGTTTATATTTGTGATCCCCGGTCAGATTCTGCTGAGAGATTTTGATACATAGAATGTTTACTGAAAGTTAGCAGGATAACGGGAAAAAAATCTTCAAAATACGTCCTGCTAAACTACCATCTCCTGATACTGTCTGTCCGGATAAGAGAAGTAATGGGCTCATTGTGAGCGAAACTGACAGAGGAGAGCAGGAAGTTTTATTTTTTTTGCCGCTGATCTATTTTTTGTGATGCAACAATATATAGAGGGAATGAATAATGAACGATGAATAATGAATAATAGGGAATGAGAGATATGTTCATTTAAAATTCATATACATTTTTTATGAAAGTGCTTGACAAAATTATGGGGAGGATAAAGATTGGCTCATGAAAATTACGAACAGGGGGCTATTGAAAGAAGAAATATTGAGACATGCCGAGCTGAAGAGTTCGGTGGAGACGTGGGTGTCTGTCGTGGAGGCAGTATCCTGGAAGCGGGCAGAGGATGTAAGGGAAATATACCCGAGAGCTGAGGAGGTAAAGAGAAATCACTGGCGGTTCGATCTGAACAGTCAGGGTTTCATGTTGAACAGCCTGATCAATTACGATGTCGGTGCGGTAGTTGTTCTGGGTATCTTTGGAGAGCAGAGGTGTAGCGGATAGTAGAAGCGGAGAAGAGCAAGAGGGAGGTTTAATGATCTACAAGCTGAAGGTTATCAAGGATGAGAGAGAATACCGACAGGCGTTAGCGAAGCAACGAGAGTTGATGGAGAGCGGATCGGAGCTGGGCAGTGACGATTTAAGAAGGCTGGAAGTCCTGACCGTGCTGATCGAGAAATACGAGAAGGAGAGGTTCGAGATCGGTAACCCCGATCCGATCGAAGCCATCAAGATCAGGATGGAAGATAAAGGGATGAAGCAGAGGGACCTGGCAACACTGCTGAGCAGCCCGACCGTAGCTTCCGAGATCCTGAGCAGGAAGAGGAATCTCTCTCTCTCGATGATGAGGCTGTTGAGCAAGCATCTCGATATTCCTGTAAAGATCTTTTTGAACCACATACCGGAGCAGGTAAAGAAGCAGAAGGGTATGTTAAGTAGAGCGTTAATCAATGAACTGGTGAAAAAGGGATGGATCAGGGAAGATGACATCCCGGCAAGAGAGGTGAACGATGAGTGGCTGAGAGAGATCTTCCCCCAGAAGAGGTTTTACGATTTCACTTTCGGAACCGGTAACAGCGCTTATTTTCGCCGGCAGTTACGGAGGAATGCTACCGTCAATCCGCTGGCCCTGAAGATCTGGCAGTATAAAGCACTGGAGCGGGGAGCCAGGAAGAGGAGCGGAGATTACGACAGAAGCAGATTGACTGTTGCTAAACTGCGGGAACTGGCACGGCTGAGTGGCGAACCGGACGGAGTGAAAAATTCGGGAAGAACCCTGGCTGAACTGGGGATACGACTTGTCATACTTCCGCATCTCAAGAAGACACATATAGATGGAGCAGCGATGCTGATGCCGGAGAGTAATACTCCACTCATAGCACTTACACTCCGTTACGACAGGGTAGATCATTTCTGGTTCTCGCTCTTCCATGAGCTGGGGCATATCATCAAACATCTGGGAGAGAAGAGAAGATTAATATTCGACGACCTGGAGATACTGGATTGCGAGACGCAAGAAGAGCGAGAAGCGAACGAATTTGCCCGCGATATGCTGATCCCGAATAGAGAGTGGCAGAAATTCTATAGAGAGGGTAAGGGTGATTACTCGCCCGTCAGTGTGGAGAAATTCGCCCGGAAACTGGGGATCAGCCCGGCTATCGTTGCCGGAAGGATCAGGTATGAAACCAATAACTACCGGATACTGTCGCAGACTGTGGGGTATAATCAGGTGAGAAAAGCATTCTATGAGGAATACTTCAGATGAGAAGAGGTAAGAATGATTAACATTACAAGCCGAAACTTATCTAATCATAATGACAGGTTTGCAGGTGAACCTGTCAGGACCGTTAACCCGGCCGTCCTTAATTGCGGGAAGGCCATATTAAAAGACTCGTGGAGGCGAGATGGTTACCATAAAATTAATCGTAACCGGCAGGAAGGAGGTGGAGATTAGTACCAGCTACGGTTTGGAGCTGAGGTACAGGTTTTCGAAAGGATTCTGGTATATTACCGAGATAATCAAACATCCAGACACAGAGATCCCGACAGTGATGCTGAGAGCAGAGAAGAATTCTCTCATAGACCTGGAAGAGTATTACGAATTCTTTGATGTTCAGTCACCATGCAGGACGAATAATGAGGGATTCAGTATCGCAATGGGAGATGCGGGTATAGAACTCAGTGACAGGAAGACGGTAGATGACTGTTTCAAACGACTGAATCGTGTGAACGAGAAGATCGCCCTGCTGAGAAACGGGGCTTGTGATGATCCGGCACTGCTTCAGGGCCTGGAGAGAGAAAGGGAGTTCATCCTGCAGTATCTGAAATGCGTGTATAACCCCTATATGAAAAGAATGAGAATGTCAAGCGATGAAGCTAGAAGGATCTGTCACGCCGTGGATGTTGCAGTCAAGAGGTCAATCAAGCTGATCGAAAAGGATGACAGGTTCATTGCTGCAACCCTGCGGGCAAGGATCACTATTAATAGATATGCAGTTTACAGAAGTGAATCTGATCTGAATATAGAGATATTCGTGGTGAAAAGCGGAGATAGAGATATGCGGAATTCATAATTAGTGTGTTGGTGTCTGGTGGAAATACCAGAGGGAGGGGGAGCAAGCAGGAAAGATTTCAACTTTATTTCTTTTAAGAATGTTTATTTAGACTTTTTAAATGTATTTTCTTTCAGGTAACCAGGAAGCAAAGAAAAGCTCTTCCAACTTTTTCTTAAATTTCTTTCTTTTGTTCCGGCAAAAGAACCGAGGAAAACTCTTCTTCGTGGCTGCTTCCGAGTTCGGCGCAGCCCACGAAGCAAAGAAAAGCTCTCACAGCGTCTTTCGTCTTCCTTCTTTCTTTTGTTCCGGCAAAAGAAAGAAGCAAAGAAAACCTCTCCAGCGTACAATGTAACAGCTAAAAACCTTCTCGAACGGGCTTCTCTCGATAAACTCCTCGCTTCGCTCGTCGGACAGTATCTTCGAAGCCCCTTCTCGTACGGTTTTATTCACGCTGTTAATTGTAATGCTGGATTTTATCTATTCCCGCCCACCACCCTAAGCTGAATAGCGAACTTCTATTCCCGCCCACCACCCCAAACGGAATCACATTCACCTATTCCCACCCACCACCCTAAAAGGAATGGCAGTTCCGACCGTCACCCCGTCACTTCGTCACCTCGTCACCCACCTCTCCATGCTTTGCCTCCTCTGGCTTGCTTTGCTTCCTCCGGATCTCACAACTCACCACTCACTACTCACTACTTTTTATCCCTCCGTCTCACCCTCTCTCAGTCTCTCCGTCTCCCCGTCACTTCGTCACCCCGTCACCCCGTCACTTCTTTCTCTGCTCCCACAGGCTTGCTTTGCTTCCTCCGGATCTCACAACTCACTACTCACTACTTTTTATCCCTCCGTCTCTCCCTCTCTCAGTCTCTCAGTCTCCCCATCACCCCGTCACCTCGTCACCCCGTCTCTCCGTCACCCCGTCACTCCGTCTCCCCGTCACTTCGTTACCCCGTCACCCCATCACTTCTTTCTCTGCTCCCTCCGGATCTCACAACTCACAACTCACCACTCACTACTTTTTATCACTCCGTCTCTTCCTCTCTCAGTCTCTCAGTCTCCCCATCACCCCGTCACCTCGTCACCCATCCCTCCCTGCTTTGCTCCCACAGGCTTGCTTTGCTTCCTCCGGATCTCACAACTCACCACTCACTACTCACTACTTTTTATCACTCCGTCTCACCCTCTCTCAGTCTCTTCGTCTCTCCGTCTCTCCCTCTCTCAGTCTCTCAGTCTCCCCGTCACTTCGTCACCTCGTCACCCCGTTACTTCGTCACCCCGTCACTTCGTCACCCATCCCTCCCTGCTTTGCTCTCAATGCCAATCATTCCTTGACAATTTTATGAAAAAAATCGTTTCTACTTATAGTACATCAAAGTCCAATGCTAAATACATTAGACAGAGGCTAAGATGAAGTTTTTGCATCCTGCATTGCATGCATATTACTATCGAATATAAGTAATTCTCAAGATAAATTTCAGTAAATACCCGAGTATCAAACCTACAACCTGAAATATGGAGGATATGATGAAATATTCAGGAGCAATTTTATTGCTGGTAATGTTGAGTATCGGACTTACAGCACAAACAGTTATAGAACCTTCAGCCGGTGACGGGTCGCAAGATAATCCCTACGAGATAGCCTCATTGGAGAATCTATATTGGATAACAGCTAGCGAATGTTATGTACCCGATCCCGATCAGGAGACACGCTGGTCGAGTCACTATATCCAGACAGCCGATATTGATGCTTCCGATACAATAAACTGGTTTGAAGAGCAGGGTTGGAATCCGATAGGATATTGGATAACTTCATTGGATAACCGCCCATTTACCGGATCTTATAATGGTGAGAATCACTCTATTGACGCTATCTATATAAATCGTCCCAATAATGATGGTGTCGGTCTTTTTGGCAACGTGGAGGGAGCTACAATAGAGAATCTTGGTCTGACCAATATCGACATAACCGGAAACAATACTGTGGGTAGCCTGGTTGGGGCTCAACATGCAACTACCATAATCAACTGCTACAGCACGGGAAGTATAAATGGAACAGGTTATGTAGGTTATGTTGGTGGCCTGGTAGGAGGGCAACTTGATAATTCTCACATAGTCGACAGTTACAGCAGTGTCAGTGTAGGTGGAACAGGTTATTTAGAATTTGTCGGCGGCCTTGTAGGAGGGCAAAGTGGTTCCGTGATCAATAACAGTTACAGCTCGGGTAGTGTGGATGGGGATTCTCAGGTCGGTGGTTTGGTAGGAACGCAGGTTAATTCTACCATCAATGACAGCTACAGCACAGGTAGTGTGAATGGATATTCTCAAGTCGGCGGCCTGGCGGGTAATCAATTTAGTTCTACCATAAGTAACAGCTACAGTTCGGGAATTGTGACCGGAACAGAATCTGCCGTAGGTGGCCTGGTTGGTATGCAATCGAATTCCACTATCACAAATAGTTACAGTACAGTCGATGCGAGTGGAGAAGCTGGAGTCGGCGGTCTGCTGGGGTATCAATCTAATAACTCTACTGTAAGCAAGAGTAACAGTACGGGGAGTGTCAATGGGGTTGAAATTATTGGTGGTCTGGTAGGGGTTCAAGAATCAAACTGCACAATCAGTGACAGTTACAGCACCGGAAGTGTCAATGGAAATTCTCAGGTCGGAGGCTTGGTAGGAATACAGGTTAGTTCTATCATCAATGACAGCTACAGTACTGGGAGTGTGAGTGGACAGAGTTGGGTCGGAGGTCTGATAGGGGCTCAATCTGATAGTTCCACTTTTAGCAGCTACTGGGATATGGAGACATCCGGGCAGACGTCAAGTGTTGGTGGAGAAGGACGAAATACAGATGAGATGACCTACCCCTATGGTACTGCTACTTTTGTTGACTGGGATTTTAATGATATCTGGGCTGAAGATGTTGATTATGATATCAATAACGGCTATCCTTACCTTACAGATGTTACTCTCTCTCTGGAAGATGATGTCATCGAAGTTGTCGAGAGTCTCACCCTCACTAACTATCCCAACCCCTTCAATCCTGAGACGACGATCAAATTTAGAATTTCCGTACCCGGCAACGTTGAACTAACTGTCTACAACATCAAGGGAGAGAGAATATCTAAACTGTTAAAGGAATTCAAGGAAGCTGGAGAGCATTCTATCGTCTGGGACGGTAAGAATGATCTCGGCCAACCTGTCTCCTCGGGGGTATATTTCTACAGAATGATTACCCCGGAATATGACAGGGTAAACAAGATGCTACTCCTGAAATAAGAACAGAAGTAGTATATCAGTGTGTACTCAATAACCTTAAAGTAGAGGAGATCATGAAATTAGTCACAATCCTTTTTATCGTAATGACCGCAACTGCCGGCCTTACGGCACAAACAGCTATAGAACCGTCAGTTGGTGACGGAACCGCTAGCAATCCCTACGAGATAGCAACCCTGGAAAACCTTTACTGGATAGCAGCGAGTGATACTGTTGTCCCCGATCCTGACCGGGCGGCTCGCTGGTCAAGACATTATAAACTGACAGCCGATATCGATGCCTCAGAGACCGAGAACTGGTTTGGAGGTGAGGGTTGGAGTCCGATAGGTATTTTTTTCGATGAAAATCATCCTGATAATCTTCCCTATTCCGGTAATTTTGTCGGTGCAGGTTATACAATTGATGGTCTGTATATCAACCGTCCCGGTACAGTAACCGTTGGCCTCTTTGGTTATACTTCTCAGGCGGAGATAGATGGTGTCGGAGTAACTAATGTCAATATAACGGGATCTATTGGAACTGCGGGATTGGCTGCCTATATACAGAATTCCAGTATTTATTATAGTTACAGCACCGGTAGTGTAAACGGTACAGATGCCTGGGTAGGCGGTTTAGTGGGTTATCATCAGTTATCAACGATCTCTTACAGCTATTCTGCGGTGAGTGTTACGGGAGCAGAAAAGGTCGGCGGGCTGGTTGGAGGAAGTGCGAGTTCGATTATCTTCAATTGCTACAGCAGAGGCGACGTCGTTTCCTCAATTGATTATGCCGGTGGTTTGGTTGGATTTTGCGATAATTCGGATATTCAGTACAGCTATTCCAGAGGTTCTGTCAGCGGGAACGCTCCCATAGGAGGGCTTGTAGGACATACCTCAGGAACGGTTGCAGATATAGACAACTACTGGGATACCGAGACTTCGGGACAGGCAACGAGTGCTATGGGACAGGGTCGCACGACAGAAGAGATGACCTATCCACATACTTCGAATACTTATGTCAACTGGGATTTTGAAAATGTCTGGACTCCCGATGTTACTTCCGGGGAAAACGACGGTTATCCCTATTTCCAGTGGCAATGGTACATACCGCAATCAGAGCAACCGTTAGCTGGTAACGGTGACCCCGGAAATCCCTATGAGATAGCAACACTGGAAAACCTCTACTGGATAGCTGAAGATTCTGACCGTTGGGGGTATCATTACATTCAGACAGCCGATATCGATGCTTCAGATACCGTAGATTGGTTTGGCGGAAGGGGTTGGGATCCGATAGGCTATTGGATCTGGACACTTCAAGTACCTTTTTCAGGGTCTTATAACGGACAGGGTCATGTAATAAACGGATTACACATCTATCGCCCCGATACTTCTAGCATCGGCCTCTTTGGCTACACCTCGACTGCTGTGATCCAGGATCTCGGTGTTATCAATGTCAATATTACAGGGTATCAGAAAGTCGGGGCAATTGTCGGGTTAAATGATGAGCAATCCCTCATTACCGACTGTCACAGCCAGGGTGCCGTGAACGGCGAAGAGACTGTCGGCGGGCTTGTGGCTTATAATTACGACGCTACTATCAGTAATTCTTATAGTAGCGGAAGTGTGAATGGTAGTTATCTGCTTGGTGGCCTGGTGGGTTTGCAGTATTTAGGCAACATAGAGAACAGCTACAGCACCACTGATGTCAATGGCATTGAACTGCTTGGCGGTCTGGTCGGAGCCAGTGTTAGTTCCTCCAATATCAGCGCAAGTTACAGCACGGGGAATGTGAGCGGAACAGAAGTTTATGTAGGTGGCCTGGTAGGAACCAATGAATATTCCGTTATCAGCAATAGCTATAGCACGGGAAGTGTGAGTGGACATGGAGCTGTCGGTGGTCTTGTAGGTTCCAATGAATTCTCTGTTGTCACCGATAGTTACAGCACGGGTAGTGTTGAAGCTTTTGGTTTTGTGGGAGGTTTGATTGGAGGAAACATCCAGGGAACGATCATACATTGCTACTCTCTCGGCTCGGTAAGCGGTAGTGCTGACGTAGGCGGACTTGTAGGTTATATCGAGACAGGAGAGAATTATGCGGATACGAATAACTACTGGAATACCGAAACTTCGGGACATGATACAAGTGAGATGGGAGAGGGGAGAACCACAGCCGATATGACCTATCCTCATACTGCTGATACTTATGTCGCCTGGGATTTTATACAAATCTGGAGTGAGGATGAAACTCATGAGGCTAATAACGGCTACCCTTACCTGACAGATGTTACTCTCTTTCTGGAAGAAGATCTCATAGAGATTGCTGAATCCTTAACTATCTTTAACTATCCCAACCCCTTCAACCCCGAGACGACAATCTTTTTCACCCTTCCCACTCCCGGCAGGGTAGAACTGACAATATACAACATCAAAGGGCAGAGAGTAATCACCCTGTTGAGCGAATATCACGATGCAGGGGAACACCGGATAATCTGGAACGGGAAGAATGATACCGGAAGCAAAGTAGCAACAGGCATCTATTATTACAGAATGACCACCCCTGAATATACAGAGACCCGCAAGATGCTCTTACTTAAATGATCTCTTCTTTCTTTTGTTCCGGCAAAATAAAGAAGCAAAGAAAAACTCTTCCAACTTTTTCTTAAACTACTTTCTTTTGGACGGTCAAAAGAACCGAGGAAAAATCTTCTTCGTGGCTGCTTCCGAGTTCGGCGCAGCCCACGAAGCAAAGAAAACCTCTCACAACGTCTTTCGTCTTCCTACTTTCTTTTGGACAGTCAAAAGAAAGTAGCAAAGAAAACCTGCCAGCGTACAATGTAACAGCTAAAAACCTGCTCGAACGGGCTTCTCTCGATAAACTCCTCGCTTCGCTCGTCGGACAGTATCTTCGAAGCCCCTTCTCGTACGGTTTTATTAACG
>Ga0334892_1000340_pt1 | contig 62727 bp, 57 predicted proteins | sample GraSluR3_MG_4_FD_207213 | JGI IMG/M metagenome (GOLD analysis project Ga0334892, IMG submission 207213) | Sludge microbial communities from methane-producing bioreactor in Wageningen University, Netherlands - Granular Sludge_15_04-R3 | ecosystem: Engineered > Bioreactor > Anaerobic >...
GTCTCAACTGTTGGCATTGATGAGAAAAGCATCATCAAATATGTCCAATTCCAAGAAAGCCAGGATTTAGGTCAAGCGAAGCTTGAAGGTTTTTAAAAGTACCACGGGCTTGCCCGTGGGTATCTATTTTCTCTGGCTACTAAACTGTTAGATGCCAATAAGGATGGGAGTATTATTGATGATGTATTAAATATATTTGGAAAATTTAAAAAGAGGTAAATTATAAAAAAAATAAGGATATAAAAATGGATAAAAATATTTCATTGTACGAAAAGTTAGGCCTTTTTTATTTAGGAAAAGAGGTGGACACCAAATCTTTTCAAACCACTGAGAACCTTTTCCTTTACAAATCTAAAGACTTTACCACCCATGCAGCAATTATTGGAATGACCGGTAGCGGTAAAACCGGTTTAGGCATTTCTATTATTGAAGAAGCGGCAATTGATAAAATTCCTTCTATTATTATTGACCCCAAGGGAGATATGGGAAATCTCCTATTGGCTTTTCCAGATTTAAAACCGGAAGATTTTCAAAAATGGATCGACCCATCTGAAGCTGAAAATAAGGGAATAGACCCGGCAGTTTACGCGGCAAATACTGCAAAAAACTGGGAGGAAGGTCTAAAAAGTTTTTCCCAGGACAAGGAAAGGGTTGCACTATATAAAAATAGTGCCGATTTTTCCATTTATACTCCTGGCAGCTCAGCAGGAATTCCAATGTCAGTATTAAGCAGTTTTGATGTTCCTTCACAGGATGTTCTCAATGACCCGGATACTTTTTCTTCTATTATAAATTCCACGGTAATGGGCTTGCTTTCCCTGGTTAACATCAAAGCCGATATTCTAACCAGTAAGGAGTATATTCTGTTAGCTGCTATCTTTTCACATTGCTGGAAAAATAATCAGAATCTTTCTTTAGAAGAGCTAATTGGATATATTACTAACCCTCCCTTTGAAAAAATAGGAGTATTGAGTTTAAATCATTTTTATCCTCAAAAGGAACGATTTGAGCTGGCTATGCTCTTAAATAATATCTTATCCAGTCCTGGGTTTTCCATGTGGCTGGAAGGAGAAAGGCTCGATATTCAAAATCTTCTTTATACTAATGAGGGAAATCCCAGGGTTAGCATTCTTTCAATTGCTCATCTGGATAATAATCAGAGAATGTTTTTTGTCACCTTATTTTTAAATAAATATATTAGCTGGATGAGACAACAAAAGGGAACCTCTTCCCTGAGAACCATACTTTATATGGATGAGATTTTTGGATTTTTCCCCGCTACCTCAAGCCCCCCTTCCAAAAAACCTATGCTAATTATGCTAAAGCAGGCAAGGGCTTATGGTGTGGGAGTGGTGCTGGCAACACAGAACCCTATAGACCTTGATTATAAAGGACTTTCCAATATCGGCAGCTGGTTTTTGGGCCGACTGCAGACCAGACAGGATAGGGATAGAGTAGTAGACGGCCTAGTTAAAAATACTGAAAAATCCTTAGAAAAAAATGAAATTGAATCACTGCTCGCCAATATGAAAAAAAGAACATTCCTATTAAAAAGTGCCCATCTGGATTCGGTACATCTTCTGGAAACAAGATGGGTTTTGTCTTATTTAAGAGGGCCTCTTTCAAATATTGAAATTAAAAAACTAATGGAAGATAAAAAAGAAGCTAAGAGTATAGAAAAGAAACCCGAAGAGGAGACTTTAGTAAGAAAAGAAGTTACTGCTGGGGAAGTGAGTGAGATAATGCCCTTTATTTCAGATAAAATCAGGCAATATTTCCAGAATAACCCTCTCTTTGCAGAAAATGCAGTCTATAAACCGAATATTATATTAAATGGAAAAGTAAGATTTTATAACCAATCAAAGAGGGTTGATGAAAAAGAGGAAATAGCTCTAAAATTACCGGTAAGCAGGGATATGGTTGATATTAATTTGTATGATGCCTTGCCTAACGATGACGATTTTCATACTTATGATGTAAGACCTTTCGAACAGGCGCGTTTTTCTCTACTGCCGTCTTTCTTAGAAAAAAGCAAAGATACAAAATTGCTTGAGGATAAATTTAAAAATTATTTATATGATACCAGGCGGGTAGAATTATACACCTGCAAAGATTTTAAACTTATATCAAAGCCAGGAGAAGAAATGTCTGATTTCAAATCCCGGGTAATGGACCTTGTTAGAGAGGAAAAAGATAAGGCAATTGAAAAGTTAACCGATAAATATGCCAAAAAAGAAGAAAAGCTGGAGAAAGATTATGCCAAACTATTGGAAAAACTGGAAAAAGAAGAGGCTGATGTAAAAGCTGCTACTACCCAGAGTGCTTTATCTATAGGTTCAAGTGTGCTGGGAGCGTTGCTGGGCAGAACCAAAGTGGGGACATTAAGTGCCAGCGTAACCGGGTTGAATAAAGCCAGTAGAGTCTTGAAACAAAAGAAGGATGTTGAGCTGGTCAAGAAAAAAATTGAGAAGCTTACTGAAGATATTAAGAGCATGGAAGAGGAATTGGAAAATAATATTGAGGAGATGTCAGGAAAGTTTGATATTGATAATTACGATATTGAAACCATTAGCATTAAACCAAAAAAGAGTGATATTTTTGGCATAAAAGTAGCTCTCTTATGGGAATCAAGATAAGTAAAAAAGCTCATCAGAATTATTTTTGGAAATTTTAACAAAAAAACTGTTATTTGGGCCAAAAAAGTGAAAAATAGGGAATATATTATATAGGAGCCATAATAAATATAGTCATTGCCATAAATTTATTGTAATACAAGAGTATTTTTTAGAAAGATTACAAAATATAGATTTTATATTTTAATAAGGTTGATAAAGGCAAACTATCCGAAAGGATAGGACGCAAAGCCATGGATCTAAGGCTAACAGCCATGATTGCCAGGTTGCCGGCTTTATTTTTTATTATGTTAGAGGTGATATATGAATATATTTCGAAAACATATGAAAATATTTGAAGAAAATGGCATAAAAGAGGAAAATTTAACGCAGAATCAAAACGAAACTGAACCAAAAAAGGCGTTATCCAAAGAACACAATAAGCAAGAAAGTAATTCTGATTATCCAGACCCGGAATTGCTTAGACGTTTACTAGAAGGAACTTCTTATGATCGCAGGAAAAAGATTGAATTGAAACAGGAGACAAAAAAAGAAACAGCACCCAAACAAGCTACAATAATTCATCCACAAATAAGGAACGAAGTTGAAGAATTGCCTGATAATATGAAACATGAACAAGGAATACCCTATTTGCCTGCTAAAAATATGCCTTTGAAAAGAAAAAAATTTATAAATAAGGAACGTGAAAAAAGGTTAGGCTATATAGTATATGAAGTACTTGGTGATAAGCGGATAAAGAATTAACAGCCAATTGTTTTTCCGGTAGGCAATAATTGATATTTAGAATTATTCTAATAAGTTATATAAAAAACTATCTGTTTATTTCTTGAAAATAAGTAGAAATTAAGTCATAATATTTACTATAAGTAAAGATATAGAATATTTTAAATCGTTAGGAGATACTTTATTAAATGAGTATTACAGAAAACTACCGTAAAATCGGAGCAGAGGTTCCTTCTCATGTCAGGATTATTGCGGCTGCTAAGACGCGTACAACCAGAGAGATAGAAGAGATTATAGAGGCAGGCATAACTGATATCGGGGAAAATTATGTCCAGGAAGCCGAAGATATAATAAAATCTATGACACCTGTAAAAGTAAAAAAAGTTAAATGGCACATGATTGGTCACCTGCAAAAGAACAAAATAAACAAGGCTCTTCCTATTTTTGATTTAATCCAAACAGTGGATTCCTTGAAGCTTGCCCAGGAGATAGATAAGCGGGTAAAGAAATCGGGGAAAGATTTTATCTCAATTTTATTAGAGATTAACATTGGCAGTGAATTTTCCAAGTATGGAATTCGCCCGGCTGACCATGCAGACTTTGAAAGTTATATGGAAGAATTAACCCGGGAAGTTTCCCAGCTTCCGCATATTCAGGTAGAGGGATTGATGACCATGGGGCCGCTTACAGGAGACCCGGAAAATGTTCGCCCTTATTTTAAGAGGGTTAAAAAAATATTTGACAATTTAGCAGTATTAAATTTAGACAGGGTAAATATGAAATACTTATCGATGGGGATGACCAATTCCTATAAAGTGGCAATCGAAGAAGGGGCTAACGTGATTAGAATCGGAACTGCTATTTTTGGGCCCAGAGCATGTCAATTATAGATAAATTTTAAAAAAGTTTTTTGTTTTTAGCAATTAGCAATGTGAACCTGATTATATGTTATATACTTACTACAGTTTCAAGATAATCAATATTTTAAATTTTAAAAAAATAAAAAAGGAGTGATGAAAATGCAAAAAAGATATTATAATGTGCTAATGATGGTGATTCTTGTTGCTCTTCTGCTTATTTTACCTGCAACATCTCTTTCTGCTAATATCAATACTATTGTACAGCAGATGGAAAACAGTTATCAGCAGCAATTAAGGGGAATTGAGGATATGACGGTGGTTCAGGAGATGAAAGGCGGGTTTTTCAATGTAGTAACAACTACTTATTATAAAAAGGCTGTTGTGAACAATGAAGAGGTTTTTATGTCCCGTAATGAAACTAGCATGATGGGAATGGATACAGTTAACATTTTTGATGGAGTGTATACCTGGTCTAATGACCCTGTTACCGGGGAAGTCGAGCAGGAAGAAGGGGGAGTAGATGCCTTGCAGGTCTGGAAAATGTTTACCCCGGAGCAAGCCAGGTACTTAGGTGATGAAACCGTGGACGGGAAGGATGCTTATAAACTACAGCTTGATGATGCTATCTGGATGATGGGAATGGAGGATATGGCAGGTTCAGATATGCCGGAAGATTCTGAGATTGAAATGCAAGGCATATACTGGATTGACAAGGAAACATTAGTACCTTTGAAAGCCAAAAATTTTATCAAAACAACAACAGTAGAAGATGGCCAGACAGTTACAATGAACATAATTACCGATGTGGATTTTTTGGATTATCGTTCTGTAGACACTATGTTGCTTTCCCATAAAATGGCCGTCTCTACTCAATACGAATTTGATGAATCAGAAATGGCGGGAGAAGATGAAGATGATTTCTCAGCAGAAGAATTCATGGGCTTTCTGGAATCTATGGGCAAAATGGAAATAGTTGTGACCAGTGCACAGGCAAATACTGGGCTGCCTGATGAACTTTTTGATGGAACTCTCTTAGAAGCCCAGGAGACCCCGGATATGCCTGATTATGGTGGAGATACACCAATCTCTGAAGAAGATATTGACGCCATGATGGAAGGCATAATGGACATGATGAAAGATTTTATGCCCCAGGATTAGAATGATAATTGCAATTACTAAAATATTTTAAGATAAAAATAACATTATTAGTCGGTGGAATAGAGAATGTTGTTTTGTGAAACTATAATTCCATCGACTTTTATTATCTATTTCTATATATTAGAAAATTGGTAACAAATTTTATGAAAGTTCAAGATGACCTAAAGGGAATAAAGCTTGCTGAGTTAAAGAAAATTTTGATTGAACAGGGATATCAGTCATTTCGGGCTCAACAGATTTTTCACTGGATTTATCGGAAAAATATTACTTCCTTTCAGGAAATGCTCAATATACCCAAAAAACTAAGAGAGCAATTAGGCTCAATTTTTATACTTATTGAAATAAAGTGCCTGAAAAACCAACAATCCACTGACGGTTCAGAAAAATTCCTTTTTCAATTACCTGATAAGGATTATATTGAAACTGTTTTAATACGAGGCAATAATAGAAATACGCTATGTCTTTCATCCCAGGTAGGATGCCGCTGGAACTGTCTTTTTTGCGCAAGCGGGAAGGGGGGTTTTAAAAGAAACCTGTTACCTGGTGAAATAATTGAACAAATTCTCTCTGTTCAGAGAATTACCGGAGAAACTATCCAGAACATAGTTTTTATGGGAATGGGTGAGCCATTTGATAATTATGCTCATGTTACCAGGGCAATACAAATAATCAATGAAAAACAGGGCTTAAATATTGGTGCCAGAAAAATCACTGTTTCTACATGTGGGATTATACCGGCAATTATACAGTTTATTGAATTCCCGTTACAGGCAGAGCTTTCTGTTTCCTTGCATGCAGCAGACGAGAAAACAAGGACACAATTAATGCCTGTTAATAAGAAGTATCCCTTGAAAAGATTGATAGCTACCTGCAGGCTTTATACAGAGAAAAAAAATCGACAGATAACATTTGAATATCTGATGTTAAAGGGAATTAACGATAGTGCCCAGCAGGCAAGTAAATTAAGTGAGATGATTTCTGATTTTGAGGCCAAGGTAAATCTAATTATCTATAATCCTGTGAACAGTTTTAACAATCTTTTCCCTTCGGATAAAAAGACAATTAATATTTTTCAAAATATTTTGGAAGCAAAGCATATACCAGTTACTACCAGGTATTCCAGGGGACAGGATATAGATGCAGCCTGCGGGCAATTAAAAAGCAATTATCTGAATAAAGAACATGACTATTGATATTATTATCATATATATATCTTGACTTTCAATTGATATCTGCTATACTTTTAAAGGAGCAATTTGCCATTGGGCCCATAGCTCAGCTGGTAGAGCAGCCGGCTCATAACCGGCCGGTCCCTGGTTCGAATCCGGGTGGGCCCACCATTATTAAAAAGCCAAAAAGTTTTATTAAGAAAGTTTTATAAATAACAATGGAAAATATACTTGACCGATTACATAAATTACCAAAAAGATTGAAAAAAATAATAGCGCAGAATTCGCTTCGCTATGGGGAAAAAGCCTTACTTTAAAATAAATTAAAGTAAGGCTTTTTTATTTTGAGAAAAACAGGCATTTCTTGAAATCCCAATTAAAAAGGAGGTTCTTTTTGAAAGAGCAGTTATATACCCTGTTATTATTACAGGAAATTGATAGAAATATTGTCAGGGAAGAAAATAGGCAAAAAATACTCCCTGTAAAAATTGAAGAAATCGAAAGTGTTAAAAAAAATGTAGAGCGAAAGTTGAATGCCGAAAAGGAAAGTCTCAAAGAACTACAATCAAAAATAAAAAGAAAAGAGATGGATGCCAGGTCTATCAGCACCAAAATTGAAAAACACCAGAATGAATTATATGGTGGAAAAACAAGTGATATAAAAGAGCTGAAACAGCTTCAGAAGGCGATAGAATTGTTAATAAAAGACAGAGATAAGGTTGAAGAAGAATTATTGGTGCTCATGGATGAAGAAGATGATATTAAGTCCAGTTTACACAAGGCTGAAGAAGAATTATCCAGGGTAAATAATCAACTTCAACAGAAAAAGGAAGAAGTAAGCCAGGCAGAAAAGGAAATCATTGAAAGTATAGATGATAAAAAAAGACAGAGAAAAGAGATAGCCGAAAGAATAAGTGACGATTATTTATTAAAGCGATATAATATGTTATGGGAAGAAAAAGAAGGAGAGGTAGTTGTAGAAATTGATGGCCAAACCTGCAGTGGATGTTACCTTTCTTTGCCAAGTGATATAATCTACCATCTACAAAGAGACGATATGTTGATAACATGTCCGAATTGTAATAGAATATTAGTGTGGAAAGATAGATGAGTATAGCTCATTTATCATCTTTTAAATAAGTATAAAGTATGTAGTATCGAGTATCGAGTGGAAATAGTACAACGTATAGCGTATACCGTATAACGTGAAAACGGTGGGAATAAGTGCTTGCAAGATTAGAAGAATGGAATATTGGAAAACAAAAGAGTAAGAGATTTTAGTAAATGATTATTTATTATTAAAACATCTATTAAAACATTAACTGAAAACTATAAACTAAAAACTGATAACTATTTTCTAAAATCTTGTTCTTTTACTAACTACCAACGACTAACTACTAAATAAGTATTGAGTCGTGAGTATCGAGTATTGAGTACAAGAGAAGAAAAGAAAATACAGTAATGAGTAATAAGTGATAAGTAATGAGCAAAGGAGCAAGAATGCAATAATGCAAGAATGGAAAAAAGAAAAATAAAATTATTTTTAATACCCAGTATTACAACATTCCATCCTTGCAATCTTGCAGCCAAAGATTTTTAGTTTGTTTGTTGATTTCTCTCTTAAACTAAAAACTGTTTTTCTACTCTTTAACTAACTACCAACGACTAACTACTAACTACTAATATAGTATCGAGTACAAGAGAAGAAAAGAAAATACAGTAATGAGTAATAAGTGATAAGTAATGAGCAAAGGAGCAAGAATGCAATAATGCAAGAATGGAAAAAAGAAAAATAAAATTATTTTTAATACCCAGTATTACAACATTCCATCCTTGCAATCTTGCAACCAAAGGTATTTTCGTCAGGGGAATAACTTCCCCTGAAACCCTTTAATTTTTTTTCTAATTTCTGGTAATATAAATATAGTAGATAAGATAGGCTTATCCACTAATGACAAGTGAATCAGGTAATCGCGGACTGCTGTTTGCAGTCTGAGGAAAGTCCGAGCTCCATAGGGCAGAGTGCTGGGTAACACCCAGCGGGGGTGACCCCGGGAAAGTGCTACAGAAAAGAAACAGCCGTTCCGGCAATGGTGAAAAGGCAGGGTAAGAGCCTACCAGTTATTGGGTGACCAATAAGCTTAGTAAACCCCGCTTGGAGCAAGATCAAGAAGGAAACAAGTAGTGGCCCGCTATCCGTTTCCGGGTAGATTGCTTGAGATATAAGGTAACTTATATCCTAGATAGATGATTACCACATTATGTTTTCTTTTTTTTGAGAAACATAATGACAGAACTCGGCTTATGATTTACTTGTCAGAAAAAGAGACATCCCATTTATTATATGGTATGTCTCTTTTTTAGTTTTAATAAGAAGATAGAAAAGTATATAACTGACAGCAATTTCCCTCACTATTAGTCTTGTCCTAATTTCATCTGTCCTGAAAACTTTAACCATAAATCATATTTCATAGAATATTTACAAATCTTTTCTAATAATTTTTTAAAATTATCAAAAAATTTTTACAAAAAAGAGGATTTTTTTACTCAAATGTAGTATACTATATATGTAAGTGGAGGAAAGTGGAGGAAAGTGGCAAAATGATGTTTTTAGGCCAATATGAACATTCATTGGATAAAAAAGGAAGAATAATAATGCCTTCCAGCTTTCGGGAAGAGTTGGGTGATACATTTATTATAACTTTTGGGCTGGACAAATGCCTTTTTGTTTATCCGATGGAAGAATGGAAAAAATTAGCCAGTAGTCTCCAAGAGCTACCTTTAGGCAAGAAGGATACCAGAGCTTTTAAAAGAACATTGGCCTCCAGGGCTCTGGTAAGTCATTTTGACCAGCAGGGCAGGGTAGTAATTTCCAAACACTTAAGAGATTATGCAGAAATTACTAAAAATGTCATTATTATAGGTGTTTTTGAACGCATTGAAATATGGGATTTTGAAAAATGGAAAGGTTATGCGACCGACATCGAAGATTCCTATGAGGACATTGCTGAACGTATCTATGAAAAAGAAGGACATGATTCGTAATGTATTTTCACACACCAGTTATGTGTTCACAGGTGTTAAATTATCTGGTTACAAAAAAAAATGGAGTTTACCTTGATTGCACATTAGGAGGAGGTGGTCATTCAAAGGAAATATTAAAAAAGATTTATCCCGAGGGTTTGCTTATTGGTCTGGATCAGGATATAGAGGCGTTGGAGTTTGCTCGAGAAAGATTGCAGATATACCAGGATAGAACTATTTTGGTTAAAAGTAATTTCAGAGAACTAAAACTGTTACTACAGGAGCTAAGGTGCAAAAACATTACCGGAATATTGTTTGATTTAGGCTTATCTTCTCATCAACTGGAGAACAAAACCAGGGGTTTTAGTTTTCAGAAAGACAGTCATTTAGACATGAGGATGGATTTCAGCCAGGAAACTGATGCCTGTTTTATAGTAAATAAATATTCGGAAAAAGACTTATGGGAATTATTTAGTAAATATGGGGAAGAAAGATTTTCTCGAACAATTGCCAGGATGATTGTAAAAGAAAGAAAAAAAGAACCGATTACGGCTACTGAACACCTGGCAAAACTGGTTACAGATGTATATGCCAGGCATAAAATAAGTAGGTGGCGCATACATCCTGCCACGAGAGTATTTCAAGCATTAAGAATTGAAGTAAATAATGAGTTGAATATATTAAAACAGGCACTAGAAGAAGCTGTTAGTGTATTAGAACCGCAGGGAAGAATCTGTATTATTTCTTATCATTCTCTGGAAGACAGAATAGCAAAACATATCTTTAAAAATTTAGCAAAGAAGGAGAGTATTGTGTTGAATGGATATGGAGTAAAAATATTATCAAAAAAACCAATTTATCCTTCCGAGAATGAAGTCAGGGAGAACCGCAGAGCTAGGAGTGCAAAAATGAGAGTTGCTGAAAAAATATTTTCAGAGGAAGTGTCCAGAAAATGAAAGATATTATCTTAATTGAAGAAAATATACAATTTCAGGAGAAAAATCATAAAATATCACTGTCTCTTTTTCTGTTCATTATTGTAATGATTAGTCTGTTAGTTATATTTTATATATGTAGTAATATTATGTTGATGAAATTAGGATACCAATCATTGGAACTGGAGCAAAAACGAGAGCAGTTATTAGCAGAAAATGCTCAGTTGGAATATTCGGTAGAATGCTTATCTTCTTTGACCAGGATTGAAAGGATAGCATCACAAGAATTGGGTATGAAGCGGCCAGGGAAAATAGAGTTTATTGCCATGGTTCCTGCCGGAATAAATAGTAATTCAGTAATTGCCGAACAACATACAGAAGAAAGAGAAACCGCTTATTTAGAAGCAGGTAGTTTCTTGAGAGAATTTGCTAATTTAAATATTTTTAGAAATCATATGTAGAATTATTATACATCTTAACAGGTGGAGCAATTATTTTGTTTGAGTTGGTTGAAAAAAGAAAAAGAATCCATCTTTTAATAATCGTATTTATTATTATTTTTTTAACATTGATTTACCGTCTATTTCAAATACAGGTTGTAGAGGGCAGTAAACTCACTGAACTTGCCCGGAAAGGACATGTTTTCTCGTATGTTCTTGATGGCAAGAGAGGAACTATTTTTGACCGAAATTTAAAAAGGTTAGCAGTAAATGTAGATGCAAAATCATTATTTGCCATGCCTTATCAGGTAGTAAATGGTGATGAGGTATCCAGATTATTAGCAGAAAAAATAGATGTTGGATATTCACAGATAAGAGAACAGCTTGAGAAGGAAAGATACTTTGTCTGGATAAAGAGAAAATTATCCCAGGATAGCTATAGAGAAATACAGGACATGGGCTTGGAAGGATTTGATTTTGTCACTGAGAGTACAAGGTATTATCCTAAAGAAAATCTTGCTGCTAATATTCTCGGTTTTGTTGGTGTTGATAATCAGGGGCTGGAAGGACTGGAGTCATATTTTGATGATGAACTTAAAGGATTACCAGGGCTGGTTGTTATGGAAAGGGATGCCTCTGGTGGTAAAATACCGTTAAGCATAGAACAGATGCAACCTTCCCAGGATGGTAATTCTTTAGTATTGACAATAGACGAAGTTATTCAATATATCACCGAAGAAGCTTTAGCTAAAGCTTATAAACAATACCGCCCCGAATCCGCAGTTGCAATAGTAGTAAAACCAAAAACAGGAGAAATATTAAGTATGGCGGTAAAGCCAACTTACGACTTGAATAATTTTCAGCATTCGCCGAAAGATTACTGGAAGAATCGTGCTATTACTGATAATTATGAGCCAGGGTCAACTTTCAAAATATTTACTATCGCAACTGCCCTGGAAAATAATTATGCCAGCCTTTCAGATCGGTTTAATTGCAAAGGCTGGATTAGATATCATGGAACTGTTATCAGGGATATTGACCCCCATGGTCCCCAGGATTTGATCGATATTGTGAAAAATTCTTGCAATGTTGGGTTAATTGAAGTAGGCACTCGAATGGATGAAAATATATTTGCTGAATCATTAAGAAATTTTGGTTTTGGAGAAGAAACAGGCATAGATTTACCAGGTGAAAGCCCTGGTTTATTCAGGCCGGTTGCTCAATGGTCTAAGATTTCTATTGCCTCTTTATCTATAGGCCAGGAAATATCTGTAACCCCGCTTCAACTGGTGATGGCAACAGCAGCAATTGCCAATAACGGTATTTTGATGAAGCCATTAATAGTAAAAAAGGTTATTGATTCGGAGTATAATGTAATTAGCAACTATGAACCTGAACAGATACGGCAGGTGATTTCTCCGGGTACAGCAAATACAATGTTGGGTATTTTACAGGAAGTGGTTGATGATGGTACTGGCAGCAGGGCAAAGTTGCAGAATTATACTGCTGCTGGAAAGACAGGCACTTCACAAAAATTTGATTTTTCATTAGGAAGGTATTCTAATGAAAAATTTACTTCCTGGTTTGTGGGTTTTGCTCCAAGCCACGAGGCAGAAATTGCTATCCTGGTTATGCTGGATGAGCCTAAAGGGAGTTATTATGGAGGAACAGTAGCAGCACCTGTTTTTCAGGAGATTGCCTCGAAAGCACTTCCTTATCTCTCAATTCCTCCTGAGTAAAAAACTGAAAATTATTTTACTTTTTGAGAGATATTCAGTAAGATATTCCTTGAATGTTTACAGTAAGTAAAATCCATAATAAAGATTTAAGAGGAAAACCAGGTGAATTTATCAGAATTAATTGAAGATTTAAATATAGATAAAATCAATGGCAAAACTGATATTGATATAAAAGGGATATCATCTAATTCAAAGACAGTAAAGGGTTGTTATCTATTTGTATGTATTGAAGGTTTTGTGGTAGATGGGCACAAATATATTACCGAGGCTATAAAAAATGGAGCCAGTGCGGTTTTACTACAAAAAGATATCCAATTACCAAAAGATATAAGTGTGATAAGGGTTCAAGACACCAGAAAAGCGTTGGCATTGTTGGCAAATCGTTATTATGGTTACCCTTCAAGGAAATTAAAATTAATTGGAATTACCGGTACCAATGGTAAAACAACAGTTGCTTATATGCTAAAGGCTATTCTTGAGGAAGCAAATAAAAAGACCGGACTATTGACAACTGTTGAAAATATCATTGACAATGAATCAGAAGAAACCAAGATGACTACCATGGAGTCACTAGATTTACAGAAAGCTTTTTCTAAAATGCTTTCTGCTGGAGCCGAGTATTGTATTATGGAAGTGTCTTCACATTCGCTGAGCCTGTCTAGAGTTGATGGTTGTGATTTTGATGTGGCAGTTTTTACCAATATCAGTGACGAGCATTTTGAAATCCATAATAATTTTCAAAATTACCTGGAAAGTAAAAAGAGATTATTTCAATCATTAAACCCTGCAGGAAATAAGATTAATCAAAAAACTGGAATTATTAATTTAGACGAAATTTATGCACAGGAATTTATTAATTGTTTTGAGGCAGAGAAGATTACCTATGGAATCGAAAAAGAAGCTATGTTCCGGGCAAGTAATATATTTATTGATATTAAGGAAACCCGTTTTACTGCTAAAACTCCAATCGGTGATGTAGAAATATTATTAAAAATGAGTGGTAAATATAATGTTTATAATGCCCTGGCAGCGATGACAGCTGCAGTAAACCAGGGGATTTCTCTGGAAGTAATAGCCAGGGCTTTCCGAAAATTCCTGGGGGCACCGGGCAGATATAAAATTATTGAATATGGACAGCCATATGCGATAATTATTGATTTTGCCCATAATTTTCATGGATTGGAGCATATTTTAAAAACGCTGAGATTATTTCCCCGAAACAAGATTATTACCATCTTTGGTCATGGAGGGGAAAGAGATAGTCGGGTAAGAGAGAAAATGGGGAAGGTCGTCGGAATGTATAGCGATTACAGTATTATAACTGCTGATAATCCTCGAAGTGAGAGCCTGGAGAAAATAGCAAGAGAAATTGAAAAGGGATTAAAGGCGGTTAAAAACAGCAATTACCAGGTAATCCTGGATAGATTTCAGGCTATTGAGCATGCCCTCAATATTGCTAAAAAAAATGATATAGTTCTTATTGCCGGGAAAGGCCCTGAGAGAGAGCAGGTGTATCATAATAGAATCATATATCATAATGATGAAGAAGTTGTCTCTGAAATATTAACAGGAAAAGGTGAAAATAGGTGTTTAGATTAAGAGATTTAGTAGGAGTAATACCAGGAGCAATACTTTTGGGTGCTCTTGATGCAAAATGTGAAAATATCTCTATTGATAGCAGGACCATAAAAAAAGGTGAAGTTTTTTTTGCATTGAGGGGAGAAAAATATGATGGCCATAAATTTATTAAAGAAGCCCTTTCCAAAGGAGCCAGTGCTATCATCCTGGAAAAAAGTTTTTATCAGACACACAAATCTATACATAGCTTAAGTGAAAAAAATATTATTCCAATTATATTGGTCGATAACACCTTATCAGCATTACAGTTATGGGCACATCATTATCAATCTATATATAAGCCATTTACTATCTGTATTACCGGGAGTAATGGTAAGACTACTACCAAAGAAATGGTTGTTCATTTATTAAACTCTAAATATAATGTTTTAAAATCCTGGGGCAATTACAATAATGAAATTGGTGTACCTTTAACTCTTCTTGAGTTAAGCCCTCAACATGATGTATTGGTTTTAGAAATGGCTGCTCGTAAATCTGGAGAAATAAGGGAGTTAACAGAGATTGCAAAACCGGATATTGCCATAATTACCAATGTTTGTGAAGCGCATATTGGATTGTTTAAAACCCGGGAAAATATTGCCCATGAGAAATCAGAAATCATTTCAGCGCTTAAGGATAAAGGAACTGCCATTCTAAATCGAGATGATTTATATTTTGATTATTTTAAGAATTTTTTGACAGAGCATAATTACTTATTAAGTTATGGGTTTCATGCAGAAGCCCAATTAAAGGCTGAAAATATATGGCAAGAGAGAGACAAAGGAATTCATTTTGATATTTTATTTGAAGGAGAAAAATATCCTATTTTTCTCCCTTTATTAGGTAGATTCAATGTCCATAATTTTTTAGCGGCTTTTGCAACAGGAATAAAGATGCATATTCCAGTTGAGGAGATGATTGATAATATATCAAATTTTTGTTTACCGGAAATGCGTATGGAATATTTATTTCTGGACAGGGGAATAAAATTAATTCAGGACTGCTATAACTCTAATCCTACGGCAGTAAAAGAAGCCTTAAAAAGTATTGCTGATATCCCCGGAGATAGTTTTAAAGTTGCCGTTCTGGGGGATATGCTGGAACTGGGAGAGCAAACAAATGAATATCATTTAGAAATAGGGAAAATAACTGCAAAGCTATCTTTTGATATATTAGTAGGGTTTGGAGATTGTGCAAAATATATTGCTCAGGGGGCTCTGGAGCAGGGAATGGATAAAGAAAAAGTATATTCTTTTAACAGGACAGAAAAAGATAATATTGTGAATATGATAAAAAAAGAATTACCGGATAATAGTATTGTATTCCTGAAAGGCTCTCGAGGTATGCAGATGGAAGAAATTGCCAGGAATTTAAAAAGAAAACAAAACGGGGAGAAATCTTACAATGCATAGGCTTATAATATCTTTCTTAGTAGCATTTTTTTTTCCGATAATCATAACACCATATTTTATAAAAATTCAGAGAAAGTATAATGTAGGGCAGAGGATAAGGCAGGAAGGACCTGATTTGCATCAGCACAAAATGGGTACCCCAACTATGGGTGGATTGGTAATTTTTTTTTCTATAGCCCTGGCATTACTTTTTTATCGACCGGATGATAATGCTGTTTATGTTGTTTTTTTGTTGTTATGTGCCTTTGGATTTGTGGGTTTTCTGGATGATTTTATAAAATTTTACAGAGGTAGATCGTTAGGGTTAAAAGCAAGAACAAAGTTAATCATACAGTTTATTATTTGTGCTATATTTTTATTGTGGTTTTTCCGAAATGGTTCTATTAGTCAAACAATAATAGTACCTTTTGTGAAAAATTATCTTAATATATCAAAAATGGCTTATATACCGTTTATAATGCTTGTTTTTATCTCTACTACCAATGCGGTGAACCTAACTGACGGTCTGGATGGGCTGGCAACCGGGTTGATGATAATTGCCCTGCTTGCATTTACAGTAATAGCCTTCAAACAGGGAAAGGGTAATTTGGGAATTTTCTCTTTAATTATACTATTATCATGTGCTGGATTTTTAATATATAATTTTCACCCGGCAAAAATATTTTTAGGCGATGTAGGTTCATTGGGGTTAGGAGGTGCTCTGGCAGGTATATCTGTAATAACGGGTACTGAACTTTTTTTAATACTGGTAGGCGGTATTTTTGTTATAGAGACATTGTCGGTAATTATACAGGTTATGTCAATTAAATTTAGACAGAGGCCTATTTTTAAAATGAGCCCTTTACACCATCATTTTGAACTTCTAAACTGGCAGGAAGTACATATAGTATTATTATTCTGGGGGATAGGATTATTATTTTCTTTAATAGGAGTACTTGCTTATCCTTTTTATTAATTTTACTAGATACAAGCAAATAAGAGGGTTATCTTAAATGGATTTATCTCAGACAAAACAGCCTGATTATATCTTATTAGCAGCCGTATTTCTTTTATTGGTTATTGGAATTATCATGGTTTTTAGCTCGAGTTATATTATAGCCTATAAGTGGTATGGCAGCAGCTTTTATTTTTTTAGCAGACAGGCTGTCTATGCCATAATAGGAATCATTGTTCTTTTGGTAACTATGAATATAGATTATCATATCTGGCGCAAATTTGCTATTCCTGTACTGCTATTATCCATTATTTTATTAATTATGCTCTATTTTCCTGGATTTGCCAGGTATATACGAGGTGCCAGAAGATGGCTGACTATTGGGCCGTTTTCTTTTCAGCCATCAGAATTGGCCAAAATTGCCCTGATACTTTATATAGCAGATTGCCTAACCCGTAAAAAGGCAAAGCTTATTGGCAGTTTTGTCTGGGGAATACTGCCTGTATTTATTGTGACGGTTTTTATTTTTTTTCTGATTTTTCGTCAACCAGATTTTAGCACTGCACTGGTAATTATGGGTTGTTCTTTTATTATGCTTTTTATTGGGGGAAGCCAAATTACACAATTATTTGCCCTGATAGTTATGTTAGTACCGCCGGGAATATTATTAGCACTGGGTAAGGATTATCGCAGAGTAAGATTATTATCATTTCTTAATCCCTGGGAGGATCCTTTAAATAGTGGATTCCATATTATACAGTCCCTGTTAGCACTTGGCAGCGGGGGTTTATCTGGAGTAGGTATCGCCGAAAGCAGGCAAAAATATTTTTACCTTCCCGATCAGCATACTGATTTTATATTTTCTATCATTGGAGAAGAATTGGGATTTATCGGGGCACTGGCGATAATTATTTTATTTCTTATATTCTTATGGAGGGGCTTTGCTATCTCTTTAAAATCCAGGGATACCTTTGGTTTATTGTTGGCTGCAGGTATTACTTCTATGATTGTATTTCAAGCTGTAGTAAATATCAGTGTAGTAACAAAACTGATTCCAACGACCGGGATTAGTTTACCCTTTATCAGTTATGGTGGTTCTTCGTTGATAGCAAATATGTTTTGTTGCGGTATCCTTTTAAATATTTCCAAAACTACCGTTAAAAAAAATGAGGTATCTTAAAATAATGAAAATCATTATAACTGGAGGAGGCACCGGTGGTCATATATATCCGGGAATAAGTTTGGCTAAAGAATTGCAAAAAAGAGATAGCAGGAATGAAATAATATTTATAGGAAGCGATAGAGGAATGGAATCAGAAATTATTCCCAGGGAGGGTTATCAATTTTTTTCATTAAAAGTTAGAGGTATCAAAAGAAAGATATGCCTGGATAATATCTATACCATATATCTTTTTCTAAGGTCTCTTATTGGTTCATATAAAATGATAAAAAAAATTAATCCGGATTTTGTGCTCGGAACCGGTGGTTATGTCAGCGCATCAGTAGCTATGATTGCCTCTATAATTGGTATTCCGACTTTTATTCATGAACAAAATGCTATCCCGGGTATAACAAATAAAATATTATCACTAACAAGCAGGATTGTATTTCTAAGTTTTCCTGAATCAAGAAATTATTTTTGGAGTAAGGAAAAAACAGTTTGTTTTGGAAACCCTGTAAGAGAAAGTATATGGAAAGGTGACCGGGAAGAAATCATCAAAAAAGTTGGGATGGATAAAAACAAAAAAACTATATTGCTTTTTGGTGGAAGCAAGGGGGCCGGTGTTATTAATAGAACATTTTTAAATTGCATGGATTTGATTGATAAAGCACTCTGGAATAAATGGCAGATATTATTAATTAGCGGTAAAGATGATTATAGTGAAGTGACAAAGATGTTATCCAATTCTAAATACAGTGGAATAATTTATGTTTTGTCCTATTTATATAAGATAGAAAATGCCTATGGCCTGGCTGATTTAGTTATTTGCAGGGCAGGGGCTACCACGGTCGCAGAACTTACTGCCAAAGGATTGCCAGCCATACTGATACCCTATCCTTATGCTACCGGGGACCATCAGCTCTACAATGCACGCTACCTGGAGAATAAACAAGCAGCAGTTGTTATTGTTCAGAAGGACCTCTCTGAAAAAGTACTTGCTGCGGAAATATTAAATTTATTGTTGAAAGAAGAAAGATTAAAAAGTCTTGCTCAAAATAGCAAAAAATTGGGTAACCGAAAGGCTGCTGAAGAAATAATTAATTCTATATATCAAAATATAAAAAAAGAAAAATCTTGAAAAAAATATCTTTGATTAATAAATAAAATAAGGTAAACTATTATGCAGAATGATAGTTGACTTATAAGTAAACGGAAAGGTAAATTTTATGAATATTGAAGGAAAGCATATTCATTTTGTTGGTATTGGCGGGACAGGAATGAGCGGAATTGCTTCGATTTTATTAGATTTAGGCTACGAAATAAGCGGATCAGATATACAAAATACTATAATAACCAAGAGATTAACCAACAAGGGTGCAGTGATATACAAGGGACATGATGGAAGCCATATTTCAGGGGCAAATTTAGTGGTTATATCTTCAGCAATCAAAGAAGAAAACAAAGAAGTCATTGCTGCCAGGGAAAATAAAATAGAGATTATCCCCAGAGCTGAAATGCTTTCCCGGATTATGCAGCAAAGTTACAGAATTGCTGTTTCTGGCACTCATGGAAAAACAACTACTACCTCTATGATTAGCCTTATTTTAGAAAAAATGAACCTGGACCCGACAATTGCTATTGGCGGAGAGATTAATGATATAGGCGGAAATGCCAAATTGGGCAAAGGTGATTATGTAGTGGTAGAAGCTGATGAAAGCGATGGTTCTTTTTTATTATTGAATCCAAATGTAGCTATAGTAACGAATATCGAAAATGATCATCTTGATTATTTTGCAAGCATTGATATAACTATTGAAAGTTTTCAGAGATTTATAAACAAAGTACCAGCTGGCGGGAGGATAATATATGGTTATGATTGCTCCAATGCTAGGAATATTATGAAAAACCAATCTCCTGCAAAAAAAATAATATCATATGGTTTTCACCAGAATGCCCAGCTCAGGGCAGTAAATTCTAAATTGTTAAAAAATATTTCGGTTTCTGATATTTATTTTGAAAATAAGAAATTAGGAGAGCTAAAATTAAATATTCCAGGATATCACAATATCTCTAATGCCCTGGCAGCGATTGCAACTACCATGGAATTAGGTATAGATTTTAATGGCATCATAGAAATATTATCCCATTTTAAGGGCGTGAAAAGAAGACAGGAATTAATAGCCAATCTGGATGATGTTTTTATGATTATCGATGATTACGGACATCATCCTTCTGAAATAAAAGCTACCCTGGAGGCAATTCACAGGGGATGGCCTGATCGAAGGATAATTACTGTATTTCAGCCACATCGCTATAGCAGGACCCAGTTATTATTAGAACAATTCGGGAATTCTTTTCAGGATTCTGATATCGTTATTATTAATGATATCTATCCTGCCAATGAAAAACCCATTCCAGGCATCACAGCAGAATTAGTTTACCAGAAGGTAAAGAAATACAAAAAAGGCAATGTTTTCTATTTAGCTGGAAAAGAAGAAACCATATCATTCTTGATAGATTTAATAGCCAATGGTGATATTGTGCTTACCATGGGAGCAGGAGATGTCTGGAAAATTGGTACACAGTTAGCGAAAGATTTAAAAAGCACTAAAATAAAAGTTGGTATAGGCGGTTAATGTATAATAAAAAATTAATTCAGAGAGAAATTGAAAAAAATGAGTTGAATGAAGAGATAAAAATTGATGAGTTAATGAAATATCATACGTCATGGAAAATCGGTGGTATTGCCGATTTTTTTTGTATTCCGCGAGATGAAACCAGATTGAAAAAGGTTTTATTTTTTGCTATGCAGCACGAATTGCCGGTCTATATAATTGGTAATGGTTCTAATATCTGGGTACCCGATGATGGTATTAGGGGGCTGGTGGTAAAAATTTCTAGGACTATCGACAAAATTGAATATTCTGGTAAAATGATAAAAGTAGGCGCCGGGATGTTGCTGCCGTCTTTGGTAAGAAGGACAGTCAAGGAAGAATTAGCCGGACTGGAATTCGCTGCTCATATACCTGGAACCTTAGGAGGAGCAATCTTTAGTAATGCCGGTTTTAGCGGGAAATCTATGGCAGATGTTGTACGGAAGATAATTATCTGTGATTTTAAGGGCAATACAAAAGAAATCAATACAGCCCAATCCACTTTTTATTATAGAGGCATTAATCTGGGAATAAATAATTATATTATTGTATCAGCCTGCCTGTCTCTGGCCAAAGATAGTAAAGATGAGATAATTTCAAGAATAAAAAAATATTTCAGTCATAGAAAAAACAACCAGCCAATTGATTGTTTAACCGCAGGCTGTATCTTCAAAAATACCCAGGATAGACCTGCCGGTTTTTTGATAGACAAATCTGGAGCAAAGGGGTTATCAATCGGAGATGCCCAGGTTTCTGAAAAACATGCTAACTTTATTGTGAATCGGGGGAAAGCGACTTCTAAAGACATATTACTGCTAATGGAAGAAATTCAAAAAAGAGTTGAGAAAACATTTGGAGTGACGCTGGAAACAGAAGTAAATATAATTGGTTTAAATGGTGACCAATAATTTTTATCAGACAAGAGGAATTGGCTTTATCGAATATCAGCATCCTGGAGATTTTGAAGAGGTTCAACCAGAAGGACAACAGAATAATAAAAGCAACAGAAGGGTTAATGTTCTAAAGATAATTATTTATTATGTTATAATTGGTTTTCTTGGTTGGATTTTCTTTTATTTTATTTTTACTTTTATGTGGTTTGACATTAAAGAGGTTAAGATTTATGGCAACAATTATTTGAGTGGAAAAATAATCATTGAACAGGGAGGAATAAATTTTCAAACTAATCTTTTTCATTTTGATACCAAGAAAGCCAACCTTAATCTTTTGGAGCATCCCTGGATTGCAGAGGCATCCATTAAAAAGGTGTTACCAAATAAATTAAATATCACTATTTTCGAACGTAAACCGGGGATACTTTTATATCATAATGAGTATTTTTATCTGATAAGTGAAGGAGGAGTTATCCTATCACTATCAAAAGAATTTAAGAATGATTTTGATTTGTATTTAATATCAGGGATTGATATTGGCAACAAAAAAGCCGGGGATCTGATTAGAGGGCAAAAATATGAAAATGTTAAAAGGATTATTTATGCGTTGGAAAATATATTCCCTGCTCAATTTTATAAAATTCAGGTTATATCCAATGAAGAACATCTCTTGTTTCATAAAGAGGATGAAGTAAAGGTAAGAATAAAGGATGGTGACCAATTAATTGATGAATGGTATTTATTGGAAAGAGCGTTGCAGCAAGTTTTTCAGGAGGAAACACCACTTAAGGAAATAAACATGAGATACGAAGGAAGATTATCCATTATACTACTGGAGGAATAAAGGAATAAAACGGTAAATTTATTGAATAATTTTCATAATCAATAATTTTTGAATGAATTTCTATTTTTTTATACCATAATTATAGGGTAATATATTAAATAAAGGGGCTTTCTAATAAACTGCCCCACTAATTTTGAAATTTTGTGCATGGCATAACATGCAGGAGGGCATCTATGAAAGGTGAAGTACTGGTAGCAGGTTTGGACATTGGAACAAATAATACCAATACACTGATTGCTGAGATAGGGGAAGATAATTTGGTAGAAATTGTAGGCGTGGGGTCTGTTCCGTCCAAAGGTGTGAAAAGAGGAGTCATTGTTGATTTAGATAAAGCTGCAGAAGCAGCTAAAGAATCGGTTGGGAATGCAGAACGAATGGCTGGTATTCGCATAAGTTCTGCGGTTGTATCAGTAAACGGGAGCCATATCTCTTCCTTTAATAGTCAGGGAGTTATTGCAATATCAAAAGAGCACCCGGAAATAAGCGAGGAAGATATAGAGAAGGTCATAGAAGCTGCCAAAGCAGGTGTTATTTCTCCTGAAAGAGAATTAATCCATGTGTTACCCAGAGAATTTATTCTGGATGGGCAAAAGGGCATACTTGACCCTTTGGGCATGACCGGTTCCAGATTGGAAGGAAAAGTGCATATTGTAACAGGCTCAATTACAGCAGTTCAAAATTTATTAAAATGTATGGAAATGGTAGGTTTGGAGGTAGATGAATTAATATTTGGAAATCTTGCCTGTGGAAATGCCTTGCTCAGTAAAACAGAAAAGGAATTAGGAGTACTTTTAGTTGATATGGGGGCAGGCTCATCTGATATTTCAGTTTTTATTAATGATAATATTATTTATTCTTCCATATTGCCTTTAGGCGGGATTCAAATTACCAACGATTTGGCTATTGGGTTAAAGACTTCTATCGAAGAATCTGAAAAACTAAAATTAAAATATGCCAGTGTTATGGGAAATTACATTTCTCCTGAAGATGTTGTAGAAGTTTCTACTGCTAAAAGTCAGGAAAAAGTAAAAATTTCTAAGAAATACATTGTTGATATTATTGAACCAAGAGTTCAGGAAATATTTAGCTTGATAAAAGAAGAATTAGAAAGGGCAAACCAATATCACTTAATTACCCAGGGTATAGTATTAACAGGTGGATGTGCACTCATCCCTGGTATAGTTGAGCTTGCCAGCAAGGTCTTTGATGCTAATGTACGTCTGGGGAAACCGGATTACAAAGGGGAATTGGGTGATTTGATTAATGAACCAAGGTTTTCAACAGTCATGGGATTGCTTGATTTTGCTATCGAGCAAGAAGCAATGGCAGGGACTAGTAAGGCAAAAAGAAAAAAAGGCAATACATTTTTTTCAAAATTGTCAAATTGGTTAAGAGATTTTTTTTAAATTAATATTGTAAAATTTGTAAATTTTACCACCAAATATTGGAGGGAGGATTAATTTTGAATAATATAACAGAGAGACCCAGTTCATTTGTTGACATCAAAGTAATTGGGATTGGCGGCGGAGGTGGCAACGCTGTCAATCGAATGATAGAGGAAAATATCAGTGGTGTCAGATATATTTCAGCTAACACAGATGCACAGGTGTTAGCCCTTTCAAATGCAGAACAAAAAATACAGATAGGAAGCAGAATCACCATGGGGTTGGGGAGCGGTTCTAATCCAGATATTGGAAAAAGGGCTGCAGAAGAGGATAAAGATAAAATAAGCAAAGCCCTGGAAGGGTCTGATATGGTTTTTATAACCGCCGGTATGGGCGGAGGAACAGGTACCGGAGGGAGTCCTATTATTGCCCAGGTATCTAAAGAACTGGGAGCATTGACGGTTGGTGTTGTTACCATGCCCTTTACTTTTGAAGGAATAAAACGGCAGAGGCAGGCCGAAGAGGGTATTAAACTGCTTAAGGAATACGTAGATACATTAATTGTAATTCCGAATGATAGGTTGCTACAGATTATTGCTGAAAATACACCGGTTTTAGAAGCATTTAAGGTTGCTGATGAATTATTGCTGCACGGAATTCAGGGAATTTCCGAAATTGTTGTGGAGCCAGGACTGATTAATGTTGATTTTGCAGACGTTAAGATGATTATGGAAGATGCCGGGACTGCTATTATGGGTATTGGCAGGGCTAATGGAGAGAATAGAGCAGCCGAGGCAGCACATAATGCTGTAAATAGTTCACTTCTGGGAACCAAAATTACTGATGCCAGAGGAATATTGTTTAATATTTCCGGTGGAAAAAATATGACCCTTTTTGAAGTTAACCAGGCTGCAGAAATTGTTCAGGAAGCTGCAAATGGCGATGCCAATATTATCTTCGGAGCAGTAATTAATGAAGCGCTGGGAGAAGATATCAGGATTACTGTTATTGCTACTGGTTTCGATGAATTATCATCTGAAAGCAAAGAAACAGAAAGAACTCAAATCAAAGAAAGCGTTGTTTCTCAGGAAAAAGAAGAAGTTTCAGGAATTAGGGTAGAAAAAGAAAAAAAAGAAGAAGATAGAGAAGCTGTAACAGAAGACGTAGATTATAATGATTTAGAAATTCCTACTTTTTTACGGAAAACCAGGTAATCAATTCAGGGGAGCTCCTCCCCTGAAATTTCTTCAATTAAACATTATTAAAACCATACTTATCAAATTTCTTGTTATTTTTTGTTTTCAAATATTTATTGCTAAAAACAGTAAATATCGCACCCCTATAGCGGGTAGCTTTAAGAACCTCTGAAAAGGGTTTGACTTTTTTACTCTTTTTCTTTCGATTTTTTTATTTATATCTTTAGCCATAATCTTTACTTAAGCAATAGTATTTCCAACTTTGGACTTCAGGTAAAATATTATCATCAAGTTTATTTTAATCTTTTTACGGTAAAACCATTTTTTTCTCAAAAATTTGTGATATCCCTTGACATTACATATTTGGGGTATTAGTATAGAATATAACTCTAAATATGGTGTTGTTCAATGAAATGTCCTTTTTGTAATAATTTGGAAACCGGTGTTATAGAGTCAAGGGCAATGGAAAATGGCCTGGTCATACGCCGCAGAAGATATTGTAAAAAATGTAATAAAAGATTTACTACTCATGAGCGAATTGAACTGATTCCTTTGATAGTTATAAAAAAAGATGAGAGAAGAGAAGTATTTAATCGGGAAAAAATTATTAAGGGAATTATTAAAGCCTGTGAAAAAAGACCGATTAGCCTGGCCCAAATTAATCAGATTACCGAGAATATTGAAGAAAAATTAAAACAGGGTTCTAGTAATGAAATAAAAAGCCATATTATCGGAAAGTTAGTAATGAATCGGCTTAAATCACTGGATGAAGTAGCTTATGTTAGATTTGCCTCTGTGTACAGGCATTTTGAAGATATAGGAAGCTTTTTGGAAGAAATTAGTAAAATCAAAGATGTTACTTCAAAGGAAGAACGAAAAGCGAGGAAATACAATAATGGTAGATAAAATTAAAAAAAGAGAAGGATATCTAGTTAGCTTTGATGAGAATAAAATCTATAATGCCATTTTAGCAGCAATGGAAGCAGTGGGAGAGAAAAATCAGAATGAGGCTAGAAAGATAACCAATCATGTGATTTATCGGTTGGAAGTCAATTTTGGTAAAAAGATACCTTCAGTAGAAGAAATACAGGATATTGTTGAAGAGCAGCTTGTTTCTTCAGGATTAACCGGGGTTGCCAAGGCATACATAATATACCGTAATAAAAGAAATGAGATTAGAAAAAAATTACATGTAAGGGGAAAAACAGGCAAATATAAAAGTAGTACAGAGATGTCGCTATTAGTGTCTACTTCAGCCAAAGAAACTGTAACTCCCTGGAACAGAGATAAAATTGTACAAGCATTATGTAAAGAGGCAGAAACTTCTCCTAGTATAGCAAGAAAAATTGCTAAAAACGTGGAAGAGAAGATTTTTAATTTAAAATTTGATAATATTAGTACTTCACTAATAAGACAACTGGTAGATAATGAGTTATTTGCCCGGGGCTATGAAAAAAAATGGTTGAAACAGAAAATTATTGGTATGCCAACCTATGATTTAAAACGTTTGTTTTTATCTAAAACAAAAGAGAATAGTAATATTGCAAATAATAACCCGGAAGCAATCAATTTAGCCATTGCTGAAAATACAATCAAGCAATATATGCTTCAGGAAGTTTTTAGCCAGGAAGTTTCAGATGCTCATTTAAAAGGGCTCATTCATATTCACGATTTAGGCTATCCGCGGATATATTGTTCCGGACACTCTTTAGAATTTATTAAGAAATACGGATTGGAGCTGGACAATCTGGATACTTCCTCTTCTCCTGCCAAATATGCCCGTACTTTAACAGGGCATCTAAACACCTTTTTGTCCTCTATGCAGGCTTATTATGCAGGTGCCCTGGGAATTGCCTATTTAAATATATTCTATGCTCCTTATTTGGTGGGATGTTCATATGAAGAAATGAAACAGGAGGCCCAATATCTTATTTTTAGTGGTTCTCAAAATGCCTTTTCTCGGGGAGGGCAGAGTCTATTTTTAGATTTTAATGTTCACCTGGGAGTACCTGAACATCTAAAGGAAATACCTGCAATAGGGCCAGGAGGTAAATATACAGGAAAAACTTACCAGGAGTATGAAAAAGAAGCACAACAATTTTTAAAGGCCTTGATGGAAGTATGGAGAGATGGAGATTCTGATGGAAAAGTATTTGCCTTTCCAAAAATGGATTTACATGTTGATGATAGCTCTTTCCAGGTTGCAGAGCAAAAAGAGTTATTACAGTATGCTTGCCAGATTGCCTCTGAAAACGGTTCACCATATTTTGTATTTGACCGTGATAGTGTAAGTCTTTCGGCTTGTTGCAGACTAAAAAATGAAATAACAGATATCCAGATGATAAAAAATCCTGAGAAAATGAGATTTTCCGGGATTCAAAATGTAACCATAAACCTCCCACAATGTGCTTATAGAGCATTAAGGAGTAATAATAGTCAATCTGAAGCTAAAGAACAGAAAGAGATATTTGCTTCATTTTTTCAACAAATTGAAACAACCCTGAAACTGGTAATAAAAGCACATCAGGAAAAGAAGAAATTCCTGAGACAAATGATGGATTCACCGGATGGACCTTTATGGCAGATTGGAAAAAGTAGCCCAGATGGAGAGCCGTATGTGGATTTGGAAAATGGAACTTATCTGGTTGGGATAATTGGATTAAATGAAGCCATGCAATATTTAACAGGTAAGCAGTTACATGAAAATGACGATGTATATGCCTGGGGGTTAAAAACGATTTCTTTTTTGAATATTAAGTGTAATGAATACGGAGATAAAAATAGAATAAAATTATCATTGGAGGAATCTCCTGCAGAAAGCGCAGCAGGTAGGCTGGCTAAAATTGATTTGGGAGAATTCCCGGAAAGTAAAAAAGTTATTAAGGGAAACTACTTGAATGATGAATGTTATTACACTAACAGTATTCATTTTGCAGCTTCCGCAGATATTGATCTGGTATCTAGAATAATTAAGCAAAGTAAGTTTCATCCTCTAATTAAAAGTGGTGCAATAATACATGCTTTCGTGGGTGAAAAACAACCACCTGCAGATAGTATTTTTAATTTGTTAAAAAAAGTTTGGGATAATACGCTTGCAGCCCAGTTGACAGTTTCGCCGGAATTTACTGTGTGTAATAAATGTAAGAAAATTAGTCGTGGTTTGCTTGATTGCTGTTCATATTGCCATGATAAGGATGTATATGGCATAACCAGGATTGTTGGCTATTATAGCAAAATCAATAATTGGAATAAAAACAAGATTGGAGAACTGAAAGATAGAAAGTCGGGAAAATACCAGATAGTATAAAAATACCTCAAAAAAGGATTATTAAATGAAGTTAAAAATATTTTGGAAAAAGGATTGTCCTAATTGTCCTGGAGCAAAAAAATATGGAAATATTTTGAAAGATAAACTTGAAGTGCAATACTGTAATATTGATACTGTGGATGGTTTGTCCGAAGCATGCATGTTCAACGTGATGAGTACTCCAAGTATAATTCTTATTGATAAAGATAACAATGAAATACAGGCCTGGAGGGGTGAGATTCCAAAAATTGAAAACATTAAAGGGAAAATATCAGAATACTGTGAAAAAGATTGAAATAAGAAAGATGATAAGAACATCTCTGATTGACTGGGAAGGAATGATTGTATCAACTCTATATGTAGGTGGATGTAATTTTCGGTGCCCGTTTTGTTATAATACTGATTTGGTAATTAAACCCAATAGCTTGCCGGTAATTTCTAAGAACAAAGTATTATCATTTCTTATAGAAAGGAAGTCTATTCTGGATGGAATATGCCTTAGCGGGGGAGAACCTACATTGTATAGTGACCTGACCTCTTTCTTAAAACAAATCAAGAGTTGTGGTTTTAGAATTAAGATAGACACAAATGGCAGTAATTCTGGTAGAATAAAAGAAATTATTGAACAAGACTTGGTTGATTATATTGCCATGGATGTTAAAAATTGTTTTAAAAATGATGCTTATACAAATACTATAGGCATTAATGATGAACAAGCAATAAAAGAAGTAAAAAATAGTATAGGTTTGCTTATAAATTCTGATATTGATTATGAATTCAGAACAACTGTTATTCCCGTTTTTCATGACACAGAAATAATTGAAAATATTGCCAGGGAGATAAAAGGAGCAAAAAAATATATACTGCAAAATTTTATTAAATCCGAACAGATGTTAGATCCCCGTTTAAAAGATGTAAAGGCTTACTCTGAAGAAAAAATGAAAGATATTGTAAAAAGGGTTAAACCCTATGTCCAGGAATGTAGAATTAGATAATTACTACCGAAATCAGCTAAGAAAAAAACTGAACTCTAAGCCGTATTATCCATAAAATTATTTGTTTTTATCAATATAACAATGCTATAATAATATTAAAGTGTTAAGTATTTGTTGGTTTATTTATCTACCCTAAGGTTAAAAATGTAATAACAACAATGGTGATATGCAGTATATTTTTTAGGAGGTAGGATTATTTAAAGTGACAAGTTCCTATAAATTCAATGTGATGTCTGCGCTAAAAATAAGTTATTTGATTAGATTAGTCAAAAACAGGGATTGAATAAAAATCATATCTCTGTTTTTTTATTATTAACTAGAATAGACTTTTAAAAGAAATTATTGTGAAAAATAAGAATAATTATGAGAGAGTAATTTCAAATGAGGATAAATGAACATCCAATTTTAGAATTTAAACACGGAAATAAAGTAAATTTTACCTTTGAGGGGAGAAAATTAGAGGGTTACAGTGATGAACCGATTGCGGCTGCCCTGGTTGCCTCTGGAATCAAGGTGTTAAGCTATAGCAGAAAGCTGAAACGTCCCCGCGGGTTCTTCTGTGCCATTGGAAAATGTTCATCGTGTTTGATGACTGTTAATGGCATTCCCAATGTCAGAACATGTGTTACCAGGTTAGAAGATGGAATAGTTGTAAATAGACAATAAAAAGAAGGTGAAATAGTGAGAGAGTACGATATTGTTATTGTAGGAGGGGGACCAGCAGGTTTAGCTGCAGCACTTACAGCTGCTTCTTGTGCTGCCAGTATCTTAATAGTAGATGATGGACTCCAGTTAGGAGGGCAGCTTATCAAGCAGACCCATAAATTTTTCGGTTCCAGTGAACAGTTCGCCGGGATTAGAGGTGTAGAGATAGCTGCTAATTTTATAAAGAAGATAAAAGAATCCACATACATAGATATTTTAACCCAGGCTACCGCTACAGGCTATTATGAGGATGGTGTTCTTACAATATTGAAAGGCCTGAATGGTGATAGGCTTATCAAGGTTAAGCCCAGACGGCTAATTGTGGCAACCGGTGCTTCCGAGAATATGCTTCCCTTTATCAATAATGATTTGCCCGGAGTTTATGGCGCAGGTGCTGTTCAGACTTTAATGAATGTTTATGGTGTTGTCCCCGGCGAAAAGGTACTTATGGTCGGTGCCGGGAACATTGGGCTGATTGTTGCGTATCAATTAATGCAGGCTAGAATAAAGGTTGAAGCTATAGTTGAAGCCATGCCCTGCATCGGCGGATACTGGGTTCATGCCAGTAAAATAAGAAGATTAGGCGTTTCTATTTATACTTCCAGCACATTGAAAGAAGTAAGAGGAGAAGAGAAAGTAGAAAGTGCTACCATTTGTAACATTGACAGGAATTTTAGTTTTATTCCACAGACCGAAAAAGAGCTTGATGTTGATACTATTTGTTTGGCGGTAGGTCTTTCTCCTTTGTCTGAATTATTATGGCAGGCCGGATGTAAAATGGAATATATACCCGAGCTTTGTGGATATGTCGCTTTGCGTGATGAAAATATGAGAACCTCCTCTGAAACAATATATATTGCCGGAGATGTTACCGGAATTGAAGAGGCCAGCAGTGCCATGATAGAAGGTCAACTCGCTGGCCTGAATGCTGCTGCCAGTCTTGGCTTTTATCATAAAGAATACCAGCACCTTAATGAGAAATTTAAGAATCAGTTGGCACAGCTGCGCAATAATGCTATAAGTGAAAACATTAACAGAGGAATAAAAAAAGCCTGTACTGGAAAAGGAGGAGCTTATGTCTATTCCTACTGATGGAGTACCTACAAGACAAGAATTAGAGCGGGTTATGCCCCCTGCTGAAATATTGGCAAAGAGACCGGTAGTAGTTGTGGAATGTTTTCAGAATATTCCCTGTGACCCTTGTGCTGCCAGCTGTCCCTCTGGGGCGATTCAGCCATTCGAGGATATAAATGCTCTTCCTGCAGTTGATTATCAGAAATGTACCGGATGTGGCTTATGTATTGCCTCCTGTCCCGGATTGGCTATCTTCGTAGTTGATATGAATTATTTAGATTCAGAGGCATTAATTAAAATTCCCTATGAACTTCTTCCCTTGCCAAAAAAAGAGCAGATTGTTTCAGGGTTAGATCGTGCAGGCTGTAAGGTAGCTGATGTAAAAGTGAAAAAAGTACAAAAAATAAAAAATAAAACAAATATAGTTACCATAATCGCACCCAGGAATTTAGCAATGGTAATTCGCAATATTAAGGTGGAGGATGAATAAATATGGATGATAATACTATTATCTGTCGCTGTGAAGATGTTACCTGGGGAGAGATTAGAAAACAGTTGGATAAAGGTTATACCACATTGGATGAAATCAAGCGTATTACTCGTGCGGGCATGGGTCCCTGTCAGGGTAAAACCTGCAGAAGGATTTTACTGCATGTCATTGCCAGATATTTAAATAAACCAGTTGAAGAGATACAGCTCTCCACATTCCGTCCTCCTACCAAGCCAGTACCACTGGGGGTTCTGGCAGGTGAAAAAAATGATTAAGAGTGCAGATATTGTCATTATTGGGGGTGGAGTACAGGGATGCAGTATTGCCTATAACCTGGCAAAAAGAGGGCAAAGAAATATCGCAATATTGGAAAAAGACACCTGTGCTAATGGTTCATCTGGAAGATGTGGAGCAGGTTTTCGTCAGCAGTTTGGCACTGAAATGAATTGTATTTTAGCCAAAGAAAGCATTAAGATATTAGAACAGTTAAGCGGGGAATTGGATTATGATATAGAATTCAACCAAAAGGGTTACCTGATTCTGGCATATACTGAAAAAGAGGTGCTGCAATTCAAAAAAAATATTCAATTGCAACAAAGCCTTGGAATTGATTCTCGACTGGTCACCCCCCAAGAGGCTAAAGAAATTGTCCCTCCTTTAAATATTAAAGATGTACTGGCTGCAAGTTATTGTCCAAAAGATGGCAACGTGAATCCGCTTTTGACAACATTTGCCTATGCAGAAGCGGCCCAAAGGCTGGGAGTCAGGCTTTACAGGTTTATTGAAGCCCTGGGTATTGAATCTGAAAACAATAAAATAACCGCTGTTGTAACCAACAGAGGAAGAATCTTGACTGATAAGGTAGTTAATGCAGCAGGCGGATATTCCAGAGAGGTTGGAGAAATGGCAGGTTTAGACATACCAGTTTATTCACAAAGACATCAGATACTTGTTACCGAACCGGTTATTCCATTATGGGAATCAATGCTAATGTCCTTTTCCCGTAACTTTTACTTCCAACAGCTTCCACATGGCAGCATAGTAGGTGGTTATGGTGATCCTGAACATGAAAAAAAAGGACATGATATTGGTTCCAACTGGCAATTTGTTACTACTATGGCCCGAAAAATGACCAGCCTGATTCCAACTATAACAGATGTAAGAGTAGTAAGACAATGGGCTGGTTCTTATAATATGAGCCCGGATTCTCAACCTATTTTAGGCGAACATCCCCAATTACAGGGTTTTTACATGTCTCTTGGCTTTAGCGGTCATGGTTTTATGCTGGCACCCATATCAGGTAAGATGCTGGCACAATGTATTTTAGGAGAAGACACGGATTTACCAATTGACAAATTGGATATTGGAAGATTTGCAAGAGGGGAATTAATTTTAGAACCATCAGTAGTTTAATTATATTTTTGTGATATTCAGAAGAGGAGGTAGAGCTTATAGAGAAAAAATATTTAAAATTAGAAAGTTTTCTGAAGTTAAAAATAAAAGGAGGAAATTATGGTAAAGATAAAAAATTTTTTAATAATATTACTCACCTTTGCTTTATGTTTTTCAGTTAATGTATTAGCTCAGGATACTATATTAATTGGATTACAAGGTCCGTTAACAGGCTCAGAAGCAATTGAAGGAGAAATGGCAAAACAATGTGTTGAAACAGCAGCGCTGATGGTTAATGAAAAGGGCGGAGTAATAGACGGAAAAATGATTGAAGTAATTGTGGTTGATGATGAGTGTACACCCAGAGGAGGCTCTCTTGCTGCTCAGAATCTAATATCAAGAGGAGTGGTAGCAGGCATTTCAACTTATGGTTCCTCTGTCACACAACCTGCTTCAGATATTTATGAGGCCCATAAAAAAGTTAATATTGCTTATGGAGCTACAGTTACAGAGTTATCTGAAAGAGGTTTAAAGTATTTCTTCCGGACATGTGGTCGTACTGATACCCAGGGAATGTTCTTTGCAGAGGAAGTTGTGCCTTATTTTGGAGCAGAAAAAGTTGCCATAATGCATGACAATACATCATTTGCTTTGGGTTTAGCAGAAGAAGCCAGGAAATTTCTTTTAGATGCTGGTACTGCTGAACTAGTATATTTTGATGCTATTACTCCTGGTGAATCTGATTACACAGTACCATTGACAAAATTAAGAGAAACTAACCCTGATTTATTCTACTTTACAGGTTATTTTTCTGAAGCAGGATTGATAATCAGGCAGGCCAGAGAAATTGGCATTGATGCTGTTTTTGTGGGAGGAGATGCTGCTATTAATGAAGATTTCATTAGAATTGCTGGATTGGAATACGCCTCCGGTTGTTATATGACTCAGGAAGCTTTAATACAATACTTCACCAATCCAGAAGCTATGGAATTTAAAGAAAGATACCAGGCAGCTTATGGTACTTTACCTTCAAGTCCATGGTCCGTTTATGCTGGTGATGCTTTAATGGTAATTGCAGAAGCAATTGATAAAACCGGTTCCACAGACTCAGATGTTCTCGTTGATTACCTGAAAAACGAAATGGAAGAGTTCCCGAGCATTACCGGGCCAATCGGATTTGATGAAAAAGGAGATCGCATAGGAACAGGAATAAACCTGTATGTAGTTAATGATGATGGTAATTACGCCATAGTCGAAAGATAAAATCTATTATTTGAGGTAGAGGTTAATGAAATTAATTATTGAACAGCTTTTAAATGGGTTAACGATAGGTTCTTTTTATGCCCTGATTGCCTTAGGGTATTCGATGGTTTATGGTGTAATGAAATTGATTAACTTTGCCCATGGTGATTTATTTGCCCTGGGGTCATACCTTGGATATACTTTATTAGTTATGGGGACTGCTTATATAACCTCTATCTTTGGTTTATGGGGTGGATTGATTGCGGCTATGCTAGTAGCCGCAATCGGTACCGGTATCATGGGAATTGTTGTTGAAAGGTTAGCCTATCGGCCAATCTATCCAGCTGGCAGATTACCGGCAGTTGTTTCAGCATTAGGGGTGTCAATTTTTTTACAGAATGCCATAATGGTTATCTGGGGAGCTCGCCCACAAGCATATATTTCAAATGTTATTCCAAGTCATATTTTAAATATTGGTGGCTTGAGAATTAATGTTTTACAGATAATTATTTTGCTTTTATCTTTTTTGTTAATGGGAATTTTGTATTATATTATCCAAAAAACTACCTTTGGTGCTGCTATCAGGGCTTGTGCACTAGATAGAGAAACAGCTGCTTTGATGGGAATAAATATTAATTTAATCATATTCTTTATCTTTGCCCTTGGTCCGGCATTGGGGGGCACAGCGGGTGTAATGGTAGGTGTTTATTATCGAAGAATAAGTTTTATCATGGGCTGGAATTACGGACTAAAGGCTTTCACAGCTACTATCTTAGGTGGAATTGGAAATATCCCTGGTGCAATGATTGGGGGACTTATTTTGGGAATTTTAGAAATGCTTGGTTCCACCTATATTTCAACTGCCTATAAAGACGTCTTTGTTTTTTTAGTATTGATACTTGTGTTAATTTTTAGACCAAGAGGAATTCTTGGCGAAAAAGTAGCTGAGAAGGTGTAAGGTGATATAATGAATGGGAAAAACAGAATCGAGCAAGAAAATAAGATTAGTGGAAAAAATAAATTGTTTGTTATGATTGTAGTTTTAGCTTTTTTATTTTTTCCTGTTATTATTAAAAATAACTATATTATTGATGTTGCCTTTTTCTTTGGCATTTATACACTATTAGGATTAAGTTTAAACGTCGTATTAGGCGAAGTAGGGTTGTTTGATTTAGGTCATATGGGATTTGCGGCTATTGGCGCCTATACAACTGCTATTTTAAATACCAGTTTTGGAATACCGGTATTGCTCCTATTGCCAGTTAGTGCTATTGCCGCAGGTATTTTTGCCTACCTGGTTTGTTCTCCTATTATTCATCTTCGGGGAGATTATTTGTGCATTGTAACCATTGGTATGGGAGAAATTATTCGCTTAACTTTAATTAATAACCCTTTTGGCATTACTGGGGGTCCTAATGGTGTTTTTGGTATTTGTTTTCCATCAATAGGTAATTTATTGGTTATCAACAATTGTTTTAAATTTTATTATTATATCTGGGTTATTGTTGGATTGACTGTTATTGCCCTGATAAGATTACAGGAATCCAGAATTGGCAGGGCATGGAATTGTATCAGGGAAGACGTTATTGCTGCCGAGGCAACTGGTATTGATGTTAGATATTATAAATTGCTTGCTTTTGTTATTGGTGCCGCTTTGGCTGGTGTAGCCGGGAGTATTTATGCTACTAAACTTTTAATTGTTTCTCCTGACAGCTTTACTTTTATGGAATCATGCCTGTTGTTTTGTATTGTTTTGATTGGAGGTATGGGCTCTATTCCCGGTATATTTATCGGTGCCGCAGCAATATCATTGTTCCCAGAAGTATTTCAGGCTTTCGCTCAATATCGTATGTTGATATTTGGTGCTGTAATGGTATTAATGATGATGTTCCGACCTGGCGGTGCCTGGCCCAGACAGAGAGGAAAGCTGCAAACCGAATCAATGCTAATTAAAGCAGGAAAGAGTGAGATATGATATCAGGAAAAACATTAGAAAAAGAAAAGAATATAAATAGAGTTACTGATGAAGTAGTGCTAAAAACAGATAAGTTAACAAAGCGATTTGGTGGGCTTGTTGCTGTTAACCAGCTCGATTTAACAGTAAAAAAAGGTAAAATAAGCAGTATTATAGGTCCAAACGGTGCTGGAAAAACAACCGTTTTTAATGTTATTACCGGCATTTATAAGCCGGATGGTGGACAATATTATTTTAAGGGAGAAAAAATATCCGGCTTGAAGCCACATCAGATACTTGCTAAGGGAATAGCACGAACATTTCAAAATATCAGACTTTTTAAAGATATGACCTGCCTGGAAAATGTAATGTCCGGACAACATGCACGCAGTCAGTCAGGAGTATGGCCATCTATTTTCCTATTACCGTCTCAAACCAGAGAAGAAAGAAAAATACAAGAAGTAGCTGAGGGAAGATTAGAACAGGTGGGACTGGGTCAGTATAAGTATGAGCTGGCAAAGAATATTGCTTATGGTAATCAAAGATTATTAGAAATTGCCAGGGCACTGGCCAGCAATCCGGACCTTTTGATACTTGATGAGCCAAGTAGCGGCTTAAATGATAAAGAGTCAGAAGATTTGATGAACTTCTTGAACGAAATCATTAAAGAAGACTTAACAATTTTACTGATTGAGCATGATATGAATGTTGTAATGGGTATTTCTGATTGGGTTACAGTTATGGATGAAGGTAAAAAGATTGCTGAAGGAAAACCTGAAGAGGTTTATAGTAACCCTGTTGTAATTGAAGCATATCTGGGAAGAGAAGAAGAGGAGGATATGTGATTTGGTAGAGAACTTATTGAAAATCAATAATCTGCATATTTATTATGGTTCAGTCCAGGCCTTGAAAGGAATTTCCCTTGATGTTGCAAAAGGAGAAATTGTAAGTGTTTTAGGTGCTAATGGTGCAGGGAAAAGTACATTGCTCAGGGCTATTTCCGGTTTGATTCCTGTTCATGATGGTGAAGTGTTATTTAAAAATATATCTTTAAAGAAAAGAGAAGCTTATAAAATAGTTATTGATGGTATTTCTCATGTGCCCGAAGGAAGGCATGTTTTTGCTACCCTAACTGTTGAAGAAAATCTGAATTTAGGTGCCTTTAACCGTAGAGGTGATCAAAAACTAGTAACAGAGAGAAAAGAACGGGCTTATGATTTGTTCCCCATATTAAAAAAGAGAAAAGAGCAATTGGCGGGTACACTTTCAGGTGGAGAGCAGCAGATGCTTGCTATAGGCAGGGGATTGATGAGTGACCCGGAATTGTTGCTTTTGGATGAACCGTCTTTAGGACTAGCTCCCCTGCTGGTAAAGCAGATATTTAAAATTATAAAGGAGATAAATGAACAGGGAGTTGCTATTTTGCTTGTAGAGCAAAATGCACGTAAAGCCCTGGCTGTATCGCAGCGTGCTTATGTATTGGAAACAGGCAATATAACTATCAGCGGACTCTCTTCAGAATTGAAAAATGATAAAAAAGTTCAGGAAGCATATTTAGGCGGAAGTGCCATCAAGAAACAAAAAAGCCAAATTACTTGATTTTAATAAACTTGACTATTTCAACTATTTTTAAGAATATTAAACTTTCTAAAAAATCTCGTCTTTAGCGTATTGTAAGAATCTCCAGTGTTTTTTAGCCAATGGTTTTTATTTATTTTTTATTTAATTGAAAAAAAATTTCTTTTTTGTTATATTATATGAAAGCTTACAAATCTAATATTTTTATAGGGTTTATAAAATTATGGAGAAAAAAAACAAGGAAGATAAGAAATTAACAACAATTTTTGATGCTGAATTGGTAGAATTAAGAGATAATTTAATTAAAATGTCAGAAATGGTGAGAGATTCTTTAGGCCAAGCTATACAATCATTAATAAACCAGGATAGGCAATTAGCTCAAGAAGTTATTGATAATGATGAAAAAGTGGACAGAATGGAATTAGATATTGAAGAGCAATGTTTGCAATTGATTGCTCTAAAACACCCTGTTTCTAAAAAATTAAGAGTAATCACCTGCGCTATGAAGGCAATTTCTGATTTGGAAAGGGTAGGAGACCGGGCAGCTAATATTGCCGGAGCCAGTCAGTATCTATCTTCAAAGCCAATGGTCAAGCCATTGGTAGATATTCCCAGAATGGCAGAAATAACCAAGGAGATGTTAAAGGATAGTCTGGAAGCCTACCTAAGGGGAAATGTTGAATTGGCGAAATCTGTTTGGGAAAAAGATAAACTGGTTGACCAATTAAATCAGCAAATTTTTCGTGAACTGCTTACTTTTATGTTAGAAGATCCTCATACTATCAGTCGGGCTATACATTTAATTTTTATCTCAGATAATTTAGAAAGAATAGGAGATCATGCAGGAAACCTGGCTGAAAGAGTCATTTATATAGTAGATGGGCAAAGAATTAAGGAAAAGTTTGAGTAAAGAGAAAAAGAAAGTTAGGTTTATTTATGTATTTTTTAATTAATGCTATTAATATAGTTTTTAGAATTTATAGTTATCTAATATTAGCGAGAATATTTATATCCTGGTTACCAGTTGATAGGACAAATCCTATTATAAGATTTATATATAAAGTTACTGAGCCGATACTGGCCCCATTTCGTATTATTTTGCCTTTGGGGGGAATGGGAATTGATTTATCCCCCATTATTGTGTTTTTTTTACTAAACCTATTGCGAACATCACTTATAAGGTTAATTTTAAATTTATTTTATTAAATAATAGGAAATAATTACATTTAAACGCATAGTATAAAGCCAATAGAAGGAGGGCGATTAATGAAAATTACCCCTATGGATATTGAACAACAACAGTTTAATAGATCCTTCAGAGGATATAACGAGGAAGAAGTTGATGATTTTTTAGATCGCATTGCCAAAGATTACGAAGAAGTGCTCAATGAAAATGTAAAGCTAAAAGAGGAGGTAGAAAGACTCCAATCCAGGGTGGAAGAATATTCAAAAATGGACGAAACCCTTAGAAGTGCACTGGTAAATGCTCAACAAAGTGCTTCCAATATCAAAGAAAACGTTCAAAAAGAATCTCAGGTGATGATAGATAATGCAAAAATTGAGGCTGAGAGAATAAAGCAGCAGGCAAAACAAGAAATTTATGATATAAACAACGAGATTGAATCTCTAAAGAAAAGAAAATATCTACTTCTGGAGAAGCTAAAAAATACTTTAAAGATTCATATCAGGATGCTTGATGAAGAAATGGTAGAAGAACCTGAAAAGACAGAGACAAGCGATATTCAAGATAAAGCGATAGAAGATATTAAAATGAAAATAAATCCGAATAATGAAAAGAGTAGCTGGGATAATCTTGGAAATATACAGAACCAGGATAATAAATGGAAAGAAAATTTATAGTTTTTGATTATCACAATTTTATGTTTTCGTTGACTCTTTTTAAAAAGAATGATAATATTTTTTATCAAAAATAAATAGATTAAGTATGTATTTTTATTATGCAAAAGATAAGAGGAAGAGTAGGTTGTGTAAATACTGAAAATCACCTCTTTAATTTTTGGCTGAAGCAATGATATTAAGCCAAAACGGTTGTACCGATAATACTGAATATGAATAATATATATTTATATTTTTCATGAAGGTTATTATATCTTGGTTTACAAAGACAATGATAACATATAAAGGTGGTACCGCAGGAAATCAAACCTCTTGCCCTTTTACTGGCAAGGGGTTTTTATTTTAATATGATAATTGCAAGATAAAGGGAGAGAAGACATGGATTTTAAAGAAACACTTAATTTACCAAAAACTAATTTTTCAATGAAGGCTAATTTGCCAAAAGAAGAGCCTAAAATGCTTGAATTCTGGCGAAATATGGCATTAGACAAAAAATTGCTAAATAAGTATCGTAATAATGAAAAATTTATCCTGCACGATGGGCCACCTTATGCTAATGGCAACATACATATTGGGACAGCTTATAATAAAATACTTAAAGATATTATTCCAAAATACAGATGGATGAAGGGGTATAATGCTTATTATGTTCCTGGCTGGGATACTCATGGCATGCCTATTGAGCACAAAGTAAGCCATGAGCTTAATGTTACCCTGCATGATATTGATCCTGTGTTGTTGAGAAAAAAATGCCAGAAATATGCAGAAAAATATATCGATATTCAAAGAGAAGAATTCAAAAGATTAGGGGTTACTGCCGATTGGGAAAATCCATACCTGACCTTTTTACCGGAGTACGAAGAAAAACAGGTTGATGTTTTTGGTAAAATGTATCAACGCGGTTACATCTACAAAGGATTAAAGCCTGTTTTGTGGTGCCCTTCCTGTGAAACAGCCTTAGCTGCTGCTGAAATAGAATATAGTGATGAAGAAAGTGATTCTATTTATGTAAAATTTAAAGTTGTTGATGATATTGATTCAGTTTTCCCTGAGGCGAAAAAGGGAAAAACCTATATAGTTATATGGACAACAACTCCCTGGACTATACCTGGGAATTTTGCTATTACTTTCAACCCTGATTATAAATATAGCCTGGTAAAGGCCGGTCAAGATTACCTTATCATGGCTTCAGAATTAGTAGAACAGGTTATGAAAAAATCTGGTATCGAAAAATATCAGATTATTGCAGAAAAGAAAGGTAACTTGTTTGAAGGTATTAAAACCAGGCATCCTTTGTTAGAGAGAGATTCTGTGATTATTCTGGGTAAGCATGTTACACTGGAAGAGGGTTCAGGCTGTGTTCACACCGCACCCGGCCATGGGCAGGAAGACTATGAAATTGGAATCAAGTATAATTTACCAATTATCTCTACCCTGGATAGCAAGGGCAGCATGAATGAGAATTCGGGTCCTTTTAATGGACTTGATTATAAAGAAGCAAATAAAAAGGTAATAGAGGAACTGCAGGGCAAGGGTTACCTGTTAGGAAAAGGGAAAATATTACATTCTTATCCCCATTGCTGGCGTTGCAAAAAACCAGTTTTGTTCAGAGCCACCGAGCAATGGTTTGTATCAGTGGACAAGTTTAGAGATAAAGCAATACAGGCTATTAATCAGGTGAAATGGGTTCCAAGCTGGGGTAAAGATAAGATTTATAGCATGGTAGAAGAAAGGACCGATTGGTGTATTTCCAGGCAAAGGGTTTGGGGAGTGCCTATACCTGCTTTTTATTGCAAAAATTGTAAAGAAATTGTCATAACACCCCAAACAATCGATGTCATCAAAAAATTATTTAGAGAAAAGGGCTCTAATGCCTGGTTTGCAATGACTGCTGAAGAAATATTGCCAAAAGACTTTCAATGCCCTCATTGCCAGGGGACTGAATTCGAAAAAGAATCAGACATTATGGATGTCTGGTTTGACTCAGGTTGCAGTCATGCAGCAGTATTAAGAGGCAGAGAAGACTTGCATTGGCCCTGTGAATTATATTTAGAAGGAACTGACCAGCACCGTGGGTGGTTCCAGACTTCCTTATTAACATCAGTTGCCAGTTTCGATCAGGCTCCTTATAAATCAGTTTTGACTCATGGTTTTATCGTGGATGAAGAAGGTCGAAAAATGTCAAAATCGATTGGAAATGTCATCCCACCACAGGAAGTAATTGATGAGTATGGAGCAGATATTTTAAGGCTATGGGTTGCATCTTCTGATTATAGAAGAGATGTTCGCATATCAAAGAAAATATTAAAACAATTGGTCGAGATTTATAGAAAGATAAGAAATACCTCACGATTTATATTGGGGAATCTCTATGATTTTAATTCAGACATCAATAATGTACCTTATGATAAACTGGCAGAGATTGATAAGCTGATATTAAGTCAATTCCAGGATTTAGTAAAAAGAACTACCAGCAATTACGATAATTATGAATTCCACACCCTTTATCATGATATACACAATTTTTGCACACTCAATTTAAGTTCATTTTATCTTGATATAATAAAAGATAGGCTTTATGTGTTAAATGCTGATTCTTTGCAAAGAAGGGCTGCACAAACAGTACTTTATAGGATTATAAGTGAGCTAACACAATTAATTGCCCCGGTATTAAGTTTTACTGCCGAGGAAATATGGCAAAGTTTAAACAGCTCCAACCAGAAAGAAGAGAGTATTTTTCTATCAGAATGGCCAAAATTAGACCAGCAGTTAGTAAGAAAAGATACTGAAGAGAAGTGGAGCAAACTTTTATCTATCAGAAAAGATGTTTTAAAGGCATTGGAAATATCCAGGAAAGAAGGTCAAATTGGCAATGCTCTTCAGGCGCAGGTAGATATCTATACAGAGGACGAAAATACCTTTAATTATTTGAAAAAATTTAAGGAACAATTAGAAATTATTTTTATAGTTTCTAAGGTAAACTTGTACAACCATAATAATTTCAATAAAAATGATAATGTTTTTAGTGCAGAGGAAGTCCCTGAACTTTCAGTGGTAATAAAGAAAGCTCCCGGACAAAAATGTGAAAGATGCTGGTGTTATTCCGAAACAGTTGGAGCTGATAGCCAGTATTCTACAATTTGTCAGAAATGTGTTAATGTATTAAGAGAAGCAAAGCACTGAAGAGATAATCAGTGAATTATATTTAGATTACAATTATATATAGCAACTAAAAGATGGTGGATACTAAATGCGTTTTTTGATAGGAGTTTTCCTGGTAATTTTTACTGACCAGATTAGTAAAATATGGGTCCAGAATAATGTTAATTTGATGGAGTCCATACCGATAATAAAAGGTATTTTCCATATAACATATATCCAGAATCCATATTCAGCATTTGGCTTGTTAAAATTACATAATAATATATTTATAATTGTTGCCTTATTGGTCATTCTGGTTATAATATTCTTACTGCGAAATAAATTAAACGAGACAAATAAGCTTGTTTTTTTTGCCTTTATTTTTATTTTAGGTGGTTCAATGGGAAATATGATTGACCGTCTGCGGGTTGGCAGTGTAATTGATTTTTTAGATTTTCGGATATGGCCTATTTTCAATATTGCTGATTCAGCCATAAATATTGGACTACTTTTTTTGCTAATTCATTTTTTGTTCAAGAAAGAAGAAGAAAAACAAGAAGATAGACTTAAAGATTAAAGAATAAATAACCAGGAAATATTATAAATTTTATATTAACAGGGACAAATTTTGAATTTTCAAAATAATTTTGTCGAAATAGAATATTCGGGACAGGGAGATACCAGGATTGATGTTTTTTTATCCAGGGAAAAGGAACATAACTTATCGAGAAGCAGGATTAAAGAGCTGATAACCAATGGCAATATTGTTGTAAATGGCAAAAAGGTAAAACCCAGCTATATATTAAAGCCCGGTGAAAAAATACTGATAGAAATTCTTCCCAAAAAAGACTTACCTCTTACAGCTGAAAATATTCCGCTTGATATATATTATGAAGATGACCACATGATGGTTATTAATAAAAAGGCTGGTATGATTGTTCATCCTGCTGGCAAAGTAAGAAATGGCACTATGGTTAATGCCATTTTGTATCATTGTCAGGGGAATTTACCAAGTATTAATGGAGTTAATCGACCTGGTATCGTTCATCGTCTGGACAAAGAAACATCAGGTTTGATGATGATTGCAAAGACTGACCTGGCTCACCATGATTTAACAAAACAGATAAAGGATAGAACAATTGTAAAAAAATACCTGGCATTAGTGCATGGTGTCGTAAAAGACGAAGCAGGGTATATTGACGCTCCTATTGGCAGAGACCAGAAATATGGGAATAAAATGGCAGTAACAGACATAGCCAGTCGAGAAGCCAGTACTTACTTTGAGGTTATCAGGTTGTTCGAATCTTTTAGCCTGTTGTTAGTCAGGCTACATACTGGTCGCACTCATCAAATCAGAGTTCATTTAAAGTTTATTGGTCATCCAGTAGTTGGTGACAGTTTATATGGATATCGGAAGAAACAAAATCAATCCCTCCTGATACAAAGACAGGCTTTGCATTCCCATTATCTGCAGTTTGTACATCCTGTAAACCGTAACATAATGAGTTTTACCTCGATTTTGCCAGAAGATATAACAGAACAGTTAGAAGCGTTATGCCTTTTTAAAGATTAACTAATTGACATTCTGTTTATATCTTTTTTAATCTCATCATAATCTATTACTACTGTTATTGTTTTTTCATTTGAATAGATTACTTTTCCTGGTTTTGCATCTCGTGGTTTTTTTACATATTTCCTTTGTGTATAAATAATAATGGCGTTTTCTTTATTTTTTGTTTTGCTGAAATATCCCGCTAACCGGGCAGCAAAAAGCATAGTTAGATAAGGTGGGTTATCTATATTTTTATGATTTTTTATGATTACATGACTGCCAGGCTTTGTTAAGTTATGTAACCAAAAATCATTTCCAGATGATAGGTGTCTTAAAATAAATTCATTTTGCTTATTATTTTTACCTGCCAGAATAGTCCATCCTTCCGGTGAAATGAATTTGTTTATCAAAGGAGTATGTTCTGCTTTTCTTTTACTTTTAGCATCTTTTTCTTTTTTTATGTAATTAAGTTTAACCAGTTTATCATACAATGAAGACAATGTTTCCAGGGAGTTCGGATTTTTGGTTAATTTTAGTTGAAGTTGTTTTAAGAGCAGCAAAGATTCATTGTTAGCTATTATTTGTGTTTTTATAATTTCTTTATTCTGTTGTAATTTTTTATATTTTTTAAAAAGATTTTTAGCATTCTGGGTTGGAGTAAGTTCAGGATTTAGCTTGATAATAATTTTCTCTTGCTTATCATCGGTATAATCAACAACTTTTATTATTTTACTTCCCGGTTTAATGTTCCATAAATTTGCCTTGATTAGTTCACCCTTTTTTCTGTATTCATAGCTTTTTTCTATTTCTTTTTCTCTATGCAATAATGTCTGTTCCTTTTCTATAAATTTATCGATGTTTTTTTTAAGTACCCTGTTAATTGAGTAGTATAATTTCTGCTTTTTATCCTTTTCTTTTAATTTGTTAAACACAAATTCCAGGCAGTGTGAAGTTTTTTCAAATTTAATTTTCAATGAATTATGGGTTTCTATTGGATATAATAATGAATAATCAACTACCTGGCCTGTTGTACTGTCAATTACTGCAACTGGTGAAAGCCTATTATCTGTAACATTTTTTTTCACCTCAGAAAGTTTTTTCCAAAGCAGGGAAAATTCCTTATTACTATTTAAATCAAATTTTTGCTCCAGGGCGAAATTCATAAATAATATAATTTCTTTAGCTGTTTTTATCCCAATTCCATAAAAATAATTTAAAAAGAATTGCCATAAGTATTTAATGTCATTTCTTTTTTTTGCCTTGTCTATGATACCTATAAAATCAGTTTTATTTATAGTCAAGGGATTATACTTTTCCTGTCCTGGCGGAAAGATATAGTTGACACCAGGCTTTATTTCTCTATACCTGTTTACTTCAAATCCGACTTGCTTTATAGATGATTTAATAATGTTATTTTTGTCTATCAGGATAGCATTGCTGTGTTTTCCCATAAATTCAATTATTAGTTGATATTGTTCTGGAGAGCCGAATTTATGGTAAGGTTGGATAATAAGGCTGATGATACGGTCAAAATTATAATGTTTAATATCTAATAATAATCCTCCTTTGACCCAGTTCTGCAGATGGTTAAAAAATAATGAGGAAAAGCTTTCAGATGGAGGAGGGGCATCACTAAGAAAAAATGCCATTCTGTCTGGTCTTAATGAAAAAAACAATTTACCAGTAAAATCATTATTTTTTAAAATCAGCAATACTTCATATTTATTTAGCTGATATATATCAAATATTTTTGCTGGAACCAGGTTTTTCTTGATTTCGGAAATAACAGATGATAATGCAATGCTGTCTAATTTCATTTTTTACCTTTGCTTGGTTTTAAAAAATTTCCACAGGTCATTTATAATATATTTCATTCCAATGGTCAAGTTTATTTAACTATAACTAATAACCCTTTAGTTTACAACTGGTATTATGCAACATAATCAGATATAATTAATGTTCTGAAGAATATGCTACAAGGTTAATTTTAGTATAATAAAACAATGATATAATGATTGTTTGACAGGGACCAGGTAATTACCTAAAATGATGGTAAAATTATATTTTGAAAGGAGAGATATTTGGCTAAAAGCATGACCGGCTTTGGAATGGGAGAAGCAGTGGTAAATGGCATTTCCTCCAAAGTAGAAATAAAATCAGTAAATAATCGGTATTGTGATATTAAAGCGAGAATGCCTATTCAATCTTTAGCAGTTCTGCAGAGAATAGAAAACATTATACAGCATAGAATTAGCAGGGGTAGTATAAATGTACTGATAAAATTAGATAAATGTAATGATGATATCAGTAATATAAGACTTAACGAAGAATTACTAAATTCATATTTAGAATCTTTAAATAGATTAAAAGAAATTGCAAAAATACAGGATAAAATAAGCCTGGAATCACTGCTCAGGTTTAAAGAAATCTTCGAATTTATTAAAGAAGATGAAAATGAAGATTTATGGAAATCAATTGAGATTTCTTTAAAAGAAGCCCTGGATAACCTCGTTAAGAGCAGAGAAGCAGAAGGTGAAAAGCTTGTTGCTGATATTTTAAAAAGAATTGCTCGGATGAAAGATATTATCACACAAATTGACAAGGATAAAGACCAGTGTGTGCAAGATTATCAGGAAAAATTAAAAAACAAGGTCCAACAAATTGGGGGTGATCTTTCTCTTGATAATGGGAGATTGGAAATGGAGATTTCGATTTTGGCCCAGAGGAGTGATATCTCTGAAGAGATAACAAGGCTTAAATGCCATTTTGGCCAATTAAAAAGGATTATGCAAAATGTAACTCCTATTGGCAGAAAAATTGAATTTTATACCCAGGAAATCGGGAGAGAAGTTAATACTATTGGTGCCAAATCAAACCATAAAAGCATATCATCGAAAATTATCAAATTAAAAGACGAATTAGAGAAAGTAAAAGAACAATCAAGAAATATTGAATAAATTAGGAGATATTTTATGAATTTATTTATGATGAATATAGGTTTTGGGAATTTCGTTAATTCAAATAGGGTCATTGCGATATTAGATCCTGATTCTGCACCTATGAAAAGACTAAGAGAAGAATCAAAACAGGCAAAAAGATTAGTAAACGCTACCTATGGCAGAAGGACCCGTTCTGTATTGATAACAGATAGCAATCAGATTATATTATCTGCATTACAACCCGAGACTATTATTAACAGACTGACAAGTTATCAGAAGAAAGAAAATACCCAATAAATAAAAATGGACAAAAAAAATGGGAAAAAATAATTATAAGGGACGGTTATTTGTTATATCTGGACCTTCCGGTGTAGGAAAAGGAACTCTCAGGAAAGAATTATTTAGATGTGTTCCTGACCTGCATTATTCCGTATCGGTAACAACCAGAAAACCCAGAAAAAATGAAGAAGAGGGCAGGGATTATTTTTTTGTTAATAAAGAAACTTTTAAGCAATATATCGAAGATTGCAAGTTTGCTGAATGGGCATTGGTGCACGGAGACTATAAAGGTACACTTTTGTCGACACTTGACGAGAGTCTTGGTGACGGGATGGATCTTGTTTTAGAAATTGATGTCCAGGGAGCTTTGAAGCTGAAAAAAAAGTTTTCCGATGCTATATTCATTTTTATTGCTCCACCTTCCTGGGAGCAACTGGAGGACAGGTTGAGAGGTAGAAAGACAGAAAGAGAGGAAGATTTAAAAAAAAGACTCCAAGATGCCCATAATGAATTAAAAGAAATAATGCATTATGATTACTTGATAATTAATAATCATTTTGCGAAAGCGCTGGAGGAATTAAAATCTATTATTATCAGCGAACGATGTAAAATCAAAAAACAAAAAGCAAAATATTCTCTATGATTCTCCTGAATCGATATCTGCTATCATGGAATGTCTTGTTATAAAAAGAAGCAAGTAACAAGTAATAAGATTAATTATATTATATTATTATGAAAGAATATTGGTAAATCTATGAGAGAAAATGGAAATACAAGAATAAAAATTGCTCTTGGTATTACCGGAGGGATAGCTGCTTATAAGAGTGCAGAATTAGTAAGATTATTTAAAAAAGAAGGTTTTGAAGTCAAGGTAATGTTGACCAAAAATGCTATGCATTTTATTACCCCGCTTACCCTTGCTGTTTTATCTGAGAATAAGGTATATACAAATCTCTTTCCTGAGAACGAAGAGGAGGAGGAAATCAGGCACATCTCTTTAGCCCGCTGGGCTGATTTTATCGTTATAGCCCCTGCTACTGCAAATATAGTTGCTAAAATTGCAAATGGGTTGGCAGATGACTTGATTACTACTACTGTATTGGCTTTTAAAAGGAAAACAATTTTTGCACCATCTATGAACAGTGCAATGATTAGCAATCCTATCTATCAGAACAATGTCAAAAAGCTATTAAAGCAGAATTATTTTTTTGTTGAAACCGATAAAGGGAATTTAGCCTGTGGAGAATATGGAGATGGACGAATGGCTAAACCAATCGATATTCTTGATGCAGTAAAAGGTCTGATTAGTAAAGCTTATTCATTAAAAGGCAAAAAGATTCTGATTACCGCTTCTGCTACAAGAGAACCTATTGATGAGGTACGATTTATTTCAAATCGTTCAACCGGTAAAATGGGTTTTTCTCTGGCTGTAGCTGCAAGAAATAGAGGGGCTGAGGTGGTATTAATTACCGGTCCCACCTGTTTGCAGGAACCTTACGGGGTTAAAATTATACATGTTACTACCGCCCAGGAAATGAGAGACGAAGTGATGTCTAATTTTGAAGACTCAGATGTTTTCATTTCTTCGGCTGCAGTGTCTGATTTTAGACCTGCGCAAAAGTTTATAGGGAAAATAAAGAAAAAAGAACAAAATAACTTACATCTGGAGCTGGAAAAAAATATTGATATCTTGAAAGAAGCCGGAGAAAAAAAGACGAAACAAATATTGGTAGGATTTGCTGCCGAGGTTGAAAGCTTAAAGAAACATGCTTTAGAAAAATTAAAATCTAAGAACCTGGATTATATTGTCGCTAATGATATAAGCAGGAAAGACAGTGGTTTTGAAGTTGAAACCAATAAGGTGTTGATTATTGATAAAAAGGGGAAAAAGAAAGATTTACCACTTATGTCAAAATATCAATTAGCAGGCTATATTCTTGATAATATGCAGCGTAATCTTCCAGGTCTTGATAATGGTAATTCGCTATAATGAATAGAAAAATCGTTGCGGAAGTAATCCCACTAAAAATCAATACTAATAAGGGGTTTCATTATCTTATTCCTCCTGAGATGGCAGAAATAGCTGATATTGGTAAGAGAGTGCAAGTACCTTTTAGAAATAAAAAGATTATTGGCATTATTTCAAAAATAATTTCTGAGGCAAATGTTAAACGTCTGAAAGAAATCGAAGAAATTATTGACCCTATTCCAATATTATCTCCGGAAATAATCAGGTTAATTGACTGGATTTCCAAGTATTATTTAGGCTCCATCGGTACGCTAATTAGCCATATTATACCTACCCAGGTATCCCGAAAAAAAGTTGATAGTTTTCTGGAAGTTGCAGAAAGAATAAAAGTTCATAGTGTCGGGAATTACCAGCAGCAATTGTTCAAATTTAATAACAATCTTTCTGAATATATAGATAATATCCCAAAGACAATTCTTTTTCATTATAAAAATTATAAAGTAAGAAACCGTTATTATGAGAGATGTATTAGAAAGACTTTGCAGCAGGGGAAGCAGGTTTTGCTTCTGGTGCCGGAGCAACATTCCTGTATTCAGCTGAAGAAAAATATTTTAAAAAAATATAATGATAAATCAGGGATATTTGATAAGAAAGTCAATCAAACCCAAAAATACCTTCGTTTTCTTCAGGTAGCAAGAGGTGATATTAAAGTTGTAATTGGAACAAGGTCCAATATCTTTCTTCCTTTTCCAAATCTGGGATTAATTATCGTAGAACAAGAGAATTCATTATTATATAAAGAAGAAAGAATGCCCCGGTATAACGCCCGGGATGTTGCCTTAAGAAGGGGAAAATTATGCAAATCTAAGGTTATATTGGGAAGTTTTGCTCCATCTCTGGAAAGTTATCAGGATGCAGTTAAACAAAAATATATTTTAAAAAGTGAAAGGTATCTGCTCAATTCTTGTTTGAATTACCCTGAAATACAGATTGTTAATATGGAGAAAGAAAAATCATTTCAAAAAACAATTAGCTTCCAGTTGCAACAAAAGATTGTTCAATGTTTTAAAAAAGGTGAAAAAGTTTTACTTTTTCACAATAGGCGTGGATTTGCTGGTTATATGATTTGTTCTCAATGTGGTCATGTGATAAGATGCCCTGAATGTAACCATCTGTTAGCTTGCCATCTTGAAGGAGACATCAAACATATTGTTTGTCATAAATGTGGTATAAAAGTAAAAATGGAGAAAAATTGTCCTGAATGCGGTAATGGAAAAATCAAACCCTTGGGCTTCGGGACACAGCATGTGGAAATATTTATTAAGAGAATGTTTCCCGGCGCTGTTGTGGAACGATTAGATATTGATATTGCTCCCAGGGTTAATAATCAAAAGAAAATAATAAGTAAATTTAACCAGGGAAAAATTGATATTTTAATAGGAACACAACTTATCTTCCGAGAGCTGGATTTCCAAAACGTTGGTCTGGTAGGGGTCATTTTAGCAGATTGTCTGTTAAATTTACCGGATTATAAATCAGCTGAATTATCCTTCCAGCTTTTTTATCAATTAGCTTTGAATTTAATAACAAAGAAAGAATTAAAGAGTTTAATAATTCAAACATTTCAACCTGAACACCATAGCTTGCTGGCTTTAACAAAAATGGATTACAGGTTATTTTTTGAAAAAGAAAAAATGATAAGGGAGGAACTTGATTATCCTCCACTTGCTAAATTGATTAAAATAGAATTTATTGGTAAAAAAAGGGAAAGTGTCAAAAAAAGTGCTATTGATTTTATAAATTATATGCACAGGACAAATTTAATATCTAAATATGATTTGGGCTTGCAATTAAAACAGGAAAACCTTATTATTATGCGGGAGAAGGATAAGAACAAGGTTCAATATATACTTAAGCTCAATACAGAAAACCATAATATAGATAATTTAAAAAGAGGGCTATCTCAATATATTTCAAAATTTAAATCAAATGATGTAAAATTAATAATTGATGTAAATCCAGTGAAAGTATATTAGGAGGAGAAAAGAATGGCAATATTAAAATTACACAAATATGGCTCCCCTATATTAAGGGAAAAGGCTATACCGGTTGCCAGGGTGGATGACGAGATTAGAGAGCTCGCCGAAAATATGATTGAAACTATGTATGCTGAGGGAGGAGTTGGATTGGCTGCACCACAGGTAGGTATCTCTAAAAAAATAATTGTTATTGATACTGAAGAACAAGGAGTGATTGTGTTAGTCAATCCTGAGATTGTTAAACGCGAAGGTAAAACAAAAGAAGAGGAAGGTTGTTTGAGTGTTCCAGGTATTTATTCTCCGGTTAAAAGATCTTATTCTATTACTGTGGAAGCCCTGGATTTGGAAGAAAAGAAGATAAGGATTACCCAGGAAGGTTTTTTAGCCATTGCCTTGCAGCATGAAATAGATCATTTGGAAGGGTACTTATTTATAGATAGATTGAGTCCGGCTAAGAGACTTCTGATTAAGGAACAGTTAAGAGAGATTGAGAAAACAGTTTAGGGTTTAAAGGAGGTCATGTTTTGCGAATAATTTTTGTAGGTACTTCTTCTTTCGGTATTCCAGTCTTGAAAAAGATTATTTCTTTAAGAGAAGATATTGTCGCAATTATCACTCAACCGGATCGGCCGGCGGGAAGAGGAAAAAGAATCACAGCGTCCCCGATTAAAGAAGTAGCCCTGGAGCATGGTTTAAATATCTTTCAACCAGATAGTATTAATTCTGAAGAATCAATACAAAAAATAAAAGACTATAAACCAGATTTAATTGTCTTAATAGCCTATGGACAAATACTTTCCAAGGATGTATTAAAAATACCGATTAATGGTTGTTTAAATGTTCACCCATCTTTATTACCCCATTATAAGGGTTCTGCACCTATTCAATGGACTATTATTAAGGGTGAGAAAGAAACAGGCATTAGCTTTTTATTTATGAATGAGAAAATTGATGCCGGTGATATTATATTGCAAAAAAAGATAAAGATATTACCAGGAGAGAATTGTCAGCAATTAAGTACAAGGCTTGCAGAAGAAAGTGCTAAAATGATGCCAGAGGTTCTCGATAATATTAAGAAAGGCAATTATAAGGAAATACCTCAACCAGAGGGAAGGTTCTTCTATGCCAGGAAAATAGGTAAAACTGATTGCAGAATAAATTGGGAGAATAATGGTGCGGACATTATTAATTTAATAAGGGGAGTTGCTTATATGCCATGTGCCTACACTGAATTCAAAGGTAAAAGAATAAAAATTACCCGGGCATTATTGTTCAAAAATGCCGGAGAGAATTATGATATATTTCAAAAGAAACCGGGTGATATTATCGAGGTAAAAAAAGAGGGTATACTGGTATTAACAGGTGATAATACCTATGTTCAAATTAAACGACTCATCCTTCCCGGTTCTAAAGAGATGGATGTTGCCCAGTTTATCAATGGATATTGTATAAATATGGGGGATTCATTTAATTAAAATATTCTTAGAATTTAATAACAGCGATAAAATTAAAAAATAATAAAGGTATTCAGTTTTGAGATTTGACAATATAAGGGAATTGATTTTAAAAATTTTAATCAGAGTGGAAAAACAGAATGCTTACTTGAACATTTTAATCCAATATTATTTTGAACATTGTACTCTTAAAAAGGAAGATAAAGCCCTGGTTCAGGAAATAGCTTATGGGGTAACCCGATTCCGGAAAAAGCTGGATTGGATTATCAGGCAATTCCTTGCCAGGCAGGACAGAAAACTCCCTTTGGATATTGAGAATATTTTAAGAATTGGTATTTACCAGATTTTTTATTTAGATAAAATTCCTGATTATGCAATAGTGAATGAATCTGTTAATTTGGCAAAAAAAAGTAAAAATTACAGATATTCAAATCTTGTTAATGCCATATTACGGAAAATTATTCGAAAAACAAATGCTATCTATTGGCCTGACATTAACCAGGAACAGCTAAAACATATTTCTGTTTATTATTCCTTTCCTGAATGGTTGATAGAGAGATGGATAAAAAGATATGGTGTGAATTTATGCATTAATATGTGTAAAGTTATGAACAAAAAACCAAATACAACTTTGCGTGTCAATCCTATAAAAATTAATATGCCTGATTTACAGAAAAGGTTATCTGGAGCAATGATCCGATTTGAAGAAGGGAAGTATCTTCCTTTTGAATCGCTTATAATTAAAGAATTTTTGGATATATCTGATTCTACAATGTTTAAATCAGGATTATTTTCGGTTCAGGACGAAAGCTCTTCGCTTGCCTCAAGGCTTTTAGCTCCTCTGCCAGGAGAATTAGTTATTGATATGTGCAGTGGTCCTGGTGGCAAAACCACCCATCTGGGGCAATTGATGAAAAACCAGGGGAATATTATTGCTTTTGAAAAAAACAAAAGAAGATTGGAAATGGTAAAAACTGAATCCAGAAGATTAGGTATAAGTATTGTTAGATACCTTCTAAAAGATTCTACTGTCTTTTGTGCTGATTTTTTCGAAAAAGCCGATAAGATATTAGTTGATGCTCCTTGTTCGGGGACAGGTGTTATCAGAAAAAAGCCTGATTTAAAATGGAAGAATATAAATGTTTTTCAATTGCAAGAAGCTGCCAATTTGCAGGAGAAAATCCTAAGTGTTGCTGCACAGTATTTGAAGCCAGGCGGTGAAATGGTATATTCTACCTGTAGTATGGAAAAAGAAGAAAATGATTTTTTAATTAAAAAATTTCTGGAAAAGCATAAGGGGCTTATTATTCAAGACACCTCCTCTTTTGTTAAAGAGTATGGCGTGATAAAATATAATACTGAATTAAAACACTCAATACAGCTAATACCTGGTTATTCAGGTGAGAATGTTGATGGGTTTTTTATGACGAAGTTAAAAAAAGCATGACAGGATAGGCGAATGGTACCAAAAGTAATAATAGGAATTTCTCGTTTTATTTTTTTATTAATTGTGGTAATAATCACAGTTGGAATAGGGGCTTATGCAGCTTTTTTAACCTACCAAACTATTTTTAATATACCAAATGTTAATGTTCCTTCTGTTTTAAATAAGGATATAACAACTGCCCGACAAGTTTTGCAAAGTAATGGTTTGAAAATGCTTATTATTGATGAACCATTTTCGGTGGAGGGTAATAATCTTTTTGTGGTTAGCCAGAGTCCATCACCAGGCGCCGAGATTAAAAAAAACCGAACTGTTGAGGTTGAAGTTAGAAAGACCAGGGTTGCTAACCAGGTTCCTAATTTAATTGGAAAAACTATCCCGGAGGCTGAAGCTATATTACTAGAAGTTGGTTACAATATTGGCAGTGTTGCCTACGCTATGCATCACCAATTAACTGAGGGTAAAATAATTGCGCAGAATCCAAATCCCGGAGAGGGCATCAGGGATAATGGAGCAGTCAATATCCTGGTAAGTAAAGGTTTGTATTAGAATAATATATATTAAGTTAGAGATAATACAATAATGTTAGAAAAACAAGAATTAAAATATTGGTTAGCCTGGAATAAAGTTAAAGAAATTGGCCCTATTCGATTTTCTAATTTAAGAAAATCATTCTCTTCTCTTGAGGAAGCATGGAAAAGCACTAACAAAGCAAAAAGTATTCATAGAATATTACATATTGGTCAAGCTACCTGGGAAAAAATTGAATTTGAAAAACAAAGAATTGACCCTGATAGCGAATTATTGCTTTTAGAAAAGATGAAAGTTAATGTAATTACTATTGAGGAAGATGATTATCCGGACTTATTAAAAAATATTTATGACCCGCCGCCTATTTTATATTACAAAGGAAATTTTCGGGAAATTATTGATAATAGTAAAAGTATAGCGGTTGTTGGCTCGAGAAAGGCTACCTATTATGGTAGAAAAATTGCACACGAGATTGCATTAGAATTGGCCTCCAGGGGTTATGTTATTATTAGTGGTTTAGCCAGGGGGATTGATACTAATGCTCATCTTGGTGCGCTGGAGGCCGGCAGAGAAACAGTGGCCGTTTTGGGATGTGGTGTTGATTGTATATATCCTGCAGAAAATATTTCAATTGCTGATAGAATCATAAAAAATGGTGCCATAATTACGGAATTTCCTATATACAGGAAACCGGAGAAAAATAATTTTCCAAGGAGAAATAGAATTATTAGTGGCTTATCCACAGGTACTTTGGTTGTTGAAGCAGCACAGAAAAGCGGTGCATTGATTACTGCCGATTATGCTCTTGAACAGGGAAGAGAGGTATTTGCTATTCCCGGCAGTATCCATTCTTTTCTTTCAACAGGTTGTCATGCTTTAATTAAGCAGGGGGCAAAACTGGTAAATAGTTACCGGGATATCATAGAAGAGCTGGAAACTAAAAATATTTTTTACAATGATAATGAGAATAGAGATAGTATTAAAAAAGATAAAAGAATTGATACTGATAACTTAAATGCAAATGAAAAACATTTTTTAGAGTATATTTCTACAGATCCTTTACATATTGACGAACTTACTAATTTAACAGAATTGAGCCCGGCACAGGTAAATGAGACATTATTATCTCTTGAATTAAAAAATATAATCAGAGAGGTTGAAGGTAAGAGATATATAAGAATTTAAAATATAATCCGGTTAAACCATTAAGGAAGTTTTTGTTTAACCATAAAAAAATTAAGATAAGATAGGTGACAATTTTTGCCTGAAATCCAAAGTTGGAAGTCGTATTGCTTAAAAAATCTTATAGCTATATTTATTTTTCCTATCTGGTTGCTAGAATAATCAGGCTCTTGTATAATATTATTTGTATTGATTACACAGTCGGGGCGTAGCGCAGTTTGGCAAGCGCACCTGAATGGGGTTCAGGGGGTCGGAGGTTCAAATCCTCTCGCCCCGACCATATTTAATTTAATAATAGTTTGGAGGGAAATAATTGAAGCAGGGAAAATATATATGCACAGGATGTGAAAAAGAATATTCCTACGAAAGGGTATTCCCCCGTTGTGATGAGTGTTCCGAGCCACTGGAATTACGAATTAATGGTCAAAATGAAACAAACAAAGATAATTCCTTAGACCAGAAAAAAACATCTATTTATAATCAAAATATTATTGATAAATTTGCGTCTTTTTATTCATTTACTTATATGAGAGATAATACATCTTTAGGCGAAGGCTTTACACCTCTAATTAAGGCTAATAATTTGCCCTCCATTTTGGATTTAGAAAGTATTTATTTAAAAAATGAAACTGTTAATCCTACCTGGTCTTTTAAAGATAGGGGAACTTTTGTTTGCGTACAACATGCTAAAAAGCTTGGTTATAAAAGAATAGGAACTGTTTCCAGTGGTAATATGGCTGCTTCAGTTGCTGCCTATGGAGCTCGTGCAAAAATGGAAACATTCATTCTGGTTGCTGCTGATATACCCATGGAAAAGATTAAACCTGTTTTGATGTACAATCCTGTACTTATTAAAGTAGATGGTAATTATGGTGCCTTATACTATGAAAGCCTAAAGATAGGTAGGGAAACAGGTATTTATTTTCTTAATTCTGACGTTCCTTTCCGGATAGAAGGTTCCAAAAGTATTTCCTTTGAAATTTGCGAACAACTTAATTATAATGTTCCGGATTTTGTTGTAATACCAACCAGTTCTGGTGGAAACGCAAGAGGTATCATTAAAGGGTTTTTGGAATATTATAAACATAAGCTAATAGATCGTTTACCCAGATTTATTTGTGTACAATTGGAAGGATGTGCTCCGATTTACAATGCCTGGATAAATGGTGACGAAAAAATATCATTGATTTCCAAGCCGGAAGCTATTGATAATGCGATTGCAAATCCCTATCCTCCAAGCGGAAATGAATTGTTAAGAAAATTAAGGGAGTATGATGGTATTCTAACAGCTGTTTCTGATAAGGAAGCCCTTGAAGGTCAATTGTTACTGGCTAAAGAAGGGATTTTTGCACAACCGGCAGCAGTAGTATCTTTAATGGCTATAAAAAAAATGAAAAACAGCGGTTTAATAAACAAAAAAGATAAATGTGTAGCTATTATAACCGGTTCCGGGCTAAAATATGCCGGAATATTAAATAAGCACAATTTTGGTTCAGAAACATGTACCTTGGAGAATTTGAAAGAAAAAATTATTTCAGTAATAAAAAAATGAATTTTTTCCAAATGATAAAATAAATATAGTATTTTTAATCGTCCTGCGGGACGTTTTTTATTAAAAAGTTTCTTTACTTATTTTCGCCTGATAATATTTATTAAGAAGGTGACCATGATGAGTAACAAATATGATGTAGTAATAGTAGGTTCAGGTCCGGCAGGGATTTTTGCGGCTCTGGAACTGCTGAAAAATAATAATAATATAAAGATATTGATACTGGAAAAGGGTAAAAATATTAATAAGAGAAAGTGCCCTATGAGGGAACAGAAAAAACCATGCCAGAGATGTAATCCTTGCTCATTATTATCCGGTTGGGGTGGTGCCGGTGCATTCAGTGACGGAAAACTTAATTTAAGTACCAGTATCGGGGGTATTCTTTCAGAATATTTAACAGAGAAAGAACTGTCTAATTTTATAAAATATGTAGATGATGTTTATCTTCAATTTGGAGCAGATAAAAAAATTTATGGAACCAGCCAGGAAGAGATTGAAATTGTCAAAAAAAATACAGCAAAAGCTAATCTTAAGTTTATACCAGTCATAATTAGGCACCTTGGTACTGAAAACTGTTTTACAGTATTAAAAAATATTTATAATTCGCTAACAGGGAAAATTGAGATAAGGACCACTACTGAAGTTAAAGAGATAATAAAAAAAGGAAATCTTATCAATGGTGTTAAAACAACTGAAGGAGAGACTATAAATTGTAAGTATGTTATTTTATCTCCTGGCAGGGTGGGTTCTGAATGGTTAAAAAGACAGGCAGTTAAAAATGATTTAAAAATATGCAATAACCCTGTAGATGTCGGTGTAAGGGTAGAATTGCCAGCGGTAATTATGGAACATCTGACTCAGAGTTTTTATGAATCAAAATTGGTATATTTCTCTTCCCAGTTTGATGATAAAGTAAGGACATTTTGTATGTGTCCACACGGGGAGGTTGTCATTGAATACAATGGTGATATCACTACAGTAAATGGACATAGTTACAAGGGTAAAAAAACAGAAAATACAAATTTTGCATTGCTTGTAAGTACCAATTTTACTGAACCATTTAAAGAACCGATTGCCTATGGTAAGCATATTGCCAATTTAGCAAATTTATTAAGTGGAGGGGTTATTATCCAGCGTCTGGGTGATTTAATGTCAGGAAGGAGATCTACTATTGAAAGAATCAATAATTCAATTGTAATTCCTACTCTGAACAGTGCTATTCCAGGAGACCTTAGCTTTGTTTTACCCTATAGAATATTAAATAACATTATAGAGATGCTACAAGCGTTAGATAAAGTTGCACCAGGAGTATTTTGTAAGCAGACTTTATTATATGGAGTAGAAGTTAAATTTTATTCAGCGAGATTAGAATTATCTAACAACCTGGAAACCAAAATTAAAAATCTTTTTGCAGTTGGTGATGGAGCCGGAATTACCCGGGGATTGATTCAAGCATCTGTTTCAGGTGTTATTGCTGCAAAAGAAATAAAAAATAGATTAGGGGCATTGCATTGAAAATATTATTGACAAATGATGATGGAATTCATTCAGAAGGTTTGAAAGAAATAAGTAGAAGTTTAGAAAAATTTGGAAAGATTATAGTAATAGCGCCTGATAGAGAAAGAAGTGGTGTCGGACATTCCAGTAGTTTTTATAAGACAATCAGTTGCCGAAAAATGTGGTCCAAAAAGGCTTCCCGTGGTTATGCTTTAAGTGGTACACCGGTTGATTGTATTCTCATAGGATTAGAAGAATTATGCGCACATGAGAAGCCAGACATAATTGTCTCAGGAGTTAACGAAGGATTAAATTTGGGTCAGGATATTTTTTATTCAGGTACTGTTGGAGCCGCAATAGAGGGTGGTTTCCATAATATTTTTTCTATTGCTATCTCAATTGACAAGAATGAGGGATCCCCGGTTTATTCCTCTGCTATTAAGACGATAGAGAAAATTTTCAAAACAATGCCAGTAGATTTCAATAAAAATCCCCATGTATTAAATATTAATGTCCCGAATGTGGAATACCGGGATATAAAAGGTATTAGATTAACCAAATTAGCACAGATATTTCATCAAAAAACTATTAAAAAGATATATCAGGCTTATAGAACAGAGTATTTCTGGATTGAGGGAAACAAGCCTGAGGGACAACTGGAAGAAAATAGCGATTATTGGGCAATTAGTAATAATTTCATTTCAATTACTGATATTTCCATGAAATTGGGACATAACAAAAATCAATATCATAATGACCTGGGAGCATGGATTAGAAAATTAAATACCTGATTGTATCGGCATTAATTTTAAATAGAAATAGCAGGCTATTTCTATTCTGGATAAATATGGAGAAGTTATATTATGAATGAGGCAATATATTTACTGATAATAATTATATTTATAATTATTGTTTTATCGAAATTTATAGTGAGATTAATGAAACTGGATTCGGTAAAATACAGGTTGGCGATTCTTTATGGTAGAGTATTACTGGGATTTTTGCTGGCAATGCTCTTATATATTGTTTTTCTTATGTTAAAGGGAGAAGATGTAATTGGTAGACTTTTGGGTTAGCAAGTAGTTTTTCATAGTAGATATGATAAATGGAGCGGGAAACGGGGCTTGAACCCGCGGCCTTTGGCTTGGGAAGCCAACGCTCTACCAACTGAGCTATTCCCGCAAGAATTACTGCCATAATCGCATTTTATTATATATTAAAACTATTTTATTTTCAATGAACTTTCTATTAAGATAATGAAAATTTTAATGTATTCCAATTACAATAAACAAGATAAGGAGAAATAAGTGTATCAGTATAATTACAAAAGAAGAAACCAATTAAATCACAAAAAAAAGAGAAAATATAAAAAAATATTTTTATTTGTATTTATAATAATTTTTATTTTTTTTACCATTTATGCAATTGATACGTTAATTTATAATAAAAAAATCTATCCAAATATTACTGCATTGCATCAGGATCTAGGAAAACAGAATATTGCTCAGGCTAAAACTGTTTTAACCCCCATAGCACTAGATATCTTATTAAATCCTGTAAAAATACAACATGAAAATTTTGAAAAAACATTTGTTCCAAAAGAGGAAATAGGTGCTTCAATTAATATAGAGAAGTTGATAAATGATGCCTATGCAATTGGCAGACGAGGTTCGTTCTTACAAAGATTAAAAGAGAGAATATATCTTATAAGACAAGAAAAGACCTTGCCTGTTCAAAAATACCTTTCTCTTGACCAGGATCTATTTAAAAAAATTATTACCAAGCTACAAGTTGAAATAGAAAAACTTCCAAAAGATGCTTTTATAGAAGCAAATAGGATTATTCCTGCCCAAATTGGTATCAAAATAAGAGAAGAAGAACTATTTGTTGGACTACAGAAGAACATTGTTGATTCAGTTAATATAAAACCTTCTGTACAGGTATCTTTACCAGTTGATTATCGACAACCGGAAGTTACAACTGCTGAACTGCTTGTACAAATCGGTGTTAATCAGGAATTAAGCAGTTTTGAGACTACTCTGGAAGGCAAGGAAGAGAATACCCTGTTTAACATAAAAAAAGCATCTGATGAGATTAATGGACTTATATTAAAGCCGGGTGAAAATTTTTTATTTAATCAATTAGTAGGGCCTGCTGAGAAAGATGATGGGTATAAAGAGAGTATTATTATTGCAAATGGTCAATTCGTAAGCGGCTATGGTGGTGGCATCTGTCAGGTATCTACAACCGTTTATAATGCTGCCTTACTTGCTAATCTACAAATCATTGAAAGGTACAATCATTCTATTTATGGTGATGCAACCAGCTATGTCCCCTTGGGTAGAGACTCTGCTGTATTTTATGGCTATAAGGATTTGAGATTTAAAAATTCGTTAGACCAGACAATAGTTCTTTTCTGTGAGGTTCAGGGAGATAGTTTAGTAGCGGCTATATATGGTGAAAAAACTTTAGATAAAGAGATTAAGATTATAACGATGGACAAAAAAATTGAGGATTTTGATATTATAGAAATTAAAAAAGAAAATATATTTTCCCAGGAAAATAATGTATTACAGGAAGGGATTCCCGGATATAGCATAAAATCCTATCGGGTTGTAAGTGATTCTAATGGGGAAAGAATGGAGTTTTTAGCAAATGATACCTATATTAGTGTACCTGAGAGAATATTAATAGACTAGAAAGAAATTACAGTTAGGAAGTTTAATAAAACATGAATAAGAATAAAACATTATTTTCAGGCAGATTTCTTTTAATCATATTGATAGCCTTTTGTGCTTTTATGCAGATATTATTTTGTACTGTTATGGCGGATTTTTCAAAAAACATAGATAAACCAACAATAGTTATTTGTGCAGAAACAGACTATCAAACCAAGGCTTATATTTTTTCGGCTGAACAAACAGGCCCTGTAATAATGATTATAGCAGGAGTCCATGGGGATGAGTTGGCAGGAATAGAAGCAGCCAAGCGGTTTATGGAAGATATTGAACTTGAGAGAGGGACAGTTATCATTATTCCGAAAGCTAATAAAAAAGCAGTAGAGCATGGTGTTCGTGCAATGTCTGCTGATAAGGATTTAAATCGCCATTATCCTGGTGATATTAGTTCAAACGAAGAGATTAAGGTATTGGCTGGAGAAATCTTTAAAATCATGAGAAATAATAAAATTGATTTTCTTTTAGACTTGCATGAATCTGCTGATTACTATCATAGAGATAAAAATTTTTATGGACAAACGATTGTATTAGATGATGATAAAAACCCTTTTTTAAATGAGATAGCAGATTATCTTGCTAATGAATTAAATGAGGTAGTTATTTCTTCTAAAAATATGTTTGATGTTATTGTAAAACCAATTGAGGGCAGCAGTACTCATGAGGCCTTAAACCATCTTGGAATAAACGGGATTACCTTCGAAACCTGCAAAAAAATAGATTATAAAAAAAGGGTTGATTTTCATTATCAATGTATAGAAAAAGTTTTAGTTTACTTTGATGTGGTAGACTTACAGCTTGAAAGTATAAGCGGAAAATAATTAAACAGATAAAAGGCCTGCTATTTTTCTTAAAAAAAGCAGGCCTTTTATAATAAAATACTATCTTTTATTTATCTATTATCTATTATTAATTAATCCTGACTTTGACACTTCATTTCCCAAAACCCCTGTAAAATAAGGATTGTTAACACTGGGTATGTGCATTTTGCCACTACATTATTTGCTTTTTGATTTATACCTCCATCTCCTCTACTGGTGTGAC
>Ga0334892_1000346_pt1 | contig 62389 bp, 45 predicted proteins | sample GraSluR3_MG_4_FD_207213 | JGI IMG/M metagenome (GOLD analysis project Ga0334892, IMG submission 207213) | Sludge microbial communities from methane-producing bioreactor in Wageningen University, Netherlands - Granular Sludge_15_04-R3 | ecosystem: Engineered > Bioreactor > Anaerobic >...
TGCCTTATCCGCTTTTTCAAATTTTTGTTCCAATTCCGGCAGACTGATAGCTGTTTTTTGTTCGGTCAAAACCTGTAAAACCAATTCGCGCATGGCGGTTGGTTTGATATTGCGGGATTGGAGATTATTATCAAGTTTTTTATTCACTAATCTTGAAATTAAAAAAAATCCCTCAAAGGAGGGATTCTGTGTTATTCTATAATTTCTTCACCTTGTGTTCCAATTTTACGAGTTGCATTCATGTTAGCAACTACTTTACTAAATGTGAATTGGTCTTTTTTCAATTCATCATACTGATAATAGTTAGCTGCAATTTTACAAATACCGATTATTTCATCGTAAATTCCATTGAATATATTTACTGCTTCGCCTGAAACTTCTTTGCTGGTTTCTTTTAATGTTTCCTGAGTTACATTGGCTTCCTTTAATTGGTCTGCATAACCTATAATTCTATCAATTAAAGCTACGTTTGTTCCTTTATTAACGATTGAGGTCTTTAAGTCGCCGGTCATTCCTTTTTTGAATGTATATAGTAATTGAATTAAAGCTTCCTGGTCTCCTTTTTGAACATTGCGAAGGTTTTTGTCGTATCCCAATTTTTTCTTAATTTCCTTAGCTTCATTACCGAAGTCAACTTCAAGTTGGGTTTTCAAGAAAGATAAATCCCTTAACGCCGGAACTTGAATGGTTGCAAGTTTTCCGGTTGCATCCCTTAACTCTTTCTTTTTATCTAAGCCGAGATAATTCTCAATTGCATCATCAATTTTTGTAGAAAGTTCTGAAACGTAGGTTTCAGACCAGTTGCTTCTTGCAATTGACAGGTCTGCAAGATTATCACCCAAGGTTTGGGTAATTGTTTTTGACGCTAATAACATTTCAACGTCTTTTCTTTGTAGGTTCTTGTATTTGCCATAATAATTAAAATTTAGATAGTTATTAAAATTATTTCTTTGTTGATACTAAAAGTTCTCTTACATCTACGTTTAACACCAGTGCTATTTGAAAAAGTGTTTCTATTCTGGGTTGCATATCGTTCCTACACCATTTAGAAACCGTTGTCCTGTTCATCTTCATTTGGTCAGCCAGCCAGTTGTTTGTTTTTCCTTGTTCCGCCAAAACTGCCTTAATCCTGTTGTACACTTTCATTTATACCGTTTAAGTTAGAAATCAAATGTAACCAAATTTAATAATATTTAGAAAGCCAAATATTAAGTCTTAAATACCTTATTTTATGCTAAAATAGTATTTTACTCTGTTTTAAAAGCATGTTTTGGGTATTATTAAACAGATTTTGAATATTTTTTAGCCATAAATAAAAATATAATGATGATGATGTGGGCGGCGTAGTGTCTTTGATTAGAACCACTAACGTTGTTGACCGCCCATTGGAACGGACGTTGATTAGAATGCGGTTGGCAGGTGTTTTTTGGCGGAGTTTTTGACAAGCGGGTCTGAATGCTCTTTGCCGCCCGCAGGAACGAGGACGGCAATGTGCATAGCAGGGTGGGGTCTCAAAAACTATGACAAAAAACACGAGCGATGGTATATTCAAAAATAAAAAAATCAAAACGCCCCCCGAAAACGCCCCGAATGGGGCGGAAGATTTAACGGCGGTTCCGCCGGATGGCGATACAAGCTCCGCCGTTTCTTTTTTCTTAATGGAAATTGATTCCATAAAAACCGAATAAAATTATCGGTTGACCGAAAAGAAACATGGTAGGGCTATAAAAAGAAATCCTTTATCAGCCTTTCAGGCTGAATGGCGGGCAAATCAGGCTGAAAGCCTGATAAAAAAATATCCAAAATCCAGCGGTTCTGCTGACGATGCCGAAGGCAAGCCAAACGAGCCGGATACTCTAACCCCGTTCCCCGATAAATGGCTGACAGTTTCCGACCTCACGCCTGACCAGTCCGTCCTGATGGCGGATAAATCCGCCGATTCGCCAACCCACGCCGGACGTACTTCCGACCCACAGGCACTCCGTCCTGATGCTCCGGTTGACGTTGCCATGCAGCCCGATTGTAAGCCGACACATCCTGACATCGTGTTGACGATGGACGCTGGTTCTCCTGCCCATTCCTGACGCTTACCTGTTGCAAACGCCATCCATCCTGACGGTATTGACGGCAATTCCACCAATGCAGTTGACGGGCTGACAAGCCCTGACGATTGGTTGACATTGGCAGCCACAAATCTTGACGGGATGCCCGATTTTAAAAAAAATCTACGATTGTTGAAAATTTTTACTTTTTGCTAATATCTTGTTGATTAAATTTTAAATTTTCTTTGAATACAGTTATAACATGTGTTAACATTTGCCGACTTAACGAGACGAGTTGGTTTTTTGCCTTCTCGTCTTTTTCTTTTTGCCTTTCGGCAAAATTGTTTTTCGCCCCTTTTTTTTCTTTTTTTATCCCCGCCGAAGGCGTGGGAATCTCTTTAATACCAAGTCTTTCCTTTACTGCTAATGGAAAATATTCAGGAATCAAATCCAAAGGGGACACCATCTCCAAGATGACTTTTCGTGGGTGGGGTTTAGACGGTTCGCTGGGGCGATAGCCACAGAAAAAAGCAAAAAAATTAGTGCCGGTACTCCGGCGTGTTTTTTTGCTTTTTAAACCAATTTTTTTCACGGAACTTTCCCCGAATGTCTCACTGTCGTTTGAACGAGGTAATTCCCACACTCACACATATTTTTTATTATTCTTTAAGTTTAGAATTCACTTAATCTTTCCTTTTGAATAGCACTATCGCTGATTATATGCAGTAGTGGGCAAGGGCAAGTGTAAAGGCAAACTGAACACCTTTGAAAATAATAGATTAGTGAATTTGCCTTTACTCTTGCCAGGTTTGGGGTGGGCAAAGGCTGGAAAATGCAAGACCGGATTTTTGGTGGATTTTTTGTTTTGCGGGCAGGGGTTCTGCGGTTGCAAAAATTAGTGCATCCCGAAGGGTGCGTGTTTTTACAATTGCAGAACCGAAGGGTTGGACAAAAAATGTGACAAAAATTTGGGTGAAGCTTTTTTTAGCTTTTGCACACAGAAGGGAAGGCTTTCATTTTTTTGGCATGTGTTTTTGATTGTAGCGTTGGGATTGCTCTTTCACTTTTTGCATGACCATTAAATATTAAAAATCTAATACATGTAAAAAGTGAATGTGCAACGAAGGGCAGGTTCAAAAACCATGACAAAAAAATGAAAAAGGTGCGATAAGCGGGATGGGGTTCTTAATTGAATGAATCCTTTATTTTTCTTTTTGTTTTAACGAGTTGTTTAATTGATAACGTGAATGCTTTTTGGTCGGGGTTTTTGACATCAGGGGCGGCTTTGCTCTTTACTTTTTTGCCTGACCGCTGTATAAAATCAATAATACAGGCAAAAAAGTAATGTGCAAAATTTGGGTGGGTCAAAAACCGTGACAAAAAGAATCTCTACTACAAACTGGATTATTTATTAACAATTGTAGCTTATAAAGCATATTATCGCTACTTTTAGAATTATTATTTTGTTTTTAAGTACTTATAATATGAAAGTAAAATATTTCCTTTATGCCCGTAAATCTACAGAAGATGAAGAACGGCAGGTAATGTCTATTGAAGCGCAAATTGATGAATTGACTGATTTTGCCCGAAGGGAAGGGATTAAGATTTCACAGACTTTTATTGAAAGTAAAAGCGCTAAAAGCCCGGGCAGACCGATTTTTAATGAGATGCTGCAAAAAATATATGCAAGCAAAGAACAAATAGGTTTGCTTGCATGGCATCCTGACCGATTAGCCCGTAACAGTGTTGATGGCGGGCAAATTATTTACCTTATTGATATAAAGAAGGTGGTGCAATTGAAATTCCCGACTTTTTGGTTTGAGCCAACGCCACAAGGTTTGTTTATGTTACAGGTGGCATTTGGGCAATCGAAATATTATAGCGATAATTTATCAGAAAACGTGCGCCGTGGGATGCGCCAAAAAGTAAAGCGTGGGGAGTGGTTCAATCATGCACCTTTTGGATATGTAAATAATCCGAAAACAAGGAACATAGAACCAGAACCATTAAAAGCAAGGATTATAAAAAAGGCATTTAAAGAAGTTTCAGAGGGAAAACATTCTTTAGAGAGCATCCGGCATAAAATGTATTATTGGGGGCTGACTGGAAATACTGGAAAGCCATTAGGCAAATCTTCAGTTCACAGGATTTTAACAAACACTGCATATTTAGGATTGATTTCTTTTCATGGTGAAACACACAAAGGAAATTTTGAACCTATTATAGATAAAAAGACCTTTGATAAGGTGCAAAAGGAACTGGAAAGACGGTCGAAACCAAGAAATACAAAGGAGGGGCATAATTTCCCATTAACAAACTTGCTTACATGTTCCGAATGCGGTTGCGCTATTACAGCACAATACGCTAAAAAAGGCAAATATATTTATTACCGTTGTTCAAAACGAAAAGGATATTGTTCGCAACCTTATGTAAGGGATATTCATTTGATTGAGCAATTGAGATATGAGGTTGACCGGATTGCATTGCCAGAAGAAATCGGGGAAATTATGCTGGCGGAGATTGAAATATTGGAACGCAGGGAAATTAAAGAACAACAGGATTATTTGCAGCAATTGAATAAAAAGGTTAAAGAGATTGACAGGAAAATGGATAAACTGGTTAATACATTCCTTGATGGTAATTTGGAGCAGGACACTTATTTGAAAAAGAAAGATGAATTATTAAAAGATAAAGTCGGTTTACTGGAAAAGATAAAGGATTTTGAAAATAAAGGTGCAGAATGGTTCGAACTTGCACGTGAATTCGTGGAAACCTTTAACCATGCACATTCCATAAAAACCACCGACGATTTTTACGAGCTCAAAAGTTTCGTGAAAAAAATTGGTTCGAACCGTCTTTTGGGTGGGAAAAAAGTCATCTTGGAGATGGTGTCCCCTTTGGATTTGATTCCTGAATATTTTCCATTAGCAGTAAAGGAAAGACTTGGTATTAAAGAGATTCCCACGCCTTCGGCGGGGATAAAAAAAGAAAAAAAAGGGGCGAAAAACAATTTTGCCGAAAGGCAAAAAGAAAAAGACGAGAAGGCAAAAAACCAACTCGTCTCGTTAAGTCGGGGTAGCAGGATTCGAACCTGCGACCCCCTGCTCCCAAAGCAGGTGCGCTAGCCGGACTGCGCTATACCCCGTTATGTTGTTACTAAGGCGGTGCAAAATTAAAATAACCTGCAGAAATTCCAAAGGGTATTGGACATATTTAAATCAAACTGATTACTTTTACCTGATAAAGCAAAATTCCAACAAATGAGATACTATCTTTAATTCCGATTATAATATTGTTCTTAAACATACTTCACATACTTACTTAAAACAATCAGTCATGAAAAAATCCCCTCTTTTTCTAGTTGTGATGGCGTTGGTTGTCAGTATCCTGGCTGCCGGATGCTCTGCGACAAAATCAGCAAAGTCAGACAGTAAGGCCCCGGCTTCACTTGTCTATAAGATGAATTCGGCTGAGGGATACACTTACCGTCAGACAACACTGACCGATCAGTTAATGGAGGTACAGGGTCAATCTGTGCCTGTTTCGTCAAAGAGCATTATGGTCTTTTCAATAGGAGAGATCAAGCCTGGTGAGCAAGAGATATCATTTAAAGTGTTTCTTGACAGCATGAATATTACCGTGGCAAGCATGATGGAAGATATGGCTAATAATCCTGATGTCAAGGGTAAGAACTTCAGTATGTCAATAAAGCCAAATGGGAAGACCAGTTCCCTTATCGGTGCCGATAAGATTGATATTGGCACCGATATAACCGGTGCGAGCGATCTGGCTGCATCTTTTGCAGAAATATTTCCATATTTCAGCAAAAACGAGGTAGTTCCGGGAGAGACCTGGCCATCAACAGATACCAGTCATATTAAAAGTGCCATGATGAATACAACATCTGTATCACGCAGCAACAACACCTTTACAGGCTATGTGACCCACGCCGGAAGGAGATGTGCACAGATTGAGACGACCGTTGAAGGGAAAAGAGACGCCAGTATCAACTCACAGGGTATGGATATGCTTATGTCAATGCCATTCAAGGGAACCGAGACAATCCTTTTTGATCCGAATGAAGGCATAGTTGTAAAATATGACATATCCGTCACAGGAAGCGGGGTGATAGAGATAGTAAGCCTTGGGATGGAGGCCGGTTTCACTATGACCATAAAAGGTAATCTTGAATTAAAATAATTTCATAGGGAGGCCATACATGGAATTCATTGAATGGTTGAAATCTATATGGGGCAAGGAGTTGTTCAGTCTTGGTGAAACTACGTTTACCTTACAGACCCTTATAATTCTTTCATTCTCACTGTTCCTGCTTTTTTATCTTACCTCCAAACTTAAAAAACTTCTTGTAAACAGAGTGTTCCCGAGGTATGGCCTCAGCGAGGGTCTGAGCCAATCTATTGCTGCGATAGTAAGGTATGCCATAGTAGTTGTCGGACTTGTCATAATATTCCAGGCTTCGGGAATAGACCTCAGTGCCCTTGGAATTCTCATGGGAGCCTTGGGTATAGGTATTGGTTTTGGTCTTCAGAATATAACCAATAACTTCATCAGTGGAATAGTAATTCTCTTCGAGAGGCCTATTAAGGTAGGAGACAGGGTGGAGGTTGGAGATATATCAGGAGATATTATAAAAATTTCGGCGCGAGCCACAACAATAATAACCAACGACAATATTGCGGTGGTGGTTCCCAACTCTGATTTTATTAATTCGACTGTCATCAACTGGAGCCTGAATGACCGTAATGTCAGGTTCAATTTTCCCGTTGGTGTCGCTTATAAGGAGGATCCGGCAAGGATAAAGAGATTATTGCTTGAAGTGGCGCAGGCCAATCCCGGAGTTCTCGAAAATCCACCACCCGATGTGCTTTTTGACGAGTACGGCGACAGTAGCCTGAATTTCATTCTGAGGGTCTGGACGAACGAGTATAGTAATAAGCCAAAGGTGCTGAAGAGTCAGTTATATTATGCTGTTTTTGAAAAGTTCAGGGAACATGGGGTTGAGATACCATTTCCGCAACGCGACGTGTATCTGAAAGGCGGATATACAGATCCCCCGGTTCCCGGGAAAAAATAATTCACAAATTACCATGGATGCCGGAAACATAATTGCCGGCATCTTTGTTTTAACAACAAGGTCTTAATTATAAATTAATTCAGGATATAATGAGAACATTATTTATGGTGATAGTTATGGCACTGTCAGCTTCAACAGCCACATCGCAGCCTGCGTCGGGCTTCTACTCGTTCAAGGTAAAGGCAATAGACGGAACAGAATTCGATCTGGCATCATTGAAGGGCAAGAAAGTAATGGTTGTCAATACAGCATCAAAATGCGGTTTGACGCCTCAGTATGCAGAGCTTGAGGAGCTTTACAAAACATATGGTGTATCTGGTGATTTTGTAATAATCGGTTTTCCTGCGAATAACTTCATGAACCAGGAGCCCGGCACAGATGAGGAAATAGAGGCTTTTTGCTCAGAAAACTATGGGGTAACATTCCCAATGATGAGTAAGATATCGGTAAAGGGTAAAGACATCCATCCCCTCTATAAGTGGCTAACCACAAAAGAGCTTAACGGTGTCAGAGACTCTGACGTAACATGGAATTTCCAGAAATACCTTATCGACGAAAATGGTAATCTGGCAGATGTGATTACTCCCAGGGAGAAGCCGATGTCTGAAAAGGTTCTGAACTGGATCAGCAGTAAATAGCATAAGCTAACTGCACTGACTGGCAGCCTGACAAATATGCCTTTCTGGCAAAATGATTGCCGGAGTTGGTTATCCGGGTTGTTGGGTTTTGCCTTTAAGATAGTCCCGTATGGTCACCTGTGACCTGTTTGGCTCACGTGACTTTTTGACTATCCTGTTGGTTCCTGAAGAAGATATTTCGCGTGCTTTAACATTGTCCTTCCATTGTATACGAAAGACATCCCTTATCTCCTGCTTGAGGAGAGGGTCTCTTACCGGACAGGTGACCTCGATCCTGCGTTCTATGTTACGGGTCATCAGATCGGCAGAGGTAATATAGCATTCCTCGTTTCCGTCATTACAGAATATCATCAGTCTTGTATGCTCGAGATAGCGGTCAACTATTCCCGTTGCACGAATATTATCGCTTAGACCCTTAATGCCCGGGACTACTGAAATCATGCCCCTGATCATTAGACGAATCTCAACTCCTGCAGCTGAAGCCTGGTAGAGGTGCTGTATTATATCGTTGTCGGTCAGGTTGTTGAGCTTAATGTATATGTAGGCCTTTTTTCCGGCAACAGCATTTTTTATCTCATTGTCGATAAGTAGTGATATCTTATTCCGGAGGTAAAACGGAGAGAGGATCAGATGATAGAAATTATCCTTTTTGTAATTCGCATTGAAGAAGTTGAATACTTTCAGTACTTCGTTGGTTATCTTTTTGTCAGAGGTAATAAGGATATGGTCGGTATAGACCCTGGCTGTCTCCTCGTTGAAGTTTCCGGTTCCGACACATGCATACCTTTGTACCGAACCGTCGCGTTCGCGGGTAATAAGGCATAGTTTCGCGTGCACTTTCAATCCGGGTACCCCGTATATTACCTTAACGCCTTCTTCATGAAGTCTGTTACCCCAGTAGATGTTAGCCTCCTCATCGAATCTGGCCTGGAGTTCCAGCACAGTAGTCACCTTCTTTCTGTTTCTGACGGCATTGAGAAGCGCATTTATAACTGATGAATTTCTGGCCAGCCTGTATAGGGTTATCTGGATTGATGTGACAAAAGGGTCTATAGAAGCCTCCCTGAGAAGGTCAATGATATAGTCAAATGAGTGATACGGGAAAAAGAGCATGACATCCTTTTTCCTTATGGTAGAAAGGATACTCTTTCCCGGTTCAAGGTCGGGATGGTCAATGTTGGCTTCAGGGGCGTAATAGAAATCGGGATTGTCAAGTTTATTAAGACTCATCAGGTCTTTAAGGTTGTGGTATCTCGACCCTGAAATAATGACATCATCTTTTCCAAGATTGAGCTTTCTTGATACCAGCTTCAACAGCTCCTCCGGCATCTCCTGATCATAAATAAACCTTACTGTTGAGCCCTTCTTTCTCTGCTGAATACTTCGCAATACATTCTCAATATAAGACTCAGAAATATCATCGGCAATATCAAGTTCTGCGTCCCTGGTGAGCTTTATTGTATATGCCGAAACCTCATCAAAATCGAATAAAAAGAACAACTCTTTCAACCCGAATCTTATAATATCATCAAGGAAAATCAGACATCTCTTTTTATCGCAAGGCGGCAGTGAGACGAACCGGGGAAGGACCTTTGAAGGGATTTCCAGAAGACTATATCTCTTCTTTTTAGAACCATGTTTTGTAAGGCAGATAGCCAGATATATTGCATCGTCTTTAAGGTCCGGCAGTCCTGAGCCTTCTTCAATCATAAATGGCATAAGGCGGGTTCTGACCTCCTTATGGAAATAGGCAGCTACCCACTCAGCCTGTTCACTGCTAAGCTTTTTCTCATTGAGAATACGGATGCCGCTTTTAGCCAGTTTCTTGGTAAGCTGATTGAATATCCTGTCAAATCTTCTGCTTTGCACCAGTACAATATCCTGCACCTCCCTGAGTGTGGCTGAAGCATCATAGCCTAGTACTTTAACCGACCTGGCACCCAGAGCAGATAGTCTCTTGAGTGTGGCCACCCTTACCCTGAAATATTCATCGAGATTATTGGAATACAAACCAAGGAACCGGAATCGTTCACCCAGAGGTACAGACTCGTCCTCTGCCTCCTGCAGCAGCCTCTCATTAAACCAGAGCCAGCTTACCTCCTTGGGTATGTAGTTCCTAATCTGTTGAGCCATCGGGATTCAGAAAATAAGCCAACGTTGCGGTAGATTTTGATATATCCTTCCACCTGTCGGTATCGAATTCAAAGCAAGCCACGCCTGATTTTGGCATAAAACCCCGTCCGCCGACGTGGAAATGGTTAACAAGAAGCGAAAAGGCAGGATTATGACCGAAGAGCATTACTGTCTGCCTCTCATCACCAATCTCGCCCAGTAAACGGTATAGTGAATCAAGTCCAAATGAACCATAAATTGCTTCCCGCACTATAATCCCGTCATAACCGGTTTTCAGAACGCCTGCAAATATCAGAGCGGTTTCAATTGCCCTGAAAGCAGGACTAGTGACGATTGTAACATCTCCCTTTTCTCTTTTTGCCGTTCTGGTGGCCATTTGTGATGAAACAAATTTTCCTTTTACAGTAAGTGATCGCTGGAAATCTCCCGATGCAGAATCGTGATCTTCAGCCTTACCGTGTCTGACAAATATCAACCTCTTCATATCTGTTATTTATTCTGTTATTAATCAGGCTTAAACCCCGGCCTTTCATGTTCCGAAGCTTGTCCCCATTCCCACAGCCTTGCCTATTAATGGGTTGTCGGGTTCCACAAGCCTGGTCTTTCCCGCCACTTCGCTGAGCGGGATGCTGGTTATTGTATTATTGCGCATGGCTACCATTCTTCCGTAGTTCTTCCCGGCTATCAGGTCAGCTGCTGCTGATCCGTACCTTGTTGCAAGTATTCTGTCCATTGGTGACGGAGTGCCTCCCCGCTGAATGTATCCGAGAACAGTTTGCCTGGTCTCAAGTCCGGTAAGTTCGCCTATCACTTTTGACAGATATCCTGCCGCAGATTTTTCTTTGCCCTGAACCCTGATACCTTCAGCAACAACCACAATTGAGTAGGCTTTGCGTTCATTAGCTCTCTTAAGAAGGTATTCAGCAACCTTCTCCTCATAATAGTCGATTTCCGGAATCAGAATGACATCACCGCCGCCGGCAATTCCTGCATAGAGTGTTATCCAACCAGCGTTATGTCCCATCAGCTCTATTATCATTATCCTTTTGTGGGAGTTGGCTGTGGAATGAAGCCTGTCAATAGCTTCGGTTGCAATATTCACTGCCGAATCAAAGCCGAAGCTTCTGTCGGTTCCCCAGACATCATTATCTATTGTTTTAGGTATTCCCACAACATTCAATCCCTCTTTTGCAAGCAGGCTGGCAGTCTTCATGGTACCGTTACCGCCGATGCACACCAGGCAGTCCAGCCCCATTTGTTCATAATGCTCCTTGATCAGAAGTGGCTTCCTCAGGTCAGGCTTGCCTTTACCGTTACCCTTGTATGGTTTCTCACGCGAAGTACCGAGGATAGTTCCTCCATGGGTAAGTATCCCCGAGAGATCATTCTCATTCAGCTCAGTATACTCTTTGTTTATCATGCCCGTAAAACCATCAGAGATGCCTATTACCTGCATGTTGTATTTGATGATGGCGGTCTTGCCCACACCCCTTATCGCTGCGTTAATGCCGGGGCAGTCGCCTCCTGCCGTAAGTATTCCGATCTTCTGCGTTGTCGTAACTCTGTTTATCATGACATCGTTTTGTGACGACAAATTTATTGATTTTTAAGCAGAAAAGGATATAACACAATGAAGCCATTGTTACTTTTTTGTTAAATTTGGTCTTTATGGAACACCAAAAATTCGTATCATGGCAATGAAAGAATTGCAAAGCAGAAGAAGGTTTGTCCGTAACATTTCCGTCGGAGCCGGAGCAATTGCAGTATTCCGCGGAGTAGGTCTGATAGGTGCACAGATAAGCGGGCAAAACCAGATAAAGGCAATATTTGTCGACTTTGACAAATGCACCGGATGCCGGACATGTGAGACGGTTTGTTCGTCAGTTCAAAACAGGGTCGAAATTGACGGCCAGCGATTGAGAGGTCTTGGCAATCCTGAAAAGTCAAATATCAGGGTATGGCATTATAATCCCGATGTTGATGTTCCGGTAACGTGCTTCCTCTGCAGTGATGTGCCCTGCATCCAGGCCTGCCCGGTAGGGCCTGCCCCCGGTACGGGAAGAAAGGCGATATACCGCGACCCCGAACTTGGAACAATAAAGGTTGACTATGAAAGATGCATTGCCTGCGGAGCCTGTGCTGAGGTGTGTGCTTCTACACGCGGCGGAGTTATTGCCCGCAATGCCGAAACAGGCAAGCCTGAAAGGATTTGTACACTTTGCGGTGGCCGTACGGCCTGCGTAAGGAACTGTCCCTACGGAGCACTCAGTTACCAGGAGATTACAATGGATGATGAGCTTCGGAATATGACCCCCGATACAATAGCCGTAAGGCTTATTGAGAAATATTATGAAATGCAACTGGAAACAATATAATAATTGACCGCATCATGAATGGTTATTACGGAAAACTGCTGGAGGTTAACCTTACGAACAGAAGATCGAGGGTGTTGGATATTCCTGATGAAGACCTGAAGAACTTCATAGGGGGCCGGGGATTGGGCATGAAGATACTTACCGACAGAATAAAAAAGCCGGGATTGAATCCCCTTTCACCTGATAACCCGCTGCTTTTTATGCCGGGACCTTTCTGCGGCCTGCCCATTCCAAATTCATCGCGTACATGTGTAATCACCAAGTCGCCACGTACAACCCCGGCTAAATCCCGGTACAAACATGCATCAGGCATCGCTTACTCAAACATGGGCGGTTTTTTTGGTCCGGAGTTGCGATTTGCCGGATATGACGGGCTGATTGTTACAGGCAAAGCCAGGAAGCCGTCATACATTTTTATTGAAGATGACCGGGTGGAGGTTCGCGACGCATCGAAATACTGGGGTATGAAAACCGATCAGTTTGATGTTGAATTTATCAGCGATCTGGGCGACAGGAGATTTGAGAGCTGTTATATTGGTCCGGCAGGAGAAAACCTGGTTCCTATGGCCTGCGTAATTAACACTGCTGCCAGGGCTGCAGGCAGAGGAGGAACAGGATGCGTGATGGGATCGAAGAATCTCAAAGCGATAGCTGTCAGGGGCACAAGGCAACCAGCAGTTGCCGAACATGCCAGATTGTTGGATCTGATTGACAAGTCACGAGAGACTTTTGCACAACTCGACAATAGTGTCAGGCGCTGGCGCTCAGGAGGAACCACGGATATGATTGTCTCAAGCAGCAACAATGGCACACAGGCAGTAAAAAACTATCGTGAGGGAACATTCGAGGAAGTACAAAAGATAGGAACCCAGGTCAACCGTGAGAAAATCTGGAAGCGAGATTTTGCATGCTTCACATGTCCGCTTGCCTGTAAAAAGAGTGGTATAGCAAAAGGAGCGTATGCCACTTTTGTACATGACGGACCAGAATATGAGACAGGAACAATGCTGGGAGCAAACCTGCTGATATCTGACCTCAACGGATTGCAAAAATGTATCTACGACGGCGACGATTACGGTATTGACATTATCTCTGCCGGAAATGTTATCGGCTTCCTGATGGAGTGCTATGAGAAAGGATTAATTGATATAAACTATCTCGATGGTATTGACCTCACATGGGGCAGTGTTGAGGGAACCCTGGCAATGCTGAAGAAGATGGCATATCGCGAGGGCGTAGGCGAAAAGGCATGCAGGGGCGTAAAGTATCTGGCCGGTGATATAGGAAAAGGATCGGAAAAGTTCGCTATTCATGTTAAAGGCCATGAGCTGGCGGCGTGGAATGTACATCGCTCCCCTAACAGTTACGGGATAACCTATACCATGTCAACCCGCGGAGCATGCCATCTTGCAGGGGGAAGCAGAACCTCACAGGATAATATGGCCCTGCGCGACTCGCTGGGTACATGCAGTTTCGCATCGTCATGGTTCCGCAATGATCTGCATTACAGGCATTTTATGGCTGCCATTACCGGGTTGGAGTGGAGTGAGAAGGATTTTCTTATGGCTGGAGAGAGGATATTCAACCTCGAAAAACTTTTCAATTACAGAGAGGGCTTTACCAGCGAAGATGATATACTTCCTGAACGCTTTTTTACAGAACCTTTTACGTACGGGCCGGCTGAAGGGGCTGTAGTCAGCAGGGAGAGTTTTGCGGGCACTGTGGCTAAATACTATGAAGATCGTGGATGGGATAAATCTACATCAAAACCTCTTCCGGAGAAGATTGCTGAGCTTGGATTGAGTTATTTCATGTAATGTATGGTTGATTCTGCCCTGATTTCATCTGCCGATTCATCGTCGCTATCGGTTTCGGCCGGCAGGTATCTGAGAAGAGTATTGCAGTCATTATTGGGGGAGAGTGAGGCGATGATACCGGCGGCCGGCTTTCCAGGTCCCGGGCAGGTCCATGACATCAGGGTCAATATGAAAAGGGCAAGGGCCATACTCAAACTGCTCAGGGCCTCACCTGATGCCTGGTATTACAAACGTGAGAATGCTGCACTGCGGGATATTTCAGCACTTTTCAGCCATAGTCGCGAAGCTGATGTGCTGAAGAAAACCCTTAAGAATCTCAGTAAAAAATATCCTGACACTTTCAATAATACAGCAATAGCATGGCTTACGGAGGTCTCGAAACATGTCATTTCTCCTCCCGACAGCAGGAGCGTCAGGCTGGAGCTGGCGGCAGAGGCGGGCGACAGGCTTAGAAGAGCGTGGTACAGGCTGGGGTTCCTGAATCTGCGGACTATAGACAGGGAGGTTCTGCTGGATGGTTTGTGGAATTCATTTCTTCGTGCTGACAATGAATATCATAAAGCATTAAAAACCAAGACCCCGGAGGCTATCCACGAGTTTAGGAAACGGGTAAAGGATCTGCTTTACCAGGTGAGGTTCTTTGCCGATTACAATCCGGGACATTTTGAAAAGATGCATGCCGAACTCAATACCCTTGGTTCCACCCTGGGTAAATGCAATGACCTTTCTGTTGCTTATGGGATAGTGTCAGCAAACCGCCCTCATGCAGGTGGCACTGATATTACCGCGTTGCTGAAAACTATTACAGATGAACGGAATAAACTTTTATCCTCCGCGATACCCCGGGCAGAAAAAGTATTTTCTACATTCTACTCAGGAAGTCATAATGCTTTATAACATCAGTTGAGGGTAAATTGGGGTAAATCTTTATTTTTGTCACTGCTCATATAAATACTAACCTGACAAAATCATTTTAATATGCATAAAGTAAATGAGTTTCTGATAATGCTCGATGGTTATATCGGAGGGCATGTGTGGTTCATCCTTCTTCTGCTTGGAACAGGTATATTCTTCACTTTTTACCTTGGGTTCCCTCAGATAAGATATTTTAAGCATGCACTGCGTGTGGTAAGAGGAAAATATGATCATTCCCACGACGTTGGAGATACATCGCATTTTCAGGCTCTGACAACAGCACTTTCGGGTACTGTCGGAACCGGAAATATAGCAGGTGTTGCCCTGGCTATACACCTGGGCGGCCCGGCGGCCCTCTTCTGGATGCTGGTGACAGCGCTGATTGGTATGTGTACCAAATTTGTTGAGGTCTCAATTTCTCATAAATACCGTGATATTCTGCCTGACGGAACAGTATCGGGCGGACCGATGTACTACATGAAGAAGAGACTCAACATTAAAACCAAAAGCGGTAAGCTTATAAAGACAGGTGTGATAATGGGAGCCTTCTTTGCCGCTGCAACCGTATTGTCATCGTTTGGTACCGGAAGCCTCCCTCAGATAAATTCAATTTCAAACTCCATCTTCTCGACTTTTGGCATCAAACACATAGTTACGGGTGCAATCCTGGCAGTAACACTTGGACTGGTAATAATAGGCGGAATTAAAAGGATTGCAAAAGTGACGTCAGTACTGGTACCTTTTATGGCTCTTCTGTATCTGATAGGAGCATTGCTTGTTATATTCACAAATTATCAAAATATCATTCCTTCTTTCATCTCGATTTTCAGTAATGCCTTTACCGGTTCTGCTGCCACCGGAGGATTTTTGGGTGCGACATTCGCATTTGCAATCAACAGGGGAGTTAACAGGGGTTTGTTTTCCAATGAGTCAGGACAGGGTTCTGCACCTATTGCTCACGCAGCTGCCAAAGCGCCCGAGCCTGTTTCGGAAGGCATGGTGGCAATACTTGAGCCATTCATCGATACAATATGTATCTGTACACTTACAGGCCTTGTAATACTGGCATCGGACACCTGGAATGACAAAGTGCCCAACCAGTTTCAGCCAACAGATATGCAGTTTGTTGCAGGTTACTATGATGATACTGTAGAGGAAGACAGGATTAAACTCGGCAATCACATTAGCGGAGAAGAGTTTATAGGTCTTTTTACCGGTAAACTCATTATTGAAGACGGCGTTATGAAGAACACAGATGTAACGCTTATTCACTCAAGATCATTAGCGGAAGACTACACCTTCAGCCTCGACGGCGAGAATTATAACGGCGAGCTTAGTGTGCTGCAGGGTAAACTGGAGCTGGCTGTTCCGGTAACCGTGTCGGGTAAGTCGCTAATTCACAGTGCCCCGCTGACAACAGTTGCATTCAGCAGAAGTATCCTTGGCGATTACGGCCAGTACATAGTCTCAATAGGCCTTCTTCTGTTCGCTTTCTCAACGGCAATATCATGGTCATACTATGGAGACAGGGCAATTACCTACCTGGTGGGCCAGAAATATGTGATCTACTACAGAATTGTATACGTTATTGCATTTTTCTTTGCCTCATTCACCGACACTACTATTATCTGGTCGCTTTCCTATATTACAATTGCCCTTATGACAGTTCCCAACCTTATAGGTATTTTCCTTCTCAGAAGGGAAGTAAAGGATAATATTACTGATTACTGGACAGGATTTGCAAAACAATATCCTACGGAAAAAATATCCGGGAAAATGGCAAAGAGATATAAATTAGAATAGTTTTTTCTAAATTAGCGGAAATCAAACTGCTCTGACATGAAAATTACGATGAAATTACTATCTGTTCTTATTGCCGCTTCGATGGTTATTGCCCTTTCATCGGCAACGAACATGCAACAGCCTAATCCCATTGGTAACTGGAAGGTTGTATCGGATTATGCCCCTGAAGGTTTCCAGACCTCAAAGGTGACGATATCTAAGGAGGAGGATAACTTCCTGGTGGAAATGAATTTTGAAGAGATAGGCTATAAAATTAAAGGCGAGAAAGTCTCTTTCACTGATGGTATTTTTAAGTTCAACCTCTACGTTGAGGGTGAGGATGTAATCATTACCATGAAGTTCAACGGAGAGGACAAACTGGTTGGTACAGCATCTACCAGTGGAGGGGAGATTCCGCTCGAGGCAAATCGCATTAAACAATAGGATTATTATTACGGCAAAACCGATGCCGTTATGATATTATTGCGTAAATTAACAGACTGAACTACCAAATCAGTCTTATGAAAAGGAAATACTACAGGAGGGTCATCTTCGCACTGATGACCCTCTTCGTTTCATCTGGCCTGTTTGCGGGGCTGCTGCCCATCGAGCCGCTTAGTCAACGAATTACTGGATACAAGATGGAGATAAGCCTGGACGAAAAGTCTGCACTTATCACCGGTTCCATTGAATCTTTCTGGGTGAACACCTCTCCTGATACGGTAGGTGAAGCGCGACTTCATATGTACATGAATGCATTCAGGAGTAACCGCTCTACTTACTTCGGTATTTCCGGAACTCAACCATCAAAATCAAAAGATGACTACGGGTGGGTTGATTTCCTTGAGGCTTACGATAATAATGGCAACGACCTGATGCCGGTAATGAAGTATATAGCTCCTGATGACGGAAATCAGTATGACAAGACAGTTCTTAAAATAGATCTGCCAGTGCCTGTGGCGCCGGGCGATACCCTGGAGATAAAGGGATCTTTTGAAACCAAATTGCCATCCACCATCATGCGAACCGGTTATAACAAAGACTTCTTTTTCGTTGCTCAGTGGTTCCCGAAATTTGGCGTGTTTGAGCCAAACCGGTACGATGGTACCTGGGGCTGGAACTGCCACCAGTTCCATCCCAACTCAGAGTTCTATTCAAACCACAGTATTTATGATGTTACAATCACAATTCCTGATAAATATGTTGTGGGTGCCGGTGGTCAGATATTAAACGAGGAAAGTCTGCCCGATGGATTTAAGAGGTTGAAGTACAGGGCTGAAGATATTGTGGATTTTGCATGGACAGCCTGGCCGCAATATGAAATCTACCATGACAGATGGAACCATATTGCAATCACCCTGCTGATAGCTCCAGGCAGAAAAGCTTTTGTCGGGAGGCATATGGAAGCTGTGAAGAATACTCTTGAATACCTGACCGAAAGGGTGGGCCCTTATCCATGGACCCATATGACCGTTGTAGATCCTCCTGTATCAGGCATGGGGTCGGGTGGAATGGAGTATACCACACTTTTTACATCGGTGGGACTCCATTATATGCCCCGATGGGCATATATTCCGGAAATAGTGACTGCACATGAGCTGGGGCATGCCTGGTTCATGGGAATACTTGCATCAAATGAATTTGAGGAGCCATGGCTCGACGAAGGAGTCAATTCCTTCTGGGAACAGCGGATTATGGATCATTATTATGGTAATGGCTATGGCCTTGCAAGCAGCCGACTGCTTAAAATATCAGATCGCTCATTTGGCCGCGCCCAATATGTGCTTTCAGGTGTCAGGCAGGTAACAGACAATACCTCATATTCCTGGCAATATCCTCAAGGATCATACGGTATGATGTCGTATCAGAAGGCATCACTTTGGCTTCACTCGCTTATGGGAATTATAGGGGAAGAGACGATGGATGAAATATTCAGGGAGTATTACCGCAGGTGGAGTTTCAGGCACCCTGGCAGACAGGATTTCATAGATGTTGTTAATGATGTTGTGAAGGAGAGACATGGGGATAAATACGGTGAGAATATGGATTGGTTTTTCCGTAATACTCTCTATAGTACCGGTATATGTGACTATAAAGTCCATAATTTCTACCGTAGGTCAGTATATCCTTACTCCGGAATCGAGAGGGAGGGAGATACTACAGTTCTCTTCAGAAGCGAAGGATCGGATAATATAATTACATTCAGGTCTGTAGTTGAACTTCAGAGGCTGGGGGAAGTCATCCTTCCTGTTGAGGTGAGAATAGGAATGAGCGATGGCGAGGTGATAACAATGATGTGGGACGGCAGGGACAGGTATAAGAATTTTGTATTTGAATTCACAGAGGATAAATCGGTAGCATGGGTTAAACTGGATCCTGATTTCAGAAATCCGTTGGATGTAAACATAAGGAATAACTCCCTGACCAGGGACCCTGACCGGAAACCTTTGCTGCGCTTTGCCAGGAAACTGACCTTAATGGTACAGATGTTCTTCCATTTGATAATGCTTTAATAAGTTTCATATGAAATTACTATCAATCTATTGCGAGGGCTACCGCAAGTCAGTCAGATCATTCAGAACGATCATCCTGCTCTGGATAATATCACTCGCCGGATCAATTCTTATTGTGGCTCCGCTGGAAAGAAATCTGGGCCGGCTGCTCGACGGATCAATGGCATCTGAATTGCTATATGATGGTTTCAACATTGATGTCTTCGCTGATATTATGCATGCGGTGATGCCTGCACTGGCATCTTTCTCTATATCTTTCCTTCTTGTTACCGTAATGGTTTTCCTGGCAAATACCTTTGTAACAGCCGGTCTTTTCAGAATACTGGCCGGAAGCTGGAAAAAACCGTATAAATGGAAGACCTTTTTAATGGGAGCTGACAGAGGTTTCACGGGATTTCTTTTCATTGCCATTCTTGCCGCTGTGGCTCTTATTCTGCTGGTATTGATCTTTGCAGGGTTACCTCTGGGAGCTGCCATCGCAGCAGGTGCAGGATACACGCTTCTCGTCGTTGTCGGATCTCTGGCGGCCATTGTGCTGATTCTTACAATGCCGGTAGTGCTTCTTACTGCCGACTACGCACGAGCACTGCTTACAGCTGATAAATATCTTGGTCCCTGGAAGGCATTGACAAAGGGATTCCGAAAAGTCAGAAAGCGGTTTTGGCCGGCATGGCTGGTAATGATACTTTTACTGCTGCTGTCGCTGCTGGCAGGATTCATAGCCTGGAAATATACCCTGCAAAGCAAGGCTGCTACCGGTGGTGGCCTGTTGTTACTCCTGCTGGTCTCCCAGCTTTTTGTATTCCTGAAGATATGGATCAAAGTATTAAGGTACGGAACGGTAACGGCAATGAGGGAAAAGTGGTAATGCTACGTAGTAAATCGCAACTCTGAGCTGTATATGTTAAACAGCATTCAGTGCTTTATGCTTTCGGCAGCAGGAAAATCTTAAATTGGCATGATAAAGAATTTTGGATTCAATATCTATTGTCACAGAGAAACTATAGCATAATGAGAAGTTATATCAGAATTGCAGCGGCTCTTGTAATTGTAATGGCAGGAGTGACATTAAAGAGCTACACACAGTTCCCTTCATGGCATCAGTACACAATCCTCTCCTCATCGAATACGGCTGACCTGATAATAGGAGAAGCCTCAGGAGAGAGGGCGTTTCAGCACATAGTCGAAATGGCCGGGTATGCCCGACTGCGTGATATTTCTGAGTTCAGCGGAGATCTCATGGAGACTGAGTACCTGGTTAAAAGACTTACTGAGTATGGACTGAAGAATGTAAACGTACACAGGCTGGGAACCACAAGATCATGGCAGGGCGTTTCAGCCTCACTCTGGGAGACATCTCCCTCGACACGAAAGATAGCAGACCTTGTGGAGTCGCCTCTTATGCTGGCATCGGGAAGCGCTGATCTGGATACAGAGGCACCACTGGTTTTTGCTGACGGAGCATTAATTGCTTCAGGATTTGATAATCTTGATATTCGCGGAAAGATAGTACTTACTGCTGATAGACCGGGGACGGTATTGCCTCGTGCCCTGAAGGCAGGCGCTGTTGCGGTTATATCATATTATTCCCCGAGACCCCTTGAAAACTCACTTATGATACCCGCCACCTCCGCAGGTGGAAGGGGTTCAGGCCAGCCGGGTACAGTCTTTATGATATCACCAAGAGAAGGTGAGTACCTTACAAAACGATTGCTGTCAGGAGAAAAAATCGTGATACGGGCAGTTGCAAAAACTGCAACCGTAGATGCAGAACTGCAGGTCACAAGCTGCCTGATTGAGGGTACCGATCCTGATCCTGAAGAGATAATCATCACTGCACATGTGTTTGAAGGATATGTCAAGACAGGAGGTAATGACAATATAAGCGGATCGGCTGCAATACTTGAAGCGGCCAGGGTGCTTCACAAACTTATTGAGAGCGGAGCTGTCCCGCGCCCCTCACGGAGCATAAGATTCCTTTGGGTGCCGGAATTCTCTGGTACAATACCATGGGTTGCAGGTAACAGGGAGATAATCGACCGAAGCCTCTGCAACATTAATCTTGATATGGTCGGATTGTCGCTGGCTAAATGGCGGAGCTTCTTTGTTCTGCACCGTACTTCATATGGCAACGCCCATTATGTGGGAGACGTAATGGAGAACCTTTTCAGGTATACCGGAGAAACCAACAAGGTAAACTCCGTTGTGTCAGGATCGAGGTTTTTCAGGCCTATAATTGCTCCAACAGGAACAGATGATCCTTTTTACTACCAGATAGAGAGCGCCAGCGGTGGATCTGATCATATGGTATTCAATGATCTGGGGGTTATGGTTCCCGGTATTATGATTATTACCTGGCCCGATCCGTTCTATCATACCTCTGAAGATCTGGCCGACAAATGTGACCCTACGCAGCTCAGGAGAACTGTATTTGTAACGGCAGGAGCTGCTTATGCCATAGCATCAGCAGGTTCTGAGGAAGCTATGGCTATAGCAGGAGAGGTAGCCGCAAACAGTATCAAACGAATGGCAATAAACTATGCCGTAGCTTATGATTTAATTGCCGGTGCAAGCGGGGAGAACCTGGTGCAATTGACAAAACAGGTAGCCGGTAAGATCAGGGGAACAGCCCTGGGGGAGATTATGGTCCTCAACTCTGTCCGTGAACTAGCTCCTGAAGACAAAGCCCTGGCCTCATCTGTTGATGCACATATTTCAGGCATCAGAAGGATGTCAGAGGAACAGGTAAGGATGATTAATGAGGCGGCAGACGGATTTGCGTCTGTAGCAGGAATAAAGCCTGTAGCATTGAAGAGTGATAATGCTGAGAAGGTTGCAGGAGGTATCAGGCCTGTAATAAAGACCCCTGTCAGGGATCTGGGCTATCGGGCATACCAGGCAATCATTGGCAGGATACCTCAGGAGGAGATGGCGAAATTCAACATCAGGGAAATTGCTGATCCACAGGAAGCGATAAAACTTGTCAATGGAGAGAATTCAATTCTCGATATCAAGTATATTCTTGACGCCCAATATTCAAGAGAGACTTCACTGGCTGCCCTTACAGGTTATTTCAATGCCCTGAAACAGGCCGGCATTGTCTCCTTCTAAGTTCTGTGCCCTGCCGAAGAGAAGTTTGTGAGAGCTTGTGCATGTGCATGTGCATGTGTGTGTGTGCGTGTGTGCGTGTAACTGGCAGCCAGTCGTCCTGAAGATACCAAATCATAAATCGTTAACCGTTAACCGTTAACCGCCTAAGCATTTCTACCTACAGTTAAATGGGCTTTAATATCGATGCAACTCTCTTCGGTATAGGATAACTTTGATGTTTTGTTGACTATTATCAACTGTTAGTCGATAAACAGAAAAACCCGTGAAAGATCTTTACACAAGACTGATGAGAGATGTCAGGTTCGAGGAGGGGCTCAAAGCCTGTATGAACTGTGGCGTCTGCAGCGCGATTTGTCCTGCTGCAGAATTCTATAATTATGATCCCAGGCGGATTGTAGACATTGTTCAGACCAGGGATGATGACGCAATTCTCGAACTGCTGAAGAGTGAAACCATATGGTATTGCGGACAGTGCATGTCATGCAAAACCAGGTGCCCGCGGGGGAATACTCCCGGTTCGATCATTTCAGCACTACGACAGCTTTCACAGGAGTTGGGCCTGTTCATATACTCAGAAAAAGGAAGGCAGCAGTTTGCAGTCAAGCGTACGGTCGGAGACAATATCCTGGAATATGGATATTGTGTGGCGGCATATGTGGTTCATCCTGATCTTCATCCCGAACAGGGTCCGATGTGGGACCATGCCTTCGAAAATCTTGAGGCTTTCTTTGCCAGGGCTGGAGGCGAGCTAAACGGTACTGAGGGCCCGATGAGAAAGATAAAGCCCGAGGTGCTTGACGAACTTGACAGAATCTTCAGGGAGACCTGTGGCATGAAGCTCTTCGATGCAATTGAGGAGGCTTCGGAAAAGAAAGCTGCCGAATTGGGAATGGAATTCAGAAGTAAAGGTATCGACTTTGAATATTTCAGACATGTTTATCTGACAGATAACGGCAGGCATATTCATGTGCATGAACACCACGATGCAGACCATGAAGGAGACTGGTAAGAAGAGGATATGGGCAGATTATCAGAAAGATATTCCTGATGATCACTATTTTTTTGTGAGAAGCTGTATCAGGCAGACCTTTTTTCCAGGTTCCGAACAGTTCTTTCTGAACTTTCTCAGGAGTATCGGCAAGGATATCTACGAGGACCCTGAGCATACTACCTGTACAGGCATTGGCTATCACGGCGATGTGGTGCCTTTTGATACCATAATGACAGTTGTGGCGAGGCATTTTTCACAGGCTACGGCAAAGGGTTACCGTAATATAGCAATCTCATGTGTTACCTCTTTTGGTATCTACTCTGAGATACTTGAAACCTGGAAGCATTTTCCCGAGACCCTGGAAAAGACCAGGGAGAGCCTGTTCAGGGCTACGGGCCGCGAGTTCGAAGTTCCTGAATACATAGCACATGCAAGTGATATAATTTACAAATACCGTGATGAGATAGCTGCCCGGATGAAGTATCCGTTGATGGATCAGTATAAGGGGAAACCCCTGCGGATTGTTGAGCACATTGGCTGTCACTATGCGAAGATGTTTCCGAAGTATGGCTTTGGCGGGGCTGAGTTCCCCCATGTACTGGCAGGAATGATAGAGGCATGGGGAGGTGAGGTGATTGATTATCCCGAGCGCCGGCATTGCTGTGGCTTTGGGTTCCGCCACTACCTTGTACAGGCGAACAGGGGCTACTCGGTAGCCAACGCAAAAAAGAAGTTTGAATCAATGCAACCGTACAAGCCTGACCTGGTAATCGCCAACTGCCCCGGTTGTACCATGTTCATGGACAGGTGGCAATATACCATAAGGGAGATGGAGGGTACAATGTATGGCGAGGGCGGCTTGACAGGCATCCCGGTGCTGACATATGAGGAGCTTGCCGGGATAGTGCTTGGCAATGATCCGTGGGTGCTGGGCGTTCAGTATCATAATGTGCAGAGCGACAGGTTTATGGCGAGGATGGGAATACCTTTCGACAGGGACATGAAGTTCATCTCAAAGGAAGGGGAGAGGCTGTCGGAGCCGGAGGGACTGATGGTTTAGGCGGAGGGTTCAGGGCGGAGAGCGGAGAGGAGAGGGATCAGGGCAGCGGGCAGGAGACTGTTATTGGAGACAATAAATCGATAAAGAATATGGATAAACATGTGGTGGTAATCGGTGGCGGGGTTGCAGGTCTGGAGTGTGCGGGTCGTCTCGGCCGCATGGGACACAGGGTCACACTCCTTGAAAAGAAGGAGAGCACAGGAGGTCATGCGGCCCGGTGGTACCAGTTGTTCCCTGACCGCAGGCCGGGCAGTGAGATTGCCGATTATCTGCACAAGCTTGCAAATCATCCTAATGTCACGATAATAACCGGATTGGGAGTGGAGAGCTTCTCGCGCAAGGGTGAAGGTTTTCATATTAAAACCGGAGGCGTGGATTTTATAAAAGCTGACGTCATAGTGGTTGCTACAGGTTTCGATCTTTTCGATGCAGCCAAAAAAGAGGAGTACGGATATGGTATTTACAATAATGTTATTACCTCGGCTGAACTCGAGGACATGTTTCGTAAGGGGGAGATACTGACCACTACAGGGGTCGAACCGGAAAGAGTGGGAATTGTACATTGCGTAGGTTCACGTGACGAGAAGACAGGCAACTGTCACTGTTCGAAGGTCTGTTGCGTAACTGCTGTCAAGCAGGCAATTGAGATAAGGGAACATTTGCCTGCAACCCAGGTTTTCTGTTTTTATATGGATATGAGGATGTTTGGTCCTTATTATGAAGAGCTTTACCGTGAGTCGCAGGAGAAGTGGAATGTTAATTTCATAAGGGGAAAAGTGTCGGAGGCCAGTGAGAACATCAATGGAAGACTGGTCGTAAAGGTGGAGGATACTCTGGCAAGCAGGCCTCTTCGCATGGAGCTCGACATGCTTGTGCTGATGTCGGGAATGGTGATGTCGAAGTCGGGAGCTGACCTGGCGAAAAGGAGCGGACTTGCAACCGGGAAGAACAGATTTCTGGCTGGTCTTGATCATCATTACGGAACTAATAAGAGTGCAATAAAGGGGGTATTCTATGCCGGAGCATGCATCGCGCCCATGAATATTACAGACTCACTTTCGCATGCCCGGGGTGCAGCACTGGAGGTGTCTGATTACCTGAAAAAAGGAATAGACTCATGAACCGTTTCGGATTTACAATAACAAAGGGAAGGCTAATCGATTACGATGCCAATGATCACAGCCTTGCTGAGATTGTGATGGAACAGGAACCAAGCCTTGCCCTCTGTATCGCCTGTGGATGCTGTGGAGCCACATGCACCGCAGGTGGGCATACCGGTTTCAGCCTGCGCCGAATAAACCTTTCCCTGAAACGCGGGGAGAATGATACCTTGCGCCAGGAGATTGCCCGCTGCATGCTTTGTGGTAAATGTACAATGCTCTGCCCTATGGGGGTAAATACCAGGAACATAATATTAACTGTCCGTAATACTCTAAAGGTACTCGATGGTTATGCGTATTGAATTATTCATATTACCGTTTAATATCGGACTCTGGTTCATACTGGTATACTGCGTAGCACGCTGCATAATCTGGTTTCGTGACCTGTCGCGTCCTGACAAACTAAGGCTGCAGAGAGGTTTCTTCGGAAGGGCATTCGTGCAGAGTCTTCGTGAAATATTCATGGAGAGCCTCCTGCATAGGAATATTTTCAGGGTAAACCCGGTACTCGGATATATGCACATGAGCCTTGCCTTCGGCTGGTTCCTGCTTATAGTATTCGGTACAATTGAGGCAGATATATTCGGCGACAGTCACCTCAACCCTCCTCACAAGGCAATCTTTTTCAGGTTCTACCACCCCGAACCGGCCTCAGGCAGGGTCGAAATCTTCTTTACATTCCTGATGGACCTGATTCTGGCTTTCATTCTCTCCGGCCTCCTGCTGGCAATCATCAAGCGGTTCAGGTCAAAAATCGCAGGACTGAAAAAGAGTGCGAGACACACCTTCACAGACAGGGTCGCGCTTGTATCGTTGTGGATGATATTTCCTTCCAGGCTGCTTGCAGAGAGCTTCACCAGTGCCCAATACGGCAGTGGCGGTTTTCTTACCGGGAACCTAGGGGCCATTCTCGTTGCAATAATGCCGGCGCAACAAATGGCTATACCCTTCTGGTGGCTATATTCAATTTCGCTGGGCACGTTTTTTATTTTGCTTCCGCGAACAAGGTATCTGCATATTCCCGTGGAACTATTCCTGATATTCATGAGAAACTCAGGCATACGTACAGGCGACAGGTCAGGTACTTTTTCCGATGTCGGGATACACAGTTGTTCCTCCTGTGGCATCTGCCTGAACAGTTGCCAGATGGCACTGTCGGCCGGAGTAACCCATATGCAGCCGCTCTACCTGCATAAGGAAATAAGGGAGAGCCGTGAAATCAACGGGGTGGCGTTTAACTGCCTTATGTGCGGAAGATGCGAGGAAATATGTCCTGTGGGCCTTGAAACTACAGCAATAAGGATGATACAGCGTCGTGAACCCCTCACCGGCAACGATATGCTGGGCATCTGGAAAGGGTTCATGAGGCAGGCAGGGGCAACCGGTAATGGGAAAGAAATACCCGCCAACGGATTTACGGACGTGAGCGGCACCAACGGCACTTCTTTCAGTTACCTGAAAAAGACGCCTGGCCGGAAATCAAAGGTTGCATTTTTTGCAGGCTGCATGACCCACCTTACGCCTTCTGTAATAAGGGCCATGGAGTCGATATTCAGGGAAGCAGGTATTGACTATACATTTATCGACAGAGAGAAGGGCGTATGCTGTGGAAGACCACTGATGCTGGCAGGGCAGGAGAAGGAAGCGAGAGAGCTGATAAACCATAACTCATTTTTAATCGGGGAGTCAGAGGCCAGAATACTGGTTACCCCCTGTCCGATCTGCTACAAAGTCTTCTCGGAAAGCTACTATTCCGGCCTTGAGGTGATGCATCATTCACAGTATATCGACAGCCTGATTACCAGCGGCAGGCTGAGACTGAAATATACCGGCAGGAGTGTCGTCTGGCACGACCCCTGTGAACTAGGAAGAGGCTCAGGTGTATATGATGAACCCAGAAACGTACTTAGGCACATTGCGCAACTCTGTAAATCTCTTGAGGAGAAGGAGATGGGCCTCTGTTGTGGCGGAAGCCTGGGCAATTTTAAGTCGGGGAGGGAAGTGCGGCGCAGAATAACTGAGGATGCAGCCGCAATACTTGTCTCCTCAGGTGCCTCAACAATAGCAACCGGTTGCCCGCTGTGCAAGAAGACATTCACCCCGGCATCGGAGATACCTGTAAGAGATATTGCCGAGCTGGTGACAGACGCGTTCTACACGGTATCTAATGCAAGCTTTGTTGCTGATCTTGAACCAGCTACCATGAATATCGAGAAGTAATTAGTATAGTTATTAAACAGGCAAAGTAACAGAGAAGATCGTGCCTTTACCAGGTACACTTGTGAATGTTATTGATCCTCCCAACATATTAAGGTACTTTTTGCAGAGAGACAACCCCAGGCCACTACCTTCAAAACTTCTGGAATATCCTTCGCTTCCCTGTCTGAATTCATCAAATATCATCTCCCTGTCCTCTTCCCTGATGCCTATGCCGGTGTCATGAACTTCTATTGTAATATAACCCTTATCTTCTCTGTCTGTACCCTTCAGGATGAGCTCCACTTTGCCTTCAAACGTGAATTTTACAGCATTGCTTATAAGATTACTTATTATGTCAGCAGCAATTCGCTGATCAGTGTTTATCAGAACAGGAGAGTCAGTTCCTTCAATACGGAGAATCAGTCCTTTCTTTTCAGCCTCTGCCCTGAAAAGTTCAAATGTTTCCCTGGTAAGGGCCGCGATATCTGTCATTGAATAGACAGGTTCTCCGGCACCAGATTCAATTCTTGACAGGTCAAGTATACTGTTTAGTGTTTGCATAAGCCTTTTGGCGCTACGGTTGATTATCTCTGACATATTTCTGATTTCCTCCTGATCCTCCTCCAATGTCAGAAGCTCTGAAAATCCCATTATGCCATTCATCGGTGTCCTCAGCTCATGACTCATGTTAGCCAGAAATCTTGATTTCAGTCTGTTCATCTCCTCAGCCTTGTCACGTGCTTCAATTAGTTCGGCCATCAGGTTTTTTCTCTCGGTAATATCTTCAGAAACAATTACATAATTTACAGTATTACCGGTTTCGTCAGTAACAGCCTGTATAGAGACCATCTCCCAGAATGGTTCACCTGTCTTCTTACGGTTACGGTATTCTCCCTTCCATTGCCTTCCAGCTTTTAGTGTCTGCCATATTGCCTCGAGCTTGTTCTTATCGGGTTGATTCAAAATCCTTGACATTCTCGCCTGTACATCGCCATGTGAATATCCAGTTACTGATGTGAAGCTTGGGTTGACGTAAATAATCTTGCCATCACTGTTGGTAATAACGATAGAAACAGGGCTCTGCTCAAGGGCTTTGGACATCTGTAAAACCAACTCATCTGACTTCTTTCTTTCAGTCATTTTCCAAACTGAAGCCATCAGGAGTTTAAGCTGATTTACATCCATATCTGTATAACCACCTTCTTTGTTGGCTACTCCCACCACGGCGACAATCTGGTTTTTGTCAAAAACCGGAACCGTTAAATAGTTAAATAACTCTGCATGGCCTTCCGGATATCCCTTCTTAAGAGGGTTTTCAGCCTGAAAATCATTAACGACAATCTCTCTCCTTTGTCTCACTGCTTCACCCCAGATACCTGTTTTGGATAATTCATAACAGTCAGGTGGGTCAGTTATTGAGCAATCTTTTAAAACTCCTCTCGACCAGGTGTTTAAGATGAACTCCTCCTTCTCTTCATCATAATGATAAATATATCCAAGGCTACTGGAGGTGAGTTTGAGAGCCTCATGCAGAGCATAATCAAGGAGTTCCTGAATATCTCTGGTGTCTTGCTGTGATATCTCCAAAAGGCTTCTGAACCTTTTTTCATTGTCCTGAAGTATCTCCTCTGCACGTTTTCTTTCAGTAATATCTGAAATAAACCCCTCCAGAGCAACTATGTCTCCGTCTCTGAATACAGGTGTTCCCTGCTCCCATACCCACTTTTCATCTCCGTTTTTGGTTCTGATTTTATATGTCAACTGGTACGATTTTCTTTCTTTAACAGCAGCCTGAATAGTATTCCAGACATAATCGCGGAATATAGGCAATATAATATCATTAAACGAAAGACTCGCATTCCTGATGAGTTCATCCTGATTGTATCCTGTAAGCCACTGGCAGCCCTCACTAATAAACTCCATTGTCCATTGTCTGTCATTATGGCACCTGTAGGCTATCCCGGGAAGATTGGCCAGTAGCGTGGAGAGTCTTCTGTTGGCTTCATTAAGGTCTGCAGCATGATCAATAATAGATTTTTGTACCCGCCTCTCTTCCGTTTGGTCACGAAATACCAGAACGACACCTGTGATTTCACCTTCCTCATTTCTTATTGGGGCTCCGCTGTCTGCAATAGGTATCTCCCTGCCATCTCTTGACAGTAGAAGTGTATGATTGGCAAGGCCAACTACCATTCCTTCTGCAAGTACCCTCTCAACCGGGCTACTGACTTTATCACGCGTATCCTCATTAATGATCACGAATACCGATTCAAGGTTCATATCCCTTGCTTCTTTCTCTGCCCATCCTGTGAGATATTCGGCAACCGGATTCATTTGAATGACTTTTCCCCTACAATCGGTCGTGATTACAGCATCACCTATACTGTAGAGTGTGACCCTGAATAACTTATTTACATGGCTTATCTTCTGTTCTTTTTCCAGGCTCTCTTCAAGAATCTGCTTAGACCTGAGGTTATACCTCCATGCAGTAAAAAGTACAATTACTATAATAAGGCCCACTACTACTCCTGTTGTTGTAATTTCATTGTACCTTAACTCTTTGACCACTTCCCTAATATCTTTCTTGTTAATCATGAACCAGTTTGTACCCGGGACCTGACTAAGCCATGAAAGTACTCTCTCACCCCTGTAATCTGTTCCGCGATATATCCCACGATGGCCTGTTGCTGCTTTAATCGCTGGTGTTTCACCATTTTCTGAGCGACTAAGCCGGAATCGAAGTGCAGAGTTCTCAACGAATCTGAGCTCGTTGATGAACTCAAGGGTGTCAGAATCTGTCCATCTGGCCAGAAGAGTTTCTGAAGTTTCACTCAACAGAGGCCAGCTTTTAAGTGCCGGATAGAGAAAATCTTCCGGGTCAATTCTGAGCAAAACAGTTATACCCTTTTCTCCTGCACTGCCTGGTAAAGGGGCCGAAATGTCAAGGTGTATCCTTTGATGTGACTGACAGAAGTAAAAATCACTAAAAACAACATTGCCTGTTTGGACGGCTTCTCTCAGAACTCGTTGGGTTACCTCATCCATATGTGCCAAAGCTTTCTCTGTTCCTGAAATTATTTTTCCTTTGCTGTCCAGTACGAAGACATCTTCATAACCATAATGTAACTTCAGGTAGGCAAGATGAGATTCGAGTCTTTCGACCCTTCCGGTTACATCGCTTCCTTCTACATAATCTTCAAATACTCCTGTGATATCCAGTCCTGAAGCAAGCACCATGGCATCGCTCTTACGTTCTGTCAGCCACTCTTCTATCTGTGCAGTCTTCAAATAGGAGACTGTTTCAAGTTCGCGATAAGTATCCTTGAAATGGTTGTTCCTTTGGTCCTGGTAATACACTGCCCCCATGATTATAACTAAGAATACCATGGAGACGGAAGCTATGTAAAGCCTGAGTAGTGACCGCTTGTTGGGTAGTGGTCTCACAATAAAAATCTTTCTGTAAACGCCTTGAAAAGCTTAACTTTCTCTCGTATTAAAAAAGTAGTTGGTCTTGCATCAAATAAGACATCGGCCTTAAAAATAGTAATTATTTGAAAGACTTAGCAAAAAATGCTGAATGTCATTTAACATAGAGATTCCCTAGATTTAAGGCGAACACCATTTAAAGGCATTAACGAATGCCCTCATCCATGGTGTAACGTCATCGCTGTGTCGGGCATTTGGATAGTAAGCGCATTGCCATGGCATGAAGGCCCTTTCGAGGTGAGGCATTATCGCCAGATGCCGGCCATCATCTGAGCAGACAGCTGCAGCATCAAAATCTGACCCGTTCGGATTGGCCGGGTAAACCGAATGACTGTATTTTACCGGTATCTGATATCTGTCCTCTTCGTAGGGAAATGAGAACCTTCCTTCGCCATGTGCAACCCAGATGCCAAGTTCCATGCCCTCAAGTCCCTGTAACATTACCGACGGGGATCGTGATACCGTGACACCAAGAAATGCCGATTCAAACTTGTGTGATCTGTTATGAAGCAGTTTAGGCATTTCATTATGTCCCGGGTATATAAGTCCAAGCTCAGCCATAAGCTGGCAGCCGTTGCATACACCCAGCGAAAGTGTGTCTTCCCGGGCGTAGAATTTTTCCAGGGCTATTCTGGCCTTTTCATTATATCTGAATGCTCCTGCCCACCCTTTGGCTGACCCGAGAACATCGGAGTTAGAAAATCCACCGACAAAGACTATCATGGAAATATCCTCAAGAGTCTCCCGGCCGCTTACCAGGTCAGTCATGTGCACATCCCTGACATCAAAGCCGGCAAGCCAGAGGGCATAGGCCATCTCCCTGTCTCCGTTGACTCCTTTTTCCCTTATTATTGCAGCCCTTACACCTGACAGTCCCCTTCTGCCGGGGTCAGTGCCAAGTGCCCTGAAGCTTCCTTCGAACTTTTTCAGGTCATATCTAAGCGGGTTAACTCCAAAATTGTTGTATCTCTCAAGTGCGAGATCTCCGCTCTGCCTCCTGTCAAGCAGATAAGAAGTCCTGAGCCACTTGTCACGCAACTTGTCAATGTCGAAAGAATAATCTACCCCTCCGTTTCTCAGAAATATCTTTCTTTCACTTACGGGATGCCCAATCAGGTGACAGGAAATACCCCTCTCGAGAAGGAATTCCTCTGCTGACACTTCATCAGCTACCTGGATTACCAGACCCGGATTCTGGCTGAAGAGGAGCTTAACCGTGTCATTTTCACCCTTAGACTCAAGGTTAATTGCCAATCCGCCTGTTGTATTGGAGAAGCACATCTCAAGCAGGGTCGTTATAAGGCCTCCTGCTGAAATGTCGTGCCCGGCAATTATCATGCCCTCCCCGATAAGTTCCTGTATGGCATTGAATATCAGTGCAAATTGTTTTGGGTCCTTAACCCTGGGTGCACTGGTACCCGGCGTTCCCAATAGCTGCGAAAAGGAGCTGCCCCCAAGGGAAGGTTCATCGCAGCTCATATCAATCCAGATCACACCATGGGAGGTTTCATTACTAAGAACCGGTTCTATAACAGACCTGACATCTGACACTTCGGCAGCAGCCGAAATAATAACGGTACCAGGTGAGAAAACAGTGTCACCATCATATTTCTGTGTCATCGAAAGTGAGTCCTTGCCGGTAGGAATATTAATTCCAAGAGATATTGCAAACCTGCTGGCAGCCTCGACAGCTTCGTAAAGTCTGGCGTCTTCGCCGCTGTTTTTGCAAGGCCACATCCAGTTGGCCGAGAGCGAGACTCCCTGCAGCCGGTGGGTAAGCGGAGCCCAGACAATATTGGTAAGTGCCTCGGCAATAGAAAGCTCCGAACCGGCCTCCGGATCGATGAGCCCAGCTGCCGGAGCATGCCCCAGCGATGTTGCAACGCCGCTTTTGCCACGGTAATCGAGGGCAATCACACCTGTATTGTTAAGAGGTAACTGCAACTCTCCGGCACTCTGCTGCTTCGCAATTCTGCCTGTAACCGACCGGTCGACCTTGTTGGTAAGCCAGTCCTTGCAGGCGACCTCCTCAAGCTGCAAAAGCTGTTCCAGGTATTCATGCAGTCTGTCCTGATCGTACTTAAGTTCAGTGAAATCAGCCTTTACCTTGTTGTCGCGCAGCACGGTGCGGGGTGGGTCGCCGAAAAATGAAGCCAGATCAAGATCGATGGGTTTCTCTCCTGTGAGCGGGTTCTTAAAGGTAAATTTGTTGTCTCCCGTGACCTCTCCGATGGCGTATACCGGCGCTCTTTCACGATCGGCTATCTTTCTTAGTGTATCATAGTCGGTACGTGCAATTACGAGTCCCATCCTTTCCTGTGATTCGTTGCCCACTATTTCACGGGCAGAGAGTGTTGGATCTCCCACCGGCAGCTTACTTATGTCGATGACACCTCCGGTAGCTTCTACCAGCTCTGAAAGGCAGTTGAGATGGCCGCCGGCTCCATGATCGTGAAGAGAAATAACCGGATTGATATCAGATTCTGCCAGTGCCCTGAGCGCGTTGTACACACGCTTCTGCATTTCAGGATTAGCTCTCTGAACAGCATTAAGCTCTATTGAACTGTGATACTCTCCGGTGTCAACCGAAGAGACAGCACCACCGCCCATGCCTATCCTGTAATTGTCTCCCCCGAGTAGCACTATAACATCTCCTTTTGACGGTACAGATTTTTCACTGTCCGATTTCCGACCGAATCCGATGCCCCCGGCGAGCATTATTACCTTGTCGTAACCATATTTACGCAATGAAGTGAAAGCTTCAAATGTCAGTACCGATCCGCAAATAAGCGGTTGTCCGAATTTATTACCGAAATCACTGGCACCATTTGAAGCCTTAATGAGAATATCTTCGGGAGTCTGGTACAACCATTGACGGGGTTCGGTGCTCTCTTCCCACATCCTGCCTGATTCACTACGCGGGTATGAGGTCATGTAAACGGCTGTACCTGCCACCGGAAATGCCCCCTTGCCTCCTGCAATACGGTCACGTATTTCACCCCCGGTGCCCGTTGAAGCTCCGTTGAAGGGTTCTACAGTCGTAGGAAAGTTGTGGGTTTCAGCCTTAAGTGAAATAACCGTCTCCGTTTCTCTGACCGAGAAGAAATCAGCCTTGTGCTGCGTAGCCGGGGCAAAAAGTTCAGCTACCGGCCCCTGAAGAAAGGCACAGTTGTCGCGGTAGGCTGAGACAACGCGGTTAGGATGAGTTCTGGTAGTCTCTTTTATGAGCCTGAAGAGGGAACTCTCCTTTTCCTCTCCGTCAATGATGAATTTGCCGTTGAATATTTTGTGGCGGCAATGCTCCGAATTTACCTGTGAGAATCCGAATACTTCACTGTCTGTAAGCTTCCTGCCGAGCCTTGCCGAGAGATCGTTAAGATAATCTATCTCCTCCTTATTAAGAGCAAGCCCTTCTTTTATATTGTAGGCAGGTATATCATCAATTTCAATAACCTGATCAGGTTGCCTGTCAATGGTAAACAGCTGCTGATCCAGACCTCTGTAAACGATTTGAAGCATTCGGTCATAATCGGGATTGGCAGATTCTGACGGGAAGAATTCCTCTATCCGTGTTATTCCCTCAATGCCCATATTCTGGGTTATCTCAACGGCATTAGTGCTCCAGGGTGTTATCATTTCACGCCGGGGACCGATATAAGTTCCGGATACGCTTTCGCCATTGATCTGGTTTGCCTGACCGAAAAGCCAGATTAGCTTACGGATATCTTCTGCCTTTAATGGCTTCACTGAACCGGTAGCTATAATGCTCTTGCCGGGAGTTTCAAAGAAAAGAATCATTAATATAATTTATTATACTGATATACAGGGCGGTATGCTGCAATATGTCTGATTGCAGCAGCAATGCAAATATAACCAAATGCCACATAAAATCAACCCGGTCAGTAGTGACCGGGTTGATGTAGCCTATTTTTTTAGTGACGCATTATGTAATATAAGACCCGGTCCGGAACGGCCTCTCCCCGTTGCGCCTCCCTGGCGGCCCGTAACAATAATTCTCATCACAGAGGGCTTCCCTAATTTAATATCGACCATTACCGGAGGATCTCCGCTCTTTATCATTCCGCTTCTGTAAACTTCTTCGCCATCGGCTTCAAGAACTACTTCATATTCGGCCGTACGTGGTTCCTGTCCTTCTCTGACCACAATATCCTCAGCAGAAATTGCAGCCGTGAAGCCTGTAAACAATTCGTGAAGATTATATATGGCTGCTCCGGGCCTGAAAACAACAGTGTTGTCATAGAGTACCCCCGATGACCTCGCCGGTCGTTTCTGGATTGCTCCGGCCGGAACCGGATCTAACTCACTAAGTGATAAATGGTTGGGCAGGAGAGAGGCTATCGAGAAAGCTACTCCCGGAGACTCCCCTTCTCTGGCCGGTGACCTGCTGTTAAGGGTTCCGTCGTCCCATACCGTTCTTACATCGGCAACATATCTCTTATCTGGTTCGAGGTTGTTCAGCGGGAATTTTGTTTCTCCTGTATATCCAACTGTCTCTCCGTCAAGAAAGACCTGGTATCCGGAATTCAGATAGTATTGTGCCGACCATGTCACAACCGCTCCGGTAATCCCGTTGCGGGTAACTGAGACATTCGCCGGCTCCCGCGTTTCATATCTGTAGGCATAGGCAGGAGTGAAACTTACACTCCATTCTACCGTACCTGTTTCGGTCGGTTCAATGCGGGCTACAGCCCAACCCTGATGGTTGGTGAATCTTACATTAATCTTCTTTCTTCCTGCTTTTGCTGAGACTGATGATATTTCATAGTATTTGCCCGGAGGGAATGAGAATGTAAGCTCGTAAGGATCATTCTTTATGACATTGCTGATTCCCTTAGCTGTCTGTGACGTTTCATCAAACGAATATGATACCAGGTCAACCCAACCCTGGGTAATATGCCTGCTGGTTGATATAAGCTCTGTATTACCTGTAACCGGTAGGAGTGTCAGTACCCTGCAGCTGGTAGTGGGGACAGTGATGCTGATTCCTGCCTCAAACGCACCCATGTACTCCTTGTTCCAGAAGTCGTAAACATGAACCCTGTCAGCTCCTGTTATGCCAAGCTCCTCCCAGTTCAGTACAATGGTTTCGTTTTTGTCCTCATTGAAATTGAACAGCCCAACTACATCGTAGTTTTTCCCGAGGTGATTTATCTTCAGGTCCCATATCTTTTTGTTTATGGTTGCCGGAAAGAGATCAAGAGGTCGTATGTCGACGGCAGGGTAAACCCTCCGCATCAGTTCCACCCTTTCTTCCGACAGGTCTGGCAGCCTGTCACTCATTAGCAGCGCCTGTCCGGTTAATCCCTGAAGAGTTGCCCATGCCCTTGCCTGATCAAGAGTGAGGGGTGCCCTCAGCATCATGACGTCCGGATCAGTGTACCAGACTATGTTGTGAAGATAGAAATGCTGCAGGGTAGGCCTCAGGGCTACATCAAAACCGCCTCTCCAACCCAGTACGACGTCTCCACCGGTACGCGAACCGTTCATAATTCCGACACCTTCAACCGGCATGCCCCAGCAGCCAAGAAGGAAACTCTCTTCACCTATGGCTTCTCGCATAATATCGAGCGTCTCACGGTACAACTCCTCGGCATTGCCTCCGGGTTTGTGCATATACTGGCTGTGAGCACGGTACTCATTAACCACAATGGGTTGTCCGTCGATTTTGTAGTATTCATAGCCCCAACTCCGCATTGTCTCAAATAGCTTTCTGAGATAATCCCTGCCCTGCGGTGACGTGGGATCCACAAGCCAGTCACCCTCCCAGGTGCGTGAGGCTGATGTTCCGTCAGGTTTGAGAATGAATACGCCCGGGAGTTTACTTACCACCTCTTCATTAGACTGACCATGCGGCGCTATCCATATGCCCGGAGTGAGCCCCAGCGACTTGATATACTCTGCAAGTGAGGCCATCCCGTTGGGGAATGTATCGTCAAATCCGGTCCAGTCACGTGACCCCTTCCGTCCGTCTGGTCGCAGCGCCTGCCACCCGTCGTCAACCTGAACAACAGTGGCTCCATAGTCTTTCATATTGTCTGCTATCCATTTGGCATTTAGCATTACCTCCTTTTCAGTTATGTGCTGATAATAGTAATACCAGGTGCAGAAACCTGAAGGAGGGACAGGGAAAACAGTCTTATCAAGAGGCTTGTAAAATCTAATCCCAAGTGTGTCGCGGTAATAGTTTCTGATTACTGATCCGTCTTTAAGCTTTACTTCATCGCTGACCGGATCGAAAATACCGTCGGCAATAGGTGTCGTGACATCTCCCAGTGTCATTACAAACATGTCACGGTTAGGGCCATCCTTGATTCTTGCAGGAACCGGGTGAGGCCACTTCTGTTGAGCCACACCTGTACTGGTTTTTACTGTCTGTGCTCCAAGTTCTGTGATTATGGCAAACAGCACCAGCGTTAACAGAACAACAATGATTCTATTTGTCTTCATGGTGATTAAGATACTAGGAATATTATTCTGACGAAGTTCTTTAAAATGTAATTAATACACTTATAAAGGTATGATTAAAAACTATACGTGACAAATAAATTCCTCAATTATTTCATGAAGCCGCTTCTTTTTAGCAATGGTTCTATTGAAGGCTCTCTGCCCCTGAAGTTTTTATATAGCACTGATGGTTTTTCCGTTCCTCCTTTTTCAAGTATATTTTTACGGAACGACAAGGCTGTTTTGGAGTCAAACAGCCCCTTTTCGGAGAATAGTGCGAAGGCATCGGCGTCGAGTACTTCAGCCCATTTGTATCCGTAGTATCCTGCAGCGTATCCTCCGCCAAAAAGGTGTCCGAAGGCCACACTGATATTGGTACCCTCGACCGGGTGGAACAGTTCTGTGGCTACCAATGCATTTCGTTCAAAGGCATCCACATCGGCGATGTTGTCGTTTTTAATTGTATGCCAGGCCATATCAAGCATTCCGAAACTTAGTTGTCGCAGGCAGGCATAACCTTCATTGTAGACTGAAAGTGCCCTGAGTTTATCGAGCAGAGGTGCCGGTATCTTCTCTCCGGTAATATAGTGTTCTGCCCATGTGTCAAGCCATTCTTTTTCATATGCCCAGTTTTCCATAATCTGCGACGGCAGTTCAACAAAGTCTCTCACCACCCCGGTTCCCGAAAGCGATTCATATGTACATTCAGATAATATTGCGTGGAGTGCGTGACCGAATTCATGCAGTAATGTTGTCAGTTCGTTGTGGGTAAGCAGGGAAGGCGCTGAGGGTGTAGATCTGCTGAAATTCATCACGAGAGAAACCACTGGTCTTATATCATCCTTGTCCGTTCGGTACTGGTTTCTGAAGGTTGTCATCCATGCGCCTCCGCTTTTTCCTTTTCTTGGGTGAAAGTCGAGATACAGAATGGCCAGGTGTCTCTTGCCGTCAAGTACTTCGAAGACTGTTACGTCTCGGTGATAAACAGGTATCTCATCTACTTCCCTGAAGGTTAAGCCGTAAAGTCTTTCTGCCAATGAGAAAACAGCCTTTTTCACTGACTCGAGCCTGAAGTATGGCCTGAGCATTTCGTCGTCAACTTCGAGGGTTGACTTTTTGAATTTTTCAGAATAGTATGACCAGTCCCATTTCATCAAATCACCCTTAAGCCCCTCTTCTGCAGCATATTTCGATATTTTCCTGAAGTTGACATTTGCTACGGGAAGGGCAGCAGACATCAATTTATTGAGGAATGACTTTACCTCCTCAGCCGAGCCAGCCATTCTGTCTTCAAGAACCAGTGAGGCATAGTCTTTATATCCCAACAGCTTTGCAAGTTCAAGCCTCAGGCATACTATTTTCTTTACAATTTCCCTGTTATCGTGATCATTGTTTCTGAACGATCTTGAGGCATAGGCCCTGAACATTTTTTCCCTCAGTTGCCTGTTTGCCGCGTATTGCATAAAAGGTACAAAGCTGGGGGCATGAAGTGTGAATACCCAGCCATCAAGGTTTTGTGAAGCGGCCTCTGCTGAAGCCTGTTCCTTTATTTGAGCAGGGATGCCCTTCAGTTCATCTTCCTTTTTTATATGAAGCTGAAAATCATTGGTTTCTGCCAGTACGTTCTCTTCGAACTTCAAAGACAGCATTGCCAGTTCCGATGTTACTTCCCTGTATCTGTCGCGCCTGTAGCCTTCCAGACCTGCCCCACCGAGAATAAAGTTTCTGTATGTTCTCTCCAGGAGCATATTCTGCTCAGGCGTAAAAACGGTATAGTCCCGGTTCCTGTAAACCTGGCTGATTCTGGCAAACAGTTCTTCGTTCAGGGTGATATCGTTTGAGTAATCTGTCAGCAGGGGAGACGCTTCCATTGCGGCTGCCTGCAGGTCGCGGGAGGTTTCGGCACTGTTAAGGTTAAACAATATTTGTGAGATCACCGACAGCTCCATCCCGCTACGTTCCAGTGCCTCAACTGTATTGGCAAATGTGGGCGGTTCGCTGCTTCCGGTAATCTGGTCTATCTCTGATTTTGCCTTCTTTATTGCCTCGCTTATAGCTGGTATGTAATGTGCTACTGTAATATCGGCAAAGGGAGGAACCCCGAAGGGAGTGTCCCATTTTTTCAATAATGGGTTTATGTTGCTCATAATTATGAATTGACTGTCAATTCGCAAATATATTCTTATTTATTAAGATGCCTGTTGCAACAAAGCCATTCCATCCTTATTGTTAAAAAATCAAAAAAGTCAGCATGATTGATATTTATTGGAAAAAAACGCTACTTTTGCTCCCATGAATACAATATCGTTATACACCTGGCGCTGGCACAGCTTACTTAGTTACGCTGTGAAACCTGTCATCGTATAACGGATAAGATATTTAAAGTTACCGGGGCACACTGTTCACAGTGTGCCTTTTTTTTGTGAAATACATTTTACTAACCACTTAATAATTAATGCTATGGAAAAAAGAAAAAAGATTATTCTGAGTGAAAGGGAGATGCCCAGGCAATGGTATAATATAATAGCCGACATGCCAAACAAGCCACTGCCTCCTCTACATCCTGGAACAAGGCAGCCTGTGGGCCCTGACGACCTTGCAGCGATATTTCCGATGGAACTGATAAAGCAGGAGGTGTCAGCAGAGAGGTATATAGACATACCCGATGAAGTACTTGATCTTTATCGCCTTTACAGGCCTTCACCGCTCTTCAGGGCCTACAACCTTGAAAAGCTTCTTGGTACAAAAAGTAAGATTTATTACAAGTATGAGGGTGGAAATTATTCAGGTTCTCATAAGGCGAACACTGCGATAGCACAAGCATACTACAACAAGCAGGAAGGCATAAGGCGAATCACTACCGAGACCGGTGCCGGACAGTGGGGCAGTGCGATGAGCTTTGCCTGTAATCATTTTGGCATAGAACTACTGGTCTTTATGGTAAGGGTAAGTTATGACAGTAAGCCGGGACGCAAGCTTATGATGAATTCATACAATGCTAAAGTTGTACCTTCACCCAGCCAGATGACAGGTGCCGGGAGGGCTATACTTGAGGCCAACCCTGACTCTCCAGGCAGTCTTGGCATAGCAATCTCAGAAGCTCTGGAAATTGCAATTCAGGATCCTTATACCAAGTACTCTCTTGGCAGCGTTTTGAACCATGTTATTCTACATCAGACAATAATTGGCCAGGAGGCACTTATTCAGATGGAAAAGGCCGGCGATTATCCTGATGTAGTAATAGGATGCTTCGGTGGTGGCTCCAATTTTTCAGGAATAGCTTTTCCCTTCCTGCGTGAGAAGCTGCTGAACAACAAAGATGTAAGATTGCTGACGATTGAGCCGGCCTCATGTCCCAAACTTACGAAGGGCCGCTTTATGTATGATTTCGGTGACACAGCCGGTATGACACCGCTGCTTCCCATGTACTCTCTGGGTCATAATTTTATTCCTGAGAAGATACATGCCGGCGGACTGAGGTATCATGGAGCTGGTGTTCTCGTAAGCCAGCTTCTGAAAGATGGCTTCGTGGAGGCCAGGGCAAAACTTCAGCGTGAATGCTTCGAAGGGGGAGTACTCTTTGCACGTACTGAAGGCATTCTGCCTGCTCCAGAGTCGACGTATGCAATTGCCGGAGCCCTTGATGAAGCCAGAAAAGCCGATCTTGAGGGTGTTTCGAAGACGATACTCTTTAACCTGAGCGGACACGGTCATTTCGATATATCGGCGTACGAAAAATACTTTGAGGGTAATCTGCCTGATCATGAGCTAACCGAAGCTGAACTGAAGGCCTCTATGGATGGACTTGACCTTCCGTTTTTAGACTGATGACATAAGTGAAAAATAAAACTGGCGCAGGTAATCATCTGCGCCAGTTTTTTTTTCTTCAGAAAGGAAGTGAATCAAACTCTTCGTTTTCCGGTGGTGCATCTTCAAGTGAGTGTGGCGGGGTTGTGAATTCCTCCGTTTCGGTTGTATCCGTTACCCGCTCGACCCTCCAGGCGTCAAGGTTGGTAAAATAATTTACCCTGCCTTCCTTTTCCCAGCGGTTGCCCTTTATGTTGAAGAGTACCCTGACTTCATCCCTTATATAGCTCTCATCAATAATATCACACTTATCCTGTACAAGCTGGAATTTTATGTAATCGACAAATACTGTTCCTCCTGATGACTCCTTCTTCTCAATGACAAATTCCCTTTTTCTGAATTTATCACTGACATTTACCACAGGATATATCTCAAACATTTTGCCTGTAATCTCAAAAGCCATATTATTCAGTTGTAGTGATTACTATCTTTTCAATTTTATCGCCGGCTTTTATTGTGTCAATCAGTTCAACACCCTCTTCAACAATACCGAAGCAAGTATGTTGCCTGTCAAGGTGTTTGGTGTTGGTGCGGCTGTGGCATATGAAAAATTGAGAACCACCTGTGTTCCTGCCGGCATGTGCCATGGAAAGCACTCCGCGGTCATGGAACTGCCGCGGGCCACTCAGTTCACAATTGATTGAGTAACCCGGTCCTCCGGTTCCGACACGCGGATCAGACATGTCTTTTGAGTAGGGACATCCTCCCTGAATGACGAATTCAGGAATTACCCTGTGAAATGCAAGGCCATCGTAAAATCCATCTTCAGCTAGTTTGACGAAATTGGCCACCGTACCCGGTGCATCATCATCAAACAGCGATGCCACCATTACCCCTTTTGATGTGTGTATGGCTGCTTTTTTCACTTTTCAACAATGTCAAGCAGTTCCACTTCAAAGATCAGAGTCGCATAGGGAGGAATAACCCCTCCTGCACCCTGTTCGCCGTACCCAAGGTTATACGGAATGAAAAACCTGAATTTGGAACCTACAGGCATTAGCTGAAGACCTTCAACCCAACCCGGAATAACGCCTCCAACTGCTATCTCAAGGGGTTGACCTGATTCTATTGAGGAATCAAATACTTCTCCATTGGTTAATTCTCCTTTGTAATGTGCCCTGATGACATCATCAGCTGTCGGTTTGGGACCGGTGCCCATTGTGATGACTTCATACTGAAGACCCGACTCGGTTGTAATCACGCCTTCTTTTTTCTTGTTTTCTTCAAGGAATGTCTCGTTCTCAGCTATTACATCCTTGTATGTTTCAGCCATGTCTGCCTGTTGCTTCTCCTGAATGTAGGTAATAATGAACCCCCTGGCATACATCTCGTCCATCACGTTCTTGCCCTCTTTGGCATCTACCATTCCTTTGGCCATAAGCTTCGGGTCTATCTCGAAATTATCCTGCTGCATGGCGAAAAATGTGTTTACACCAAATGCATAAGCCAGTGAATCTTCCTTTGTTTCAATTTTGGCCTGCTGGATTGAACTACTTGAACAAGCCGAAAAAATTACCGCAACAGTGGCGATAAGCAATACCATCTTTTTCATCTTCATTTTCTTGGTTATTTGTAAAAAAATTTGGCGCTAATATACTATATAATTTCAGATTCTCACGGCTCTTATCATTTCCCTTTTTCCTTTTGCCCCCGGAAGACGATCTACCACAAAGCCATTCGACTGCAGGATTCTTCTCACCTCACCTTTTGCAGAGTATGTTACCAGTGTTCCGCCTCTTGTGAGTATCGCTGCCATCTTCTCAAAGACCTCATGACACCATATTTCGGGTTGTTTGGAAGGGGCGAAGGCATCAAAATAGATAACATCCGCCTGCAAGGCTGGGTCATAAGTCTGAATATCGCCGTGAATCTTTTGAATCTCAAACCAGTCTGTTATCCTGACGGTCTCATTCCACCTGGACTGGTGTATTAAATGGAAAATGGCTTCAGCACCATATCCTGTTAACGAAGGATAGTTCAGGGCCGATAACAATTGATTATCAAGTGGATACTTTTCAATAGTTATATATGTTGTTTTAATTTTTCTTTCGGCACTTCTCAGTGCCGTCAGCAGGGCATTGAGGCCGGTCCCGAAACCGACTTCAAAAACTACAGGTGTGGTTTTCAGACATTGGTCAAAACCAGCCCTTATGAAGACATGCAATGACTCTTCAAAGGCACCGTTTGTCGAATGATAATGTTCGTCAATATCAGCCAGATAAAGGGTGTGTGAGCCATCGAGTGTTTCTACAATAGTTGGTTTCATATGGCAGTCACTTATACCCTCAGGCCTATTACCAGAACATCATCAATCTGATCATAGCCAGTTTTCCATTCTTCAAACGTTGAGCCGATATGGACCAACTGTTCTTCCATTGGCATGTGTGACAATGAGAGCAGAAGCTGTTGAAATGGTTTATACATGAATTTTTTTCCTGAAGCTCCCCCGAACTGGTCAGCATAGCCATCGGAAAAGAGATAGAGAACATCTCCCTTTTCAACCTTTATATTATGATTTCTGAACGGAGTGATGTCAGTAACATGTATTCCTATGGGCATTCTGTCGGCCTGATATCTTATGAGCTGATCTTTCCTGACAACATAGATTGAGTTATTGGCACCTGCATACTGAACCGACTTTGCTTCTGTGTCGAGTATGATAAGAGATATATCCATTCCGTCTCTGGCTTCTCCAATAACGCCCTTTTGTCTCAAGGCCCTTATTATCTCCTCACGCAGCTTGTCAAGAATTTCTGAGGCAGTATCGAAGTCGGTTGTGATCATTATCTCGTTGAGGAAGGTGTTCCCAAGCATGCTCATAAACCCTCCCGGAACACCATGTCCTGTGCAGTCAGCAGCTGCTATGAATATGCGGCCTTTCTTCCTGAAACCCCAGTAAAAGTCACCGCTCACAATATCCTTCGGTCTGAAGAAAATGAAGTTTTCCACACCCCATGAACTTAGAAAATCAGGAGGCAGCAGTACGGCATTCTGTATTCTGGCAGCATATTGTATTGAGTCTGTGATCGACTGGTTCTTCTGTTCGATTATCTCCTTCTGCTTGTTAACCTCACGGTTTTTTTCTTCAAGATCGGCATTTATCTCCTCTATCTTCCTCTTGCTTGCAGCCAGTCTTCGGTTACTTTTGCGTACCGATATCAGGGCCCAGAGACTCACCAGGGATACCAGCACCATCAGAATGGCTATGGCGAGGGTCATCCTCCGTGCATCCTTCTCTCTTTCGAGTTCAAGTTCCTTTTCCCTGGCCTGTGATTCGAGCAGCTCGTTCTGGCTCTGCAACTCTCGTTCGTCCCTGGTCTTCTTCTCAAGTTCAAGTTGCTGGCGCAGGCTCTCCTGCTCAAGGGTTTGTATCTCCACTTTCTGCCTTTCCGCCTCCTCCCTTTCCCGGCTCAGGGCAAGTGACTGCATCAGATTCTCTCTTTCAATCCTGGTTCTTTCCTGCTCGCTGTAGAGGAGCTGAAGCTCTTTCTCCTGGTTCTCAAGCTCTGCTCTCTGGCTTCTCAGCTCCAGGTCCTTTTTCTCTTCGTCGGCTATGTCGAGCTTAAGATTTTGCTCAACAGATTCATAATATGCTTTTCTGTCAGCCTGCATTTCCTGTTCTGTAAGGCTAACAAATGCTATCGAATCTCTCAGATTAAGATGCTTCTGGTAATATTCAAGGGCTTTGATAAAGTCGTTGCCATTTTCGAGTATCTCAGCGTAAAGGGCATAACATATCTGCAACGTTTCATAATTCTCCGATTCTTCCGACGAGCTTATGCAGTCAATACAATACATCTCTGCATTGTAGAGATCGCTGCGGTTGTTGTAGATAGTCGCCAGCAGCATTTCTATCCGTGCTTTTTCTGCCAACTGACCTGTCTTGCCGGCTAACTGGAGGGCCTCCCGGAAGTACCTGAACATAAGTTCATTGTTGCCGAGCCCCTGGTAGCAGATAGCCATATTGCTGTAAACACTTGCCAGGTTGAACTCATCAACTGGATCGGTGAGGCAGTACTCTTCAGCCCTTTTAAACCTGTTTACTGCTGAGCTCAGGTCTCCTGTGCGGTAATTAAGGAACCCTAAGTTGTTGTTCAACAGTATCATTCCCTGACGGTCTGATTGGGACTGACGTTCGAGGTTCCAGGCTGCCAGTTGCTTTGCCTCGCTGTTATCGCCACGACCGGCAAGAAGCGGAATTACCTTGTTATTCAAATCGAAGACCATGACATCGTCTCCGGTCTCTGAAAACAACTGTCTGGCCTCATCATACCAGATAAGTGCATTTGCAGTGTCAGGAACAGCTTCAAAAGACTCGGCAGCGCTCCTTGCAGCTACAGCCTTCCTAAGCTTATTTTCATTGCCATAGATACTGAACTCTCTTATATAATGACCGGCAGCCAGAGCAGGAACACCGAAAGATCTGTATCTGGCTGCTATCCTGTTATGTATAGCAGCCGCAGGTATTGAATCATATGATGATTTGTACCTGGATGAGGCCATAAGCATGTATCTCAGGGTATAATCCCAGATGTCACTCTTGTCATAAAGAGCTGCCAGTCTTTCACAGATTGAAGCCTCAGTGTATGGTAATCGACTTGCCGCAGATATTTGCCTGGCTTCGAGGTAGTAGATTCTTGCACTGTCAAAGATGCCTGCGTCAGAAAAAATATCTGCCCTGTTTATAAGTGATACGGCCAGTAGTGAGTCAGTCATATCCTGCTTTGCCATTAAAGGAGAATTGCCTGACGGTTCTGATGAGAGTGTAATAATACAGGTCGTCAGAAGACTCAGCACCAGTGAGAGTATCTTTGCAGGCTGCCTCATCAGTTAAGTTTGTATGTTAGTCCTGCACTAATGGTCCTGCCGGCCTGCGGACTAAAAGGCAGCGAGGTGCCCAATTCAGAATATACTGGTCCGCCATACCTCTCATCAAACAGATTTGTAACTTTCAGAAAGGTGCTGAGATTACTTCCTACATTGTAAGTAAGTGAGAAATCCATACTATAGAAACCGTCAACGTTCCGGAATAATTCATTGTATAGTTCTTCAATGGGAATCACTATTCTGAGCCAATTGCTTTCCCATACTGAGGTGATGTTAAGAAGGAGGTTTCTGGCCGGTTCCATGGTTATCTTCAACTGTCCGAAATGATTTGGCATAAGGTTGAAATCGCTTATGAATTTTCCTGCCAGTTCAAAAACATCGGGAAACGTTTCACTTGATTTTGCAAATGTAAGACTGAGCTCGGCATCAAGATTTATTGACTTTACCAGGTCGTTAATAAGAAAGGTTGCCTGAAGCCCGTAAAGTCTCGATACAGCTCTTTTATTATTTGATCTGGTAAGCACCGAGGCTGTGTCGGTACTCATAATAGCCAGTGGCAGGTCAAGCTCTCTCAGCGGAACCGACCTTTCCATTATCAGGTTTCTGATTTCGTTATAATAGATTGACAGGTTGAGGGTAGTTCGCTTAGTCATGGTTCTTATAATACCCATTTCAACAGACATGTACTTTTCAGGTTCAAGGCCGGGGTTGGGTATTGCCAGATAGAACAGGCTGTCAAGATTTACACCTCCTTTGTATGCCAGCGACTGATAAGCCAGAGAAGCCGGCGGTGCCTTGAAAGCAAATCCCACAGATGCCCTTGAGGAGGTTTTAGCGTTATGTATCAGCATCCCTGCCAGCCTTGGCGAAAAGCTAAACCCATAAACTGAATTCTCATCAAACCTGAGGCCACCCATGAACCTCAGTTTTTTGAATGAATAGTATGTCTGGCTGAATAATCCGAAGTTATGGTAATTGAGCGGATTGAGTCCGAAAGTACCTGCAACGGGGTCAGCTGCCTCTATTGTACTGCTGAAAGATCCGTATTTATCAGTATCAAACGGGGCATCGAGGTAGTTTGTCTGGGGCAGGTTGCCCGAGTACTGGTATGTGACACCTGATATTATTTCCAGACCCGGCCCGGGAATCACAGTAAAGAGCTGCTCAAAGAGGACGTCATTACCTGCTGAATACCGGTAAAATTTATCACTCTTCTCAGCGAAATTAACCCCGATGCTTGAATTGTTATCCATTCTGTAGATCAGGCTTGAGAGATTTGTCGTGGTCAGCAACCGGGGTGTCCATTCGTATGTGTAACTCAGGGCAGCATGATTGATGTTCTCTCCCCAGTAAGTTTGTGGATTATCATAACTAAAGAGGTATGCTGATTGCCCCAGTGAGCTGTGTGATCTTCGATACATGTTATTGAAGGACAGAACCACGCCCCGGAATTTCAGGTTGAATCCCATCAGGTTGCTCTCTGACGGAAGGTCCTGTATCGCCGGAAGTGTCAGTGTGCCCTTATAATTTACGGGATAATTCTTTTCAATAAAATCATTTCTGTCGCTGACACTGCCGCCAAAAACCTCATCAGTTATCTCCAGCGGTTCGTAAACCTCTCCACCGATCTCAAACTTATAACCCCTTTCCTGCAGATAGTGCAGTGGATTATACACATCTTCATACCCATTCCTCAGGTTAAAATCCTGCTGGCTGCTGATATTTCCGTAGAAACTGTACTGAAGAATGTTCTTGTTTCTTCCCGCTTTACCGCCCACCATAAAACTGGAGTTACGATACCTGTTCTCGCCAAGGCTTATGTCAGCCAGTGCGAAGGTGCCCTTATCCGCCTCACGGGTAATGATGTTTATCACCCCTGACACAGCGTCAGCTCCGTATACAGCTGCAGCCGGACCATAGATTATCTCAATCCTTTCAGCCTGCCTGACTGGAAGCTGTGCCATTATCGGCATTCCTTTTACCACGCTCGGCTTTAACGGCATGCCATTAATGAGTATCATAGTATAGAGGTTCCCCGTTAAACCCCTCAGCTGAAATGTTTCTCCCAGTTCACCTGTACCCGGCTGGCTGACCCTCATTCCCGGAAGACTCTTCAGCACATCGGTAAGCGATGAATAGTGGTTACGCTCAATCTCGTCACGTGTTACCACATGAATGGTTATTGGTAACTCACTGATAAGCTTTGAACTGCGGCTTGCCGACAACACCCTTATACCGGCAGTATCTTCCCCGAGAATAAGGTCGTTTCTGCCAAGCTTCTCCAAAGTTACCGGGGGAACCACAACCTCCTGGGCAATAGAACCCGCACACAGCAACATCAGAACGGCTGAAAAAAAAATACCCGGCTTCATTTCTCTCTTTCAGTGACTAAAAGTAAGAAAAAAATAAAAACCAGGTACTCTTTACCTACTTCGTAGTCTATGATATGCTTTGCCTGCTGATTGTCAGTAGGCAACAAGCAGATGGTCATTCAGCCTTGCAAGAGCTGCAAAATATTCATATTCAAGGTCTGCAAGCATAAGCACTGACTCAAAAACAGCTTCGGTATAGGCAAAATATTCTGTAATGGTTATCTCTTTTTCCGTCAGAGATTTCATCAGCAGCGACATCTCACCGGTGCCGGTGACTGCCTCCTTCATCTCCTCAAAATTCCTGCCTGTAAGCCTGCAGTACTCATACTGCGACCTGGTGTCAGCCAGCAGCATTGAGTTAGCTGCATCTCTTCCTGCCCCGGTTGCAGCCGCACTGGCTTTTGCCAGCTTAAGCTGATTCCTGTTTGTCCATACCGGAATTGAAATACCTACCCTGGGCCCTGTGTGATGGTCACCGGCCACTATCTCAGATGCGAACCCGACTTCCAGACCCGGCAGGTTGGCAGCCCTGGCAACATCAACCTGCTTTAGCGAAAGAGCATACTCCTTTTCGTGCACCAGGAATGCCGGGTGGGATAGCTTCTTCATCTCCATCAGCTCTTCCAGACCAATATCCTCATAGCTGTCGTACATTTCACCCTCCAGCACCTCACTCTGACCTCCTGATATATAGTCCAGTTTTACTCTCAGAGCCTCCCTGGCTGCCTCTTCTGCAGCAACATGGCTGCGCGCACGCGATATCTCCAGCACAAGCCTGTTGTAGTCAAGTATGGTTACGGCTCCTTCATCCAGGAGGGTATTCCAGCCAAGCCTTACTGTTTCAAGGATATCCATCTTCTCCCTCAGTATTCCTATCCTTTTGCTGAGACTTATGTAATGATATGCCATAAGCCTGGCTTCCAGCAGAATCTCAGTTTTACCCAGGCTGAATTCTGTTCCGGCAAGAGAGAAGGCCTCCCTGTTAAGCCGACCCCTGGTAATATAGGCTGTAGGGAACTCGAATGACTGAGCTGCTTCGAAGGTCCTTTTCAGACCTATTGACTCCGGTACTCCGGGAAAATAACCGAATCCCGCGGTAAACTCACCGGGTGTGTTGCCTGTAACAGACTCGGCACGGCGGGCTTCAAGAATACTCTCGTAGTGCTTAATATCGGGATGTGCGCCTGATACCTCCTTCAGGAAAGCCCCGGTTCCCTGCCCTGAAGAGCTTAGAATGACAAGGCCTGCAAAGGTTATTGTTGATATTATTCTCTTCATTGCTTTGGTAATTATGAGTTTTCATTTAATACGCCGGCAGGTAAAGATTCTTTTCCCTGCTTTCTGCGACTGATCACGTAATATACTGTGGGTATTACGAAAATGTTAAGCAGTGTTGAGCTTAGCAAACCGCCAAGAATTACAACAGCCATCGGACTCTGTATTTCATTGCCGGGTTTATCGCCGCCGGCAGCCAGCGGTATCAGAGCCAGGGCTGCAGTCAGAGCTGTCATCAGAATGGGGTTCAGCCTGTCGACTGAACCGTGTATTATCCTGGTTTTAAGGTCAGGATCTTCGTCTTCAAGCCTGAGATATCTTGAAATCAGCAGTATTCCGTTTCTTGTGGCTATGCCAAAAAGGGTGATGAAGCCAATTATAACCGGAATACTCAACACCCCTGAAGAGAATCTGATGGCAAAAATACCACCTATAAGTGCAAGGGGCAGGTTAAGCAGTATGATCCATGAAAGGGTGCTGTTCCTGAACTCGTTGTAGAGAACGGCGAAGATGGCCAGTATCGCCAGTAGTGACGCAAAAAGGATTCTGCGGCTTGCTCTTGAGGCACTCTCAAACTGACCGCCGTATTCAATGAAATAGCTGTCGGGAAGTATTACCTCGTCTCCGACCTTGTTCCTGATGTCGGTAACCACGCTGCCAACATCCCTGCCTGCAACATTGACTGAAACCACAAGTTTTCTTTTTACATTCTCACGGTTAATGGTATGAAGTCCCGATGATGACTCTATATCAGCCACAAACGAGAGGGGTATCTTCTTTCCGTCGTGGGTGTCTATCATAGCCGAGGAGATAGCTTCAACAGAGTTGCGGTCATCGTCACTAAAACGTAAAACAACAGGGAAACGCTTTTCCTCAATATATACATCAGATACATGAAGTCCTCCCAGTGCCGTTTCAACAAAGGCGGCAAACCTGTTAAGAGGAATGCCGTACCGTGCCAGCATTTCTCTTCTTGCTCTTATCTTAATCTGAGGGGTTTCAACCAGTGGCTCTACTATCAGGTCGCCAATGCCTGGGATCGCGCCGATGGCATTCTCTACTTCATTGCCAAGCCTGTAGAGTTCATTAATGTCATCGCCGAAGATCTTGATGGCTATATTGGTGCGTGTTCCTGAAAGCATATGATCCATCCTGTGGGTGATGGGCTGTCCTACCTCAATGTTGACACCGTTCAGGTGTGACAGCCGGTTGCGGACATCAGCCATAAATTCGTCTCTTGATCGTTCCGACAGGGTGAAGGGCACATCCAGCTCAGAGACGTTTTCCCCGAAAGAATGTTCTGCCAGTTCAGCACGGCCTGTCTTGCATGAGACGGACTCTACTTCAGGGATATCCATCATTATCGTCTCTGCCTCCCTGCCGATTTTCACTGACTCCTCAAGAGAAATACCAGGCATGGCCGAGACATTTACCGTAAGGGCTCCCTCATTGAAGGGAGGAAGGAATGCAGATCCGAAGGTGAACATCATAACCACAGCCGCTACCAGCAACAATCCTGTTACTGCTCCGGTTATCAACGGCCTGTCAAGCGTCGCGCTCAGCGCCCTGCGGTAGAGGGCCCCCAGGTTCCTCTCTACCCATGAGCCCCGCATATTTTTTTCGAGACTCTTCTCATTGGTAAGCATGTAACTGCAATAGACAGGCGTGATGCTCAGAGCTACAACCGTTGATGAGAAAAGGGCCACTATGAATGATATGCCCAGTGGTTTCATCATTCGCCCCTCCATACCTTCAAGCAGGAACAGGGGAATGAACGTTATTATTATTATTACGGTAGTGTTGAATATCGTGGTCCTTATCTCTGAGGAGGCGTCGAAAACCACCTTCATGGCCGGTTTCCTCTCGTCGGGCGGAAGCTTCAGGTTTTGCCTCAGCCTCTTATATACGTTTTCAACGTCGATAATGGCATCATCAACAATAGCGCCGATGGCAATAGCCATGCCCCCGAGACTCATGGTGTTAATGGTTATACCAAGCAGTTTCAGCACAATTACAGTCGTTAACAGCGATAATGGAATGGCTGTCAGCGAGATAGTCGTTGTCCGGTAATTCATCAGAAATACAAAAAGTATTATCACAACGAAAATACCGCCCTCAATAACCGCCCGCATAACATTATTTACTGCCGTTCTGATAAAGTCATCCTGGTTGTATATGTCGCTGTGAAACGAAATCTTCGTGCCCAGGGTGGAACCTATCTCGTCCAGCGCCTTTTCAATATCTTCAGATAACCTGATGGTGTTTACATATGGCTGCTTGGTGATTGTAACCAGCACTGCATCATTGCCTTTGTAGGAACCATGGCCTATTTTAAAGGCCGGACCGGTCTTTACCGCGGCTATATCGGCCACGGTTACGGGAAGGTTTCCTTCCATCCTTATTACTGAACGGGCTATCTCTTCTGCCGAAGCAGTACGTGCGATACCCCTTACCACGTATCTGCTGCCATGCTGGTCGATAAACCTACCCGAAGTGTTAAGGTTAATATCCTCGCACACTTCGATAAGTTCAGATAGTGTAACACCGTAATGCTGCATCCTGTACTGATCGGCCAGTATCTGGTATTCCATCACCTCACCGCCGATTGTGGTAACCTGCGCCACACCCGCAACAGAGAGAAGCCTTGGGGCAACCGTCCAGTCCGCAATGGTTCTTAGCTCCATAGGAGTGACAGAATCGGAAAGCATCGCTATTATCTTCATCTCACCCAAAAGTGAGGATTGTGGTGCTATTACCGGCCTGCTTACTCCCGCAGGCAGCTGGTCATTGATCTGTACAAGCCTCTCGGTGACTGTCTGCCTCGCTTTGTAGATATCCGTACTCCAGTCGAACTCAACCCATACTATCGAGAATCCCATAGAAGACGATGACCTTACCCTTCTGACATTGGTGGCCCCGTTCATGGATGTTTCGATTGGAAAGGAGACGAGCCTCTCAACCTCTTCCGGAGCCATCCCATGCGCTTCAGTCATCACGACAACGGTAGGTGCCGTCAACTCCGGAAAGATATCTATGTCCATCGTCATTGTAACATATAACCCTGAAATAACCAGCAGTATCGATGCAATGGCTATCAGCAGCCTGTTTTTCAATGACAAGTCTATTATTTTGTCTAACATGATTTCACTCTTTTTTAGTGCGAATGTGAATGAGGAACCGCAGTGGTCATCTGACTCATCTTGATTGCGTAAGCGCCGGTGGCCACTACCACCTCATTTTCCGACAGACCTGCCAATACCTCGGTCAGAGTGCCATTGGTCATTCCCTTTTCAATGAACCTCTTTATGAAGTGGTGCTCTTCATCTTCAACAAAAACATAGTATCTGCCAAATTCCTCAAGGATTGCACTGTTGGGTACGGTTATGCATTCCCTGTCAGGCGATCCTGAAAGATATATGTCGACATAGGTTCCGGGGATGATTTCAGGAATAAAGTCTAACCTGAAGAAAACGGGAATGTAATAGTCGTTGCCTGCCATGCTCCGGGCATGCGATATCTTCCTTCCGTTCAGTTCACTGGTCTGGTAGAGCCTGTCGCTGTATACCATTCTGAAGCTTGCATGGTTTATCTCATTCAGCCTTGAAAGATGAGCCGGCGAAACATCGGCCCTGAGTACGAGGTTGTGCTCGATAATGACCGACAAGAGTGTCTCCCCTGCAGATACCTTGCTGCCCTCGGTAATATAGACCTGGTTGATGTAACCGTCATAGGGGGCTGTCACAATACTGCCGTTTGCACTGAATCCCGATTTGAGGTTGTTGTATCTTATCTCAGCCTTTTCAAATTCATTTCTGGCCTCAAGGTAGTGGTCCATAGTGATGAGTTTATCCTGTATCAGGCGCGAGGCCCTCTCATATTGGGTCTTTGTGCGTTCATAGTCCGATGCAGCCTCCAGAAGCGCTACCTCTGTGTTGTCAATGGTGAGTTCATCACCTGTAATGACGAACAGGGGAGTGCCTCTCCTTACTTTCATCCCGGGAAAGAGAAAATGATCAGTAAGTCTTACTATACCCGACGCCTTTGATGTTACATTGATTATGTCCTTACTGTCGGGAAGTATGGTGCCGCCGGCCCTGATAACAAAACTGAACGGCTCTTTCTTCGTTATTATGATAGTGTGGTCAGGAATTTCTCCATGGTCATGATCGTCATCGACCTCTGCGAGCTCCTCCTGTTCTTCGTGCTCATGCTCATGCTCGTGCTCATCTTCATGTTCATGGGTATGCCCGGTTGTCTCTTCATGGGTATGATCCTGATCATGATCGTGGTCGTGGTCGTGTCCGGTTCCTCCGGCACAGGCTGTCATAAAGATAACATATATGACAGTACACCATAACAGCATAACTTTTTTCATAGGAAAAGATTTTAATTGGTTGTGAATGCCTGATTATTGTGGGTGATGCAATCTGAAACAGAGATTGCCCGATGTGGTTATCCCATCAGCAATGGCGGTCCCCTGCGACTTGTGGGCAGGTAACGTTGTCGTTCAATAAATGGAAAGTCATATTGTCTGAACCGCTTAACCTTAAGCTCTAACGGCTTGATTGTCAAGGAGTGGGAGGCTGCCGTAAATTGAATATCATTGTCCAGTGTGTGGAATGGATCAGCCTGATAATGACATATGAAGTGGCTGTAGTCTTCGGTCAGAGGTTCCCTGAACTCATCAGATGCCTGATGTAAGTTATCCTCTGTAGCCGTACCGGTACTCTCGCTCTCATGACTACAATGGTAAACTGACTTGCATCCCGTTGAATGTTCATTATGATGATTGTGCGGAATAACGGCATGAAGAAATATTACCATCCATGCAACTGAAACGGAAAATGCCGATATGAGTTTCAGTTTTCTCATATCGGCAAATATAGTAAAACGAATTATATTACAATCTGAATATTACAATGCTGCCAGCGCTTTTTCGTAGTCGGGTTCCTGAGTTATTTCAGGCACCAGTTCGGTGTATTTCACTTTTCCGTTTTCATCAGCAACCACCACGCTGCGTGCGTATAATCCTTTCAGCGGGCTATCGGTCAGATCGATACCGAATGCTTTTCCGAATTCTGAGTCACGGAAGCCGGAAAGAGTTACAACGTTTTCTATGCCTTCAGTAGTACAGAAACGGCCCATCGCAAAGGGCAAGTCTTTTGAAATGGCCAGGACTACCGTATTTGAAAGGCCTGCAGCCTTTTCATTAAATTTTCTTACCGAAGTTGCGCATACTCCTGTATCAAGACTAGGAAATATGTTTAGGAGTAACTTCTTTCCTTTGAAGTCATCGGGACCGGCCTCTGAAAGGTCTGATTTTACCAGTCTGAATGAAGGAAGTGATTTGCCATTTTCAGGCAGTTCTCCTGAAGTGTTAACGGGATTTCCCTTTAATGCTGTTTTTGCCATGGTTAAATTTTTATGTATTTGTTAAAATTGTTCCTGCCTGATAAACAACAAATATAGGCAAAGGTTTTCCTGCGGTTATTGTTTTTCATCCATTATTTCTTTTGGTGGAGCCGCTTCCTTTGGTTATTTTTGCCGGCCCGGATATTATTGATTAAATGCCAGGAGTAAAACAATCAGCAACCTAACAGACAATATGCCAATGAAGTACGATATCAAACCAGGTGTAAAGGGTCTTATTTTTGACCTCGACGGAACACTGGCAGATTCAATGCCGCTGCATTTCAAAGCCTGGCAGAACACCCTCGCCCGTCATAATGCCACAATAGAGCAGTCTTTTCTCAAAGCTCACATGGGAACCCCGGGGTGGGCGATAGCAGAGGAGCTTATCAAAGTTAACGGGATTGAAGGCAAGGTGACAGTGGAGGAGATACTTCAGGGCAAGCTCGAGGAGTTTCTGAAGGTGCAGCATCTGGTGCCACCTGTTCTTCCGGTTGTGGAGATAGCTAAGAAGTACCACGGCAAGCTTCCTATGGCAGTTGGAACCGGCGGGCACAGGCAGGCGGTTGAAAGAACCCTGCAGGTTATTGGTATGAGAGAGTATTTCGAGATCGTAATCACTGCCAATGATGTCGACAGACATAAACCACACCCTGATACGTTCCTGAAGTGTGCAGAACTCATGGGCATTGCCCCTCAGCATATTGAGGTGTTTGAAGACGGGGATCTGGGTATAGAAGCAGCATTAAGGGCAGGAATGATACCCACAGATGTACGATCGTGGTATAACTCTGACTGGTAGGAGACACTCCGGCGTTGTTACGTTCCTGAATAAAGTCTGCTGCGGCAATTAGCCTCAAACCAGATCAGTGGCAGCTATATATCTATGTTGGAAAGCTCACCTGTTAATTCGAATTCATATTCCGGGTACTCATAGATGGACGGCCGCTCTTCTGTCTGTCCCATCGAGTAGCCGTAAAGTCCGTCATAATCTTCCTTCTTCTCGCCCAGTTCCTCCATCTGGTTGAGGTACTCATGAATTGACTTTGATTCGATTATTATGATTTTACCCATCTTCTCGGTAATAGGACTATGGCTGCGGGTGGAATCATGGTCGAACTGCAAAATTCTCCTGCCATACCTGGTCACCCCTATGGTTCTGAAGGTCATGCTCTTTCCCACTCCCGGCAGATTAAGCACATTCCTGTCTATTGCAAGGAACGGAACATCGGCTTCATTTCTCAGCCTCGCTATTTTCTGTGATATTATCGTCGGCTCTTCAACGAGTTTTTCGATTTCAGGTTTGAACCTGGCATCAACCCTGCCGAGTGATTTCTCCTCCAGTTCCTCCTGCACTATCCTTGCATTGGGTGTGTAGCAGAAGTTGTTCTCCATGTAACCTTTTACAGTAAATGTGTAATAGGGCAGTATTCCTATGTCGTTCATCTCCTTTCTCAACTTAGCCGAATGACCGCGCCTTGATGCGGCAGTGGTGAATACCAGCTGGTTTGTCACAATCCATCCGGCCGCGTTCAGCTTTTCGACGGCACTCCTGGCTTCCGGGGTTATCTCCATGGCCGATTCGAAGTGGGTCTGGATAACAAACTGTCTTATACCTATTTTCGAAGCCTTGTCCCTGAACCTGCCCAATATGCCGGCAAGCTTATCAGTAACACGCTGAGGCAGGTATACAGGCAGCCTTGTTCCGAACCGTACCCTGACCATCTCCGCTATCTTTTCACCATCGGGAAGGGTTTCATTCTTCTTCTTTTTTCTCAGGGCCATCTGGTATATCTCCTCCAGTATGTTCTCAATAGTGTTGTCGGAACTCATGAATGCATCACCACCCGTTATGAGGATGTCTCTTAACTGGGTGTCTTCCTCGAAATACCTCATCAGCTCTTTCAGCTTAACAGGCCATATATCATTTGGTTTCAGTTTCTCCAGATTGAAATTGAGATGGCCTGACTGGAAGTTGTACATTCTCTGGCATGAAGAACAAAGGCCTCCGCATGCCCGGCCCATTGAATCGGGGATCAGGATTGCAACCTCAGGATATCTCCTGTGTATGTTGGTCTGGTTCGGTAGCAGCCATCCTGCTGCGTTAGGTTTCCCCGGTTCCACCTTATCCTCCTTTTCCCAGGCTACTATATGACCGAATTCATTTACCAGCTGTTTGCTGTATAGTACGTAGTATCTTATCGCCAGGTCAGCACCAACTGCGAAATAAGGAACCCTGACGTGCAGTAACGAGAGATAGTAGAGGTTAACAAAAAACGGAATTCCTGCTTCTTTGGCTTCTTCAAGTATTTTCATCGTGTCAGGATCGAGCGAGAAATTGAGCATTTCGTTCAGCAACCCGGGTGTTCTGATGGCAAAATGCAGATGGAACCTGTCATTATCCCACCACTTTAACGCTTGCTTCATCTTGTCTTCGAAGGTGCTTCCTTCAGCAAAAGTGTATTTGTCACTTACAATTTCGCCACTCTCCATCTTGTTTATAAGAATGGTCAGTATTCTCTCCCGGTTTTCGCGTCTTAGCTGTATTATCCTGGGATCGAGACCACTCGGATACCTGTCCATCCACTCTGTTATCTCCTTGTCAGTAGGTGTCTTCTTCCTGGATTCGCCCCTCAGCTGCCTGAAAAGTTCAATCATATCGATGAAGAAATCAGGCTTGGCACCGCCGGTGCCTTTATTTACAGCCAGCCATAACAATCTCAGGGGGTGACTTACGGCAGTCTCTCCCCGCAGATTGAGATCGGGCAACTCTATTCCGGCATATTCAATGTAATCAAGCAATCTTATGATGGCATAATCCTGCCAGTCGAGCTTTTCAAAATCCTCTCTTGTCGGATGTGGTGTATTATAGTATTCAAATACCTGCCTTCTCTCTGCAAATCGTCTGAATAACCACTCCCTGACCCCAACCATAACCTCCGTATCGTTCCTCGAGTTTTGCATTATCATCTCAATCTCGGGATTCTCATTCATAAGCTGTTTGAGAAGCCTGTGCGACCTGACCGTAATTGCTATCCTGTCAAGTTTTTCTATTTCCGTCATGATTCTGTGATTGGTTTATCTCTACAAAATACAAAAAAAAATGCCTGCAGCCAAACTAAACTGGCTACAGGCTGTTAAGTGCCTTATATTCATTCGAAAGGATTACATCAGGAAAATATGATGCAATGATCAGATTGTCAGTATTGTGGTCGTAGTGCTATTTAGGTCGGGTGAATAAATACTACTTCATTTCGTTCAGGTACTTTGTTACTTCTGTTACTACATTCTCAGGTGTGAATCCGAATTTTTCATCCAGAACCTGGTAGGGTGCCGAATAACCGAAACTCTCGAGGCCTATGACCCTGCCTTTATCTCCTGCCAGTAACTGAAGTGTCACCGGTAGTCCGGCCGTAAGGCCAAAGACGGGAATACCCGGTGTCAGCACCGAGTTCCGGTATTCTGCAGATTGGTTCCTGAAGACACCTTCTGAAGGTACAGAGACTATTCTCGATTTAATCCCGTTACTCTCCAGCAGTGTCGCACCCTCATAAAGAGTCGCCACTTCAGAACCACTTGCTATAAGAATTACATCGGGATTTCCATCACACTCCTTAACAATATATGCTCCCTTTGCCGTCCTGAGCGAATCGGTGTAGCGGTCGCTGCCTGCTGGTGGCAGTGAGGTTATATTCTGCCTTGAAAGTATCAATGCTGTTGGGGACAACCTGTTTTCGAGGGCCATTTTCCACGAAACCGTTGTCTCATCTGCGTCTGCGGGCCGAAGGACCAGCATGCTGTTTTTCCCTGAGTGATTTTTAAGGTGCTCCATAAGCCTTATCTGAGCTTCCTGCTCGACAGGCTGATGTGTAGGACCGTCCTCACCGACGCGGAAGGCATCATGTGTCCATACATAAATAACATGAAGCTCCATCAGCGCAGCAAGCCTTACTGCCGGTTTCATGTAGTCTGAGAAGACGAAGAACGTGCCTCCCACGGGTATTACGCCACCGTGCAGGGCCATGCCGTTCATTATTGCCGCCAGTGTAAGCTCCGACACTCCTGCATGTAAAAATGATCCTGAAAAATCACCCCGGGTGAAAGGTTTCGTTTTCTTCAGGAAACCATCCGTCTTATCGCTGTTGGCCAGATCAGCTGATGCAACTATCATGTTTTCAACTTTGCCGGCAAGATACGACATCACGTTGGCAGATGCTGCCCTTGTGGCTATTCCCCTTTTCTGCTCTATTGCAGAGAAATCGATGGAAGGTATCTTTCCTGACCAGAATAGTTCAAGCTTTGCCAGGAGATCGGGATTCTCGCTGCTCCAGGCCTCAAAATCCCTTTGCCATTTCTCAGCCTCAGCCTTCTTATCTTCTTTGACGCCTGCATATAATCCTGCAACATCTTCAAACACTTTGAACGGGTCGGCAGGATCACCTCCAAGATTTATCAACGACTTCTCAAACGAGGCCCCGGCAGCAGAAACCGGCTGTCCGTGTGTTGAAGTCCTGCCTTCAAACGACTTTCCGCTGTCGTCAAGCAAACCTTTGCCCATAATTGTTTTGCCAATTATCAGCGTAGGTTTTTCCTTTTGCTGTGTGGCTGAACTGAGTGCTTTGGTAATCTCTTCCTGATTGTGACCATCGATGGTTATAACATTCCAACCCCAGGCTTCGTACTTCTTTGCCGTATCCTCAATGGTGACTTCTTCTGTTTTTGTCGATAATTGAATGTCATTGGAATCGTAAAACATTATCAGATTGTGCAGTCCGAGATATCCAGCTATACGGCCTGCACCCTGGGATATCTCCTCCTGAATGCCTCCGTCAGATATAAATGTATATATCTTGTGAGAAAACAAATCTCCAAACCTTTCTGCCAGAAACCTTTCCGCAATCGCTGCACCAACAGCCATTGTATGACCCTGGCCGAGCGGACCGCTGGTATTCTCAACACCCCTGTCAGGATCGAATTCCGGATGCCCCGGGGTGGAGCTGCCCCACTGCCTGAAGTTCTTAAGATCATCAGTAGTGTAGTGACCTGTAAGATGCAGAATGGAATAGAGCATCGGTGACATGTGCCCGGGATCAAGGAAAAACCTGTCACGATTTATCCAGCACGGGTCAGCAGGATCATATTTCAGAAATTTACTGTACAAAACATGAATGAAATCGGCACCTCCCATAGCCCCTCCGGGATGTCCTGATTTTGCCTTTTCAACCATGGCCATAGACAATATCCTTATGTTGTCGGCCGCCCTGCTGGAAACATTATTTGTCATATAATACTGAATTTCTCTGTTTTTATTACTATGTGCGCAAAAATAGCAAACTTTTACCGTATAACCATAAGTGTAAATAATACAATTAAAATTTCAAATAGTAAAACGGATGTAAAATGGCATAGGAGGTATAAGGAGGGTACAATCCAACCCCCGAGGGTACAATCCAACCCCGGAGGGGTTGAATAATAATAGGAACGGAAGCCCCCCTATCTTTGTTGCCGGCGGACGATGAATGGCTCAGGCGGAGCGAAGCGGAGTCCCGCACCGAAGGTCGGGAGCTCAGTGTTGAGAGCAGGGTGTTGTTGTCAGATGGTTTTGAATCCCAGGGCGGCAGCTATTGATTTAACGGGCTGGGAGCCTGTAATGGTGTATGCATTGAACTCACGCCTGACGGGGTATTTATTCCTTAGTTCCTCGAATGCCTCCGGACCGGATTTAAACAGATTGCTTTCTGATTCTATGTCATAGGTAATCTTTACTATATAATGGAGTGCCTCAGTAAGGTCTCTGTTATTGTCACTTATCAGAAGATCACAATGCTCGGGAACAGGCAACATACTTTCATCAGGCAGACTCAATCCCAATGAGAAGTGCTTAGAAAGAGACTGTAAAGCCATTCTGGCTCCGTTCATTTTGCCATCGGCAGAATATCCTGCGATATGCGGTGTTGCCAGTTCGGCCATCGAAATAAGTTCCGGGTCAGCAGCCGGTTCACCGCTCCACACATCAGCAATATACCCTCTTAACTGACCTGACCAGAGTGCCTTTTTTACCTCTTCCTCATCTGCGACACCTCCTCTTGAGGTGTTGATCAGAAATGCAGCCCTTTTCATGGATGAAATGAACTCTTTACCTGCCATTCTGAAAGTTGCGTCTCTGCCAGTTAATGTTAAAGGGACGTGCAGGGTTACAATATCCGACTCCTTCAGTAGTTTATCCAACCGGGTAAAGCCACCCGATTTTTCCCTGCGTTGGCGTGGAGGGTCATTAAGCATCACTTTCATTCCTAAAGAATGTGCAGCAGCAGCTACCCTGGTTCCGACATGACCTGCACCGACAATTCCAAGTGTGGTATCAGCCGGGTCCATCCCGTATTTTGTGGACAGGTATAACAAAGAGGCGGTAAGGTACTGCATAACCGACCCTGAGTTACATCCCGGGGCACTTCTCCATGCAATGCCATTTTTTCGACAATAGTGTGTATCAATATGATCAAAACCTATGGTGGCTGTAGCTATTAAAGACACACCTGTGCCATGGAGAAGTTCCTCGTTGCAGATTGTGCGGGTCCTGATTATCAGTGCATCCGCATTTATGATGTCTCTTCTTTCGATCGCTTTTCCTGGTAAATAGGAAACATTTGCACATTGTTCGGCAAAACCCTGTATGTAGGGGATTGCTTCATCGATGACAACGGATAGCTTTGACCGGTTTTTCATTGCTGCAGTTCATGAAATAAACTCAACTGAGCAATATTACGACTTTTTGGGTAAAATGAAGTACAGACAGTGCTTCAGGAATTCAACTCTGTTGCACCGGTGTTGTGTTACTAAACTAACAGAACGACATG
>Ga0334892_1000349_pt1 | contig 61840 bp, 49 predicted proteins | sample GraSluR3_MG_4_FD_207213 | JGI IMG/M metagenome (GOLD analysis project Ga0334892, IMG submission 207213) | Sludge microbial communities from methane-producing bioreactor in Wageningen University, Netherlands - Granular Sludge_15_04-R3 | ecosystem: Engineered > Bioreactor > Anaerobic >...
TGGCCGGAAAAGCCGTTGAGCACCTCGACCCTGGCCTTGAGCTGGTATTCCTCGCCGAAGATGCGCACCACCGGCTCGCGCTCCACCAACCGGCGGCCCAGCGTGTGGGGCGCCTGCCATCCCACGATCAGAACGGTGTTGGCCGGGTCTTCGATCCGGTTGCGCAGATGGTGCAGGATGCGCCCCGTCTCGGCCATGCCGCTCGCGCTGATCACGATGAACGGCTCGCGCATGAAGTTCAGCTCTTTGCTCTGCTCCACCGAGCGCGTGTACCGCAGTGAATCGAACCCAAACGGATCGCCTTCGGCCAGCATGAAATCGCGGATCTCGGCGTCGTAGGCTTCGGGGTGGAGCCGGAAGACCGAGGTCGTGTTGATCGCCAGCGGGCTGTCGACGAACACGGGCAGCGGGGGGATGTCGCGCTTGACCATCAGCTTGTGCAGCGAATAGACGAGCTGCTGCGTGCGCCCGACGGCGAAGGCGGGAATGATCACCGCGCCGCCGCGCTTGTACGTCTCGTTGACGATTTTTTCGAGCTTGCCCTCCGACGCCATATACGGCTCGTGCGTGCGGTTGCCGTAGGTGCTCTCCAGGATGAGCACGTCGGCGTGCTCGACCTGCTCCGGGTCGCGGATGATCGGGATGTCCTCGCGGCCCAGGTCGCCGCTGAAGACGAGGCGCACGTCGCGCCCGGCGTCGCGGTCCTCGATGTCGAGCGCGACGATCGCGCTGCCGAGCATGTGGCCCGCGTCCAGAAACGTCACGGTGACGCCCGGCGCCACCTGGCGCGGGCGGTGGTAGCCGATAGCGTTGAAGTATTCCAGGCTGGTGACGGCGTCCTCGACCGTGTACAGCGGGTCGATCGGCGGCTGGTCTTTGCGGGCGCGTTTCTTGTTGACGAACTCGGCGTCGCGCTCCTGGATGTGGCCGCTGTCCAGCAGCATCGTCGAGCACAGGTCGCGCGTGGCGAACGTGCACAGGATGTCGCCCCGAAAGCCGCTCTTGACCAGGTTGGGCAGGTTGCCGCTGTGGTCGATGTGGGCGTGGCTGAGGATGACGGCATCGATGGATGACGCATCGAAGGGAAGATTGCGGTTGCGATCGAACGATTCGCGGCGCGGGCCTTGATACAGCCCGCAGTCGAGCAGCAGCCGCTGCCCGTTGACCTCGATCAGATGCTGCGACCCGGTGACGGTTCGCGCTGCGCCATGAAATGTGATTTTCATCAGAGCCTCTTCGATCTCTTGCGGCAAAAGCGAATAGTGCGCCGGCTGCCGGTCAGGTTGAGTCGTCGGTGTCGGCGTGGGCCAGCACGTCCAGTAAATCCGCGCCATACGTCGCGCGGCGCCAGGGGCCAAGCCCTGGAATATCGTCCAGCTCTTCCAGGCGGGTCGGGCTGCGATGCGCCAGCGCCCACAGCGTCTCGCGCGGGACAATCACGTCGGACTCGACGCCGCGCGCGGCGGCGCGGTGCTTGCGCCAGGTGTGCAGCGCCTTGTAACGCGCCTGCACGTCCGGGGCGGGCGGGGGCGTCCGGCGCGGCGGGCGCGGCGGATCGGCCTGGCGACCGCGCGCGATGCTCTCGACAATCGCCGCCCCAAACCGCCGGACTTGCAGCGAGCTCAGCCCCTTGATGCCCACCAGATCATCGACCCGGCGCGGGGCGATCCGCGCCAGCTCGGCCATCACCGCGTCGCTGAAGATTTTCACCGGCGGGCAGTCGCGCTGGCGGGCCAGCGAATCGCGCAGCAGGTACAGCTCGCGGACCAGCGCCATCTGGTCGCGCCGCAGGTCCTGCGCCTGGTGAATGCGCCAGTAGCCTTCCGGGTCGAAGTTGAACTCGGCGGGCGGCAGATCGGCCAGCGCGGCGAACGTCTCCGCCGCTTCTTCCAGGCGATCCTGCGCGGTCAACTCGGCCAGCAGGCGATCGCGCAGCGCCGGCAGGTAGTGCGTGTCCATCTGCGCGTACAGAAGCTGGTCCGCTGCCAGCGGGCGCGCGGCCCAGTTGGCCCGCTGGAAGCGCTTGTTGGCGCGGACGCCGAACTGGTCGGCCAGGATGTTGCCCAGCCCCACCGCCGCCCAGCCGCAGATCCGCGCGGCGAGCATCGTGTCGAAGATCGCGGCGAAGGTGAAGTCGAAGTCGCGCTTCAGGGTCATGATGTCGTATTCGGCGGCGTGGAAGACGATCTCGATGTCCGGGTCGGCCAGCAGGTCGCCCAGCGGGCTCAGGTCGTCGATCGCCAGCGGATCGATGATAGTGTCCTGCTCGCGGGTGGACATCTGGATGAGGCATACCTGCTCGTAATAAGCGTACAGGCTGTTGGATTCGGTGTCCACGGCCAGCAGCGAGTGGGTCTTCAGTTCGTCGACCAGGCGCCGCAGGTCGCGGGTATGGCGGATAGTGCGAGCTGGTTTCAGGCCAGGCGGAGCAGGGTTCACAACCACCCCCTATGGCGAAAATAAAGCAGCATGGACAGCGCGATGGAAAACATCAACCCGATCACCATCATGAAAGCGTCGGGGTGCTCTTGCAGCGGCAGGAATACGTTCATTCCGTAGATCCCGCTGATCAGCGTCAGCGGCAGCATGATGACCGAGATGACGGTGAGAATCTGCATGACCTCGTTCAGGCGATAGCTCACCAGCGCGTTCGCCATATCGGCGATACCGTTGATCACCTCCAGGTGGTCCTCGACGATTTCCCATTCCTTCACCACGTGGTCCAGGATGTCGCCAAAGTAGACGTCCAACTCCTCGCGGATGAACGGGCGGTCGACCTTCTCCAGGTTTTCGACGATGGCGATCTGCGGGCGAATGATGCGGCGCAGGGCGATGATGTCGCGGCGAATGAACGAGAGATCTTGCATCACCTGGCGCGAGTCCTCGATGAAGATCTCCTCCTCCAGGTGGCGGATGTTGGCATCCACTTTGTACAGAATCGGCAGAATGTAGTCCACCAGGCGGTCGACAACCCCGTAGAAGATCTTGCTGGCCCCGCGCCCCATGAACTGCTCGCGGACTTCGGGGTTGGTCTGGACCTGCTCGAACAGGTGGCGCAGCGGCTTTAGCGAGCCGTCGCTGGCCGTGACGAGATAGCCGCTGCCCACGAACATATCGACTTCGGCGGCACGGCTCACCCGCTGCACCGGGTCCCATAGCGGAAACTGCATGACGACGAACAGGTAATCGTCATATTCGTCCAGTTTCGGGCGCTCGATCCGGCTCTGCAAGTCTTCCAGGTCGAGCGGGTGAAAATGGGGAAACATCTCCCGGAGCTGGTGGATGTCCTCGGGCGTGACACGTTCGATGTTGACCCACGTGACGCGCCCGTGTTGGATGATCTGAGTTGCCATGGGGCCAATTATGGCGTGACGAGCGTTTCCCGGCAACCAACAGGAGTCTGCCGGGCGCGCGCGGGGCAGATGTCAATGATTTGATTCGTTTATGAAGAATTCGTGAAAGCCACGCTCGGCTTATTGATTTCACAATTCGTCCATGCTACTATAGGGTCACCTTGTCAATCTAATCGACGATTATCAACCAATCTATCTACCAAGGAGAAATCATCATGATGTACCTTCCGCGTGAAGAGGGCCAGGGCCTCGTAGAGTACGCTCTGATCCTCGTTCTGGTCGCCGTCGTGGTCATTATCATTCTGGCCCTGCTTGGCCCGGCCATCGGCAACATCTTCTCGAACATCATCACCAACCTGTAATCGTCCGCGTTTTTCAGTCGAGAAGCCTCGCCCTGTGCGGGGCTTCTTTTTTGGGCCCACCATACCTTCCAGCGGTCGAGAACCGTAGGGCGAGTCCGGCGCTTTTTTGTTACACTAGTGCGGCTAACGACGGTAGAAGGAGTGATGGTATGCGTGTGTCGTATCGAAGCGGGTTGGTAGCTGTGATCGCAGGACTGCTCTTGAGCGCGTGTGGCGCTTTTTCAGGGGGACCGAGTGTGGGCGATCTGGAGACGCAGAACGCCCAATTGCAAGCGACGATCAACGAGATGGGCACCCCGGCGGCCACCCTGGCCGCGCTCGAGATGACGGCAGACCGGGGCATCGTGCTCCAGGCCGAAGCGAACAACGCAGCCGCCACCGCGGTGGCCGCCCAGGCGACGCTGACGATGCTCCAGCTTGGCGGCTCGGGGATGGTGAACCAGCCGACTCCGGCCCCTGGCGGGGGCGGCTCTCCGGCGGACGGGCAGGTTCCGGCAGGCGCGCCGACGCCGGCGGGTCAGGCGTCCAATTTCTCGAACACCACGACGGCCACGGGCCGCGACGATCTCGACTGCCCGCTGGGCGAAACTGCCGTATTCGAGGCCACCGAGGACACCATCTACGTGATCGCCCGCATCGCCGATCTGCCCGCCGGCTCGACCCTCAGCGCGCGGTGGTATGCCAACGGCTCGATGTTCTTTGACGATGCCCAATGCTGGGTGCCCCAGCAGAACTGGGTCGATGTGTGCGCCTACTGCTCGATTGTGCCCGATGGCCCGACCTTCCCCACGGGGAGCTGGATGGTCGAGATGCTGCTCGATGGCCAGTTGATGTCGCAGACGCAGTTCCAGGTCATCGACTCGACGCAGCAGGGCGCCGGCGCGACCGGTGACGGCACAACCGGGGACGGCACGACCGGCGAGGAAACCGGCGACACGAACGGGTAGCGCGCCGCGCAGCCCGGTGAACCCCCAATCGAATGACCCGACGAACGCCCCACGCACGCCAGCGCCGGGGCGTTCTTTGCTGGGGGATGCAACCGGCGGCGCGGCGCTGCATCTAAAAACACGAGATCGTCCGAACGCAAAGACAGCTTACTCAGGAACCCAGGACCTTATTTGTATGGCAAAACGAAAAAGACACTCCACACGCCAGAAAACCAACTTTCTCCCGCTGGCGATTCTCGCCGTCCTGGTGATAGCCGGCGCGGGCCTGATCTTCGTGGCCGCGACCCGCGACAGCGCCGGCGCCGACGAGAACGCCGCGTCGCAGCCGGGGAGCCAGGTCGTGCAGCCGCGCCAGGGCGACTTCACGCTGCCGGGGCTGGACCGCGAGATCGCGCTGGCCGATTTTCGCGGCAGCTACGTGCTGCTCAATTTCTGGGCGACGTGGTGCCCGCCGTGCAAGGCCGAGATGCCCGATCTCAACGCCTATCACCAGGCGCACCAGGACGCCAACTTCACCGTGCTGGCCGTCAACGTGATGGAAGACGCGGCGCCGGTCGAGGACTTCATCGCCCGGAACGGGTTCAGCTTCCCCGTGGCGCTCGACAGCACGGGAACCGTTTTCGAGCAGTACGCCGGGAGCAGCCTGCCCAGCTCGTTTTTGATCGGGCCGGACGGCGCGCTGGTCAAGGCATGGCCGCCGGGCATGATCGACCGCGCCACACTCGACCGCGACGTAACCCCATTGTTGGAAGGATAATCCTATGGCCCGCGCCAACGTTCACGCCGGGATCTGCGGCTTTCACACCGTCGTCGAGGCGCGCGCCACCGACGATCCGCGCCGCGTCAAGCTGACCATCGAAAGCGAGTGCGGCGCCATCCGCAAGCTGGCCGAATCGCTCACCGAGGTCGACCCGTTCCGCGAGTTCACCTTTCGCCGCGACATGCCGCTGACGCTGGAGAAAGCCGCCGAGTTCTGCTCTCACGCGGCCTGCCCGGTGCCGTCGGGCATCATCAAGACGGTCGAAGTGGCCGCCGGGCTGGCGCTGCCCGCCGACGTGACCATCACCTTCTCGCCAACGGAATAACCGCCCCCGCTGCACTCCGGCCCGGCACCCTCGCGCGCGATTCGTGCTAGAATGACGCTGCGCTTTTCACCGAGGGGAGTCAACCATGGCCGGATCGATCCGCCTGGTGGAGCGGGTGCCCACCGTGGCCGAACACGCCGCCGTGTTCGAAGGGGTGGGCTGGAGGCCCTACGCGCCGCAGGCCGCCGAGATCGCGCTCCGCAATTCGCTATTCGCCGTGCTGGCTTATGATGGCGACCGCCTGATCGGGATGGGCCGCGTCGTCGGCGACGGCGGCAAGTTCTTCTACATCCAGGATTTCGCCGTGCTGCCCGGCTGGCAGGGCCGGGGCGCGGGCCGCCTGATGATGGACCGGCTGATGGGCTGGATCGCGGATAACGCGCCGCATGAGCCGTTCGTGGGGCTGTTCTCCACCGAGGTCGCCATGGCCTTTTACGCCAAATACGGCTTCGAGCAGCACCTCGACGCGCTGACCGGCATGTGGACCGTCCTGCCGGTGGACCACACCGGGGGCGCCTGACCGCGCCGCAAGACGTCCGGCGGGGCGGCATCACCCCGCCGGGACGATCACCGGGCCGATGCCCACCTGTGGCGAGGTCCCGCCGTCCGGCCCCGTGACGAGCATCGGCGCGCCGGTTTCGGTGTCCAGCACCGACAGGCTGAACGCCCACTCACCGGGCGCGGGATTCTCGCCCAGCGGGACGTTCACCGTATCGACGAACGTCCGCCCCGGCGACCAGCAGCTCGGCGGATAGTTCCAGTTCAGCGGGTTCCAGGTGATGGCTTCCTCGGGCGGCGCGTCCGGGCCGAGGCGCAGCAGCGAGAGCGCGTAGGGGCGCTCGACGGGCGCTTCGGCCCGCCAGTACAGGTGCAGGGTGACGCTCCCCGGCCCTGTCTCGACCGTCATGCCAACCAGCGTGATCGCGTCCTCGCCGCGCCGGAAGGTGCTGTTGCTGGCGAAAGCCGGGGCGCTCGCTGCCGGGGGCGCCTGGGTTGGCTCGGTGAGGCCGGTGAAGTTCGCCCGCAGAAAACCGGCCATCACCAGCACGATGGCCGCCTGCACCGCCAGGAAGGCGACCCGCTCGCGCCGCCGGAACCCGGCCAGCACGTCCGCCGCCAGCAGCACCCACACCGGCGCGAAGAACAGCCACACGCGCCCGGTTTCGCCGCGCGCCGTCCCGCTCAGCACCAGGATCGCCAGCGCCAGCGCCGCCGCCCCGGCCATCACGTCGCCGGGCGCGAGGGACGCTCGCCCGGCCCGGCGCAGCCGGGCGATCCGCCAGATCGCCAGCCCGGCCACCGGCACCCCGACGAAGATGAACATGTCGTAGGTGTGCATGACCAGCCAGGGCCAGTAGGGCCGGTACATGTCGTAATGCTGGTCGAGCGACGTTCGCGCCAGCTCCCACGGCGACAGGCCGCCCAGCGCCCAGGTGATCACCCAGGCCGACGCGCACCCGATCCCGAACGCGACCAGGTCGCGCAGCGCGGCGCGGGGTTGGGCCGGGCGCCGCGCCAGCCGCCAGCCCAGGATGATCAGCCCGGCGAGCAGGCCCAGCGGCACCAGCGACAGGTTGAACAGCATCCCCACCGACAGGGCGAATCCCCCCACAGCGAGCCAGCGAGGCCGCTCGCGCAGCAGGCCGCGCCACACGCCCAGCAGCACCAGCAGCGCGATCAGCGGGTAGAACACGTTGAAGCGCGGCTGGAAGATCGCCAGGCCGGGCACCAGCGCCCACAGGGCCACCGCCAGCCGCGCCCGCCGCCGGTCCCAGACCAGCGCCCCCAGCCGGTAGAGCGGCGCCACGCCCAGCGCGGCCCACAGCGGCATCGCCATCTGGAGCCACGCGCTCGCCATCTCGGCATCCGTCCAGGTCATCATGAACAGGTTCTGGCACTGCAAGGGGCGCACCACCCCGCCGAGCCGGTCCGCCAGCGGCGGCGCAGCGCCCAACAGGCTGGCGCCCGCGTCGTAGGCGGCCACCAGCCCCGGCGGGCTGAGCGTCACGCCGCCCGGCGGCTCGATGTTGGCGTGCGCGCGGTACGTCGCGACGAAGTCCGGCCAGTGGCGCAGCGTGTGATCCAGGTCGCTCGCCAGCGCCGCGGCGTACTGGTAGCCGCCGGTGACGACCGACGCCGACCGCGTGAACAGCAGGAATAGCGGGCGCCCCTCCAGCGTGAGCAGCAGCAGCCACAACAGCGCCGCCCCGGTGAAGCTCCAGGCGATCAGGCGGACGGGGTAGCGATCGCGCGGGGCGCGGTCCAGCAGGCGCGCCGCCCCGACAACGTAGATCGCCAGCGCCAGCGCGCAGGGGACGACCCACGCCCAGCGCGGGGCCGCATAGGGCCAGATCCAGCGGCCCAACAGCGGAATCCAGGGCACGTCGCCGCGCAGCCACGGCAGCAGGTCCGCCGCCAGGGCCACGGCGAACAGCCCGCCCAACGCGAGGATCAGGGTGAACGCGCGCGATCGGTTCACGGTCTTCGTCCCGGCAGAATCGCAGAATCAGGTCACAGAATCAAAAAGAGCGCCGCACAGCGCTCTCTACGATAGCACGAGTTGGGGGGATGTCAATCGCGCGGGCCGAGGATGGTCCCCGGCGCGATCACCTGCTGGGGGACCAGATCGGGCGTGGCGATCAGGTCGTAGACCATCGCCCCGGTGACGCGCACCGGCACGAATGACCCGGTCGGCAGCTCGCCCTCGATCAACACGTACCCGTCGATCTCCGGCGCGTCGCGGTACGAGCGCGCCAGGCTGATGATCTCGCCGGTCGGGTTGCCGTCTTCGTCGGCGGCTTCGGCGTGGCCCTCGACCAGCACGTCCAGCGTCCGCCCGACCAGCGACTGATTGCGCGCCAGGCTGATCGGCTGCTGGACGCTCATCAGCAGGTCGCGGCGGTCGGCCTTGATCGCCTCGTCCACCTGGTCGGGCAGATCGGCGGATGGCGTGCCCGGCTCGAAGCTGTAGGTGAAGCAGCCCACGCGGTCGAACTGCATCGCCTCGACGAACTGCACCAGCGTCTCGAATTCCTGGTCCGTCTCGCCGGGGTAGCCGACGATGAACGTGGTCCGGATTGCCAGATCGGGCATGGCGGTGCGCATCTTGCCGATCGTCTTGTGGACCCAGTCGACATTGGCCGGGCGGCGCATGCGCAGCAGGGTGGCCCGGTCGGCGTGCTGGAGCGGGATGTCGAGATAGGGCACGATCTGGCGGTGGGTCGCCATCGTCTCGATCAGGCGGTCGGTCACGTAGCCGGGATAGGCGTACATAACGCGAATCCAGGGCACGTCCGGCACGGCAGCAACGAGCCGGTCGAGCAGCGCCGCCAGCCCGTCTTTCTGGCCCAGGTCGTGGCCGTAATCGGTCGTGTCCTGGGCGATCAGGATCAGCTCCTGCACGCCGCCGTCGCGCAGACGCCGCGCCTCGTCGAGGATGCGATCCGCCGGGCGGCTGACCGCCGTGCCCTTGATGGCCGGGATCGCGCAGAAGGCGCACGGGCGGCGGCAGCCATCCGCGATCTTGAGATAGGCGCTGGCCCCCTGCACCGCGACCCGGCTCACACCGCGCTCGTCGGTGCCCACCGTCACGGCCTCGTCGGGCAGGTGATAGACCGGCTCCGGGTGTTTGCGCGCCCGCAGCCGCCGCACGAGATCGACGATGTCCATCCAGCGGCGGGTGCCGATCACACCGTCCAGCCCCGGCACCTGGCGCGGCAGGTCGCGCCCGTAGCGCTGCGAGAGGCACCCCGCGGCGATCAGGTACTGGTCCGGCGCCTTGTGGGCGGCCAGCTCGCGCAGCGCGTCGAGGCTTTCCTGGCGGGCGGAATCGATGAAGCCGCAGGTGTTGACGATCAGCACCTCGGCGCGGCGGGCGTCGTCCGTGCCGCGCAGGCCCGCCCCTTCGAGCAGGGCGGCCATCGAGTCGGAGTCGACGGTGTTTTTCGAGCAGCCGAGGCTGAGCAGATAATAGGCATTCGAGCGTTGGGACATACCGGCACCCACCCACAGATTTTTTACGATACGGATTAGAACAAAGGCTATCATACCGGATTCGCGGGCGGGATGCGAGGGTGAGATCGCCCGCGCGCGGCGCTTCGCCCTGGATTTTGCGCCGATTTCGTTTATAATAGGCGCGCAGGTGCCCCGCCCACGGGCGGGCGCGTCCCGATCGTTTCAAGTTCCCTATCCCCGGCGGCGTCGGGCGATAGTTAAAAAATCTACCGGGGAGGTGAGGTTCTCATGAAGGTACGGTCGTCTGTACGCAAGATGTGCGACAAGTGTTATTTTGTCCGCCGCAATGGCCGCCTGTACGTGATGTGCTCGGCCTATCCGAAGCACAAACAGCGCCAGGGCTAGTTTGCGCCGTTTGGCACGTCTCCTAACGAGCCTCACCGGCTCGTTTTGATTCCGGTCGGTCTTCTCCCCAATTTTGTGCCATAATGGAATCATGATCGCGCGGGATGGGCGCGGTTTGGCCCCACCGTGGCACTGCGGCACGGATTCGCGCGGAAAGCTCCATAAAAATAGAATTAAGGAAACCAGGAGGGCGAACGATGACATTCCAGATTCGCAAAGCAGGCGTCGTCGGTTCTGGCACGATGGGGAGCGGAATCGCGGCCCTGCTGGCCGGAATCGGCGTGCCGGTGGTCCTGTTGGACATCCCCGCGCTGGACAGCGCGCCGGGCGATCCCCCCCCGCAGCGCAACGCCGTCGTGCTCAAGAACCTGCAAACCCTCGAAAAAAGCCGCCCCGCCCAGCTCTACCACCCCAACGACCTGAACCTGATCACCCCCGGCAACCTTGAAGACGACCTCGACCAACTGGGCGACGCCGATTGGATCATCGAGGCCATCGTCGAGAACCTGGCGATCAAGCGCGACCTGATGGCCCGGCTGGACGCCCTGCGCAAACCGGGCGCGATCGTCTCGACCAACACCAGCGGTCTGTCCATCGACGCTATCGCCGAGGGGCGCAGCGAGGACTTCCAGCGCCATTTTCTGGGCACGCATTTCTTCAACCCGCCGCGCTATCTCGCCCTATTGGAGATCATCCCCCACCCGCGGACCGATCCCGCCGTGCTCGACTTCATGGCAGCCTACGGCGAGCGTATCCTGGGCAAGGGCGTCGTGCGCTGCAAGGACACGCCCAATTTCATCGCCAACCGCTTCATCAGCGTGGCGGGCACGTTTGGCGTCAATTACGCGCTCGATCACGGCTACTCCGTCGCCGAGGTGGACAACCTGACCGGCCCGTTGATCGGGCGGCCCAAGACGGCGACCTTCCGCCTGCTGGACCTGATCGGCACGGACATCATGGCGCACGTCAACCAGAATCTGGCCGAGGCCATCCCCCACGACGAATCGCGCGCGGTGCTGGATCACGCCGGGTCGCGCGCGCTGCTGGCCGCCATGCTGGAGCGCGGCATGCTGGGCAACAAGGCCGGCCAGGGATTCTACAAGCGCGTGGACCAGCCCGACGGCGCCCGCGAGTTCTGGACGCTGAACCCGGCCACGCTGGAGCACGAGCCGCCGGAGAAGGTCCGCTTCGCGAGCGTGGGCGAGTTCCGCACGATCGACGACACCGGCGCGCGCATCAAGGCCCTGGTGAACGCCGGCGACCGCGCCGGGGAATACCTGTGGCACCTGCACGCCTTTTACCTGACCTATGCCGCGCGGCGCCTGGGCGAGATCGCCGACGACATCCCGTCGATCGACAACGCGAACAAGTGGGGCTTCAACCACGAGCTGGGCCCGTTCGAGATCTGGGACGCGCTGGGCGTAGCCGAGACGATCCCGCGCATGGAGGCCGACGGTTACGCGGTGGCCGGTTGGGTCAAGGACATGGTCGCCGGGGGATGCCCGACCTTCTACCAGCGCGACGATCACGGCGTGGTGATCGGCGTCTACGACCCGGCGCGGAAAGCATACGCCCCGCTGGACAAAGACCCGCGCGCCGTCGTCATTCGCGACCTGCGCGCCGCCGGGAAGCGCATCGAGGGCCGGGCGGGCGCGTCGCTGATCGACATGGGCGACGGCGTGGGCCTGTTGGAATTTCACAGCAAGGCCAATGCCATCGACGACGACATCATCGCCATGGGCTGGAAGGCGCTCGACCGCCTGCGGTCCGATTTCGACGCGCTGGTGATCGGCAACCAGGGCGAGCACTTCAGCGCGGGCGCGAACATTTTTCTGATCGCGATGCTGGCCCAGCAGGGCGAATGGGACCGGATCGAGGCCATCACGCGCGAGTTGCAAGACCTGTTCCAGGCGCTGCGCTACGCGCCCAGGCCGGTCGTCACGGCGCCGTTTGGCATGGCGCTGGGCGGCGGGGCCGAGTTCGCCATGGCCGGGACGCGCGCCGTCGCCCATGCCGAGCTGTACATCGGGCTGGTGGAGATGGGCGTGGGCCTGCTGCCGGCGGGCACCGGCTGCAAGGAAATGCTCCGCCGCAAGGTGAACCCGGTCATGCAGACGCCCAACGCCGACGCGCTGCCGCACGTGCAGCAGGTCTTCGAACAGATCGCCCTGGCGAAAGTGTCCGAAAGCGCGCGGAGGGCGCGCGACATGGGCTTCCTGACGCCCGCCGACCGGATCGTGCTCAACAAGGCGCACCTGCTGGGCGAGGCCAGGCGCGAGGCGCTGCACCTGGCGGCCAGCGGGTATACGCCGCCCCCGCCGGGGATGGTGTGGGCCGCCGGGCGCGACACGCTGGCCGCGCTGGGCATCGGCGTGTACACGCTGCTCGAAGGCGGGTTCGCCACCGAGCACGACGCGCGCATCGCGAACGCTATCGCTTACGTGCTGTGCGGAGGCGACCTGTCCGAGCCGGGGTGGGTGCCCGAACAGGTGATCCTGGACCTGGAGCGCGCCGCATTCGTCGAGCTGTGCCACGAGCCAAAGACGCTCGAGCGTATCGCGCACATGCTGCAATACGGCAAACCGCTGCGCAACTAAGGGTCACGTGCCGAGCAAGAAAGGACCAGGGGCATGGTCAAACCCGATGAGCAGGGCCGGCCCGCCTATCACTGGATTCTGTTCGACCAGATGGCGCGGCTGACCGGCTATCCGCTCCAGAGGTTCACGGAGGACGCGACCTTCTGGCAGACCCTCATTCACCCTGAGGACTGCCCGCACGCGCTCGAAGCCCTGGCCCAGTTGGCGACGCTCGACAGCATCGAAACGGAATACCGCCTGACCACCGCTGGCGGTGACGAGATCTGGGTGCGCGATTCGCGGAGCGTCCGGCACGATTCCGGCCAGCCGCCCCTGGTCTACGGCGTGATCAGCGACATCACGCAGCACAAACAGGCCGAAGAGGCGCTCCACCGCGCCAACCGGGCGTATCGCGCGCTCAGCGACTGCAACCAGACGATGGTCCGCGCGACGGACGAAATGGGCCTGTTCAACGACATCTGCGCGACCATCGTCCGTTCCGGCGGCTACCGGATGGCCTGGGTTGGCTATCCAAGCAGCGAGCCGGGTGTCCCGCTGGCGCCGGTGGCCTGGGCCGGGCACGAAGCCGGGTTCTTCGCCGCCGCCAGCTTCGAGATCCCCGCTTCGCCAGGCCATACCTGCCCGACCGCCCAGGCGCTGAGCACCATGCAGCCCGCCATCGTGCGCGACATCGCCCACGCGGACGGCATCCCCTGGCAGGCGGAAGCGCTCCAGCGCGACTACCGCTCGGCGATCATCCTGCCGCTGGCGATGGACGGCGATCCCCTCGGCGCGCTGACCGTGTACGCCAGTGAGCCGGACGCGTTCGATCCCGAAGAAGTGGCGCTGCTCGGCGAGTTGGCGGGCGACCTGTCGTATGGCATCGCGGCCCTGCGCAACCGCCGCGAGCGCGAGCTGGCCGAAGAACGGCTGCGCCAGAGCGAATACAACATCCGGACGCTGATCGAAAACACGCGCGAGGCGATCTGGTCGCTGGACCGCGACCTGCACCTGGTCACGAGGAACGAACAATTCTGCGACCTGATCGAGCGGTTGTTCGGCTTCGTTCCCCAGATCGGGATGTCGAATCTGGTCTTCCTGCAGGATGATGAACGGCGTTTGTGGGCGGCGGCGTACCGGCGCGCGCTGGACGGCGAGCAGTTCACCATCGAGCGCACCTACAGCCTCGAGGCCGAGCAGATCACGGTCGAAGTGACGCTCAACCCCATCCTGTCGGATGCGGGCGACGTGACCGGGATCGTGCTGTTCGCGCGCGACGTCACCGAGCGCAACCGGAAAGAAGCCGCCCTGCACGAGCTGAACGCCCGGCTGTTGAAGCACAACCGCGAGCTGATCGCCCTCAACCAGGCCGGGCGCGAGCTGACGGCCACGCTCGATCCGCAGACAATCTATCGCGTGCTGTACCGGTCCGTCGCCTGGCGGTTGTTCGCCGCCCCGCATTTCGTGGTTGCGCTCTACGACGATGCCCGCCGCACGGTCACCTGCGCCTATGCCGTCCTCGACGGCGAGGAAGTCGATCCGGCCCGGTTCGCCCCCTTGCCGCTCGGCGAGGGCCCGTACAGCGCGACGATCCTCAGCCGCAAGCCGCGCGTCGTGGATCACCCGGCCCAGGACACGGACGCGACTCGCCGGGGCTTCTTCGTGCAGGCCGGAAGCGACACCGGGCCGCTGTCCGCGATCTACGTGCCGATGATCAGCAGCGATCAGGTGATCGGCGTGATCAGCGTGCAGAAGGCCGGGGCCGGCGCGTTTGACGAGGCCGACATCACGCTGCTGTCGATTGCCGCCAACCAGGCGGCCAACACCATCCACAACGCGAGCCTTTACGATGCCGCGCAGCGCCACGCCACCGAGCTTGAGGCGCAGGCTCACCGCCTGAGCCTGGTGAACCGGGTGGCGACGCGGCTGGCCCAGACGCTCGAACTGCCCGAAATCTACGACATCGCGCTGACCGAGCTGGCCGCCATACTCAAGACCTCGTTCAGCGGCCTGCTGCTGTTCGAAGATGCCGAGATGGGGCGCCTGGTGGCCGACACGCATCCCTCGCTGGCGGGCAAACTCGAGGTCACCATTCCGGTCAAGGACAATCCCTCGATCGAGGTCGTGCGGCGCACCCACAAGCCGCTGGTGTCCGAAGATGTCCTCAACGATCCGGCCTTTGCCCCGGCGTGGGATGCGCTGCGCGCGCGCGGCACCCGGTCGCTGATCATCGCGCCGCTGGTAGTCGGCAGCGAGGTCATCGGCACGCTGGGCATGGACTCGACCGAGCTGCGCACGTTCAGCCCCACCGAGATCGAGCTGACGGAAACCATCGCCAACCAGGTGTCGCTGGCGATCGCCAAAGCCCGGCTGTACGAGGCCGAGCGCGAGCAGCGCGCCCTGGCCGAAGCGCTGCGCGATACCGCCGGCGCCATGAACAGCACGCTGAATTTCGACGAGGTGCTCGACCGCATCCTCTCGAATATTGGCCGCGTGGTCCCGCACGACGCCGCCAATATCATGCTGGTCGAGAAAGACAAGGTCCGCATCGTGCGCGGTCACGGGTACGCCGGCTTTGGGTCCGGCAATTACGTGGCGAACTGGGTCTTCTCGCTGGAAGACCGTCCCATCATCCAGCAGGTTTTGGAGACGGGTGAGGGCTACGCCGTCCAGGATCGCCTGAACGATCCCAACTGGATCGACGTCCCCGAAGACCGCTGGATTCGGGCCTCGCTCAAGGTGCCGATCCGCTCCGATAACGAGATCATCGGGATTCTGAACCTGGATAACGCCAATCCCGGCACGTTCACTTCGGACGATTACGAGCGGCTGCAGGCGTTCATCGACCAGGCGGCGGTGGCGATTCAGAATGCGCGGCTGTTCGCCGCCGAGCGCGAGCAGCGCGCGCTGGCCGAAACGCTGCGCGACACGGCATCGCTGATCAACCGTTCGCTGGAGCTGGACGACGTGCTCGAGCGCATTCTCGAAAACGTGGGGCGCGTCGTCCCGCACGACGCCGCGAATATCATGTTCATCGAAGACGGGGTCGCGCGCGTGGTCCGGTCGCGCGGTTTCGCCGAGCGCGGGCTGGGCGAGTGGATCAAGGGGCTGCGCTACGTGGCCGCCGACGTCAAAATCTGGCAGCACATGCTCGCCACCGGCGAGCCGTTCGCCGTGGCCGATACGCGCGGCGATCCTTCCTGGGCCCCCCTGCCGCAAGAGGATTGGATCGGCTCGACGGTCAAAGCGCCGATCCGGCTGGAGCAGCAGATTTTCGGCATCCTGCACCTGGACAGCGCCGCCCCGAACGCGTTCAGCGAGGCGGACGCCGGGCGCTTGCAGGCGTTCGCCGACCAGGTCGCGATCGCCATCCACCGGGCGCAGGCCTTCGCCGCCGAGCGCGAGCAGCGCACGCTGGCCGAGGCGCTGAGCCAGGCTGTCGCGGTCGTCAACAGCACGCTGGATTTCGACGACGTGCTCGACCGGCTGCTGTTGACCATCGAGCGAATCGCGCCCCACGACACCGCCGACATCCTGCTGATTGAGGACGGCGTCGCGCGGGTCGTGCGCACCCGTCCTTCGCCCTACGAAAAACCCGAGCTGCAGTGGGCGCTGGAAACCCGCCTCAAGGTCGACGAGGTGGCGAACCTGCGCGCGATGGTCGAGACCCAGCGGCCCCTGGTCATCGCCGATACGCGCGAGTATCCCGGCTGGATCTGCTGGCCGGAAATCGAATGGCTGCGCTCGCAGGCTGCCGCCCCCATCGCCCAGGGCGACGAGGTGATCGGCTTTCTGACGTTGAACAGCCACACGCCCGGCTTTTTCACGCCGGAACAGGGCGAGCGGCTGCAAGCCTTCGCCGACCAGGCCGCGGTCGCGCTCAAGAACGCGCAGTTGTTCAAGGCCGTCCAGCAGCACCTCGCCGAGCTGGACGCCCTGCGGCGAATCACGCTCGACATCACCGGCCAGCTCGACCTGACGTCGCTGCTGCAGGCGATGGTCGAGCGCGCAATGGACCTGCTGCAAGGCCAGTCGGGCGGCGTCTACCTGGTCCGCGAGGACCTCCACATGCTGGAATGGGTCGTCAGGGCCGGCCCCTCGCCGATCGCCATTGGCACGCGCCTGGGATACGGCGAAGGGCTGTCGGGCCGGGTGTGGGCGCAGGACAAGTCGTTGATCGTGGAGCACTATGGCGAATGGGAGGGCCGCGCGGCGTTCTACAACCCGGATTACCACCTGAGCTCGGTCGTCGGCGTGCCGATCAAGTGGGGCGAGGAATTTCTGGGCGTCATCGTCATCGACGCGCTGGTCGAGCACGGCGACCGGCATTTCACCGAGGGCGACGCGCACCTGCTCGGCCTGCTGGCTAACCAGGCCGCGATCGCGATCAAGAACGCCCGGCTGTTCGAAGAGATCCACTCGCACGCGGCCCAGCTCGAGCAGCGCGTCCGTGAGCGCACCGCCGAGCTGGAGGCCCAGCGCAGCCAGCTCCAGACCATTCTGGACGCGCTGGGCGAAGGCGTGGTGCACACGATTGGCCCGCAGATAGTCTACACCAACCAGGCGTTCTGTGACCTGTTCGGCTTCACCCCGGACGCGGTCCTTACCCGGTCCGAGGACGTGATGGCGCACATCTTCGCGCTGGTGGAGGGCAGAGAACAGATGCGGAAGGCGGTCGAGGACGCCATCCGGCGCGGCGAAAGCTGGCGGGACGAGATGCGGCTCCAGCGCAAGGACGGCAGCGCCTTCGACGCGGCCATGACCGCCACCCAGGTCCCCCGCGCGGAACCGGATCGCCAGCGCGGCACGGTCATCATCTTCCGCGACATCAGCCAGCAGAAGGCGCTCCAGGATCAAAAAGACCGGTTCATCGCCAGCGCTTCGCACGAGCTGCGGACGCCCCTGGCGAACATCAAGACGCGCCTGTACCTGATCCAGCGCCAGCCGGACCAGCTCCAGCACCACCTGGCGATCCTGGAGCGGGTGACCAACAACATGACCGAGCTGATCGAAAACCTGCTGGACGTCTCGCGCTTCGAGCGGGGAATCATCCCCCTGCGGCGGCAGCGCGTGGTGCTGCAAGACCTCATCCGCGACGTGGTCAGCATCCAGCAGGCGGAGGCCGAGCACAAAGACGTCGCGCTCGTGGCCCATCTGCCCGCCGCCCCGCTGGCGGCCTCGATCGATCCGCAGCGCATCGCCCAGGTGATCACCAACCTGATCGTGAACGCCATCAACTACACGCCGCCGGACGGGCAGGTGACCATCGACATGGCGCGCGACGGCGACCGCGCCGTCATCCGCGTGCGCGACACCGGGATCGGCATCGAGGCCGACACGCTGGAGCACGTCTTCGAGCCGTTTTTCCGCGCCAACCAGGTTGCGGCAGGCGGCACGGGGCTGGGCCTGACCATCGCCCGCGAGATCGTAACCCTGCACGGCGGCGAGATCGCTGCCACCAGCGAAGCCGGGCAGGGCAGCACATTCACCGTCAAACTAGATTTGGAGGAGGCAGACTGATGCGCGAAGCGGTCATCGTCGCTATGTCGCGCACGGCAGTAGGCCGTGCCAAGAAAGGCACCACGCGCACCACGCGCCCCGAGGCGCTGGTGACGGCGGTCATCCGCGCCGTTCTCGACCAGACGGCGGGCAAGCTCGATCCCGCCGCGATCGACGACGTGATCCTGGGCTGTGCCATGCCCGAGGGTCCCCAGGGCCTGAACCTGGCGCGGGCGGTGGCGCTCCAGGCCGGGCTGCCGGTCCACGTGCCGGGCCAGACCGTCAACCGCTTCTGTTCGAGCGGGCTGCAAACCATCGCCACCGCCGCCGAGCGGATCATCGCCAATGGCGCGGACATCATCATCGCCGGGGGCGTCGAGACGATGAGCCTCGTCCCCATGACCGGCTTTCGCATCAGCCCGTACCTGGAGGCGGTCGAGCATCAGCCGGAGATCTACATGGGCATGGGGCTGACTGCCGAGCGCGTCGCCGAGCAGTACGGCATCGCCCGCGAAGACCAGGACATCTTCGCATATCACAGCCACCAGAAAGCCGCCGCTGCCGCCGACAGCGGCAAGTTCGCCGAGGAGATCGCGCCGGTGACGTTCGACGAGGTGCGGCTGGTGGATGGGCAGCGCCACGTCGAGGCGATCACCTTCGACCAGGACGAGCATCTTCGCCGCGACACGACCGTCGAGGCGCTCGCCAAACTGCGACCGGTCTTCAAGCAGAACGGCACCGTCACGCCGGGCAACGCCAGCCCGCTCAGCGACGGCGCCGCTGCCGTGATCGTGATGGAAGCGGGCACCGCGGCCCGCCTGGGCCTGACGCCGATCGCGCGGTTCGTGGGGTTCGACGTGGCGGGCGTCCCGCCGGAGATCATGGGCATCGGGCCGGTCGCCGCCGTGCCGCGCGTGCTCAAGCGGACCGGGCTGTCGCTCGACGACATGGACGTGATCGAGCTGAACGAAGCGTTCGCGGCGCAGTCGTTGGCCGTGATCCGCGAGCTGCGACTCAACACCGAGATCGTCAACGTCAACGGCGGCGCGATCGCGCTGGGGCACCCGCTGGGCTGCACCGGGGCCAAGCTGACCGTCCAACTGCTGCACGAGCTGCGCCGCCGCCAGCAGCGCTATGGCATGGTGACGATGTGCATCGGCGGCGGCCAGGGCGCGGCGGGCATCTTCGAGCGCGTGTGAGGCCAACCATGAAATCACTCAACGTCCTCATCGTACACGGCATCGGCTGGGGCGGGCGCGACACCGGCTACGCGCGCCCCTTACAGGACGGCATCCGGCGCGGCTTCGATCAGGCGATCCGCCAGTTGCGCCTGCGCGACGTCGACGGGCGGGCGGCCAGGTCCCGGCACGCGCTGCGCTTCGAGGCCGCGCTGTGGGACGCGGTCACCCAGAAACCTCAGGACGCGCTGCTGCGCGTGATGTTCGGGCGAACCGGCCTGTTCGGGCGGCTCAAGCTGACGATCACCTTCCGGCGCAATCTGGTCGCGCTGTTGGGCGACGTGATCGCCTACGAGTGCGACCCCAACAACGCGGTCTACCAGGCGATTCACCGCGAGGTTGATCGGGCGGTGGGCCGGCTCAGCGAAGCGAGCGCGCCGGAACGGGGCGCGGGCGACCCCGCGCCGCTGACCATCGTCGGGCACAGCCTGGGCAGCGTGATCGCCTCGGATTACGTGTGGGACCACACGCGGCGCGGCGCGCAGCCGCACATCCTGCCGGAAGCCGACCTGTCGCTGGCCAACTTCGTGGCGATGGGCTCGCCGATGGCGCTCTACAGCCTGCGCAACAACGCCTACGGGCAGCGTTCCAGCATCACCGAAGCGCTGGACAGCCCGATCACCGTCGAGCCGGACGGCGGGCTGTGGCTCAATCTGTTCGACCCGCAGGACCCGATCGCGTTCCCACTGGAGCCGATCGAGTCCTACCGGGCGGCGGGCGTGATCGACCGGGCCGTAGGGGCGGGCAACTGGCTCACCGGCTGGAACCTGCTCAGCCACACCGGATACTGGCGCTGCGAGGAAGCGGGGCGGCTGGTGGGCCGCAAGCTGGCGCTGGACTGGGCCCGTGCGAACAGCCCGCGCTTCGCCGAGCGGGACTACGAGCGCGCGCTGGCCGCCTATCGCAAAGAGCTGCGCCGCAAGCCCTAAAAAGACACCGCCCCGGTGTGGGGCGGCGGCGGGGCTATTTCAGGCCGCGGACCGAGAAGGCCCGGCGCTGGCGGGTGGGCCGCCCGAACAGGTCGAGCGGGGTCAGCAGCGCCGCGATCACGCGCAGGCCGGTGCCGATCAACAGCACCGCCGTCAGGTCGATCGCGCTGCTGGCGAGCTGGCTGCCCACCATCGGCCCGATGAAGATCGACAGCATCACGATCTGGTTGTAGAGCGTCGAGTAGGGCGTCAGGCTGTCGGCGGGCGTGCTCTCGCTGAAGAAGGCGAACAGGCTGATCGCCGCCACCGTCCAGCCCGCGCCGGACAGCGCCGAGGCGATCAACGTGACCGGCAGGTAGGGGGTCAGCGCCAGGACGAGGCTCGATACGGCGGTGACGAACATGCCCGCCGCGATGGTGGGCCGGGTGCCGATCCGCCGCACGATCCGGTTCGTGAAGGCGGCCATGATGGCGGCGGCGGCCAGCTCGGCCACGGCGAAGATCGACATGAACCCCTCGTCCGCGCCCAGCCCGTCGACCAGGTGCAGCGGGATGATCGGTGCCAGCGTGAAGAACGAGATGTGCATGATCATGGAGATGAACGCCACGCGCTGGAAGTCCTGCGATTTCCACGGCTTGACGGACGCCACCGCGCCCGGCTCCAGGGGGAGCGGCTCCGGCGCCAGCGCCTGGATACGCTGCACGTTCAGGTAGCTCATCAGCGAGAAGGCGAACGCCGCCAGGAACATCACCTGGTAGTTGAGCGGGAAGGCCACCTTTTCGAGCCACACGCCAAAGGCCAGCGTCGCCGCGCCCACCGTCACGTTGAAGATCAGCGACCGGCGGCTCATCAGGGCGGTGAGGCGGGTGTTCTCGACGCTCTCGCGCAGCATCACCAGGAACAGCACCGACGAGATGCCCTGCGGGATGGCCGGCAGCGACACCGCCAGGATCAACCATAGCGGCTGCAACGGCGCCGGCAGGAACGGTGTGAAGACCGGCAGCAGGAACATCAGGCGGTAGCCCAGGCTCGGCCAGAGAACCGCCTGGACGGTCGTCGCGTGGCGGCGGCGCCACCATGCCGACAGCCCGGACGTTGCCAGGGCGATGATCGCCGGCAGCGCCGCCAGCCAGCCGAGCAGCATGGGGCTGGCATCGAGCCGGATGGCGTACACGGAGAGAAACCGCGACGTGGCCGGGACGGCGAGTCCGAACCAGGCAATGTCAAGAACCAGGTGATGGAAGTTACGCTCTGCCTGTTCGGTGGTGGTCAGTGTTGATGATTCGTCTGTGTTGTCCATCTTTATGAAGTTCCGTCGCCCTGTGGCGTCTGATCAATCGGACCTCATAAAAAATAAAAAACCCTCGCCTGGTGGGTTTGTCGCGGCAGATATTATTATGTGTCGGTTCACTCATAATGATCAGGCCACTTTGCAAAACTGTCAAGATACAAATATTGGGGTGTGGGAGAATGTCGTCGGCAGTGGCAGCGGTCTTTTTCGCGCCGGGTGTGTTACATTTGAGATACGATCGATCGAATCCAACGGAATCGACCATGGCCCGGGGTACCACGTCCATCCACCGACCACCGTTCATCGCCGCGCCGCTGGCCGCCGCCCGGCGCCTGATTCGCTGGGCGTGGAAGGCGGTGGTGCGGCTCGCCCTGCTGATCGTCTTGCTGGCGCTGCTGGGCGATGGCCGGATCCGCGACACGTCGCTGCGCGCCCAGGTAACGGCGCTGGCCCGCCCGCACCTGTTCGATTACGTCGGCTGGGAGATCGACGCGCTGTGGGCCAAAGCGCACGAGACGCTGTTGGGCGCCGGGCCGTACCTGGACGAGGACGAGGCGCGCGCCCAGGTGGTGGACTATTTCGCCCTGCTGGATCAGGCGCGGCAGATCGAGGCGCGGATCGAGGTGATCTACACCGATCCGACAGTCGACGATCCCGCCGCCGAGGCGTCCGCGTTGAGCGCCGAGCGCGACGCCCTGCGCGCCCAACTGGACGAGCGCCAGCCGCTGGTCGAGAGCATCCTCGAAAGCCAGGTGTCCGCCGTGCTGGTCGACGAGGGTTTCGGGCTGTTGGGGCAGGTGCTGCCGCCGGTGTCGATGCACGTGACGCCGGTGCCGATGCTGCTGGTCGTCTCCCCGCGCGACCGGATCGAGTTCGCCGTCGATCTCAACCTGGACGCGCTGCCGGTTGACGAGCGCGAGGCGCTGGAGGCGCGGATCGACCGCGCGCTGGGCGTGTCGTCGCTGGTCGTGCCGCTGGGCGGGCTGAGCATGTATCCCAGCATGGTCGTCGAGACGGCGAGCATTGCCCGCGCTGTCGAGGTGACGGCTCACGAGTGGGCGCACCACTACCTGTTTTTCTACCCGTTGGGCTGGGAATACACGCGGCGGGCCGAGACATGCATCCTCAACGAGACGGCGGCGACGTTCTTTGGCCGCGAGATCGCGCTCAAGGTGATGGCGCGCTATTACCCGGACATCCCCCCGCCCGTCTACCCGTCCTTCCGCGCGCCGCCCGCCCCGCCCCCGGACACCGCCTCCCCGCCGCGCGATCCGGACGCGCCGGGGCCGTTCGACTATGCCCAGGAGCTGAACCTGACGCGCGTCCAGGTCGATTTTCTGCTGAGCCGGGGCATGGTCGAGGCGGCGGAGACATATATGGAATACCGGCGGCGCGAATTTGTGCGCCACGGCTACGCGATCCGCAAGCTCAACCAGGCGTATTTCGCGTTCTACGGCGGCTACCAGGGCGAGCCGGGCGCGGGCGGCGCGGACCCGATCGGGCCAGGGCTGGAAGAGTTGCGCGCCCTCAGCGCGGATCTGCGCGCGTGGATGGGCACCGTCCGCGCGATCACCACCCGCGCCGAGCTGCTGGCCGCGCTGGACGCGGCGCGCGGCTGAGCCAACGCAAACGCCCGGCAGACCAACCGGGCGTCGCTCGTTTCATCGCGGAACGGGGGGACCGGCGGGGTTACACCGCGTCCATGTCCCAATCGCACAACAGTTTGGCGACCAGGGCCGCCCGGCGCGGCAGCGTGCGGATCGCCACCTGCTCGTGGACCGCGTGCATGCCCACGCCGCCCGCGCCCAGGCCATCCAGCGTGGGGATGCCCATCGCGGCGGTGAAGTTGCCGTCGCTGGCGCCGCCGCTGCCGTCCTCACGCAGCTCCAGGCCCAGCGTGGCGGCGATGGCCTGCGCGTGGCGCGTGGCGCGGACCATCTGCTCGTTGAACTCCATCGGCCCGCGGTCGATCCCGCCCTCGACGACGACATCCGCGCCGGGCAGGACCGGCGTCAGATGCTGGATGGCATCGTCCACGCGCTGCGCCTCCGCCGCGGTCAGGAAGCGCACGTCGACCTCCAGCTCGGCTTCCGGCGGGATGACGTTGGTCGCGATGCCGCCCTTGATCACCGTCACCGACACGGACGTGCCGTTTCTGAGATCGTTCAGCCCGTGCATGTACAGCGCCTGGTGCGCCGCCTCGATCACCGCGTTGATCCCGGCTTCCGGCGCGTTGCCGGAGTGCGCCGCGCGGCCCACCGTCCGCACCACGTAGCGGGCGATGCCCTTGCGCCACACCTTGAGCGCCTCGCCCTCGGCGGCAGGCTCCAACACCAGCACCAGCCCGGCCTGGGCGGCTTTCTCCTGGATGAGGTCGCGCGTGTTGGGGCTGCCGATCTCCTCGTCGGTGCTCAGGAACAGCCAGATCGGGCGGTGGGGCAGCTCGCCTCGGTCGCGCAGGCCGCGGATCGCTTCCAGCGCGACGACGACGCCGGCTTTCATGTCCAGCGCGCCGGGGCCGTACAACAGGTCGCCCTCTTCGCGCAGCGGCATCTGTTCCAGCGAGCCCACCGGCCAGACGGTGTCCAGGTGCGTCAGGAGCATGATCGGCTTGCCCGGCGCGTCGGCGTTCCACTTCGCCAGGCGCACGTCGCCCGCGCGCTCGAACGGGTAGACCTCGATCTCGGCGTCGAGCGACTTGCACACCCACTCGACGTATTCGGCCAGCTTGTCGACGTGCTCCTTGCTGTGCGACGGGGACTCGAACAGGACCAGCCGCCCCAGCTTCTCGACCATTTGCTCGGTGCGAGCGTAGAAGAATTCCAGCAGATCGGCCATGGTGAACCACCTCGTGATGTGTGAGAGTAGCGGCGTTATAAGGTCTAGTTGAAAAAGGTCTTGCTCGCAAAAGTGCCCGGCAGGCCGTGTCAGGAAGGCGGAGATGGGGGTGATGGGCGTCAGCCTTCCAGCGCGTACCGCTCCAGGATGGTCACCGCGTCATGCGACATATACCAGTTATTCGTCACCAGGTCAACCTGCGCGACGTCGAACCGCCCCAGATCGTGATCGCGCAGCGCGGCCACGCACGCCGCCAGCCCTGGCAGATCGCGCACGGGGGCCTGAAAGCGCAGGATCGTCATGTGGGCCGTCACGCTGCGATAGCGCCGGTCCAGCGTGGCGCCCAGGCCCGCCGCCGCCAGCCGCTCGCGGAGCCGGTCGCGCAGGCAGTTGAGCGCGTCGCCCGGCGCGTCACCGGCAACCATCACGCCCTCCGGGCTGGCTGTCAGCCCAAAGAACTGCACCGGAAACGGCGCCGTTTCGCGCAGCAGATCGGCCAGCACCGCCCGGTAGCGGTCCAGCGGCACCGCGTCCAGGTCGAAGCCCGGCGCCGCCCCGATCAGCGACAGGGCCGTGATGTGCAGCTCGTCGACGCGGTAGGTGTGCTGGCCCGGCGCGTGCTGCCGCAGCCGGTCCAGGGCGGCCATCACCCGCGCGGCGGTGGGCGCGTCGGGCCGGATGATCAGCGACAGGCCGCGCCGGTCGTCGCCGGTCCGGTCGGGCAGGTGCGGGTCGAGCCGGGCGCGGCCCGCGGCGAACCACGTCTGCGCTTCGGCCCACAGCCGGTCGTAGACCTGGCGCGGTGTTTCCTGCCGGGGCGTCAGAACGGGCACAGGTCCCCCAATTGGTAGGACCGGTTGCTGGTGCCGTAGCTGTTGAGCGCGCCCAGCACGCTCGATCCGGCGCCCAGCGAGGCGGCGCAGGCGGCGCGGGCGTCGCCGGTGGCGCGGAAGTTGTCCATGAAGGCGGCGCCCATCTGCGCGAAGCCGTGGCCGGACGAGCCGGGCGGGTTCTCGCTTTGCAGCACGTTGAACCAGTCCTCGGCGCGGGCGTTGCCCAGCCGGGCGTAGCTGATCATGATCCGGAAGGCGGCATAGGCGCGCAGCATCTCCCGCTCGTTGGCGACCGACCACGCCAGCAGGTCCCCGTCGTCGCGCGCCTCGGCGTAGGCGCTGATCGCCTCGCGCAGGCTCCCGCCCTGGAAGACGTCGTCCGCGTCGTAAATGGCGTGGATACGGTAGCGCGGCCCCTCGGACTCGCGCAGGGCGAGCACGTATTCCTCGCCGTTCCAATCCCAGATGTCGACCACGCTGCGCGGCGGCCCGGCGGACGCGTTGCCCGGCGGGTTGATCTGCGCCGTCAGTTCGAGCACGCCGTCGCCGTCCACGTCCACGATCCCGATCCGCCCGTTGATGGCGACGATCTGGCCGTTGTTCAGTTCCTGGAACACGCCCACGACGGCGTTCCAGGTCAGGATCTTGGCGTCTTTGGTACACATCGAGGCGCTGCACGTTTCGGTGTAGAACACCAGCTCGTTGCGCACGTCGGCGTTCATATCCCCGACGCGGAGCAGCACCGGCAGCGCCACGCCGGAGTTGAACTGCGTGGCATACAGCAGGCGATAGCCGCCGCCGTCGCAGCCGTAGACCAGCAGTTGCCCGGCGTTGAGCAGCGCTTCGGCGTTGTAGGTGGCCGGGTTGTAGAGCGTGACGATCACCTCGAGCACGCCGTCGCCGGTCAGGTCGGTATCGGCCTGGACCACGCCGCCCGTATCGGTGATCGCGCCCCAGTTGCGCAGGGCCGCCTCCAGCACCGTCGACGATCCGCCCGCCGACAGGTAGCGGCCAATGACCGCGCTGGCTTCGTTGATATTATCGGGGCGCGAGGGGGGCGAGGGCGCGCCCGGCGCGGGGCATTCGTTGGGCTGGTAGTTCGGCGCGGGCGGGGGCGCTGCTGCGATCTGGGTGGCGGCCTGGATGGTCGCGATGGCCGCGGTCGCGGTCGCCGCCGGGCCGACCGGGTTCCCGCCGGGGATGCTGCCCGGCTGGGGCGTGCCCGGCGCGGAGTCGCCGCCGAACTGGCCGGTCGGCGTCACCAGCCACACCGACAGCCGCCCGCCCGGCGTGGCCGTCGAGAAGGGGATGCTCGTCGGCGTGGGCGGCTTGCGGTCGCCGATGACGTCGGCCACCGGGCCGCACCCGGCGGCGATCAGGCTGGCGGCCAGCAGCCAGGCCGCGGCGCGAACGAGGCGCTTCAGGACGGTTGGATTCCCCATGGGGCGAAGTATAGCGCGGGCCTAGTAGCAGGGCAACGCGGGCGCACCCGGCTGCCCCCTATCTCCCCGGCTCTAGCGTCGGCGCCCGCGTGGAGGATGGCGTGCGCGTGGGCGTGTCGGTCGGAGTCTCGGTGGGGGCCGGGGTGTTGGTCGGGCGCGGGGTGCGCGTGGCCGTTGGCTCGTCGGTCGCGGTGGGCGTATCGGTCGGGACGGGCGTCGGCGTGTCGGATGGCGTCGGCGTATCGGATGGCGTGGGCGTGCTGGACGGCGTCGGCGTGGCGGTGGGCGTGAGCGTCCGCGTCGGCGTGCGGGTGGGGCGCGCCTGCTCGGTCTGGGTGGCGTAGTCGGCCTGGCGCGTGGCCTCCAGGTTCAGCGAGAGCGTCGCGGTGGGCGCGGCAGGTTGGGCGGGCTCGGTCCCGTCGTCGTCCGCGTCGAACACCCCGGCCAGCGCGGCGATCCCCAGCCCGGCGATGATCGCCACGGCGGCGACCAGCCCCAGCAGCAGCCAGCGCGACCGGTCGGCGGGGGCGCGGTCGGTCGCGGTGACTTGCAGCGGCCCGGCGTTGGCCTTCACCCAGCTCGCCGCCAGCCCGGCGCTCAGCGAATACGTGTCGGCTTCCGAGCGGATCAGACCCTGGTAGCCCAGGCTGCGCAGCGCGGCGGCAAGCTGTGTCTTGTTGACGGCGTACCCGGTCGCCGTCAGGCGCTCGTGGATCGCCTCGAACGTCACCGGCGCAGCGCCGCCCGCTTCGAGCAGGTCGATCAGCGCCAGCAGCGTCAGCCGCTCGTTCTGCGCCGCGCGCTCCCACAGCGGGCCGAAGACGTCGCCGGCCTGTTCGAGCACCGCGTCGGACACAGCGGTCAGATCGAGCGCGGTGATCGGCCCCGTGTGGCCGCGCTCCTCGGACCGGCGGAACAGCAACCGGCAGATCGAATGCAGCAGGAAGGGATGCCCGCCGCCCAGGTCGAGAATCCGCTCGGCCAGCCCGCTCTCGTAGTGGCAGATGCCCTCGATCGGCTCGGTCACCAGCCGGGCGGCAGCGTCGCGCCCCATCTCCGCGATCCGGATGTGCAGGGCGGGATCGTTCACCAGGTCGATGCTCAGCGCGCGGTCTTCGTACGCCTGGTCGAGCGCCACGACCATATCCAGCCGGGGATAGGCGCGCAGCAGTTCGGCCAGGTAGTCGAGCAGGTCGGCGGACGTTCCCCGGTCGGTGGCGTCCAGCAGCACGTGCGCGTTGTCCAGCGCCAGCACGAGGTGCCGGGTGCGCAGCGCCGCCAGCGCGACGTCCATGTACGCGTCGCGGAACCATGCCCGCAGATCGGGCGCGGGCGCGCCGGAGTCGTCGTCAGGCGGCGGCCAGTCAGGCAGGCGGTAGGTGCTGGCCTCGGCCTCTTCCAGCGCCAGCCGGATCTCGTCCATGAGCGCGGCGAAAAAGCTTTCCTCGCTCTCGCCTTCGGGCTGGCCCAGCCCCACGATGCACGTTACGTAGCGATCGTCGAGCTGGTGGTTGAGCTGGTAGAGGATCGAGCTTTGGCCCAGCCCGAAACGCCCGAACAGGACCAGCGCGTGATGGTGGGGCGTGCCAACCAGGTGCTGCCGGAAAAACGCGAAGACGTCGTCCCGGCCAAAAAAGCGTTCCGGGTCGGTCATCGGCTGGAGCGGGTTGTACGGGTTGGCGTCCATCGCGCGGCCCTCGGTGGCGTGTGAAGCGATGCTGCTAGTGTACGCTGGGGGCCCCTGCGGGGCAAGTGAAGCGGCGCGGGCGGTACCGATCCCTGGCTGGCACCCCGCGACTCACCGACCGGCTAGAGATCGCCGTGCGCGCGGTACCACGCATAGGTGTCGCGCAGGCTCTGCTGGATCGGGATTTGCGGCGGGCCCAGCTCGCGCCACGACTTGCGGCAGTCGAAGAACATCATGTTGGTGCTCAGCCGGAGCTGGTTGCCCTCGATCGGCAGCGGGACGCCGGAGCGGCGCAGGACGTCCGCCACGACCGCCACGCGCCGCACCAGCCACGCGGGCAGCGTCAGCGCCATCATGCGGCGGCCCACCGTGTGAGCGGTCAGGCGCAGCCATGCCTTGTGCGTCAGGTCCACCGCGCCCAGCAGGTACCGCTCGCCGGTGCGCCCGCGCTCGGCGGCGGCCACGTGCGCCTCGGCCACATCGCGCACGTCGATCAGCGTCAGGCCGCCGGGGGGCACGGTCGGCGGGACGTTGCCGCGCGCCGCCTCGACGATCACGCTGCTCGAAATCTGGTTCAGGTCGCCCGGCCCGATGATCACGGTCGGGTTGAGGATCACGCAGTCCAGCCCGCGCCGGATCGCGCGGAAGACCTCCGCCTCGGCCAGGAACTTGCTGTGGCCATAGGGCGTGACGTGCTGGTCGTAGTTGAAGCGCACCGACTCATCGACCGGGCGCATGTCGGCCCGGTAGCCCATCGCCGCCGCGCTGCTGGTGAAGATCACCCGCCTGACGCCCGCCGCCTCCGCCGCCAGCAGCACGTTGCGCGTGCCGTCCACGTTGATCGTGTAGATGCGCGCCGGGTCGCTGCGCCAGTAATCGGCCACCGCCGCCACGTGAAACACCCAGTCGACGCCCTCCATCGCCGCGGCCAGGGACGCGGGGTCCATCACGTCGCCGGTGGCGTGCTCGCAGTCCAGGTCGGCGATCGCGTCCAGGCGGCTGGTCGCCCGGCGCAGGATGCGCACCCGGTAGCCGTGGCGGACCAGCGCCCGCGCCACGTGCGACCCGACGAAGCCCGTCCCCCCGGTAACCAGTGCGGTGATCATGCTCCTCGCTCCCCTACTGTTACACCCGGTACGCGCCGCCGTCGATCAGCGTCGCGCCATCGACGACCAGCGTCGGCTCGCCGATCACGCCGTCGAGGTGCAGCGGGGCGCGGTTTTGCCCGCCATACGACGCCAGCGCGTTGTGCCCGATCGCGATGTGAACCGTGCCCATCACTTTCTCGTCTGTGAGCACGTTGCCCTGCAGCCGCGCGTTGGGGTTGGTGCCGATGCCCAGCTCGCAGACCACGCGGCAGCCTTCGCCATGGGGCTTGCGCTCGCCGTCGCGGATCATGTCTTCGAGCTGGCGCGCCTCGCGCCCGCCCGCGATGTCCACCACCCGCCCGCGCTCGACCGTCAGGCGGATCGGCTCGTCGATCAGGATGCCGGGATACGACTTGTCGACCACGAACACGCCGTTGGTCTGGTCCTCGATCGGCGCGACGTAGCATTCCCCCGCCGGCAGGTTGCCGTGATCGCGCGGGTTGTGGAACAGGCCGGTGTCGCGCATCACCGTTCGCCCGGCGATCTCCATCTCCAGGTCAGTGCCCAGCGGCGTGGTGATCCGCACGCGCGCGCGCCCGTCCAGCCGGTCGCCCAGGCGGTTGGTCAGGCTGGCGATCTCGCGGTAGTCCGCGCTCAGCTCGTGTTCCAGGATGCTCTCGTTGATCATCGGCCCGGACGCAAAGCGGGCCTGCCCGCGCTCGACCGCCTCGACCATCTCCAGCGCGCGCGGCGTCTCGATCTCCGGGTTGCGGCGGTGCTCGAAAATCAGCACGACATCCACCTGCCCGGCCAGATCGTACAGCGCGGCGGGATAATGCGGCAGCGGGCGTGTGGCGTCGGCGACGGTGTAGGCCCACAGCTCGCCCGGCCCCACCTGCACGATGCGCTCCACCAACTGCTGGCGCATCACGGCCATCGGCTCGTCGGTGATCAGCAGCACTTTCTCGCCGGGCTGGATCGCCATGCAGACATCGACAATGTTTTCGACCCAACGGGGAAAAGCCATTCTGGTTATCGCTCACTTTCTGCTTCGTTGTCCTATGCGGACCGGAGTATACCGCACTGCACCGCGCCCGGCGACGGCTCAGGCGCGCGCCGGTTTGCGCCCGACGAACGTGCTCACGTCGCCGTCGTCCGACGCTTCGAGGACGGTCCAGCCGGGGAAATGTCCGGCCAGTTCGCCGGGGCGCAGCAGGTGCTCTCTGGAAAAGGTGGGTTGCTGTTCCAGCCGCCGAAGGTTGAACGTCTGGTAGACGACCAGCCCGCCGGGCCGCGCCCGGTCGCGGATGGCGGGGAACAGCGCCCGGTCCAGGAAGCGGAACACGACCACTAGGTCGTACGGGACGTCGGGCAGCGGGAAATGATCGAGATCGCCCAGGATGAAATTCACGCCGGACACGTCGCGGCGCAGCATCTCGGCGCGGGCGTGGCGCAGCGCTTCGAGGCTGATGTCGATCGCGTCCACGCGGTAGCCCTGCTCGGCCAGCCAGAGCGCGTTCCGGCCCAGGCCGCAGGCCAGCTCCAGCGCCCGGCTGCCGGGCCGGACGGGCAGCACGTGACGCTCCAGCAGCGGGTTGTGCCCCCGTTTCTTGAGCCGGGCGATCGGGTCGGCGTAGCGGCGGTCCCAGCGCTCGCGGTCGGATTTCGCCATGCGCGCCCTACGCCTTGCCCATGTAAACCGGCAGGTACGACAGGGCATCTGGCACGGCGTCCATCGCCTCTTTGTCGCCGGGCATCAGCGGCATGCGCGGCGCGCGCTCGCGCAGGCGGTGGACGTGATACGCATCGCGCACGGCGTCCCAGCCCGGCGCCCGCCACGTTGCGGGCAGCGCCAGCACCCCGGCCACCGCCCGCACCCGCTGGCCGGGCAGGCTGTTCCAGATGTCCCTGCCGCCGCCCATCACCAGCGCGCGCGCCTGTTCCTGCTCGTCGCCGGCATCCGCGCCGCCCTCGCGCGCCAGCTTGCCGAACAGGCTGTCGGAGAGCCGCTCGAACAGGTTGCCCACCCGGCGCGAATCGACGCCCTTCTCCTCGGCCAACTGCCGGATGTCCGGCGGCAGGTCGTCCGCGCCGATCACGGCCACCGGCGGCTGATCGCTCGCCAGCGGCTCGACCGGCAGCTCGCCATGCCACGCGCGGCGCAGGCGGTCGAACGGCTCGCCGGGGCGCAGATAGCGCTCGAACACGACCGGGTCGGTGTGGCGCGTTTCGCCATCGACCAGCGCAAAGCCGCCGTCTTGCTCGCCCAGCCAGCCGTGAATCACCGGCAGGCCCAACCGCCGGCTGAGTTCCGGCAGAGCCGTTTCGAGCGGCTCCCCGATCACGCGGACCCACCCCTCGCACGGCGGCGCCACGAACACCCGCACCAGGTCGGACCAGCCGGGCGGCGTGCCGGTCCCGCCGGGGAACGGGTCGTAGGGCGCGTAGCCGTGCGCCTCTAGAATCTCGCGTAGCGCCCCGGCGACAGCCGGGCTGTCATGCGCCGGTAGAAACAGGCTCGACCAGGTCTGGCTCATCACGTTCTCCTTCGGGCCGCGGCTCCAGGCCCGCAAAATCGGGGGGTGGGCAGTAACTCAGGATGCGCGTCAGCGACACGAACCCCAGGCGATGATACAGGCGCGCCCGCTCCGCCGTTGGCGCGACCGCGAACACGATATCGCAGCCCCCCTCGAACGCGGCCCGCACGGCTGCCGTCACCAGCGCCGTCTCCAGCCCCATCCCGTGCCACAGCGGAGCCGTCGTCAAGCTCTCAAGCTCGGCAGTCGGCGGGCGCAGCGCCACGCGAGCCGCGCCCAGCGGCGTATCGGTGTAACTCGCCAGGATGTAGGCCGCCTGCCCGTCGCGCGCAGCCGCGATCAGCGGCTCGATCTCTTCCAGGTCCTCGACCGGCGCCTCACGCGGATCGTACCCGGCCCGCGCCACGCACAGCCACGTCGAGAGGTCCGCCGGGGTGCGCGCCACCTCTGCCGCCGCCGGGGGCTCGATCGCCGCCGGGATGCGCCCGCGCGGCGTCTCGCCCGGCGGGTCCGGCCCCAGCACGGGGCGGTAGATCATCAGGGCGCGCTCGTCGTCCAGCGCCAGCCCCATCGCCTCGACCTGCTGCCGGAAGCCCGGCGGGGCCAGCGCATCCTCGAACACCAGCCGCGGGGCGCGGCCCAGCCGTTCGAGCGCGCGGAACGCGACCGTCAGGTCGCGCCGCTGGGCCCACGCGATTCCGTCGTGCGGGCGCGCGCAGTTCAGATGGCGATCCAGGTGGTCGGGGTGGAACAGCACATCGACCGTGCCGACCTGCTCGACGATGACGGGCGCGTAGCGCGCCGAGGCAGCGACGTGATCCTGGATCTGCCGGTAGATGGGCTGGTCGGTGCGGTCGAGTGACGTCATGGGTCCGGGCGTTTTCTCCGGGTGAATCGGGTCACTCACCAGTGTACAGGTTTTTCGGCAGAACGCCATTGGTGCCACAGCGATCCCCGCGCTGCACGGGCCGGCCACTGCCGGGATTAGCCGGGTGTGCTACAATAACCTCGCCAGTTTTATGTTCAAGGAGTCAACATGAAAATCACCGTCGCCTGGGACAACCCCGAACGGACCATCATCCGCTACGATTTTGCGGACGGGTGGACCTGGGAAGACCTGTTCGCCGCCGTCGCCGAAGACGACAGCCTGATGGACACCGTCGACCATACCGTGCACCTGATCTTCAACGTGCAGGATACGTCGGCCCCGCCCAACCCGCTGTCCAAGATGCGCGGGCTGTCGGGGCAGATCAGCCCCCAACTGGGCCTGTTGGTGGTCGTCGGATCGGATGCGTGGTTCCACCGCGTCACCGAGATCTTTTACTCCGTCTACGGGAAAAATCTCGAAGGGATGGTCGGTGTGCGCCGCGCCGACACCCTCGCCCAAGCGCGGCAGCTCATCGCGGCGCACGGTTAGCGCGCCGGGCGCACCGCTCGCACCCATCGCAGCCGGGCACGAGTCCGGCTTTTTTTCTTGCCAGGAGTGCGGGTTTTCACTAGAGTTGTAGCAGGGAAGACGCACAACGGGAGCCAACATGCAGGTTGCAATCGTGGGCGCGGGAACGATGGGGGCCGACATCGCCCAGGCGGTCGCGCTGGGCGGCGACGCGATCATCCTGCACGACATCCACGAGCACACGCTGCGGCAGGCGCTGGGGCGGATTAGCCGGGGCATCGATCGCGGCGTGTCGCTGGGCAAGATCGACCCGGCCATCGCGCGGCGGGCCAAGCGCGTCTTCACGCTGTGCACCGACCTGGCGCGCTGCGCCGCCGCCGACCTGGTGATCGAAGCCGTGCCCGACGACCTGGACGTGAAGCAGACCGTGCTGCGCGCGCTGGACGACATCGTCCGGCCCGACGCGATCCTGGCGACCAGCACCAACGTCCTCTCGCTGACGGTGCTGGCCGCGGCCACCCGCCTGCCGGAGCGCGTCGTCGGCCTGCATTTCTTCAAACCGGCAGCGATCATGCGCCTGGTGGAAGTGGTGCGCGGCGATCTGACGCGCCAGGACGCGATCGATGGCGCGGTGGCGCTGGCGCAGCGGATGCACAAGACGCCGATCGTGGTCAGCGATGCGCCGGGCCTGATCGTCAACCGCATCGCGCAGGCGTACTTCGGCGAGGCGCTCGGCCTGCTCGACGAGGGGGGCCTCGACGCGCCGGCGGTCGATCGCCTGATGGAGGCGGCGGGCTTCCCGATGGGGCCGTTCCGCCTGCTGGATTTCGTGGGCATCGACTCGGCCTTCGACGTGGCGCAGACCCTGTTCGAGGCGACGTATCACACCGCGCCCTACCGGCCCCATCCCCGGCTGCGGCGCATGATCGACGCGGGCCTGACGGGCCGCAAGAACGGGCGCGGCTTTTATTCGGATGGCTGATCCGGGCCGGACAGCGCGGAGTAGCGAATGCGGGTGCTAATCGTGGGGGAGATCCCCTTTGTGGACACCCTGGCGGGGATTTGCCGCGCCAAAAACCACAAGGTGGACCTGTTCCTATCGGACGATCTCGAAGACCAGGCCGTGCTCGATGACATGGTGCGCGCGGCCACGCGCTGCCAGATCGCCATCGAGAGCCTCAACGAGTCGCAGTCCGGCAAGCTGTGGTTGATCGAGGGCATCGAGGCCAACATGCCCGCCGGCGCGCCGCTGCTGACCAGCGCCCTGGCCGCCAGCGCCACCGAGGTCGCCGGCTGGACCGAGCACGCCGGGCGCGTGGTGGGCTATGGCCTGCTGCCGCCGTTCTCCCCGACCGGGCTGGTGGAGTTCGCCCCCGCGCTGCAATCCGACTTCGAAGCCGTGAGCACGGCGCGCCGCTTCTGGGAAGAGCTGGGCTTCGAGGTGGTGCGCGTGCCGGACGCGCCGGGCCTGGTCCGCCCGCGCATCGTTTGCGGGATCATCAACGAGGCCGTGCGCACGCTGGCCGCCAGCGAGATCAGCATCGAGGACCTGGACGCGGCGATGCAGTTCGGCATGAACTTCCCGCGCGGGCCGCTCACCTGGGCGGACGAGATCGGCCTGGACGTGGTCGTCGGCACGCTGGAAGCCTTGCAGCGCTACCTGGGCGAGGCCCGCTACCATCCCGCGCCGCTGCTGCGCCAGAAGGTCTACGCCGGGCATCTCGGCAAGAAGACCGGGCGCGGTTTTTATACCTACGAACCACTCGCCCCATAGGACACGCTGAAATGCAATTCGCGCTCAATTACTCGCCCCAGGCCGCCGGCCTGCTCGACGCCGGCGCGCTGGACATCGATCGCTTCAAATGCCCGGATTGGCCGGACCTGATCGCCGCTGCCCGCGCCTACCGGCCCGTCTACGTTCATTTCGAGCTGCGCACCGACCGCCGCCACCTGACCGCCGAAGCGCTGGACGCTGCCGCGCGCTGGCGGGAAGAGACCGGCACGCCGTACGTCAACGCGCACATCGTCCCGGCCCGGGACGCGTTCCCCGGCATGCCGTTCGACACGACCGACCCGGACGACGAGCGCGCCGTGCTCGACTGCCTGCTCGACGGGGCGGCGGCGCTGGTCGAGCGCTTCGGCGCGGAGCACGTGATCGTCGAAAACGTGCCGTACTACGCGCGTCCGGGCGACACGCCCCGCCCGGCAGTGCTGCCGGGCGCAATCCGCCGCGTGGTGGAGGAGACCGGCTGCGGCTTCCTGCTGGACATTTCGCACGCGCGGCTGGCTGCCCGCCGCCTGGGCATGGACGAGCGCGCCTACCTGGCGCAGATGCCCGGCGAGCGGCTGCGCGAGATTCACGTCACCGGGATCGGGCGCGACCGGGACGGCCAGGTGTGCGATCACCTGGCGCTGGCGGGCGACGACTGGCGGTGGGTGGAGCGCGTGCTCGATCGCGTCCGCGCGGGGGAATGGCCCGTGCCGTGGGCGCTGGCGTTCGAGTACGGCGGGATCGGCCCGCTGTTCGAGTGGCGCAGCGAGCGCGACGTGATCGCGGCGCAGGCCCCCCGGCTGGCCGAACTCGCTCACGCGGTGTAGGGCGTTTGGGGTACAATCAGGTTGACGCATGATCGACCTTACGCGCAACGGATGATGTCTTATGACAGCCGAATTTGAGGTTTTGACGGGCCATCTGCTGGTCGTCGGCGGGCGCGCGGTGCGACTGCCGCCGCCGGGCGCGCTGATCGAGAGCGCCCCGCGCCGGGCGCCCCGCGTCCGCGAGGGCGACACGTTCTTCATCCTGGTCACGCCCACCGGCGAGGAGCACGCTTCGGCCCCCTTTTACGAGGAGCTGGCGCGCATCGCGGCCAACGCCTATTTCATGAGCGGCGGCGGCGTGACCGGCGGCCTGCGCGAGGCCCTGGCCGCCATTCACCAGCACCTGATCGCGATCGCGCGCGACACGGGCCAACACCTGCTGGTGAGCGCCGCGGCGCTCGTCCTGCGCGGCGAGGAGCTGTACGTGGCCCGCTGTGGCCGTACGTTTGCCGTGCTGGTCCAGGGCGGGGCGCTGACCGGCTTCCCCGCCGAGCGCGACGATCCGCTGAGCCTGAGCCTGCCGCCGCTGGGCGCCGACGGCGAGCCGGACGTGCAGTTTGCGCGGCACCGCGTGGGGCCGGGCGACAGCGTGCTGTTCGCCAACGATGGCCTGCTCGGCGCGGATGATGCCGCGCTGGTCGCCGCGCTGGACTCCGGGCCGGTGGCGGAGATGATCGAGCGGCTCAAGCCGCTGGCGGACCGCGAGACGTCGGCCATGGTGATCCGGTTTGCGCCTCCGGGTGGGATCGAAGCGCCCGCGCCCGCGCCGGAAGCCGCCGCCCCCGTGCCTGAGCGCGACTTCGCGCCGCCGCCGGACATTGCTGCCGAGCCGGACCTCACCGCCCCGCCGGAGCCCGAACCGCTCGCCGGTGATGGCGCGATGGACCCGTCCCCTGCCGCCGAAGCCGAGCCAAAGGCCGCGCCGGTGAGCGCCGTCATCGGCCAGGTGCGCCGCCGTGCCAGCCAGGTAGGCAGCGCGGCCAGCCAGGTCGCCCAGACGACGCAGGCGCGCGGCCCGTCGGCCATCCAGACCGCCCGCTACCGGCTGCGCAAGGGGCTGCGCGACGTGGTGCGCGGCATCCTGGGCGCGCTGTTGTTCGTCACCAACGGGCTGTCCTCGCTGCTCGATCGCATCCTGCCCGCGCCGGACGCCGAGGGGCGGCAGGGCATCCCGACCAACGTGGCGGTCGGCCTCGCGATCCTGATCCCGGTGGTGATCGTGATCGTGGTGGTGGGCGTGGCGCTGTCGCGGCAGGGCCAAACCGACTTCGAGGTTTACCTGGAACGCGCCCAGACCGCCTATGACAACGCGCTGGCGCTCTCCGGCGAGGGCTGCGAGAATGTCACGCTGCGCCCGAGTTGGATCGAGGTGCTGGAACTGGCCGAGCAGGCGCGCCGGTTTCGCCCGAACGACGATACTGCCCTGCGCATCGAGGCCGACGCGCGCAACTACCTGGACTGCTACGATCGCGTCCAGCGGCGCGACCTGACCGTGCTGCACGAGTTCGGCAGCGGGGCGGACCTGGTCGGGCCGATCATCTCCGACAGCGGCGTCGATCTCTACACGCTGAACCGTACGACCGGGGCCGTATATCACGACACGCTCAACGAGCGCGGCAACGGCATCACCACGCGCAACAACGTCCCGATCATCCGGCGCGGGCAGGCCGTGGGCGCGTACACGGTCGGCGACCTGTTCGACATCGAGTGGCTGCGCAGCGGGGGCACCGTGCACGACAACGTGCTGATCGCGCTGGGCAGCGACGGCGTGCTGGTGTCGTACTCGCCCACCTTTTTCGCCAGCGCCCAACAGCTCGTGACCGAGGGCATTTGGGTCAGGCCGGTCGCCATCGCGGTCTTCCGGTCCAACCTGTACGTGCTGGACGCGGGCGCCAGCCAGGTGTGGCGCTACGTGCCGCCGGCGGGCGAGCGCCGCTACAGCAACGCGCCCGAAGAGTATTTCATCGGCGACAGCCGCCCCGACCTGAGCACCGCGGTCGACCTGGGCATCAGCGACGACGGCGCGGTCTACATCCTGTTCGCCAACGGCAGCGTGTCCAAGTACCGGCGCGACGCCCAGGGGTTCGCCGAGGCGCAGCCGTTCGTCTACCAGGACAACCCGGCAGGCTCGTTGAGCAGCGGCGAGGCCCTGTTCGTGGACAACGATCCCGCGTCGCGCAACCTGTACATCCTGGACACGCTCAACGAGACGATCTACGAAACGTCCTGGGCCGGGACGTTCCGCGCCGCCTACCGCCCGCGCAACATGCCGGACGCGTTCGAAGGGCTGACGGGCATGTACGCCGGGACGGTGCTCAGCAACAACATGTACGTGCTGGCCGGTAACACGCTGTATCACTTCCCGCGCACGCCCTAGCGCCGTTTTTGCATGGCGGGCCGGGCGGTCGCGTATAAAATGATACATCCGGCCACAAAAAAACAGGTGCTCTATGCGACACACACACCTGCCCGCTGCTTGTTTGCTGCTCGCGCTGCTGCTGGCGATCCTGCCGCCCGCCGCTGCCCAGGATGCGCCGCTTGGCTTGCGGCTACCCTTCGACGGGGAGATCCGCACCGTCACGCTCACCGTTCCACCCGGCTACGACGCCGGCACGCCCGTCCCGCTGATCCTGGCGCTGCACCCGTTCGCCTCGTCCGGCAAGGCCATGCAGGCGCTCACCGGCCTGGATGATCTCGCCATGGAGCAGGGCGCGATCGTCGCCTACCCGGACAGCTTCGACCTCAACTGGAACGATGGCCGCGAGCGGACCGGCTGGGCGCCCGCGCTGCAAGCCACGGACGACGTTGGTTTCCTGGCCGCGCTGCTGGACCGGATTGACGCGGCGTACGCCATCGACCCGGCGCGCGTGTTCGTGGTCGGCGCGGGGAACAGCGGCGGCTCGATGGCCTTCCGGCTGGGGTGCGAGATGCCCGACCGGCTGGCGGGCGTGGTCGTCGTCGGCGCGCTGATGTGGGATTACCTGCCCGGCGTCTGCGCGCCGGAGCCCGCCGCGCCGGTGACGGTGCTGGCGCTCAACGGCGCTCAAAACGAAGATTACCCGCCGGAAGGGCGGACTTTTCCCGACGCTGCCGGGGACCGTCCCCAGGCCACCCTGAGCGCAGAGGCCACCGCCGCCTACTGGGCCCGGCGGAATGCGTGCGACCCGGCGCGCGTCCGGCGCGACCCGGACGGACCTCACGCGGTCTATACCGGCTGCGCGGAGGGGACCTCGGTGGCCGTGTACAGCCTGGACGGGGTGGGCGGCAACTGGCCGCGCACCGGCGATTACACGCTCAACCAGGCGGGGATCGACGCGACCCGGTTGATCGGGCAGTTCGTCAGCGGCGCCCCGCTGGACCTCACGCGCGCGCCTCACGGGCCGCTGTACAGCGGGTTTCCGCGCCAGTACATCGTCTACGTCCCGCCCACCGCCAATCCCGCCGAGCCGCTGCCGCTGGTGATCGCGCTGCATGGGCGGCCCGGCACCGCCGCCGGGACGGCCTATCTGTTCGACCTGAACCGCGTGGCCGCCGAGAAGGGATTCGCCGTGGTCTATCCGGACGGCAAGCCGCTTGGGGCAGCGGTCGTCGGGCGCGAGTGGAACTACGCGCGCGGCTTCGCCGGTTTCGTGGACAACGGCCAGGACGACGTCGCGCTGCTGCGAACGCTCGCCGAAGACCTGGGCCGCGACCTGAACATCGATCCCCGGCGCATGTACGTCACCGGCTTTTCCAACGGCGGCTTCATGACCCAGCGGACGGCCTGCGAAGCGGCGGATACCTTCGCCGCCTTTGCCAGCGTGGGCGCGACGGCGGGCGTGGACCTGCTTGAGGTGTGCGACGGCCAGCCGCCCGCGCCGATGCTGCTGATTCACGGGACGCACGACATCAGCGTGCGCTGGTACGGCGAGACGTTCGAGGACGTCCCGATCATGCTCTCCGCGCCCGACACGGCCCTGTTCTGGGCGCTGCACAACGCCTGCCAGCCGGAAGCGACCACCTCTCAGGAACTGCCCGCGGCAGACGAGCAGCCAGCCACGCGCGCTTTCCTGTACACGTTCGGCGACTGCCAGGACGGCGCGGACGTCTATTTCTACGCTATCGAGGGGGGCGGGCACAATCTCCCCGGCGTGCCGGACCGGCTCGACCCGGCCATCGCCGGGCAGGTGAACACCGACATCCACGCGGCGGAGATCATCTGGGACTTTTTCGAGGCGCACCCCCTAGCCCGCGACAAATAACCCGCAGCAATCGCGGCGGGTTGTCCTCATTAATGTGAGCGTCCCGGTGGAGGGTGGGGACGCTCACTTTTTGGCGCTGGCCCACGGGCGCTAGATCGACGGCGGGCGTCCGGTAATCAGGTCGGCGTAGCAGGCGATTAGCTCGTCCATCATCACCGGCCACGCCTGCGTTTCGGCGAACATGCGGGCGTTCTTGCCCATGACCTGCCGCTTGTTCTGGTGGCTGAGGATCGCGCGCACGCCATCGATCATGCCGCGCACGTCGCCCACGTTGAACACGTAGCCGTTCACGCCGGAGCGCACCATGTCGTCCACGCCGCCCACGCGCGACGTCACCACCGGCAGCCCGGCGGCCATCGCCTCGATCAGCACCAGCCCGAACGTTTCGAGCGCCGAGGGGAACACGAAGATATCGGCGCTGGCGAAAGCCGACCACAGCTCCTCGCCGCGCAGGTAGCCCATGAACTTGGCGGGCGTCCCGGCGAACTGCGCCTGAAGATCGGCGCGGGCGGGACCGTCGCCCACAACCGCCAGCCGCGTGCCAGGCACCTGCTGGAGCACCGCGCCGATCTTGTCGATCTGCTTTTCGGACGACAGGCGGCCCACGTACAGCAGGATCGTGTCCTCCGGGTGCCCATCGCTCAGCCGGGCGCGCATCTCGGCGCTGGCGTGGCGCGGGTGGAACTGCTGGGCATCCACGCCTCGGCGCCACAGGCCGACGTTACGCACCCCGTGCTTGAGCATGTCGTTCTGCACCAGCCGCGAGGGCGCCAGGGCATAGTCCGCCGCGTTGAAATTGGTGCGCGTGTACCACCAGACCACCGGCTGCAAAAAGCCCAGCCCGAAATGCTGCGCCATGTTCGCCAGGTCCAGGTGAAAAGAAGCCAGCGTGGGGACGCTGAGCCGTTTCGCCATCATCAGGCCGCCGGTCCCGACGAGCGTGGGGTGGATGAAATGGGCGATGTCCGGCTGGAAGTCGCGCACCTCGCGGTAGGTGTGCAGGGTGGGCGGCCCCAGGCGCAGCTCCGGGTAGAGCGGGAATCGCACGCCGGGCACGCCGATCACCTTCTGGCCGCGATACTGGGTGATCTCGTCGCCGAGCCTGGGCGCTACGACCACGAACTCGATCCCGCGTTTGATCAGGTGATCCATCAGCAGGACCAGCACCGTCACGATGCCGTCCACCTTCGGCAGGAATGTCTCGGTAAACAGCGCGACGCGCATCACGTCTCCCCTGGACGCTCAACTGTTGGATATGCATCACACATCATAACCCGCAGCCTCATCAGAGGTTACGGGGCTACCCTATGTTCGAGTGTAGCAGGCGGAATTTAAAAAGCTGCCAACAGGCCGTTAAAGGCGCGTAAAAAAGGCCGGCGATCAGGCGCTGTCCAGAGACTTTTCCATGAAGTGCCAGCGCCGCACGCCGAAGAAGATGCGCGTCAGCAGGTTGGACCGGGTGCGCACCACCGAAAAGCCGGTTTTCTCGTAGACGTGCCGGGCGCGCGCGTTGTCCTCGGCCACCCACAGCGTCAGGCGGGCGCGGTCGTGATCGCGCGCCCAGCGCTCGGCGTATTCCATCATGAGCTGGCCGATGCCCTGGCCCTGGTAATCGCGCGCGACGGCGACGTCGGTGATGTGGGCCTCGCCCGGCTCGGCGCGGTGGCTGATCAGCCACAGCAAAAACGCCGCCCGCAGCATGCGCGGCATCCCCAGCTCGCGCACGGCGAAATGCTCGATCGAGCGGTTTTCCTCGGGCGTGTAATACAGCGGCCCAACGAGCAACGTGCCCACGATGCGCCCGTCGCGTTCGGCCACCAGCAGGCCGTCGAAACCGCGCTGCACCGGGCCGGTGTACGCCATTTCGAGCAGCGTCCGCACCTTCTCCGGCTGGGGCGAGACGATCACGCGCAGCTTGGTGCTGAAGGCGTCCTGCAGCACCGCCGCCACGCCCGGCAGATCGACCGACCGCGCAGAACGCACCCGGATCATGGCTCGCGCTCCAGGATCGCCAGCGCCAGCCCGACCGCGCCCAGCGTGCCCATGTTGCGAAACTGGCCGTCCAGCCACAGCCGCCGCACGTCGTCGAGCGGCAGGCGGCGCTGCGCGATGATCTCGCTCTCTTCGAGCGTGGGCGCGGCCACCCGCCGCACGTCACGCGCCAGGAACACGTGCGATGCGCCGCAGCCCCGGTTGCCGTCGATGAAATAGCGGCCCAGGTAGCGCCAATCGCCGGCGTCCAGGCCGGTTTCCTCCAACAACTCGCGCCGCGCCGACTCTTCGGGCGTCTCGCCAGGATCGATGTACCCGGCGGGCAGTTCCATTGACGTCATGCCCGCGCCGTGTTTGTAATGCTCGATCATGGCAACCTGGCCCTCGCCGTCCACCGCGAACACCTGCACCCATTCGGGCATCTCGATCGCGTAGAAGTCGGGGATCTCGTGGCCGTTGGGCAGCCGCACGTGCTCCGCCACGACGCGCAGCCAGGGCCGCCGGTCGAGCAGTTCTTGCCGCGATAACACCGTCCAGGGTTTCATGATCCTCGTCGTTCTCGTCGCCCCGCCGGGCAGACTATTCCGCGGAGGCGACGGCGCTCAGGTTCAGAAAGGCCAGCGGGTCCACCCACTCGCCGCCGACGATGACTTCCCAATGCAGGTGCGCGCCCGACGACCGGCCATTGTTCCCGCTGAGGCCCAGCACGTCCCCCTGCCGGACCCACTCGCCGGGCACGACGAACCGCTCGGACATGTGCGCGTAGCCGGTGTAGATGCCCCAGCCGTGATCGATCAGCACGTAGCCGCCGCGAATCGGCAGCAGTTCCGAGAGAATCACGCGCCCGCTGGCCGCCGCGTTGATGGACGTGCCGATCGGCATCCGCATGTCCAGGCCGGTGTGCTGGTACCAGTAGGTGCCGTTATACAGCCGGTAGGCGCCGAACCAGCCGATCTGCTCGTTGCCGCTGGGCAGCACGAACCCGGTGTCCCAATAGCGTTCGGGCGTGAACCGGGTGAAGACGTTCGCCAGCCGGTCCAGCTCGCCCTGGTTGACGTCCTGCTCCAGCAGCGGCATCAGCGACGGGGGAAGCGTGACGTCCGACCGGCCAAACTCGCCGTAATTCACCTGGATCGACTCGTCCACGCGCTCCGAGGTGCCGTCCGCATACTTGATCCACACCTGCATCACGTACGCGCCGACGTCGCGCTCCATGCTGGCCGAGATCAGGCCGGTGAAGCCGCTGCCATCCGGGTAGAAATGGAACACGCGCTCCTGAAACACGGCGCGCACCTCTTCGACGTCCGCCCCGTTCACGCGCACGATGCCGACCTGCCCCTGCCGGATCCACTGGAAATCCATCACAATGTTCACCGGCCCGGCTCCGTCCGGGCCAGCCTGGGCCAGCGCGGGCACGGCCAGCGCCAACACCATCACCAGGACGATGACACTCAAACCAATCCGTCGACTCACTACCGGTACTCCTCACCCGCTAGGCCAGCAGCCTGGCCCGGCGTTGTCCGATCAAAGCTGATACCAACAAGCCTGTGTTCCAGGCATCATCCACGCCGCGATGCTGCGCACCTTCCAGCGGCAGGGCGAGGCTCTCCATCGCCTCGCGCATCCCGACCTCCCACGGCAGGCCGCACACCGTCGCCAGCAGGTTCTTGACGTTGATGTGGCCGGGGCCGAACGGGTATTCGACCGCGCGGCGCACGCACTGAATCTCGAACTGGCGGCGGTCGTAGTCGCCGTAGCTGGCCCAGACGCGCTGGTGCGTGCTGTACCGCTCGCGCAGCATCGCGCACGCCTCGGCGAACGGCACCCCCGCCGCCACCTGCTCCGGCGTGAGCGAGGTCAGCGCCGTGCAGAACGGGCTGACGCGCGACCGTTCGGGCCGCACCAGGATGCTGTCGCGGGCCAGCCGGTCCCCCGACGCGACATCCACCACGCACACCCCGATCTCGATGATCTCGTTTTCCTCGCCTTCGGGCGGGGCCGCGTCCCAGCACGTCGACTCGACATCAATCACGACCATTTGGCCGAGATGGCCCGCGCCGCCGCCGTTCGCCGCCTGGTGGAGCATGGCATCCAGCATCAACTGCTGCCAGTCCGCCTGGCCCGCCCAGCGCGCCGGCGGCAGCGTGCGTGCCGCGCGGATGGCGGACCGCCGCCGTCGCTTGCGCACGCGCTGCGCCGGGACCGGCGGGGGCTGGTACGTGAGCTGGATGTAAAAGGCGCCCGTCTCGTCATAGCGGGGGACGGCCTTCTTCTTTTCGACTAACGCGCGCGCCTTTGCTACAGTGCACGGCTCCAGGGGGCATCCCTGGCTGTCGACGACGTGCACGCGCATGCGCGGGTGGTGTTGCGACGTCAAACGGCCCTACTCGTCTTCTGGTGGCAAGAACTCAACCGAATCCAGGATTGCCTGCAGCGCGTCGCGCTGGTCGATGATGGCGTGCAGCGGCTCGACCGCGGTGAAGAACGCGAACGACCCGTCGTACACCCGCACCACGCCGAACCAGCCCGCGGTGTCCGTTTCATCGACGCAGTCGCTGGTCTGGTAGGACGCGCCCACCGCCTCCAGCCCGCCGATGCTGAACAGCTTCTGCTCGTACAATCCCAACGTGCACGACTCGCCGATCAGCGATCCGCGCAGCAACTGAACGCCGTCCGCCCACAGGTTGTATTCCCCGTCGAGCGCCGCGACGTTCGGAAATCCCCAGTACAGGTAAATGTACCCGTTCACCTCGTCCGGCAGCGGCCCGAAGTAGATCGTCAGCGGCACTTCGGCCAGGTCGCCGGCCAGGGACTCGAACGGCACGATCAGGTCCAGCGCCTCCCAGTCTTCGGGCAGGGTGATCGTCAGCGGCGGCGGCGTGCCGGGCACCACTGCCGGCAGATCGCCGGCCTCCGCGGTGGACTCTTCCGCCGCCGGGGTCGCGTCTGCCTCCGGCGCGGGATCGTCCGTCCGGGCGGGCCCGGGCGTCGCGCTTGCCAGCAGGATCGGCGTGGGCGTGGGGCGCGGCGCTGTGGCGGTGGCGGTAGGGCTCGCCGTCGGGGCGAGCGTGTCTCGCGCATCCAACAGCGCCGGGTCGCCTTCCAGGTCCACCTGCGCGCGCAGGATCCATCCCGGCTGCCCGCCGGCCATCACCTGCAAGAAGTCGCCATCCGGCGAGGCCGCCAGCACGGGCACGCGCTCGCGCTCGAACAGGTAGGTGATCGGTTCGGCCAGTCGATCGGGGATGGGGAACACGAAGGCTCGCTCGACGGCCACCAGCGCCGTCAGGCCGCCGCCCGGCGTGGACGTGCGCGCCTGTTCGCCAGGGCCAGCCGCCGCCGGGTGCAGCGCGGCCAGCCAGAACACCAGCCCAGCCGCCAGCGCCATGTCGGCCATCCAGAGCCGCTTGGCAAAGATCATACGTGATGCTCCTTGGGCGAAGTTGCCGGTGCGATTGTAGCGCGGCCTTGCGAACATCACAACCGCCACACAGCAGGGGAGCCGCGCCGGTATCGGCGCGTGAGGCTGCTCACTACGGGGATCCGCGCGTCGCTGCGCGGGACACGGTTAGCCGGTTCGAGTGGGTTACCCTTCCATCCTCGATTCTTCCACCGCCATGGCGATCACTTCGAGCAGGTCTTTGGGCTTGATCGGCTTGACCAGGAAGTGATCGGCTTCGTGCTGCAACGCCGAATCGCGAAACCGGGGATAGGCCGTCAGCACCACGACGCGCATGTTCTTCAGCGAGGGCATCTGCCGGATGCGCTGCATCACCGCCTCGCCGCCCAGCATCGGCATCAGCATATCCATCACCATGACGTCGGGCGTCTGGTTCATCAAGAACTTGAGGGCCTCTGCCCCGTTGCCGGCCTCGTAGACGACATAATCCTGTCGTTCGAGGATAATCCGGTATATGGTGCGCAGCTCTTTGTCGTCATCCACTATGAGTACGGAATAGGCCATCGTCATTTCCCCCAGACGGTACTGCAATTACCCGTGTAACCACCCATGCCTTTGTCCTAGAATACCATGACTCAAGCTGAACTGTATGTGAATAATTGCGAAATTTTTCCACCATCTGACACAGGTTTCACTAAGAAAAACGGCTCCCCGTGGTGGGGAGCCGCTGTGTTCGTGTTGTGCGCCGGGGCGCGGATCAGGCCGGTTCGCCGAGCGGCTCTTCCGGCTGGACCTCGCTGAAGGTCAGCTCGTCGTTGTCGGCGTCGTGATCGACGCGCACCGTGCTGCCCAGCTTGATGCTGCCGGCCAGGATCACGTCGGACAGCTTATCCTCGACCAGGCTGGTGATCAGCCGCCGCAGCGGGCGCGCGCCGTAGTCCGGATCGTAGCCCTTGTCGGCCAGGTAGGTCCGCGCCGCGTCGGTGATGGTGAGCGACATGGCGCGCTCGGCCAGCCGCTCGTTGACCTTCTTCATCTCCAGGTCGACGATGTCCGCGATCTCTTCCTTCGTCAGCGCCCGGAACACGATGGTCGCGTCCACGCGGTTGAGGAACTCCGGACGGAACGCGCGGCGCAGGTTCTCCATCACGTTCTTGCGCATCTCCTGGTAATCCTGCTCCTCGCCGCCCTCGCCGGACGGCAGGCCAAAGCCCAGGGTCGTCCCCTTCTTGATCATCTCGGCGCCGACGTTGCTGGTCATGATGATGATGGCGTTGCGGAAATCGACCCGGCGCCCGCGCGCATCCGACAGGTGGCCTTCCTCCATGATCTGGAGCAGCATGTTGAAGGTTTCCGGGTGCGCTTTCTCGATCTCGTCGAACACGACGATGCTGTAGGGGCGGCGGCGCAGCGCCTCGGTGAGCTGCCCGGCGTCCTCGTATCCCACGTAGCCGGGCGGCGCGCCGGTCAGGCGGGCGACGGTGTGCCGCTCCATGAACTCACTCATATCGAGCTGGATCAGGGCGTCCTCGCTGCCGAACATGAACTCGGCCAGCACTTTGGTTAGCTCGGTCTTGCCGACGCCCGTCGGCCCCAGGAAGATGAACGACCCGATCGGGCGGCGCGGGTCCTTCAGACCGGCGCGCGCCCGGCGCACGGCCTTGCTGATCGCGTCGATCGCTTCATCCTGGCCGACGATGCGCTTGTGCAGTTCGTCTTCCATGTTCAGCAGCCGCTCGGATTCCTCCTGGGCGATGGTCGTGACCGGGATGCCGGTCCACATGCCGACCACTTCCGCCACGTCTTCCGACGTCAGGCGGGCGCGCAGCGTTTCGGGATTCCAGTGGCTGCGGTACCCCTCCAGCTCGGCCTCGATCTCCTGGACCTGCTCGCGCATGCTCTCGCGCTCGTCGTCGGTCGCTTCCTCGCTCAGCAGTTCCAGGTCTTCGCGCGCCATCGACAACTGCGTTTCGAGGCGCTTGACGCGCGACGACTCGGGCGACTTGTACATGCGCACCCGGCTGGAGCCTTCGTCGATCAGGTCGATGGCCTTGTCCGGCAGGAACCGGTCGGGCACGTAACGCGCCGACAGGGTCGCCGCGGCCTCGATGGCCTCGTTGGTGATCTCCAGGTTGTGGTGCTCCTCGTACGGCTGGCGAATGCCGTGCAGGATGTCGATCGTCTCTTCGATGGTCGGCTCTTCGACCATCACCTTCTGGAAACGGCGTTCCAGCGCGGCATCGTTCTCGATGTGGCGGCGGTACTCGTCGAGCGTCGTCGCGCCGATGCATTGCAGCTCGCCGCGCGCCAGCGCCGGCTTGAGGATGTTCGCCGCGTCCACGCTGCTGCCCGCCGATCCGGCCCCGACGAGCATGTGCACCTCGTCGATGAACAGGATGCTGTTGGCCTGCTTGAGCTCTTCGATCACGCGCTTGAGGCGCTCCTCGAACTGGCCGCGGTACATCGTCCCGGCCACCAGCGAGCCGACGTCGAGCTGGAGCACGCGCTTGCCCAACAGGGGTGCGGGCGCGTCACGCGCCACGATGCGCTGGGCCAGCCCTTCGACGATGGCGGTCTTGCCGACCCCCGGCTCGCCGATGAGCGCCGGGTTGTTCTTCTGGCGGCGGCTCAGAATCTGGATGACGCGCTCGATCTCCATCTGGCGCCCGATCACCGGGTCGAGCTTGCCTTCTTCGGCCAGCGCGGTGAGATCGGTCGCCAACTGGTCCACCATCGGCGTCTTGACCGAGGCACGCCCCGCGCGGTCCTGGGGCGCCTCGAGCGAGCGGCGCGACGTTTGCAGCGGATTCTCCTGCAGCACGCGGCGCGTCTGGCGGCGAATTTCATCCGGGCTGATGCGCAGCTCCTTGAAGACGTCCATCGCGACGCCTTCGGGATGGCGCACCAATCCCAGCAGCAGATGTTCGGTTCCGATATAGTGATGACCCATCCGACGGGCTTCGTCGACGGCCAGCTCGAGCACCTTCTTGGTTGCCGGAGACAGGTCCATCCGGGTCACGCCAGGGCGCTTATTGGCGTTGGTGAGTTTTTCGACGAGCTGCTCTACCTGCACCTGTCGTAGCCCCAACTCACGCAAGACACGTCCGGCCACACCACCTTCCTCGCGCATCAGCCCCAAGAGGAGATGCTCGGTTCCGATGTGACTGTGCTGCATCCGCTCGGCCTCTTCCTGGGCCAAACTCAGGACACGCCGAGCGCGCTGTGTAAAGCGCTCCATCTTATTCGACATTATGTGGTCTCTCCTCATCCCGTTCCTGGCACAATAGCTCGCGCCTGCGCAAGAGCGGTCAACGGTTACGATAACGGGAGTGTCCGATCCATGTTGATTTTAGGGGAGTCTGGCTCAGAATTACCAGTCTCCTGCGTCAAAAACCCGTAAAATCGCGGCCAGAGGTCCAGGGGCTTACCGGCCCTGGGCGGATACCAGGCTCCTTCTACTTCAATTGTAACATAGCCACAGCCAGATGATTACTCTTAAGTATGTCAAAAAAGGCTCTATCCGCCCACTGCGAAAGAGCCTCGTTTTGCCTACGATGGGACGAACGGGACGATCAGGTTTCGTCTTCCGCCGACTCCGGCGTTTCATCGTTCGCGGGCGAGTCATCGTCTTCGCTGTCGCTGGTCGGCTCGTAGCTCTCCGGCTCGGCGGCCACCGGCGCATCCTCGGCGTCGTCTTCATCTTGCCCGGCAGCAACCGGCGCATCTTCAGCCGCGTCGTCTTCCGGTTCCGGCTCAACAGCCACCGCGTCTTCAGCGGGGGCGGCTTCGTCCGGCTCGGCAGCGACGAGTGCGTCCGCAGCCGGTTCGTCTTCCGGTTCCGGCTCAGCAGCCGCTGGCGCATCTTCGGCGGGCGTGGCTGCTTGCTGCTCGAATTCGTCGGCGATGGCCTGCCAATCCTGGTCCATATACTTGGCCGAGTCCACCTGGCGCAGCGACAGCCCCAGCCGCCGCTGGTCCACGTCGATCTTGACGATGCGCAGCGTGAGCACATCGCCGACCAGCACGACCTCGCGCGGGTGGCTCACCCGGTAGTCGGCCAGCTCGGAGATGTGGATCAGGCCCTCGATCTCCGGCGCATCCACCAGCCGGGCGAACGCCCCGAACTTGGTCAGCTTGGTCACCGTCGCCTGTACGAGCTGGTGAACCTCGTAGTTGCGGACCACCTGCTGCCACGGGTCGTTTTCCTGGCGTTTCAGGCTCAGGCCGATACGCTTGCGCTCGCGGTCGACGCTGATCACCTGGGCCTCGACCTCCTGCCCTACCTCCAGAATCTCGCGGGGGTGGGTGACGTGGCTCCACGAAAGCTCGGTCAGGTGCACCAGGCCATCCGCGCCGCCCAGGTCGACGAACGCGCCGAAATCGGCCAGGCTGATCACGCGGCCTTTGCGGATCTCGCCGACCGTCAATTCTTCCAGCAGGCGAGATTTCTGCTTTTCGCGCCACTCGCGCGAGGCCGCGCGTTCCGACAGGATCAGGCGGTTGCGCGCGCGGTCGATCTCGACCACTTTCACGGCGATGTCTTCGCCGACCATGCCGCCCCAGCGTTCCTCGGGGCTCTCGCCAACCGCGCGGCGCTGCCGCTCGCGGCTGACCTGGCTGGCGGGCACGAAGCCGCGCACCTTGCCAAAGCGCACGATCAGGCCGCCCTTGTTGTAACCGGCCACCTTGCTGAAGTACACCTGCTGGTTTTCGTGATGCTCGACAGCCGTCTGCCAGTTGTGTTCTTCTTCGGCGCGGGCCAGTGACAACACCGGCTGCCCGTCCGGCCCCTGCGTGCGCAGGACGTACACCCGGACCGGGCTGCCGATCTCGAGCGCTTCCAGGGCCGTGCGATCCATGCGTTCAAGCTCGCGGCTGGCGACCGTCCCGATCACGCCTTCGCCCAGGTCCACCTGGACCTCGGTCGGGCTGGTCTCGGCAACGGTGCCTTCCAGGATGACGCCGCGGCGAATGCGCGCCGTCTCATCAGCAGAATCGTCGGGCTGATCGTCATCATCCTCGTCTTCTGCCTCGTCGTCCGACAGGTCGTCACCGGCGTCGTAATCGTAGTCATCGCCGGCGTCCGCATCGTTTTCCGGCTCCGCCTCGTCTGCCTCGTCCGCCACCTCGGCAGCGGGGGGCTCGTCCGCCGCTTCAGCAGCGGCAGCAGTGGGCTCGTCCGGCGTAGTCTCGTCCGCAGGGCTTTCAGTTGGTTGAACGTCTGCCGGCAACTCGGATTGAGTTTCGGCGGTAGTGTGCTCGGTGTCTGGCATGGTCTCGTCAGGCTGCATGTCTTCACCGAGGCTTCGGTTGTTGGACTCCATGAAGTTCGTTCTCCGGTATTCTCGAAGTGCAGTGCGCATTATACACAGTGGCGACATAATGATCAAACGATTTTCGAATTTTGGGGGGTGCCAAAAGCCACCGGATCACCCGCGTGCCGTCACGAAACGGGAGGGGCCCAGTAGCAGGTGCGGCGCGTGTCGTTGTCCATCAGCTTGACCGCGTCGTAGTAGGCGCGCTGGATCTCGTCCGCCGCCTGGAAACGCTTGGCGGGATCTTTGTCGAGCGCGCGCAGCAGCAGCGCTTCGAGCCGCCGGGGGAACTGGGGGTGAATCAGGCGCGGGCGCGGCACCGGCTCGTCGACGTGGGCCAGCGCGGTCATCTGGGCGTTCTTGCCCTGGAAGGGTAGCCGCCCCAACAACAGCTCGTACAGGATCACGCCCATCGAGTACAGGTCCGCGCGGTGGTCGGCGCGGGTGCCCATCGCCACTTCGGGCGCCATGTATTCGGGCGTGCCCACCGACACCCCCGACGCGGTGATCGTCATGTCCTGGCCGGGCCGTTTGCCCAGCCCAAAATCGGTCAGGTAGACGTGGTTGCCCTCGCCGCGCCGTTCGAGCAGGATGTTGGCGGTCTTGAGGTCGCGGTGCAGCACCTGGTGGCCGTGTCCAAAACCCAGGGCATCGGTCACCGGGCGGATGATCTGCCAGGCGGTCAGCGGCGTGAAGCGGTGGTGCAGGATGATGCGCTCCAGCGAAGGTCCGCGAACCAGGTGCATCACGATGTACAGGTATCCCGACCATTCGCCGTAGGAGTACACCGGGACGATGTGCGGGTGGCGGAGCGCGATCATCAGTTCCGCCTCGCGCAGGAAGCGCGTCCGGAAGCTCGCGTCCTGGGCGAACGAGGGCTGCATGACCTTGATCGCGACGGGGGCCTGTGTCTCGGCGTCGGTTCCGCGGTAGACCCAGCCCATCCCGCCGGTGCCGATCGTCTCGCCGACGACGTACCCGTTGATAGTCTGGCCGATCAGTTGCTGGTCCGCCATTTGCCTGCCTTTGGGCGCAGGAGCTGCCACGGCGCGCGCCGCGCATCCACCATCAGCGCAGCAGCGCCAGCGATACCCCCACCATCGCCGAGAGAATTCCCACCAGCCAGAACCGCTGCACGACCTGCGTTTCGCTCCAGCCGCTCAGCTCGAAATGGTGGTGGATCGGGGTCATGCGGAACAGGCGCTGCCCGTGCGTGAGCCGGAAATAGGACACCTGCAGGATCACACTGGCGACCTCGGCCACGGGGATGATCGCGATCAGCGGCAGCAGCAGCCACTGGCCGGTCATCAGCGCGACCGTCGCCAGCGCAGCGCCCAGCGCCAGCGCGCCGACATCACCCATGAACATCTGCGCCGGGTGCGCGTTGTACCACAGAAAGCCGAAGCACGCGCCCACCATGATGAAGCTGAACTGCACCAGGAACGTTTGGCCCTGCAACTGGGCGATCACGCCGTAGGCCGCGAACGCGCTGGCGGTGATCAGGCCGGACAGCCCGTCCAGCCCGTCGGCGATGTTCACCGCGTTGCTGAACCCCACGATGATCACCACGGCAATCGGGATCCAGATCCAGACCGGCATCTCGATGAAGCCGGGTACCAGCGGGATGTAGACCCCGTTCGCGTTCTGGAACCCGCCGCCGACGAACGCCATCACCAGGGCGGTGATCACGGCCAGGACGACTTGCCCGGCGAACTTGGTCCGGGCGCGGATGCCCTCGCCTTGCTCGCGGATGCCGCGAATGCCTTCCCAGTCGTCGATGGCGCCCAGAATGCCGAAGCTGATCAGCACGAACAGCGGCAGCAGGATGCTGGACCCGGTCAGGCTCTCCTGGAGCAGCCGGGCGATGTTCAGCCCCAGCGTGATGAGCACGACCGGCACGAGGATCAGGATGCCGCCCATGGTGGGCGTGCCGGTCTTGACCATGTGCGACTGCGGGCCGGACTCGCGGATCTGCTTGCCGATGCGCAGCCGGCGCAGCACCTCGACGAAGGGGCTGCCCCAGATAGCCGTCAGCAGAAACGTGATCGCCCCCAGCGTGAGCGCAAACGGGAGTTCGGGCGTCATCGGCCCCTCACCGCCCGGCGCCGGTCGACTCGCCCCGCGCGCTGTACCGGGCCGCGTGTCCCCCGTATGACCCCCTCGTTGAAGCCGGTTTTTCGAGCGTTGCGCATGTCGTCCTCGCTGCTGTCCTGGGCGCCTGTCATCGAGGCGAATCCTAACAGGCGGCGCGCCGCCTGTCCAGACCTGCCGGGTCAGCCGCTAGTATTCGCGGCTGAAGGGGCTGCCTCCCTGCGCCACCAGGTTGTAGCGCTCGTTGTCGGGCGGGATTTCCATCAGCACCGCCAGCCGCTCGACCAGTTCCTGAAACACCGGGGCGGCGGTCTGGCTGCCCCAATAACCCACGGGCCGGTCGAGCTTGACCAGCACCGACACGACCGGGTCGTCGGCGGGCAGGAAGCCGATGAACGACGCGATCGATCCGGACGGGTCGTAACCGTAAGGCGTCGGGATCTGCGCGGTGCCCGTCTTGCCCGCAACCTGGTAGTCTTTAAAGCTATAATCGTCGAGACTGGCCGGATCTTGCACGATCTGGACCATGATGTCGCGGGCGATGTGCGCCGTTTCCTCGCTGATGGGCCGGTGGCTGGCCGAGGGCTGCGTTTCGATGATCTGGTCGCCGTCGATGCGCGCCTTGACGATGTGCGGCTGCATGATCAGCCCGTCGTTGGCGATGGCATTCATGGCGGTGAGCATTTGCAGCGTCGTCACCGAGATGCCTTGCCCGTAGCTGTTGTTGAGGAACTGGGCCTCGTTCCAGGCCGGGTTGCCGGGCTCGATCAGGATGCCGGCGGACTCGCCTTCCAGGTCGACGCCGGTCGTGCTGCCCATGCCGAACTCGCGCAGCATGTTGTACACCACGTCCAGGCCACCGCCGCGCTCGGCCATCTGCTTGAAGATCGTGGCCGTGCCCGTGTTCAGCGATTCGATGAAGACCTGCGCGAAGGTCGGGTTGTCGTGCGACCGGCGATCCCAGTTGCAGATCGTCACGCCGGCCTCTTCGAAACAGCCCGGATCGTAATAGGTCCACGACAGGTCGTGCGTGCCCAACTCCAGCGCCATCGCCATCGTGACCACCTTGAACACCGATCCCGGCTCGTAGGAATCGGCCACGGCCTGGTTGCGGGCGAGTTGCAGGTTTTCGGGCGAGAAATCTTCCGGCCTGTAGGTCGGGTTGTTCGCCATCGCCAGGATCTCGCCGTTGCGCGGGTTCATGACCAGGATGGTGCCGCCGGTGGCCCCGTGGGTCTGGACCGCCCGGTCGAGCACGTCCTGGGCCAGGTACTGCAAATCGCGGTCGATGGTCAGCACCAGGCTGATGCCGTCGCGCACGGTGAGCGTGGAGGTGCCGCGCTCTTCGACGATGGGGATCGTGCTGCGGGTGACGCGCTTGCTCTGCCCGGCGAGCAGCGACTCGTAAAAGCCTTCCACGCCGTAATAGCCGCGCCGGTTGCGCGCCGACTCCGACCCGGCGAAGAACCCGACGATCTGCGCGGTGAGATCGCCCTGCGGATAAATGCGCGTGGGCAGCGGCTCGATGATGATCCCGTCGATGTCCAGGTCCGCGATAGCCTGCCCGGTTTCGAAGCTGACCACGCTCGCCAGCAGGACGTAGGACGGGTAGACGCCGTTGCTGTCCGGCAGCAGCCGGCGGTAGAGCTGGTCTTCGGACATGCCCACCAGCGGGGCGAGCTGGGCGGCGACTTCCTGGCGGTCAACTACCTGGTTCGGGCTGATCCCGATGCGATACTCGAACGAGTTGGCGGCCAGCAGGTGGCCGTTGCGGTCGTAAATCTGCCCGCGGTTGGGCATCACCTCGACCGTCTGGTTGTAGCGGTTCTCGGCCTGGCTGGCGAAGGTCTGCCGGATCTGCGGGTCCATCCGGAACTGGAACGACACCAGCCGCACCAGCAGAATGGCGCTGATCGCGATCAGGCCCAGGCCCACCAGCGTCAACCGTCGTTGTAAGGTTTCGTTGTGGATCATCGCTTACCGCTCGTTTCGCCACGTTTCGAACTGTTTCTCGAAGTTGTCCCACTGTTTGCGCAGCCAGCCGCTGAGCGTTTCGTCGTACACCGCGCCGGTGCTCGTCGGGGCGGGAGTCGGCGTGGGCGTGAACAGGGGCCGGTTGTAACGATAGCCCTGGACGTAAATGTATTGGATCTCCTCGGTTTGGGCCTCGCGAAAGCCCATTTCTGCCGCCTTGGTCATCACGCGCGGCAGGCTCTGCAGCTCCGCGATCTCGGCCCGCAGCCGCTCGTTGTCACGCTCCAGCCGCGCGCGCCGCTCGTTCATATCGTTCAGCGTGCGGACGGTCGTGGTGGTCACGGTCGTCTGGATCAGGTACAGCGCCGCGATGATGATTCCCACCACGACGACCAGGGTCATGGTCGTGACGAGCTGCCGCTGGTTTCGCCAGGGTTGTTCCGACAGGGTGTGCTGCAACCACTCGCTCATACGATGCCATCCGGTATCAACAAACCGCTATTCCGTCACTATCCATCTCACCCGCTATTATAACGGGCGAGCGCGCATTGGGGAAACGCGCCCGATCGCGGGCGGAAGATTTCCCGGCGCTCGGATGGGTCCGGGCGGTCACGCTCCCGGTCACGCTGCGGTCACGCCGGGGCGCGATACTGCGATCAGGTAGGATGAAGCGGCTTTTGCGCTCCCCCCACGGTCCACTATAATCAGCGGCAAAGCACCCCTTCATCCAACTCATAATTCGTCAATTAAGCGGTTGTCCGGAGGAAAACATGAAGCAGTTCCGTTCTATTCAGTGGGTGACAGCGATTGTGGTGGTGGCGCTGGTCGCCGCCCTGGTTCCCGCCTTGCCCAGGGCCGAAGCTGCCGGCGGCATGATGAGCTATGGCGATGTCGTATCGGGCACGATCAACAACATGAACTACTTCGAGATCTGGGAGTTCAACGGCCAGCGCGGCGACCGCGTCCGGATCGTCATGACCGGCGATGGCGTCCTCGATCCCTACCTGGGCCTGATCGAAGCCAGCAGCGAGCAGGTGCTGGCCGAGGATGACGACAGCGCGGGCAACAGCAACGCCGTGATCGAAACGACCCTGCCCTCGACCGGCGCCTTCCTGATCATCGCGACGCGCTACAACTTCGACACGGGCACGTCGCAGGGCACCTATTCGCTGGAGCTGTCCGGTGGGACAGGTCCGCAGCAGAACGTGTCGTTCACGTCCGGCCCGGAGGAAATCGAGCCCGGCGTGTTCTACATGGGCGACCTGATCCTGGCCGAGCCGGTGAGCGGTGAGCTGAGCGACAGCGCCTTCGCTCAGATCTATTCGGTCGAGCTGCAGGCGGGCACTGAGGTTGTGATCGCCATGTTCGCCGAGAACAGCACCCTCGACCCGTACATCATCTTTGCGACCGAAGATGGCGACGTGCTGGCCGAAGACGACGACAGCGGGCCGGACATCGGCGGCGCCAAGACCGACTCCTTCCTGCAACTGAGCATCTCGCAGTCCGGCACGTACCTCGTCGGCGCGACCCGCGCCGGGCTGGACATGGGCAAGACGTCCGGCGCGTACTCGCTGGTCGTCGGCATTCCGGAAGAGGACACGCCCGACCCGGTCAGCCAGGATATGCCGCCGGGCATGGCCTACATGGGCGAGATGGCGTTCGGCGCGTCCGCCAGCGGGAACATCACGGCTGACAGCTTCATGCACCTCTACGATTTCTACGGCGAAGCGGGCCAGATGGTGACCATCACCATGACGGGCGCGGGCGGGCTGGACGCGTATCTGGGCCTGCTCGATCCGAATGACGAGGTCATCGCGGAAGACGACGACAGCGCCGGTGACTTGAATTCGCAGATCGCGATCCGCCTGCCGGAAAGCGGCTGGTACCTGATCGTTGCCACGCGGGTCGGCATCGACGAGGGCACGTCGACCGGCAGCTATACGGTCCAACTCGTCGAGGGCACGCCGCAGCCGCCGCAAAACCAGACGAGCGGCATCGCCGGGTTCGGCGGGCTGCCGGGCCGCGCCTTCCAGACCGAGGACTCGACGTTCTACCTGCGCGGCTTCGGCTCGACGGATAACCCCTCGAAGGCCAGCCCGCTGAAGCAGTTCGTGCAGCCCGACGACGCGCTGCCGGGGCGCTCGTTCCAGGTGGACGGGGTGAAGTTCGCGCTCAACGGCTTTGGGGCCACCGACGACCCGGCCAAGGCCAGCCCGCTGGCTCGCTACCTGGGCCGGTAGCGCCGGCCATCCACCGCACACAGGTTACCAGGGGCCGCCCGTGCGCGGCCCCGTTTTTTTGCCGCGCACGGCAACTTGACGTATCAGAACATTAGTGCTACACTGACTCCTGATGGTGTCGTGAAAACAAAAGGGTGTGATCGGTGACATTAGAGTTTAATAAGGTCGAGCCACAGGTCCAGCGGATGGGCCGGGCGCTCGCCGCGCGCAACCTGACCCTCAACGAACGGCTGGACGCTGCCTGGGAGCGCCTGATGGCCCAGGACGACCTGGGAGTCATTCACGAGCGGGTCCAGCTCGCGCGCGAACGGGACGTCGGCTTTCGCGGCGCGGCGCCGCTGGGCGAGCCGGTCAATGCCGCCTACCCGCTGCCGCCGCTGCCCGCCCGCGCCACGATCCTCGCCGCGGACGGATCGCAGGTGTACCCCAGCATTCACGCCGCCGCGCTCTACTACCTGACGAATATCGGCGTGTTCGTGTACCATCACGGCACCGACGACCTGCCGGAGCAGATCACCGAGCCGGCCCTGTTCTACAGCGAGAAAGACGTCCGCGACGAGAACGGCCAGGCGATCACCAACACGGCGGTCAACGCGCGGCGCAATGTGGCCGAGCTGCAAATGCTGGCCCGCGAGACGTGGAACCGCCGCAACGCGGACAGCCCGCTGCTGGCGATCAGCGATGGGCCGCTGCTGTTCTGGGTGGGCAAGGACGTGCCCGACGGCAAGCGACTGGAGCAGGACTACCTGGGCGCGCTGGTCCACCTGCACGATACGCACGCCTCCGCGGCGAGCACCTACGGCCAGTCCGCCAGCCTCATCGGCTACGTGGACCGGCCCACCAGCGCGTTTGTGGTCAGCCTGCTGCACCTGCTGGGCCTGGATGACGACGACGTGCGCGAGGCCGCGCTCAAGTCTAACGGCGACCTGGAAGGGCTGGCCGACCAGCCGCTGATGTTCCGTTTGCTCAAGCCGGGCGAGCGCTCGGCGGTGATGGTCCAGCAGTCGCCGCAAAACAAGCGCTATCACGACAAAGGCGAGAGCTACGAGATCGCGTTCTTTTACTTGAACGTGGGCCAGTCCGGGGCCTATCACCTGGCGCGGGTCGAGATGCCGATGTGGGTGGCGCGCAGCCAGCCCCTGCTGGACCAGGTCCACGCGCTGACGTTCGACCAGTGCCAGCTCATGTGGCGTTACCCTTACGCGCTGACGCGCGCCGATGAGGTGGCCGTGATCCGCGCCGCCGAGCGCGCCCAGCTCGACGACATGATCGAGATCGAGCTGCTGCGCAACGAGCAGATCGTCGAGCGATCCGAAAAACTGGAATCCAAAACCGTGCGGCATGGTCGCACGCGCTACCGCCCAAAATAGCCGGTTTGTGGAGATGGAACGACTATCATGAACGAAGACACCTTACAGCAGCCCGTCATCGGTAGTGTGCTGCGCGCCAGCACAGTTGGGTTCGTGTGCGGCACGCGCAGCCAGGAGATCGTGCATCCCTCGTTTGGCGCGTTCGTTCGCACGCGGCACGGGCAGCTCAACGACATCGACGTGATCGGCCTGATCCACGCCATCAGCATCGACGACGACCCGCTGGTCCGCCAGTTGATTCTGGCGAACAACATCAAGCCGTCGGTGGAGCGCGACCAGCGCGAAAACCGGATGGTCCCGGTCGAGATCGGCGTGGTGAACGTGGGCTACGTCCAGGTGGGCCACATCTACCACAACCTGCCACCGCGCCCGCCGCTGAGCCTGGACCCGGTGCAGTTGTGCGACACCGAGACGATCCTCCGCTTCACCGAGCGGCTGGACTTCCTGCGGCTGGTGCTGAACGCCAACGGCGACTTCCCGACCGAGGAACTGGTGGCGGCGGCGCTGCTGCAAGCGGCCAGCGTGCGCCCGCCCGGCGAGCGGCTCGATTTTCTGATCGGCGCGGGGCGGCGGCTGACCGGCCTGCTGGCGAACGACCTGCCGCGCCTGCAGCACGTGCTGCAATTGATCAAGCCGGGCTAGCGGGCGAGGCCGTACGCCAGCGGTCAAATAGTATTGGGGGCCGGCCCGGCCCTGTGTTATAATAGAACATAAGTTCTGATTTCAAAAGGATGACCCATGTCCACACGTGATCCCCTGTTCCCCGACACCGATAACCTGGACGACTGGTTCCCGCGCACCGCCAGCGCCGGGCCGGGCCTGATGGCCGCCGGGCAGCGGCTGGGCGTGGTCGTCGGCGGATCGCTCAGCCGGGGCCTGGACGTCAAGCTCGATCGCGAAACCGCCATCGAGGACCTGGCCGTGGGGCGCTACGTGGTCGTGCGCGGCCAGACCAAGCGCTTTTTCTGCATGATCACCGACATCATGCTCGACACCACCAACCCCGCCATCCGCAGCGATCCGCCGGACCTCAGCGACCCGTTCCTGGCGGCGGTCTACACCGGCACGGCGGCCTTCGGCACGCTGCACGTGGCGCCGATGCTGACCATTGACGAGGACGAGGGCGAGCCGCGCCCGGTCAAGACGATCCCCAGCCACTTCATGCCGGTCGAAATCGCGACCGCCGAGGACGTCAACGACGTGTTCGGCCAGGAAGACGCCACCCACTTCAACGTGGGCGCCCCGCTGGAGTTGGAGGAGACGCAGATCAACCTGGACCTGCGGCGGCTGGTCGAGCGCTCGGTGGGCGTCTTCGGCAAGAGCGGCACCGGCAAGAGCTTCCTGACGCGCATCCTGCTGTCGGGCATCATCAAGAACCAGGTGGCGGTCAACCTGATCTTCGACATGCACAACGATTACGGCTGGGCGGTCAAGGACGAGCGCGGCGCGCAGGCCAAAGGGCTCAAGCAGTTGTTCGGGGACAGGGTCTCGATCTTCACGCTGGACGACGAGGCCACCCGGCGGCGCGGCGCGCGGGCCGATCACGTGGTCACCATCGGCTACGAGGACATCCAGCCCGAAGACCTCGCCATGCTCAAGACGACGCTCGACCTCAGCGACTCGATGATCGACGCGGCCTACGAGCTGCAAAAGCTGTGGGGCAACGACTGGATTCGCAAGCTGATCGCCGCCCAGCCGGAGCTGCTGGACGAGCTGCGCGAGCAGGCCGCCGCCAGCCCGGCGTCGGTCCAGGCGTTACAGCGGCGCGTGCGGCGCTTCGAGCGCTTCGAGTTCCTCAAGCCGAACGCGCTCGGCAAGTCGGTCAAGGAGATCGTGTCGTACATCGAGGCGGGTAAGCACATCGTGCTGGAGTTTGGCCGCTATGGCAGCGCGCTGGAAGCGTACATCCTGGTCGCCAACTACCTGACGCGGCGCATCCACGAGCACTACGTCGAGCAGGTGGAGAAGGCGCTCGGCGACGAAAGCCTGGAGCCGCCGCAGCTTCTGATCACCATCGAAGAAGCGCACAAGTTCCTGGACCCGGCCATCGCGCGGCAGACGATCTTCGGCACCATCGCCCGCGAGCTGCGCAAGTACAACGTCACCGTGCTGATCGTCGACCAGCGGCCCAGCGGCATCGACGAAGAAGTGATGAGCCAGATCGGGACGCGCGTCACCGCACTGTTGGACAACGAGCGCGACATCGCCGCCGTCCTGACCGGCATCAGCGGGGCGGGCGGTCTGCGCGAAGTGCTCGCCCGGCTGGACACCAAGCAGCAGGCGATCATCATGGGCCACGCCGTCCCGATGCCGGTGGTCGTCAAGACGCGCACTTACGACACGGACTTCTACAGCAGCCTCAGCGGCGGCGCGGCAGATCGCCCGGCGGCCAACCGGCCCACGCCCGCCGAGGATCGCCGGATTCGCTAGCGCGGCGGCTCAGCCCTGCGCCGTGACCGCTGCGCCCTCGCGGAGCCGGTAATAGCTCTCGCCCGCGCAGGCCCGGCACAGCACGATCCCGCCGCGCACCACCTCGCGCTCGTTGATGATCTCCTCGCCGCACTGCGCGCAGGCGGTGCGCACGCCGGGCCGGCTGATGATCGCTGCCATCGACACGCTCAGCTCCACCGGCTGGACGACCAGCAGCGCCTCGTCGGGCATGGCCTGGTAGCCGGTCAGTTGGGCGTGCCAGCGATCGCGCTCGCCGGGCGCGAACAGCGGCGCGGTCTGGCGGGCGTCGGGGTGCGGGAAGATGCGAATCGCCGTCCCTGTCGCCGTGTCGACGAACGTCGCGGCCACTTTGCCGAAATCCACGATCTGCAGGGTGCGGCGCCCCACGTGGCAGCCCGTCGCGGCGATCACGCCATCCACCAGGCAGCCGTCGGTCTCGACGAACGCGTACAGCCGCTTGTTGGTCTGCGGCAGCTCCAGCCGCAGCTCGCGCGCGGCGCGCATCCCCATGCGTACGCCCAATACCTGGCGCGGGCACAGGTGCTTGTGATGGGCCGCGCTGGCCTGGAGGAATTCGCTTAGTGATGGCATCGGTTGGTCTCTTTCTTCAAAGGCCATTCGAAAAGCTGCGTTCCCCCCATCCCCGGCCCTTCCCCCACCAGGAGGGAAGGGAGAAAGCTAGCTTGTTAGCCCCTCCCTCTTTATGGG